>Ga0272441_10000549_pt1 | contig 85788 bp, 122 predicted proteins | sample SSMProp6N_FD_193582 | JGI IMG/M metagenome (GOLD analysis project Ga0272441, IMG submission 193582) | Marine sediment archaeal communities from Little Sippewissett salt marsh, Falmouth, MA, United States - SSM-Prop-6N | ecosystem: Environmental > Aquatic > Marine > Wetlands > Sediment ...
CGTTGGCTACAGCTCTGCCCACGACGGACTCGTTCTGGGCATCTCCTCCAAGCCGATCTATCCATACAATGGCCTGACGTTCTGGGGCGGGTATTTTATCGACTCCGGTAGCGCGAACGACTTGGCCCTCAAGCGCAACGGCTCGACCATCCTGACGCTGACGGCTACCGGCATTGAGGTGCTCAAGGATTCTAATGCCGACTGTTACTTCGGGCCGGTATGGTTAGGATCAACGCAGTATAGCGACCACGCATCGGGCGGCCACATCGACCATGCCGGGACATATCCCGCATGGCGCCAAACCACCGCCGGCGCCACAGTCATCAACACCGCGCCGGGGCAATACTGCTATATTTCGTCCGGTGGTACTGCGGCGTTTGGTTTCGGCGGCAGCTATGTCTATTTGTACCAGACTACCGAGTTCCGCGGTGGCAGCTTTTACCCGCAAACGTCGGGAAAGACACTCGGGCAAAATTCTTATCCCTGGAGCTACGGATATTTTGAGTCCGTGCGTAAATGTGTAGAGATCGACACCAGTGCAGCCGCCGATTTGGCCCTCAAGCGCAACAACACGACCATCCTGACGCTTGAAGCTGCGGGCATGTCCTCGCTCGACGACACTGACGCCACCTACATTTTCGGCCGCGTCAAGATGGGCCTCACACACTCGACGTATCCCGACTACGTCTCTTGGGCGCATTATGACTGCTTCCCGGTCATTGCCAGTCATGCGGTGCGGCAGTACAGCGACGGCACCACATTTATTGGCTCCGCCGCCGGTAAGCGTATCTGGTTCCGGGTCGGCGGCACCGCGGTCATCGAAGCGCTGGAAACGGCCTATACGTCGCACCAGCATTTTCACCTTGTTTCGGGCAAGCATCTGCGCTGTGTTGACGCGAATGGTCAGCTCCTCGGCAACGCTATCACCGGAGCTACGTGGGATGCCTACATTCGTTATATCGACTATTGCACGCGGATCGATTCCAAGGCCGCGGCAGATATTGACCTACAATACAATAGCGTCACATCTGCCAGCGTCGTTAGCGCCGGACTGAACCTGGCCAGCGGCAAGGTGTTGCAAGTCAACGGGACGCAGGTGGTCGCCGCCCGCGTCATCGACGCCGACCTGGGCAACACACCCAACACGGGCGACACAGACACCGACGACATGATTCAGGCACTCGCCGACCTCGTCATTTCGCACGGCCTCGGGGCCGTGGCATAGGAGCAACCATGAGCATTCCTCAATTCACAGTAACCAAGGGCGCCAAGAGCGCCACGTTTCGCGTTCAAAACATCGACTTCCGTTCCAACGGTGCTCGGGAAGTCCCCGTGGAAGGCGGAGAGGAAGGGGAGACGGAGATGGTGGAGGGTAACCCCCGTCTCATCCTCTATCCTGAGCTGGGAATCCTGGATCCAATGGGCACGGAGATGACTTGGAATGCTGACCAATCCAATTGGCCTAAGAAGGTCAAGGAAAGCATACGGACGTTCGATGGTGATGCTGTCGAAGCCGCCAAAGCCACTCTCGGATCGGCTCTGCAAGGCAAGACCATAGAGCAGGTCCTTGTCATGATCGCTGTGCAGTGTTTCGATACTGCCAACGGAACCTCATCCACCATCAACTGGGGAGACTAACCATGAACCAACCGGCTGAGGCTGACATGCCGGACCTGTCGCCGGGTGCTGTGCCTGACGAACCTGCACAACCCGTCAAGGAGGAAGGGGTGGCTAAGCCGGCTCATTATGACCTCGTGCTGAGTCGTGATGCGCTGAGCCTCCTGCTGGTGGCCTTACGCCAGCCACCGTCCACCACTAAGGACTCAAAATCTTCGGGTCGGACGAATGAGTTCAAAGGACACGACTTGATTCGGGGTGGCGCTGTAGAGCGCAATCTGGACGACATGCTCTTTGAAGATATGAGGCCCGTTCCTGAGAAGGCTATCCATGCGGAATGCCCAAAGTGCAAACACGAATTTGAATACCTGGAACCGAAGGACGCCAGGGATTATCAAATTCAGGTGCGCAAGTGGGAACGACAGGAACATACTTTCACCGTGACGGAGGCCCAACGGCAGTTGTGCAAGGACTCTGTCCGTCGCCTCTACAAGTCCGGCAACCTGGGAATCTCCTTCGGCGCCGGCGAGTTAGTTCAGGCCCTTGGTCTGGCGGAGGACTAATCATGCGTTGGCTTCTACTCCCGCTCCTGTTCCTGGCCTTCGCCGGCTGCGCCCGCAAGCAACCCGCCGCGGATGCCATCGCCGGCGCCCAGGCCATTCTCCAGGAGATTGGCAGCTCCACCGCCAGCCACGAAACCAAGCACCGCGTCCACCTCATGACCAAGGGGGTCATCTGGAACGTGGCTGCGGCGGTGTCTACCAAGCTGGAGGACCTACCCCCACCGGCGATGGATCCAGCGGCCATCCAGGCCGATCCCATCAAGTACATGGAGGACGCCAAGGCAACCTATGAGGAGTCAACTTCTCCTTGGTGGGGACTTGCCATGCCGGTTCTTCTGATTCTTGGAGGCGTTGCCGCGGCCTACCTATCCTTCCAATTCCCCTGGCTTGGTCCGATACTGAGCCGGGTATTGGCGCATTTTAGCGTCCAGAAGGAGCACGCTACCGCCGTCAACGCCGCTCGGGATGCTATTGCTTTGGGCGAGGACCTGAAGCCACTCATCCGACCGGAGGAGGCCAAGCCCGCTCTCGACAAGGCGCGACTTCTCCAGGAGTTCAACGAAACAAGAAATTTCATCAATACCATTCGCAGCTCAAGGAGTACATCATGAGAATTATTCGGTTCATCGTATTCGCCCTCCTTCTCTCTCTTGCGCTTCCTACTCTGGCCATAGCCAGCGAAGGGGGCGATCCAGAAGTCGCGGGAGGCACGATCCTCACGTCTCTGTGGACCTTCCTCAATAGCCCGCTGGGCATCACCATCGTCGTGGCTGTCCTGTCGTGGATCCTGGGCAAGCTGTTCACGGCCAAGCCGGCGTGGAAAACCTACGTGGTGAAGTACGGACCTCTGTTGATGCAGGCGGTGAAGTACGCTGAGAAGGAGATCAAGGATGACAACCCCAACAAGGGTCTCGCCCGGCTTGATTCCGCTCTGAAGTACGTGCTGCTGTTGAAGCCCAAGCTGGACAAGGCGGCGGTCACGGAAGCCCTCACAGCCGTCCACGCCGAAGCTGAACGGGACGGAAACCTGTAGGAGACAAACATGGCCCGCACCACAGCAGCCGAAGTGGCAGGGGTGGTGGAGGTTGACTCCTCCATCTCCTTGACCCCGTTCATCACTATTGCCAACGAGTTGGTGACGGAGCTGTGCACGGACTCCGATTACTCAACGGCGCGTCTGGTGCTCATTGAAACATGGCTTGCGGCCCACTTCTATCAGATGAGGGACCAAGCCGTAGCCAGCGAAAAGGCCGGTTCGGTATCGGTCAACTACCAGTATCGGATCGGCCTCCAGCTCGCCCAAACCAAGCATGGTCAAACGGTTATGATGCTAGATACGGCTGGGAACCTCGCGGCGCTTTCCAAGCGGATTGAGGATGGAGAACAGGCGGGGGTGACCTTCAGCTGGATGGGAGAGGACTACGATACCGAGGATGAAAGCGACTAGAAAGGCCAAGCCATGCCACCAGATCAACCGCAAACTCTTCCTCGTTGTGCTGCTCTCCGTGAGAGCTGCCAGCGGGAAATTTTCAATAAAATGGACACGCAGCACAATGAAGTGATGGGGGCGATTGTGGATCTAGAGAAAAAGGTTGCTTACGATGCGGGTCGTGGAGATGCTTTGAAGCCTAATAGTAAACCACACACCCGAACGCATAAGGACGGACATTCTCTGCTTTTCCAGATCATTGTGGCGTGGTCTTTACCAATAGCCTTTCTTCTTATCTTGGGTATTATTGCATATCTCAGGATGCAGGGGTATTTGAAGTGAGCGCAGCCACGGACAACCTTGGGTTAGCCACTCGGGCCATGAAGCAGAAGGCCATCTATTGGGGCCTGCTGGATGTGGACGAGTATGGAAAGCCCAATCCTGCCTCACCGGTAGAGATCAGTTGCCGGTGGGAGCAGGTGTCCGTGGAGTTTGTCGAACCTAATGGCGAACGGGCTTTGAGCCGGGCGCGGTTGATTGTGGACCGGGACCTGGAGGTGAAGGGCAAGCTCAAGCTGGGCGCCTACGACGAAAAGATCCAGGAGGACCCGGACCGCAATAATGACGTGTACGAGATCCGCCAATTCAACAAGACTCCCAACTTCCGCGGCACCAAATATATTCGGGAGGTGTTCCTCTAATGGTTGGCATGCTAAATGTCGTTGGTGTTGCAGGAGTTCGCCGGGCTATGCGGATGAGCGCCGGGACGCGAATTGCCGTAGAACGGGGACTAAAGCGAGCCGGGTTGTTTGTCCAGCGGGAGTCCCAGAAGATTGTTCCTGTGGACACCGGCGCCCTCAAGAACAGCGCCGGGACCTCCAGCACGGGGTTCGGTTGGAACACAACCGTTGCGGTTTTCTACACTCAGTCGTATGCCATCTATGTCCACGAGCGGACGGAGCTACGTCACAAGCCGGGCAAGCGAGCCAAGTTCTTGGAAAGCGTAGTCCGTGAACAGCGTGCCCGCATCCTGGCCATCATCGCGGGGATTGGAAAATGAACACCTCCCCTGCCAAGGTACTCCGCGAATACTTGCTCAAGGAAGGGCTGGTCGAGGAGAACGGCCCGAATACTGATTGGGCCAGCTATGTCGGCAGCCTGCCGGACAACGCCAACCCTGCAAGCAACGCCGCTCGCATCTCTGACAACATCGTCGCCGTCATGGATACCACCCCGGTCAAGGACGGACGGCTCATGTCGGGTGTCAATATCCTGCACTACGGACTGCAGGTATTGGTACGGGCAGTGAAGCGCAGCGACGGGTATCAGAAGTGCGAAGCCATAGCTGCAGCTCTTGAGGCTGTGGATGGTGCAACTCAGGTCGTAGGCAGGTACACCTATACCTTTCACAACATCAGCCAGGTCACCGGGACGGTGTCACTAGGACAAGAAGAAGAATCCACCAAACGCCGGGAACTGTTTTCCATCAACTTCTTGGCGACTATCCAGGAGGAAGTAACATGAGCAGAATGGACGATGGCTTTAGCACGCTGATTGAGTTCGACGAGGATTCCAGTGTGCAGATGTGGGAGAAGGAGGTCACTCCCCCGGGCGTTTCCGGTGGCGGGGCCAACGAAACTTCCACCATGCAGAACACCACTTGGCGGACCAAGTCGCCGAAGGGTCTGATCGACCTTTCCGATGCGTCCGTCACGGTGGCGTACGACCCAGCGGTGTACGATGAGATCATCGCCATGGTCAATACGAACCAGCAAATCACCATCACCTTCCCGGACAGCTCCACGCTGGTCTTCTGGGGCTGGATCGATGAGTTCACGCCGAATGCGAACGTGGAAGGTGAGCAGCCGACCGCGGAACTCACCATCATCCCGTCCAACCAGAACGGGTCGGGGGTGGAGACGGCGCCGGTTTACGCTGCGTAGGCGTAAGGTTCCGGTACTAGCGGCTGAACACCAAACAACTAGGGAAGGAGTATGACATGACGGAACCACTACGGCTGAGCCTGCAACTGAAGACACTGCCGGTCATCTTGGTCGGGGAAAATGGTGAGGAACGCAACTACACCATCACCGAGCTCACGGGTCGTGAGCGCAATAAGTACCTGACCAAGATGACCAGCAGAGTCAAGGTCGATAAGCGGGGGAACATCGCTGGCTTCAAAACCTTCGATGGCACGCAATCGGACCTGCTCCGTATGTGCCTGAAGGATGAAGCGGGTGAGCCAATGTCCGTTGAGGACATCGAGGAAATCCCCAGCGAGGCCCAGGAGCAACTCTTCAAGGCGGCGCAGGAGCTTTCCGGTCTGAATAAGGGTCTGGACGCGGACGCGGAAAAAAACGACTGAGGGGTGAGGAGCTGCTATGGTATCGGGTAGCGTCTCACCTCGGCCGCACCGTCCAGGAGGCCCAAGACACCATCACGTCCACCGAGTTCCTCGATTGGATTTGGTACTTGGATTGGCTGGACACCGAAGCGTTCGACCGGAAGGACTATTACTTGGCGCAAATCGCGGCGAGCGTAGAGCGGACTTTTGCCAAGAAGGGCTCCCGTATTTCCATCGAAAAGAAGCTGCTCAAGTTCACCCACAGGAAACAGCGGTTGGAGCCTGCCGACGCTATACAGGTAAGCAAGAACCACTGGTTCGCTGTTACGGGGGTCAGCCGAAGCAAGACAAAGCCCCAGGTTCGTCGCAAACCGCCACCCGTATCCCGCAAGGGGAAGAAGAAAAAGTCCCGGCGTGGGCCACCTGTGCACGCTACAGGGGCGAATAAGCGTAGAGGCGCGGAGGAGTAGCCATGTTTTCGGAAAGCCTGGGCCATTTGGTGGTCTATCTCAATGCGAACACCCTGCAGTACCGGGCGGCGCTGACGGCCGCCCAGCAGTTCACCGCCCAGGTTGCCACCCAGATCACGCTCCTGGGCCGGCGCATGTTTATGTCCCTCACTCTCCCCATCGCCCTCATTGGCGGTATGGCCATCAAGGCCTTCGCTAAATTCGATGATGCCATGAACCAGTCCTTGGCGATCATGGGGAAGGTGCCGCCAAAAATTAGAGCGGAGATGGAACAAACCGCAAAGGACATTGCGAGTAAATCGATCACTGCCCCGGAGAAACTGGCTGAAAGTTACTTCTTCCTGGCAAGTGCCGGCATGTCGGCCCAGCAATCCATGAAGGCCCTCCCGGTGGTGGAGAAATTTGCTGTGGCCGGCATGTTCGACATGCAAAATGCGGTGACCCTTCTCAACGACTCCATGTCGGCTCTTGGCATGAAAACCGAGGACGCTACTCAGAACATGATCCGTATGCGGGAGGTGGGCGATGTATTGGTGAAGGCCAATACCCTGGCGAATGCAACGGTGGAGCAGTTCGCTACCTCGCTGACCTCTAAGGCTGGCGCTGCGATGAAGGCATATAACATCAGCCTTCGTGAAGGCGTTGCGGTCCTGGCAGCCTACGCCGACAAGGGCATCAAGGCCGAGCTTGCCGGCAACATGATGGGCCGGATGCTGCGTCTGACCATCAAGGCAATCGTAGAGAACGAAAGTGCCTGGAAGAAGTTCAACATCCGTACCCAAGACGCCGAAGGTAATCTCCCACCCCTTGCGGATCTTATTGAAGATATCACTGCGGCTTTGGAGGGTATGGGGGCAGTACAGAAGGCGGCGGCCCTTGAGATGTTGGGCTTCAAGGCTCGGTCGCAGCAAACTATCCTCCCCCTGCTCGGAGCATCCAACGCCATTCGGGATTACTACAAGGAGCTGGAAAAGGCCAACGGCATCACCAAGGAAGTCGCTGAGAAGCAACTTATGTCGTTCATTTCGCAGATGAAGATTCTGTGGAACAACATCAAGCTCATGGGGATTGAAATTGGTGCTGTCCTGGCCCCGGCCCTCGTTGAAATGGCGACTTACATCAAGGGACTTACCCAATGGTTCCGCGGCTTGAGTGATACCACCAAGGCTTGGATTGTCGGCGGCGCGATATTTGTCGCTATGATCGGTCTTGCCTTGTTGGTGGTTGGTTCGCTGGCCACTGCCATCTCCAGCTTGATCGGTCTCCTCGCCACGGTCGGCATTGTGGGTCTGGCGTTTGCCGCGGCCCTCGTAGTGGTTGCTACGGCAATTCTCTTTGTCGTTGACGCTTTTTCGGCCGGTGAGCTTGGGCTTATTGAGTTGGTACGGTCCTTCCGTCTCTTTGGAATAAAGGTCGGGACAATTATTGACATGGTGTCCTCCGACATTGTACGGACCTGGGATTGGATGTACTTCAGTATGCTGGAAGGCTTTGAAGTAGTCTACAAGGGGCTGCGTAAGGGCTTCCACGATATATATACAGAGGTTCTCAATCTTGTGCAGGGCGTTGCCAGTATTCTGGACAATGTACTCGGTACAGGTTTGGCGGTGAAGGTAGATAGCCTGATTGCCAATGAGGAAAAGGCATACGCTGCCAGCGTGGGGGATTCTATTGGTAAGCTCAAGGAGCTTCGCGAGGAGCGGAAGAAAAATGACAATTACTGGTCGGCGGCCCAGGCACAACTCATCAAGGACGACGTCAAGGAGAAAACCTTGGCGGAGGAAACAGCCGCCCAACGCAAGAAGGACATTGAGGGGCAAATCAACCTCATGAGGAAAAAGATGGAGCTGGCCAAAGCGGGGGGCATGGATTCCAGCGGCCTCGGACTCTCCACTACGTCGGAAAAGGAATTCAAGACCATGTCCCTGCGACGGTTCAGCTTGGCTTCCGTGGAATCCGGCTCCCACCAAACGCAAGAGGTCCGTGACGAAGGGGTCATTGCGAAGCTGGATGAACTCATCTCCAAAATGCACCCACTCGCTCAGAAAGCAATCCTGGGGTAAAGCACCATGGCTGAAAAAGCATATATCGACCACATAGAAGTTCTGGAAGCCTCCGAGCGCCATGGTGCACTTCGGCGGTTGGTACGGGCATGCTATGTGAACGGGATTGATACAACCACTTGGGAGCTTCTCACTCAAGGTTTGGATAATGCTGAGGTACCTCAGTATGGAAGCTATCTCACCGACGCGGCGGTCAACGCTTCGGACCTCATGCTGGTGGAACGCAATCCCCGCATTCAAGACAAGAACTCCGTCATGGTGGAGTTGGTCTACGAAAACTTCATGGACCTGCCCGAGAATCTGGACAATCCCCGTGGCGGGTACATCGGTGGCGAGGTGCGTTGCAACCTGCAGCAGAAAACTTCCAACCTGGACATCAATGGCGACCAAATCACGGTCTCCCATCACTACCCTGAGGATGATCCGCAGTACCCAGACGAAACCAAAACCCAGGGTGGTGAGATCCAATACTTCGAACCGCAGCGGGCCATCCACATCCGTGGCATCAAGCAAACCCAGACCCCGTGGCTCCTCGCTAATGCCATTATCGGTCGAGTCAATAATGCCACCTGGAGCGGCGAGGCGGCCCGGACTTGGTTGTGTACTGGGGTGCGCTGGAAGCTGGCATGGTTGGGACCGGGGGCCACTGGACTCCATAGGTATTTCCTCGACTTTGAATTTCAGTACGACGCCGATACCTGGGACCCAACGGTGGTATTCATAGACGATCGCACAGGTAAGCCCCCGCCGGATCTCGTTGAAGGGACGGGATACAAGACCATCACCAAAATGCCTTCGTGCAACTTTGACTCCGTTATCGGTGCACAACTGCAGGGGGCGTGATGGCTGAAGACTGGACCGCTACCAAGCAAGCCAACGGCCATTGGCTGTTCACGTGGGACATGGAAAGTTACGCGGACAGTAACATCGCTTATGATATTTGGCTGGATGGTGAACTGGTAGATACGGTGATCGGCGTAGATGAGTGGGAGTGCATGCTGGATGGTTACGATGCCGCCCCACCGCCCGTTGAAATTCTGGAGGATGAAAGCGGGGTGTTCGCCGAAAACGAATTGTATCCTCCCTATGCCATTCTCCAATGGCGGGGCACCACTGATGCCTCTGGCTATCAAGTGCAGCGGCTGGTCGGGGCGACTTGGCAGACCCGTGATACCATTACCGAACGGGCCAAGGGCTGGTATTACCACAAGACCCAAGCTATGGATGATGATACTCAGGAAACCTTCCGCGTGCGGGCCTTGGATGAGCGTGGCAACGCCGGCAGCCCCCTCTCCTTCATTTTCACCTTGGCGAGGAACCCCGCCCCACCTGACGTGACGCTGTCTGTGGATTCTGTAGGTGACGTGCAAGTGGAGGAAGCCTAATGGCCGAAGCGGATACCGGTTTGGATGCCCTAGAGATTCTGTTGTCGGGGGGCAATACCAGCGACCCCGCCAGCAACACCGACCCGGCTGAGTCGCTCGGCGGGTTGGTAACGGATACGCTGGTTCGAGGCATGCGGATTTTCTACGACGTGCCGGTCCAGGGCCTCATCATTGAGGACGCCACTCCAGAGAATGGAGAAGGCCAAGCCACCCTCACCATCAATGGGAACAACGTCACATATACTCCACCTAACGGCGGCGCCGGGGCAGCTGTGGCTATCGCCGCGGGGGAACGCAAGCTCGTCCAAGGCCCGAACCCGCGCAAAGCCGTTCGTATCCAACGGGTGAGCGGTTTGGAGTTCGTGGGCGTAGCTACCTTTACCCTGCAGGACGCTCTTCAGGGTGTGTTGAGTATGGGTAACGTGACTAGCGCCGACCGGGTAGCTGGTGAAGTGTACTACCGAGCCATTTTCCTCCACGCCTCCTCCGCTGTCACTAGCGTCAAATGCTGGGTGACTACCGATGGCCAAGCCGCTTGGGCATTGGCTAAGGAGGAACCGGATTCGGTGGACACCATCCAGACCATCGCCGACGAAGAAACGGCCCCCAGTGGATTGAGTTGGGTCAACGCCGCAAGTGAGGCCACGGCTTTGGATGTTGGCAATCTGGGGAGCGATGAACTCATGGGCGTTTGGATTCGTCGCACCTTCCCCGCCGCAGGAACCGTCGCCCAGAAGGAGCAAGTCAACTTCCACCTGAAGTTCGACGCATAGTACCATGGCCGTCAATCAACCACATCGACCGATGAAGCCCCTCTTCCGCAAGGGGGATGTGCTGACTGCAGATGCTATCAACCAAATCATTGATGGTCGCTTACGCCAGATTCTTGGCGGCAAAGGAATCAAGGTAGCCTCCTTCGGTGATCGGGTGGTAGTTTCATTGACCGAAGAACTGTCGAAACGATATTTGCCTCAAGCGAATGAAGTTATTACCGACACCACCGAATTCGATGGAAACCTTTCAGCAGACGACGACACGGTGCAAAAGGCATTGGAGACATTAGATGAATTGGTGGTCGATAGCGCCTCCGCTGGCGAGGATGAGGTGATTGTTGAAATCAGTGAGGGCGTTTCCGCAGGTATGGCCATCGGTGATATGGTTGTGGCTCGGTTGGATACGGGGGATTGGATAACCGCTACCCTCGCTACGACCAAAGTGGCATATCGCAAGGGTGTTTGCATCAACAAGCTGGATGATACTACGGCAGAAATACTCACCGCCGGCAGGTACACGTTCGCCACAAGCCAGGGTCTCTCGGCTTCTACTGTGTATGGAATCGACAGTAACAATGACGGTCAAGCGGGTTTGTATTTTTCACTGGGTGGCGGGGTAGACCCCACCTTCATCCCGTTCTTTGTGGTAGACGGGACCGACACGCTTACCATCAGCATGGTGACCCACATCCCCGAGCAGATGGATGAGGAATTGGATGGGGATAAGTTGTATGATAGCGACTTTGGTTTGATCGAATTGAAATTGAATCAAATCGGGGACACCATTATTTTCTTCAACATCTCCAGCACATATGATGATGGGACCTACAGTGATCTCAGCGATGGAGCTTGGGGATTTTTCTACGTGACGAATTTCAATCAGGATAACGAAACGGCAGATTTGTATTTCTTCGGAATGGTGGCGGAAGAAAACGGCAGTGAAGCAGGACACCCAGACCATCTCCACAGCCACTACCGAACTTCATTTCAAGTTATCCAAGACGGTCAAGCTGGAGTGGCTACTAAGGATTCGTTGACGGATAGTTACACTACAATCAGCCACCCTTCCGTTCGAGGATTGACCATTCAGGCACAGGTTGCCACCAGCACGTACCAACCATCCATTTTCTTCACATTTACCACTGACGAAGACATCGGAGTATGTTACGTCCAGTTGGTGAGAATGACGGATATGTAAAATGGCTACCTATTACAAAACCTATCGCCAAGACTACCGTGTAGCCGACGATAGCCTCGCCAAATACGAACTGTATGCCGGCGAGGATGAAATGCCGGACTTCGACCACTCCCTTCAACCAGTCGCCACCAGCGCCACCCTCCCCTTCGACTGGACACCCGATCTCCCTGATTCCGGTTCCACTACTCAGCTCTACCTTGTAGTGCGTCGTCGCAATAAGTACGATATGCTGTCGCACAACCGATATCCGACCATCATTGAAATTGATGAGCTCGGAGACGAGGTATTGGGGCCGCTTACCAATCCTGAAATTGAAAACATAGCAGATGGAGCTACCGGGGCCATCATCGTCCATGCCCGTTATCCTTGGGGAATAGATCGGGATCCGGCAGACCAATGGGAAATCTACGTCAAGCAAGGAGTGGACCCGGACCCCGATGTGGATAATCCCACGGCCGTTGAAGCGTTCGGGCGGTTTGGAATCGACTACCGACTCCATAAGACCATCAGCGGCCTGACTCCTGGAGCCACCTACCATGTTCTCGTCGCCGTTATTCGGTCGGACGATTCCGACGGCGGTCGTGGGGAATCTGCGGTCTCCCAACACACTACCGCCGAGGCAGTGGACCTCGACCCAGATGATGCGGAGATTCTGTAATGGTGGAAATTCTCAAAGAAGCAAAGCACGACTCCGGCCACTCCGCCCGGCCGTTGGTCATTGCTTACTTCACCGTGGATACCCCCTACGAACACGAAGCGGAAACGCTCAAGGCCAGCTTGGAGAGCGTCGGATATAGCTACCATGTTTGTGGCATCCCGAACTTTGGGTCCTGGCAACGTAACACCCAGGCGAAGGCCTATTTCGTACAGCAGATGCTCCAGACCTATCCCGGCCGCCCGCTTCTTTACCTGGACGTTGACGCCATCATGGTGAAGGCACCGGAACTCTTAGATAACCTGGATGCCGACATCGCTGCAGCCCACTTCGCCAAGAAGCCCCGCGGACGCCCTATGGGTGAACTGCTGAGTGGGACGGTTTACTTTGGTAATACCGTGCAATGCAATCGGGTCGTCCAGAAGTGGATCAACATCAACGAGCAATATCCCGAGACTCTTCCCAACGGACGGGCCGCTTGGGACCAGCGTACATTGGAGATTGCTATCAAGCGAATCTCTAGCGTCAAGTTCGTTGAGCTCCCCACCGAGTACACCTTCATCGTAGAACTTACCCAGCGCCATCATCCCAACCTGCAGCCCGTCATCCTCCACACCCGCGGCGCCAAGCGGTTTAAGCGTTTGGTCAACGGACAGAAGGGCTACGAAAAATGAGCTTGGACATTTGGGCGGTATGGCCAACCGTACACCCCGAGCTCAGTCGGGCCATGATAGCCTTGTGGCACAGCAAGGGCTACAAAGTCGCTTGCCTAGTCAACCCTCCTATAGTCAATGATGATATTCCCGAGGCCGATATGGTGATTGCCCAACACAAGTGGATGGGCTTTCCGATTGCCGCTAATATCCTGTGCTGCGAAACGCCTGGGGACATCGTCGTCGTTGTGGGGGACGACGTATATCCCGACCAATCCAAGGACGCCCAAGAAATTGGAGAAATCTTCGTGGAGCGGTTCCCCGATTTGTTCGGAGTCATGCAACCAACCGGGGATAAATATGGTTGTTGGGACAAGTGTGCTGTGTCCCCGTGGATTGGTCGCAAGTTCATCTTGGAGGCATACGACGGCGCCGGTCCCTACTGGCCGGAATACTACCATTACTTCAGCGACGAGGAACTCCAGGCGTATGCCACAAGCCAAGATGCCTTCCTACAGCGGGAGGATATCACCCAGTTCCATGACCACTGGCAGCGTCACGAAAAAAAGAAACGTCCCAAACACCTTCGAAAAGCGAAAAGGGAGTGGAGCCAAGACCGTTGGACATTCAAGTGCCGATCCAAGCGGGGGTTCCCATGTCAATCGAAGGTTTGAATTTATCCCTGTCTGCTCTGTGCCCGGCGTCGTGTGTATTCTGCCCGACCGAACGGGGAACTCGGGATGCTTGTTTCATGGAACCCTCCTTAGTTGTGAAGTTGGTAGAGGAGGCCAGTTCCCCAGACTTCCCGTGGAAGGTAAAGCAAGTGCAGACTGGGGAGAATGGTGAGGCCTCCTGTTCCCCATTCCTCTTGGATAACCTCCGCACCATTCGCAAGTACCTACCCAGGGCTAAAGTAAACCTTACCTCCAACTTGTATTCCCTGACTCAACGCCAAGCCGAATCTATTATGAGAGAACGGCTGTTGGATAGCCTGCAGCTCAATATCGATGGCCACAATGCGGAGACATACGAGGCCCAGAAAGGGATAAGCTACAAACGGGTCATGGGGAATCTCCGGATGCTCCTGCACGAAAGGAAGACCCACCATCCGTCCTTCTCTGTGGGCATCAACGTACTAACCCTCCATGATTACTGCGTCCGAGCCAAGAAACGCTTTGGCCAAACCCCTATGAACGCCCCTGAGGAAATTCCATTCTCTTCCCATGAGTTGGTTGAGAAAAGTCTGCGAAAGCAAAAGTGGATGACGGATGATATACACATCCGAAAGTCCCCTTCGTTTTTCTGGGCGGAACGTGGGATGGATGTGGACGCCGTCAACGACTGTTGTCCGCAGCTGCCCCGCATATTGAAGGAGGCATTCATCAGTCCTTCGGGGCTTTGGTATCCTTGTTGCTTGGATTCAAATCAGGACCAAGCCTATGGCAGCGTCAAGGAAAACACGCTCCAGGAAATACACGACTCCGAAGCCCGGCAGAAATTCATCCAGCGGTTACAGGCTGGGGAATTTGAGGAAATTGGGTACCCATGCAACCGATCGGCTTTTTGTAAGGGGATGAAATGACACTGGACACACCTGAGCAAATCGAACAGACCTGGGGTGGTCACCAGCCGGTACTCAAGGCTGTGCTGGAAGTGATCCGTCCGCGATCGGCCGTGGAGTGTGGCTGCGGAATGTTTTCTACACCCTACCTGCAGACCGTCCCCGCTCTCCATACGATAGAGCACGACCCACGCTGGGCCGCAAAATTTTGCCGGCTATACTCCCCTCCCCCGCACCACCAATGGACCATTCATCTTTTCAACGCCAAGAACTCCACTTGCATCAGGGAACTCCCTCCCGGCGAGTACCAGACCATTTGCAAGTGGTATACCTCACTTGCTGCCAGACAGCCCCCGTTCGATTTCCTGTTCGTGGATACACTCTTGTCATGTCGTGTCCCAGCCGCGGAGACGTTGGGTTGCAAGGCCCAATTGATTTTGATTCATGATCTGGAGCCACCGGGACCGGAGGTGTACGAATGGCCCCGCCTTCGTACCTTCCTCAAAGACTGGTGCCACTACATCCATCGCCCGATGGGACGCGTAAACAAGGTCCACCAAATCCCCTGGACGGGTCTGTATTCGCGCGAGCCGTTGAACTTGGATGCGCTCAACGATGTAGTGCGTCGGGAGTCGAAAGAATTATGGGGTTTGGACGTGGGCCTGGGGATGCTCCCTCAAGGGGAGGATGGGTTGGATGGCTGAGGACGTTATAGGACAGGATTACATTCGTCGGTTTTTTGGGGACCGGCAGGATGGTTACGTGATTGATGTAGGGGCACATGCCGGCATCAAATACGGGTCCATGTCCTGGGAGCTAGTCCAAAGGGGATGGGGCGGATTATTGGTGGAACCACTTCCCAATGCCTTCGGGGAGCTGACCAAGAACTACCAACACAGCCCCTCGGTGACTTGCGTCCAAGCCGCTTGCTCAGACACGGAGGGGGAAGCGACACTGTATCCACACAAGGGGGTATCTACCCTCAACGCGGATTGGGCAAAAGCCTGCGAGCAATGGTGGAAGCACATCAAGTACAAGCCTTCCATTCGTGTGCGCAAAGTCCGTTTGGATTCACTTCTTCGTCAAGTCAACGCCCCTACACACATCGACTTTCTCCAAGTGGATACAGAGGGCCACGACTTCCAGGTATTGAAGGGAATGGATTGGGGACGCCAGCCAGACTTGGTGTGTGTGGAGACACTGGACGTTGTCCATCCCGAACGCAAGCTCCCCAATGGAGTATGGGGTCCGGATCCTGAAATGAATCAATTCTTACAATCCCTGGGGTACGCCTTGGAGTTATTGACTCCTGGGGGAAATGGTTTCTACGTGAGGAGAAAAAATGATTGATCTCATCGCCGGTTACGCCAGAGGGTATAACCGGGACCAAATCCGTCCCTTCCTCAAATCCCTCCGCGCTAATGGGTACCGCGAACGCATTCTGTTGTTCGCCGACGGTAGTGCCGCCGCGGAGGCGCGGAAGTGGGACGTGGATCTCCGTCCCGTTCCTCGTACCCATATGAAGGTCCATTCGGCGCGGTTCCTTCCCTTGGAGGAAGCCATAAAGGAAATCGATGCGCAAGGGGTGATGGTGGCGGACACCCGGGATATTATCTTCCAGCGTGACCCTTCGGTGGTCCTTCCGGATGAAGGTTTGAATGCCTTTGAGGAGGACCGAAGCCAAACCATTGGCAGCTGCCCATACAACTCCGAGTGGATTCGCCTTGCCTACGGGGAGGGTACTTTAGAGGAGTTGTCCCACCTCCCCATTTCCTGCGTAGGCACCACTTGCGGAGATGCTGCATCCATGCGTGGATATCTCTCCATCCTTCGCGGTGCCGTGGAGAAAATTCAACCGCGTACCCACAAGCCCCAAGACCAAGCGGTGCACAACTACCTCGTTCACAAGATGCTCCCTGCCAAGGTATGGAACAATGAGGAGGGGGAGATATACACCGTTGGGTATATCAAACGAGGCTCCGTCAAGATCAAGGACGGAAAAATCATCAACCTTGTCGGCGCCACGCCGACCGTCATCCACCAATGGGATCGCCATGCTAACCTGAAGCGACTGGTATTGGAGAAGTGGGCATGAGCGACAAGTGGGAAATGGTCATGTACCGAGGCAAAGAGGTCCATACCGGCCACTGGCCCAGGCACGAACCGAAAATCGGTCGCATGGTGTCCTTGCTGAATCAATATGGTTGGTGCTTCCCTCCCGTACCGGTGGTTGACCTGAACACCCATTACCAAGCGTTGGATGGCTCCCACCGCATAGCCGCTAGCAAGAGGGTCGGACGTGAACCGGAGATAGTTTGCGTCGATGCACGCCTCCACCCCAAGCAACCCATCCCATCCAGCTGGAAGGAAATACTCAATGAACCCCTGGCACGTGGCAGGACCATTCGGGGCTACGGGCTGAGGGGACACATAAGGGAAAAGCATATTGGGGTTGTACTGGATAAGAAACGGGAGATGCTGCGGGAGGAGTACGTCCTGTTTTTGTTTGAGCTAATGCTTCACCTTACTAGAAAAATCAAAATCCTGGAGACTTGAACAATGGACAAGGTTGAGAAGTATATGCACGAAGCTGACCGGTTTACCTCCCCCGAGGAGATTTACCAGTCCATCCCCGGAAGGGACATAAAGGCTTCCAGGAATCTTCAGGACCGGTGGGATGCATACCAGATTCCTACACAGAGCTTGATGGGTTCTATCCTGGATATCGGCTGCAACATCGGGGGCTTCTCTGCTTACTGCCAACCCTTTTGCCGTCGTTACCTGGGGATTGATGTTTTTGAGAAATCCATCCTGCTGGCTCGGGGGCTTTACCCATTTGCCAACTGTTCATTTGAGGCAATGTCCTTCAATGATTTAGAAGGCGAGGTGTTCGACACCATTTTCGCCCTCGCCGTTCGTCGCTATACCAAACTGGATTATTTCGATTTTATCAAGACCTGCTCGGAAAAAATTACTGAGGGTGGCTACCTCTTCTATGAATCCCACACCCGGGAGAAGTGGGGACCTCGGCCGAAGAAGGCATTCGAGTCGTTCTTCATCATCAACCGCGTCCTCACCATCCCAGGAACCTCACACCCAGACTGCCCACATAATCGCTTCTTTGTAGAAATGAGGAAACGATGAACACCTTTATCAATAACAAACGGTTGGCGGGGCTTGCCGGGGTCAACTTTGATTCCGAGGTCATCCAGCCAGGTCCCATCGTGTACTCCCGCACCCACCTTGTCCAATCGCAGTTTCCCAAGCTGGCGAAGATGGGTTCATGCATCCTTATCACTAGCTTCAGCGATGCTAAGTGCACGACCAAAATGGCATCGCGCCTTCCCCCCAATGTGAGGAGATGGTTCAGCAATAACGTCGCCACCCGCAACGCCCGAGTGACAGCTGTCCCCATCGGCCTTCGTACTTCTTCGCAGGGGGAGCAGATATTGCGGGTCGTTATGGGTATGGGACGCCTCAAGGAACGCAATCTGGTATATATGAATTTCTGGCGTCGGCTCCGGCGGACACCCAATCCTCGGAGAGGGATCTACGAAATGTTCATGTGCAAGAAGTGGGTCACATATGAGGGGGGCTTTGACCACGTTCCTATGGACCACTTTTACAAGATGACCGCCTCCCACCCCTATACGATTTCCCCTCCGGGCGCCGGCCCGGATTGCCATCGCCACTGGGAGGCGATGCTCCTGGGTACCATACCCATCGTCCTGCGCTCTAAGGCTACCGACATCCTAGAGGATATGCCGTGTCTACGAATAACGCATTGGGGCGAGATAACTGAACGGCTTCTCTTGAAGCAACTACCGAAGCTGAAGGCGCGGTTCGATACTCCCACGATGGACAAGTGCTGGTTCGAATACTGGCGTGATATGATCTTGGAGGCGTGATGCCCAGTATCGTAACATGCGGAATTCCACGTAGCGGGTCCACCCTCGTCTGGCAAATGGTACAGGAGGTCTCCTCACCTATTTCTGTTCATAAGGTCCACCCTGCTAGTTGGGAGGTGGATCAGGAAGCATTGGTGTTCATCTCCATCCGTGACCCGCGTGATGTTATTTCCTCATTACTGCGCGTCAAATTGAGCCGCGAGGGACGTACCGGAGAACAGCCTACGGAGGAGGATTTGAAAAACGTCCTTCACCACTCTGAACAGAGTTGGTTGGGCTTGGCTGACTTGCGGGAAGTTTCTCAAAAAGTGGTTCTGCGTTATGAGCATTTCTATGATGACTACAACGTTATCTGGGATGCCATTTGGGCGATGCTTGGGATTCGTCCCGCTGCGAACTCCCGGGAGCTCATCGAAAGCCAGTACAACCTTCTGGCCAATATCCAACGAGCGCAGGAGTTGAAGGATTTCAACGAGGTGGATGAGGCCAACGTCCACGGCGACCACATAGCCCAACCCATCCCGGGTGGATGGCGCAAGGGAATCCCGGGGCACCTTCAAGACCAAGTGGCAAATCACGTTCGGGAAGTTTGTTGGGGGTGGGGCTATGCTAAATGAAGTCTTGGCTTGTGGCGTCCCCCGCAGTGGGTCCACCCTCGTCTGGCAGGTCCTGTGCCGGGCGCTCCCCTGCAAAGTGACTAAAGCCCACCCCGCTTCGTGGCAGCGTCGTGCTGTGGACTACATCGTAGGGTCTGTGCGACACCCATACGATGCTGCAGCCAGTGCCTTCCGTTGTAGAATCATCAACGACGACGGGGATGGTTCACAAGAAACGGTGAAGGGAACGCTGAAAGGCTTGAAGGCAGATTTGCGGATGCTGGCCAGTAACTACAAAATGATGAAGGAGTTGTCCCAATTTTTCACCGACCGGGTTACCGTATTGAAATACGAGAACTATTTTCATTCATTGGATCCTATCTTTGATATGGTTCAGGATAAATTTGGGATCAACGTTCCTCCAAAACGCCGAAGCAGTATTCGCCGTGAGTGCTCCTTCGAATCCAACCGACGCAAGGTGTTGAAACTCAACCCTGGCGACAAATGGGTCAACCGCATGGGGCTGTCCCACGTTGCGGTGGGCTACCCAGGCAGCTGGAAGGCCATCATGCCTGTCTGGGGTTACGCTACGTTGAGAAAATGGGCTGAACCCATTTGCGAGGAGTGGGGCTATGCGTATTCAGAATAACCTTGGGTTTGTGTATATCTCCACGCCGAAGGCTTGCACACACACCATCTACAAAATCCTGGAGGAGCACTTTGCTGAAGGATTGCAAAAAGGAGGTTTCCACAGCCGTCGAATTCCCCGTAGGGCCAGAAACTACTTTCGGTGGACCTGTGTACGCAACCCCTACTCCCGGGCGGTGAGTATTTGGTGGTCGGCTTGCCGTTGCCATTCGCCCGACCGGTATGGATGTATCAGCGGCTGCGGTTCCCAGAAGGACTTCAAGTTGTTTGCCGACTGGCTAGGAGCCTCCAAGCCTGGGCAGCATCGCAAGGAACCAGTGCTCATGAGTCAGTGCGAATGGTTGAGTAGTGTCGAACCCATCCACGCCATTCACGTGGAGCACCTTGCCGATGAACTGCATGAGTTGGAGTTCTGGAAGCCGGGCATTACTATTCCCAAGCTCAATACCACTACCGAAAAAATCAAAGCCCAGTCAGAAGAGGAAGGAGAGAAAATTTCTCGTCCCTCGTGGCAGGAACTTTGCCAGGACCAAAATGTTCAGCAGGCTATCCAAGTTTGGGCCGGCCACGACTTTGACCGGTTTGGATATTCGAAGGATATATGATGGGCAGGAAAATTATAGCCATGAGCCTCTATGGTAACGCCCCGCAGTACACTCTCGGGGCCGTAGCCAATGCTAAGCTCATGCCATTGGTCTACCCGGACTGGACGCTACGCATTTACTACAACACCCTCAAGGGCATTCCAGAAATAGCCCAGCTCAAGGAACTCGGTTGTGAACTCGTTCCACAACGCCCCTCCAGAGGACAGGCGGGGATGTTCTGGCGATTCCTGGCAGCTTGGGGAGCTAATACTGAGCGGGTAATTTTCAGAGACAGTGATAGCCGCATCAATCATAAGGAGGCAGCGGCGGTCCAGGCTTGGGAAGCCCTGGGCCACGATGCCCACTGCATGCACGACCACATGCACCACCGGTCGCATCCGCTGTTTGGTGGTATGTGGGGCGTCAAGTTTGGAGTACTGCCGCGGGAGCTTCGTCGTGAGGCGCTTCGACTTGGCCGCCAACGACAGCCTCGGGTTGCGGACATGCGTTGGCTGGCGCGGAAGGTGCTCCCGAAAATCAAGAAGTCCTTACTACGCCACTCCAGTATTCCGGTACGGTGGCCTTCGGTTCCTTTCCCGGACCACGCACCGATGGAGGGATTCATCGGCCAGCAGTATGATGAATTCAATCAGCCAATCGATCCACTGAAATCGGCGGGGGTGTGAGGGGCCTTCCCGAGTGTGTTCAGCCCCACCCGAAAAACCTCACATCCCCGCCTTTATTTTCAGTAACCGGTCACCAGCGTAGCCAGCACCATCGCACCCAGTAGGAACAGGACGAACAATAGGGCCGACAACCACTGGGGGAGGGTCATCTTGAACCCAGGCTTTGGCTTCGGCGCCGGCGGATGGGCTTGGCACCAACGACGATGCTCCATGCTGTCCTCTGGGTCCCACTCAAGGGTCGCGCGGCCGGGGTCCATTTCCCCATTCTCCACCTTTTGCTTTTCGGTGCCGTGGACGTAGCGGATAGTCATAGGTACTTCTCTTTCATCCGTTGAATGGTAGTGGCTTGTTTCGTTGTAGGGGTCCAATTTATATAAACGGCTTTGGTCAACAAACTATCTATGAAGTCCGCCTCCCAATCGGAAACAGACCTGTCCATGTTGTCCAAGTCATCCAGAATGGAAATAGCTTCGTCCCTCGTCATAATTCCACCACCGTTCCTGTTTTGAGTTCGTTGATGTGGGTGACCATGATAAACTGCACGTCCATCTCGTCGGCGAGGGTTTCCAGTAGTTCACGGATCCTCTCGCGGTACTCCTCGCTCACGTACTTGAATGGTTCATCCATTATGAGAACACGACGCAAGGGTGGTTTATTGAGGATCAAGCACGAAAGCCGAAGCGCAAAGCTGGCTACGTCTACGACGCCACCTCCGCTTGCGGTCATGGGATCGACTTCGGTACCATCGCGCTCAAATGTTAGCCGAGCCTCCGTACGGTTGCGCTTGCGCTCAAAGTGGATATTGAAAGTGTACGGCTCGTCAAAGACGGCGCTTAGGCATCGACTCACGACGCCGGCGATTTGATCGTGCGCCTGCTGCTGAACTGCTTGAGCAACATGCTGAGCCAAGTCCTGCGCGGCTTTCGCATCCTCAATACGTTGTTCGTTGGCGGCTATATCAGACGCGATGGATTTACAACGGGAGCGGGCGGCGTTGAATTCACCCAGCTTCCGATTTATCTTTATGCGTGCGTTAGCAAGATCCATTAGTCATCCAATCCGGGAAGCTGTCCAAGCCGACCGTTGAGGAGTTGGCGGAAATAGTGGATTGTATAGTATAGACCCATATCCAAGTCGATCTCTGGCTTCCAGCCAATCTCCTCTCTAGCGCGGTCGATTACCGGCTTGCGCTTAGTAGGATCATCCTGGGGAAGCGGACAGTAGGTCACTTCAGACTTAGTTTTGGATATATGTTTTTTGACAGCCACTACCAGTCCTTTCATCGTTGTCTCGACTGGGTTACCGAGATTGATTGGTCTATGGCAGTTTTCGGTATTCATCAACGCTTGGAGTCCGTAGATCAAGTCATCGACATACATAAAGCAGCGAGTCTGTAGTCCGTTCCCGTAAATTGTAATATCCTCATTGCGGAGAATCTGGCAAATAAAATTGCTAACCACGCGTCCGTCATTCGGGTGCATGTATGGGCCGTAGGTATTGAAGATGCGTGCGATACGAATATCAACACCATACTCGCGGCTGTAGTCCATGAAGAGAGCCTCAGCGCAGCGCTTCCCCTCATCGTAGCAGGCACGAATCCCGTTCGGGTTAACTCGACCCCAATATGATTCGTGTTGCGGATGCACTTCGGGGTCGCCATAGACCTCTGAGGTACTGGCTTGGAGGATCCGCGCGCCTGTGCGTCGGGCAAGATCCAGAACGTTGATTGCTCCGTGAACGCACGTCTTGATCGTCTCGACCGGGTGGCGCTGGTAGTGGATCGGTGAAGCGGGACAGGCGAGATTATAGATTTGGTCAACCTCGATATGGATAGGCTGGGTAATGTCGTGTCGGATCACTTCCAGACGTTCACGCCTCTTAGGTGTAACACCGTGCAGCGCATGACGCAGGTTGAACTTGGATCCCGTATAGAAGTTATCCAGGCAGATTACTTCGTGGTCGCAGAGAAGCAAGAAGCGACAGAGATGGGAGCCGATAAAGCCGGCGCCGCCGGTAACGAGAATGCGCTTGGTCATAACAGGTCCTTATATTCTTCGGTGAACTTAGACATAGCCTTATCGAATTTTTCCTTGGCCTTCGCTTCCTTTTTCTTCAGGTCCTCCAGGAGTTCCTCGGCGGAAGGAAGATTATCGACATCATACTCATCCTTGAGTCGTGCCAGCGCCTCCTCTAATCGACCCTGAGCGCGGTCGGCCTCTTGTTGTAGCTTGGCAGCTTTATTCTTGAGCTTGACCAGCTCGTTAGCACGACTCATGACATGGCCTCCAAAATCATCTGCCGCACTGCGGCGTTTGGTTTCTTCTCCTCCAGCGCCCGCTCTATAGCGGACTCAAAGTCAAGTCCGGTATCCTGGAGCTTGACCAACTCCTCAAGGAAGTCTTTCAGCTCCATATCCTCATTGGCTTTCGGAGTAGAAGTCTCTTGAATAATATCGTCGGAGCAATCCAGATAGTGGACTTCAATAGTCCCGTCGCTCATGATGACCCCGACCTGCGGTTTGTAGTCGATCTCATCTGACTTGCGGCGCATAAGCGTTCCGCAGTTGAAGATTGTTTGCTCCGCGTTATATACGTGGAAGCCTTTGTGGTTATCCCCGATAATGATAACATCCCAGCCTTCCAAGCCCTTCATGTTGGTTAGCTTCGCTTCCTTCGGAGCGCCAGGATACTCGCACCCTTTGATCCAAGTATAGGCGTGAACGAGGGCGACATACGTTGTGGCAATGTGATGACGGGTGGGGGATACTAACGGGACTCCCCACGGGTAGCCAGATAGAAGGATGCCTCCCTTGGAGTTGACAACGTGAGCGTCCTTATCCCCGCTCAAATCACTAATAACTCCAGCTTCTACTAACGTCCAATACGCTGAGTCGGATATTAGATCAAGTCGATGGTTAGGAAGATCGTGTTGTCCAGGGATAGCAAAGACCTTTTTTGGAAAATGGGAAATAGCCCAGTTGATCAGACGCGGCGAAGAGAACCACCGGTCGAAGATGTCGCCAGCTATCAATACCGGCACGTCCAGCGTCTCTTGCAGCTCTCGGATATAGCCTAGCGGTATATCCATTGCTTCAAGCCAATCCTCCTCACCAGCGCGGGCCAGTGGAGGTCGCAGCGAAAGGTGAAGGTCTGAGCAAGCGATAGCTATAGGCTTTGGCCGCATAGCGGGCACTCCTCTCCCATCTCGTCGTGGAATTTTTGATCGGCAGCTTTGGCTGCCTTTTTGAGATCCAGCCACTCAGTCGTTGCCGCTTTGACAGTCCCGATCAACTCTGCCAGCTCAACGCGATCTGCGTCAACCGCATGAATATTGAGTTGCAGGTCAACTAGCTTCTGGACATCATCCTCCGGGATCCACCGATTGGATGCAATCTCGTCCTGGCGCATTTGGTTGATTATTTTCTCCAACGCCTCCACCTGCTCGTGGATCCTCTCCCACTGGTCGCCCAGAGAGATAACCTTATGGGCCGCCTCCAGCGTCTCTCGCTGGTGCTCTTGTTGGTGGGTATGCTCGCCTAGGGTCTGGATCAGATCAGCGAGCACACGCGATTCCTCGGCGTGCTGGAGCCATTCGCCGTTGTAGACCTGGGCTAGGGACAGCTCCCCGTCGGCTTTGCGCGTCCACTTGAGCTTGGCTCGTTCCTCCTTCGCCTCCTCCAGCTGGCCGGAGAGGACCCGAGCCTCCGCCAGAGCATCACGATTGGTCTTGTCCAGCTTGGCTAGTGTTGAATCTATAATCTCAAGATCAACGATGCGGTTCAGCTGCCGACTGACTTCGCCTGCCGTTTCGGTAAACCAGAAGGGACTATCGTGCTGGCCTTGGAAGTTGATTTCATCCAGGTTGAGGAGCGTGGTGATATCCTCCGGTGGCTCGTTCCCGAAGGCTTTGTAAACCTCGTCGTCCAGGAAATAGTCATTTTTGGATTTGGAGCGCTGCCGAGTAATGCACCGGCCATCGACCGATAGATTGACTTCGGCTTGCTTCCCGCCGTCGCGGATGAATTCTTGGCCAGCCGGACGGTTGGTTGCAAGCCAGCGAAGCGCACGAATGACTGCGGACTTTCCTCGGTCGGAGGCACCGACGATTGACGTCACGCCTGGGTCGAGATCCAGCGCCAGCTTCTGGTGGGCTTGGAAGTTCTTGATGGTTAGCTTAGTGAACACCGAGTTGCCTCCTACCGTATTCGGCGATACAGAGAGCATCGGCCAGACCGTCGTCATCCTTGGTGGAGCGGGCCGTGCGTTTGAGGCTGACATCGGGAAACAATCGTTTGGCCACCAGAATGGCTACATCCTTGGTCCCCTTGGGCATGTCCTTGCACATGACCCGCTTCCAAGTGGTGGGGTGAACGAGGGTGTAGGGCAGGTGGAGACCTACGCATATCCCTCGAAGCAGTCCCCAGCCGGCCCCAAAGTTGAAGGCCGAGGCAATTCCTTGGCCGGGCATGGACTGGACTTTCTCGATATAGACATGTTGGATGGCGCTCCGCCGGTGCTCTAGGATTTGCCGCACGGTCACCTCGTCCACCGCTCGCTTGTTTTTGGTAACACGGAGGACCGGAAGGGGACGAACGGTTACGCCCCGTCCCCGCCGGAAGGCGATGGCTCCCTTCATGCCAGGGTCAATTCCGATGATCATCATAAAGCCTCCTTGTGAAAAAACCGTACCAAACCACACCTGACCGAACCCTACCTTACCCAACCGTACCGAACCTGCCAAACCAAACCTAACCCTATCCAAGCCAACCATACCGCACCTTACCTAACCCGACCTGCCAAACCAAACCGTACCTCACCACACCGTACCCGACCGTACCTAACCAAAGCTCACCATACCTGCCATACCTTACCAAACCTCACCCTACCCCACCATACCGGACCCAACTTCACCCCACCATACCTGCCATACCTTACCAAACCGAACCGCACCTTACCCTACCCTACCACACCGAACCTGCCAAACCCAACCGTACCTTACCGGACCCCACCGAACCGAACCGTACCTGCCAAACCCAACCAAACCACACCGCAGCCAAGTCTACAGTTGATCGATGACGTGCCAGACGGCGGCTAATTCTCTGAGGGCTGCGTATTTTGTACGACAGACTTTTAGTTCTGCTCGTGCCCGTTGGAGTACCTGCTTTCTCCGTTTCGGATCAGCTAGGGCTTCCTCCAGGCTTACCCATTCGTTTCGCGGAGCATCTTCGTCCTCCGTCTCTGTTTCCCGCACGACGGGGGTGTATACACGAACAGGTGTATCCACCCCTTCAACTCGTACAACGATGGACCGAAGCATTTGGGCCGCTCGGATACGATAGTATTCCGTTGCCGCCTGCTCCTTATCCTTGATGTATATTTCGGGGTGGAGAGGACTGTTCTTTTTCTTGGCCTCCTGGACCAAGATGGCGGGCGTGACCCCTCCGCCGTTGGCTTTCCGTAGACGTTGGATTTCTTTGTGGGCTACCTTGGCATCAATCCTGGATTGATAACCGGCCTTCCATTCTACCTTGATGGTTTTTGCCATGGTTTTTCTCCTTGGGAAAGACGTCAATTGGTTTTGACCTGGAACCTTCCGTAGTCGCCTCCCTTTTGAGGACGCATCTCCAGTAAGCCCACGCCGAAACCGGCTCGGTCCAACAGGTTCACGATGTCGTCCGGGCGAAGATTTTCTGCATCGAACTCGATGCTAATGTCGCTCTCCCACCCGCTTGGAAATTCGGGACGGTATCGGAGATCCGTTCCTCCTTGGCCAACTCGGACGCAGTCCTCCCTCATCACCGGTTCACCACATCGCATGGGGATTGTGTTGTTCGCGTCGGAGCATAGGACGAAAAGGGATTTGCGAACCAGTGTCTTTTCGATTCCGATATCCTTGTGGGCTGCGTTGATGAGGCTCTGTTTGATTGCTCCAGCGGGGATTCCGTATTGCCCGTCCTCTGTTCTATGAGTGGCCGCCTCGCACTCTTCTTCTGGGATACACACTTCACGAGTTTTGGTTTTCCTGCCCTCCTTTTTGTCTCGCATCTGCTTGCGAGCTTTCTCGGCCCAACTATGTTGGATCAAGGGAGAGGTCCCTTGGATTGTGACGCTGAGAACTTTGCGTTGGATTGGCTTTAGCTTGATGGCCATGATTGGCTCCTTTCTTGTGTCTAGGACACGCTCTTTTTATGATTACAATAACACCGACGAGATGTCATTGTGGTGATTGTTGTTCACGGGAACGCCTTTCCTCCAGCGCATTCAGGACGGTGGATTTGTAGTGGTCCCATCCTTCCCAATACCCAGCGTTATAGGCGTCCATGAGAGCCTTTTCCAATCGACTGGGGCGGTATAATATGGACCACTCCCATAGACGGTGCGGCCAGCGAAACAGGAGGTGGAGTCCTAGGTAGGTACACACCGCTTCATCCCGGACTACGTTGAACCAGCATACACGCATGCCGGTAGGATATTTTTCGAGCGGCTTGACTGTGCGGAGTGGCCAGATCATTCCTTCAGCCCCCAGTTGTGGTGGTAACAATTCATAATTTCCAGATCGTCTGGTCCAGCGGGTAGGCCGGCAGGTAGCTTCCCGGGTTGGCCAATTGACTTCTTGGCTTTGATATACTCAAGAGGATGAACCTTCCCTTTGGCAATACCGGCCTCTATTATATCGCGGATCGGACCGCTAAGTTGGTCAACAAGGGAAGTCGAGTATTCAGCCAGCTTCTCATGGATGAACTGATGGTAGTTCTTCCAGCGCTTGATTTCAGTAATACTTGGATTGCGACTAATACGGTTACTCATTCTCCTCTCCTTCTCAGCTTCGGTCGCATTGTATTAAAGAAGGAGATCCACTCCCCACGGCGCGGTTTGCGTAAGTAACTTAGGAAGCCATAACGCTCACACATGGAGAAGAAGGCATCTGGGTTGTACTCGGGTTCCCTCAGTTCAAAGGTTTTGGTCTTGAGATGGGGAAGCGCCACCAGCTTTTCGTTGCGGCTGATAATCGTCTCACCGTCGTAGCTGGTAATGGCTTTGTAGGTTTTGTAGTGAGGAGGGAGCTGGCGAGTCAGGAACTTGATTGCTGTTTTTACTCCGACTCCGGGAACGCCCGGCACGTTATCGCCCGAGCATCCTGCAATGCATTTGACGTCACGCCAGAGAGCAGGTTCAATTCCCTTCGCTTCGATAAAGCTGTCGGAATCATAGCCCTTTCTTCTTGCGGGATCGTACCAGCGAACGTAGTCGCTGATGCACTGCCAGAGATCGCCGTCGGCAGATACGATGATTCCTTTTTCCTTATTACTAGTCAGGATGTTGGCTGCCTCTGCGATCAGGTCGTCGGATTCCAATCCGGTTTGGCGAATGACTTGAAAGCCGATAGCTGGGAGGATCGTTCGACGTAGCAGCTTGATTTGGTCGTACATTATGCCCAGCTGCTCTTTCTCCTCGTCGGTCATATCCTTCTTACGATCTCCCTTGTAGGACGGGAGGATCCGCTTACGATAGGACTGGCGCGAGTCGAAGAACAGTACGACCTTATTGGAGTTGATGTTGGGATCGGAGCAGATCGTACGAAGCTGTTCCCAGAATCCAAACAGGATGCCGGTATTGAAGTCATCGTAAGCCAGGTCCGCCGTAGCGTAGCGGGCGCGATGCGCGAGAAATGAAATGTCAATGAGGACCCAGGGCTTCATATCTATTATCGCTTGTCAGTCGATAATCCACGTTGGCAACGTGGACACTTGCAGGGAGCACACCAGCGCAGCTTGTCCACGGCCTCGTTGATAAGACAGGCACTAAAGACATGACGTGCGGTATCCTCACGCTCGTGAGGCTCATATGCCCAACCGTATGCCGTCGTGACAATAATGTAGCCATTCTCGTCGCCGGTGTAGTCATCGTCGCACCAGTTCTCAATTCTTTTCTTGAGATACTTGGGCATGTAACGGGGTATCGGCATTACGCATCTCCTTGTAGCTTGGCCAAGGCTGCACGGGCGAATCGTTCGCATTTAGCATAGCCAGGGCCGTCGGGGTCGGTGATCATTTCCAGCGCATGGACAACGTCCGCGATGGCCTCGGGATTAAGACCGGCAAGAGCGTTGACGCAGGCGACGATGCGCGCAGAGTCCTTCGTTGACGTTGTCTGAGCTAGTGGCGACCCGCCTACGGTACTCCATATAGCGTGGCGGTTATCGTACCACGGCTCCGGTGTGTGCTGTGTCTCTGTCATGGTCTGTTCTCCTTGTGTGGTGGTGGTTCTAAGCCCAGCCCCGGGTTCGCACCGGGGCACCCGCTTTGACGGATTAGGCAGCCGCCAGCAGGTGGCGGAAGTCGTCCATTGCGCGGATCTGTTCGTGCGCGGGGGACTTCTGGAGTACGTGAGTGAAGGCATTGTACATGCCCCATCCGTTGCCGTGGTGCTCCCTGAACTCCGGGAAGGGTGACTCCCGGTACTCCTTGTCAACCTTGCCGACGCGGCTCCAGGGGAGCAGCCCCTTCCGGCCCGTCTCCATCAGGATGTGCTCGGCGGCCAGGTCTGACAGCGGCAGCTCCTTCATGGAGTTGATGATGCTCGTCACGCTGTCGGTTTTCTCCAGGTACGCTTCGATTCCTTCGCTGATGCTTTCGCGAAGATTGAAGTTGCACGTGTGGAGATGGCGCAGGGTCACGTCGCCACTCACCATGCCGTTGGAGCAGATAAATATCTTGGCCCCGACGGCGATCTTGAGCGCGAAGTTGCGCATGTTGCCGTGGTGGACGCCCAGGCTGAAGGTCGTGCCTTCGGGTGCCTCGCGGTTCGGAATCCTCAAGCTGAGGGATCCGGACAACACGTCCTGGGTCTTGCCGGCGACGTGCCACGTCTCGTCGGTGATCGTGACGTCACGTGTTTCCAGCTCGTTGACGATGGCCTCGGCCAGGTCGCTGTGCGGGATGCCCCGCCAGACGCGACCGGCGTTGGGCGGCCGGATCAGAGGGATGCTCCGTAGGGCTTCCCTTTCAATCTGGCCGGTGTTCTTCTGTTCTCTGAGGGTGATCATGATAGTCTCTCCTTGGTGGTAGGTGGTGGGCCGAGCCTGTGACCCTGGCTCGGCAGAAGGGTCAGGCGGTTCCGGGATCGACCTCCCGGCCCAGGAGTTTGGCCAGCGCGGGGGCCATTTCCTCGCGGTCTGCCTGCGAGAGTTCTTTCACCTCCTCGCTGAATTCCTTGAGGCCCTGGCCGGGCTTATTCCCGAAGTATTTCTTGCAGGCCAGCGCAAAGGGCAGGGGTTTCTCGATCTGTGACATTGGTTGCTCCTTTCTGAGCGGGTGGTAGGTGTCTCTCACTGCCTCAGCCCGGTCATCCCATGACGGGAAGCCGGGCTGTGAGGCTATGTGGAAGGGGTCAACAATCGGCCTGCCGGGCTTCCTTGCAGGCCACATTCTTGCAGGCGACGACGACCCGGCCCGGAAGGGCGCGGACGATGTCGCGCACCTCAGCCTGCTCGTCGGGGGTCAGGGTGTCGCCCAACTTCTCGCAGACCAGCAAAGTTATCAGGCGGTCGGCCTTGGCGTTGTCGTATCGGATCATGGGATGTCCTTTCTCCTGGTGGTAGGTGGTAGGCGTCTCTCACTGCCTCAGCCCCGCAGCCTGTCAAGGCCCGGGGCTGTGAGGCTATGGGGCTGGGTTAGCGAGCAGGCCTAGCATCCGACAAGCGTAGTTCACGGTTGCAAATGTCGCAGGTGTACGGGTTGCCCTCGTCTATCACTATCTGGTAGACCTCCTCTGCCTCGCGTACTTCGCCCTCCTCGGTCCACGCGAACACGTCCTGACCCAATAAGCCTAATTCCTTGTGAACCTCCTCGTCGCTCATGCCTTGATGGCACGACCGGCAGATATCGTAGTAGGTCCCATCTTCGTCCTGGTAGCGCATGGTAGTCTCTCCTGGTGGTAGGTGGTAGGCGTCTCTCACTGCCTCAGCCCCGCACCGCTGGGAGCGGCCGGGGCTGTGAGGCTATGTGGGGGGGTCAGGCGATGATGGACGCGACCGTCTCTCCGTCGATGGTCCCGGCAAGGATTCCAGCGCGGTGCTCCTCCTCGCTGCAGCACTGCCGGAGCAGCTCGTAAGCGGCATCGCGGATGGCGCCCTCGCGGTCAGCGGTCTCATACTCGCCGCTCTCGTCGATCGTGGACTGGCCGTCGGCGCTAATCCACTGGATGATATGGGTGTAGCTCATGGTATTCTCCTTGTGGTAGGTGTTAGATGAGGGTGGCGTTGGTGGGGCGGGAACCAATGGCGAAGCCCCGCTCCTTGGGCTTGAGGGTGACGCGGGCCTTGAGGGTACGTCCCTTGATGGTGTCAAGAGTCTCATGGTCGCACAGGGAGTCGGGTAGGGTCATCCAGACCTTGTACCCGTCGCACTTGATCAAGGTCTTGTAAACGTCGCCGTAGAAGCTCTCCTTGAGCTTCACGGACAGGACCTCACCCTCAAGGTCCACGCGCCCGGCCGGGGCGTCAACGGCGGCGGCCTGTTCGGCCTCCCGCTTGGCGGCCCACTCGGCCCGGAGGGCGTCGGCGTTCTGGACCGTGTCCCACAGGCGCTGGGCGAAGGTGACCTGCTTCTCGGACAGGCTGCCGTACTTGACCAACTTCCAGTAGATGTCTATGAGGGTGACGGCCTTGTCCCACAGGCGGTCCTGCGGCTGGTCACCCCACCCGTTCGCCTTGATGTCCTGCGCCCACTCGGCAACGCCGGCTAGGCCGTAGTCCTCGTCCAACAGGACCTTGGCTTTGGCGAGGCCCCGCATGCGCTCCCGGGCCTTCCCCGCCCGCTTCTGGAACCGGCGGAAGGAGGCGTCGTCCCAGCACTCAATTCTGCAGGCGCAGGTGGCGCCGAATTGGACCAGCTCGTTGGTGGGGAGGTGGATGAAGGTGGCGCCTTCGTTGTGGTGGGCACCACAGGCGTAGCACCGGCCCTTGGTGGCCTTTTTGGCGAACCCCCGGCCGGTGGCGTTGATGTGTTGGTTGACTAACTCACGGTGCTCTCGGTTGATCTCCATGGCACCCATATCAAATCCCCTGGGGGCAGTGTAGTACGCCAGGCAGCGGTAGTCGCTGGGGACGAGGTGAGTCTTGAGGTGGATGTTGATGGGCATCGTAGGACTCCTTTTGGGTGTGGGGTTCAGAAGTTCGTGTAGGCTTCGAGGAAGGCGTTGATCGTCTGCCGACGCTTCGCCAACTTGCGACGGGCGTTGATGAATTCGCACTCATCGATTTCTTCGTCCAGCTCTACAACGATATCGCAGAGAGCATCAACGAAGATATTGGCGATGCGGGGATCCAGCTGGTCGTCATTGACTAGCAGCTTGATGAAGCGTCCGAAAGAGGCGGGAGGGTTGGTCATGGTAGGACTCCTGTTGTGTTGGCTCCACTATAACGACTTATAGTTTCGTGTAAAGAATATAATTCTCTTACGTTGTAAGTGCTTTTGCCACAATTATATAAAAGAGGGCGAGAATTTCCCGACCTCTAAATCCTGAGTACTAAGTTACTTATGCGCAGCAGCTAGTAGCGGCTCTTGCGCTCGGGCTGAGAGGCCTCCTCGATCTCTCGCCAGCACTTCCCGACGATGGATCGTAGCTCCTTCTCCCAGCTCTTGGCCTCGATGGCCTTGATCAACTTTTCGCGGGTCGCCTTGAAGTCAAACTCTCCGGCTTCAATCGTCTGCTTCTTTTTCTCCCACCAGCCCTCTTCCACCAGATAGTCAACGCAGGTACCGATGTCATCGATTCCGAACGCTGGATAAATGTCGATCTCCACCTCACGGAGCTTACCGGTGATGCGATTCTTCTTGATTTTGGCACCGACGTGAACGCCAACCTCACGCGTGCGGTTCTTCACCGTCTTGGTAATGTGGCCAGTGATTTTAGTCCATATCTCGGCGGTTGCATAGAAGCGAAGCGCATGGCCACCGGCGCGAGTCTTGCGCTCTCGTCCCATTCCCAAGTTGTCGCGGGTCTGCGACAGTACAATCAAGATGCTTCCAGTATCTCTGATCCCGTTGAGGACTCGGCGCATGCCTTCGCTATTGCGTTTGGCCTTGCCGTCGCCGTAGCTTCCGGCGTCATCGCCTTTCTTCCCTTCGCCACGACTGACCCGCTTGTGTGCGTCAAACTTATCTCCCTCATAATCGCTGGAGAGTCCGTCCATCGAGTCGAGGACGTAAATAAATGGCCGACCTTCTTTGATCGCGTCGTCCAGGTGGAAGTAGAACTCCTCAACGGTAAAGCTGAAGGCGGGGTTGCCATCGTCGTCCTGCCCGGGGAATTCAAGGCGCTTGGCTACGGCTTTCCCGAACAGACGCTCAACGTCCATCAGGCAGCCGTCCTCAACATTATCGTAGATGAGCCGATAGTCCTTGAAGCGTCGGGAGATCATCGCCTCCGCGAAGCAGGTCATGCTGAGGAATGTTTTACCGGCCGCAGAGTCACCCACGAGAAAATAGTATTTGCCTTTGAGCAGACCACCGTGCGGATTATCGCTCAACGCAAGATTGAGCAGCGTGGATCCAGACGATAGAAGGTCCTTACGTGAGATCTTCTCTGGCTTGGCTGGCTTTTCTTCGGCCGCTTCGATGACTTCTTCGGCAGCCTTTTTGGTTTTCTTACCAGCCATTATTCGGTTCCTGTTTGTTGAGATCCAGCGTTGGAGCGAGGATTTGGTCAACAGCCGCTAGTAGGTGCATCACCGCTCCGCGGCAGAACAGCGGATGCCCTCGCAGTCCATATTCAATTCGGGCTTGCTGTTGGGGATTATTAGCCCGGAAGGCAGCGCACCAAACCAAGGCCATATCAGCTCGGGCCCCTGCTCGGCGCTCCAACTCCTGTAGCAGCTCTTTGCTTGGGATCGTAGTGAGGTCCATCGTTAGCTCCTGAAATAGTGCTGGATTCTGGCTTATTTCTGTTGCCGGTGGCCGACGCTCCGACGGGCGATTTACCGGTGCAGCCGTCGCTGCTGGGGATGCTATCTGTCCGCTTCTCCGATCACCGGGCGCCGGTTCCTTGCTATCCCGGGTCTTTCAGTGCGTTTCTGTTCCCTATCCCCTGAGGTTCTTATCCAGACGCCTCCTCGCACTCATCCCAGTACGGGCAGTCGTCGCACTCGTCGTGCTCGTCGAGGTCCTTTCCGAACGTACCGTTGGCAGGGCACTTGGGCGTCTTGGGCTTGCTACCCTTCTTGGTGCTGCCCTTCTTGGTGCTACCCTTCTTGGTGCTACCCTTCTTGGTGCTGCCCTTCTTGGTGCTGCCCTTCTTGGTGCTGCCCTTTTTCTTCTTGGGCGGCTCGGGCTCCTGTTCATCGTCATCTTCGTCATCAGGGTCGGGGATTTGCTTTTTGCCCGTGCCGTTGCAGGGCTTGCACTTCTTGCCCTTGCTGCTTTTGCCCGTTCCCCCGCAGGCGATGCAGACGTTAGGATCGGGCTTCTCGTCGTCCTCGTCATCATCGTCATCATCGTCGTCCTCGTCATCATCGTCATCATCGTCGTCCTCGTCATCATCGTCGTCCTCGTCGTCCTCGTCGTCCTCGTCATCATCGTCGTCCTCGTCGTCCTCGTCATCATCGTCATCATCGTCGTTGTCGTCGTTGTCGTCGTTGTCGTCGTCCTCCGGCTCGGGATCCTTCTTCTCCTCTTCCTCTTCCTCGTCGTCGTCCTCGGGATCCTTCTCGTCCTCTTGCAGGAACATGACGTTGAGCTTGTTGTAGTCCATAACCTGCAGCGACTCCTCCAAGCAGACAACCTTTTCCAAGATATCGTCCTCGTCCAGCTCGTCACGCTTCTTGAAGTCGATCTTGGTGGCCTTGAGGAACTTTCTACCGTTGAAGGATTCCTCGCTGAAGCGCACGCGAAGGGTTCGGCCCTCCTTATTGACATCGAAGAAGGCCAGGTGCTCCTCGTTATCGGGATCCTTCAGCTCATCCTCCAGAGTCGCAGCGAACTTACCGCGGCTCATCACGAAGAGACAGATGCGCTCATCGTTCTCGGGATCCAGTACGTTATAGGCAACGTACCGCTGGGCGCGTAGCTCTCGGGTAAGCTCCTCATTCTTGTCCGCATCTTCCTTGAAGAGGCGATTGCGCTCCTCGCAGATCGGGCACTTCTTGCCGATGCTCTGCGGACAGACGACGCTATCGGAGTTGGCACCGATACCGTGGTGGACGGCGAACGGGAACTTGTACCAGAGGACTCCCTTCTCGATGTCGTCGGGGTGCGTCTTGGACTTCACCTCATACGGCACGATATTGATAGAGAATCGACCGGCCTTTTCCGGTACCCACTGGCCAACCTCCTCGGGGAGATCAAACCAGCTACTACCTCCTCCCGATCCTCGGGCGGCGTTATCCCGGACTTTTTCCCGGGAGGCTCGTTTACGCTTGCGACTCATCGTTGTCGCTCCTTTTCATGTTTTTGAGGGTTCGCATAATCCCGCGGGTGACAAACCTTGCTGTCACATAAAGCCACAGGGTTCCAACGATCCCCCCGGTGATGATTAGAATAACCAGGACGATAGGATTCACTTCCGTTCTCCTCGGCGTCTGGTTCGTTTTCTCTGAGATTGGTTGACGGACTTCTCAACGGCCTGCTGGTGTTTCTTCCACTCTCCTACCAGATCGCGTGGAACGGACGGGCCTGCAAAGTACTGCTGGCCATGAAGCGTGATCAGCATTTCGATCATGCGCTTACGCTGTTCCATTGCGTTAACCGCGGCGTCTAGTAGCTTGGCGTTGGATCGGGCGTTGTAAAAATTGTCAAACGCCTCCTGGTACTTTTCGGTATCTTTGATTGCCGCCGTTACGGATCCTTCGGTTACTTTGGTGACTCCGAAGTCCGCTGGGCTACGTCGGCATTCATTCTCCAACTTGGCAACAGTGATGTCAAGCTTTAGCTTGGCTCTATCAACCTCGGCGTGTGCTTCAATCGCCCGCTCGGACCATTTGAAGTATAGCTCGGCCTGACGGACGCATTCAACATCCAGTTGACCGGGGTCAATAGTCTTGTCTTGCTGAAATTCGTTTTTGTCCATCACTATATTATCGCAGTTCAGTTAGTATAGATGGCTTCAAAGCACGCACGAATGAGACCGGCGGCTTTGCTATCGTAGAAGTTGTCCTCAAAGGCGCGAATGATATTATACGCCTTTACGCTTTTCTTGTTGAGTAGTACCTGGCGTGCATAGCCAAGAACCGAATAGCGAATTTTCTCAGGATCACCCTTGAGGTTTTTCAAGATGCCTTGAATCTTGCGCCAGTCAGAGTTGTTGATGAGCGCCCGACACAATTCAATCGCCTCCTTCTCGTCGGCTGCCTTTTGTTGAATTGCGGCGACCCGCTCCTCTGGCTTGAGATTGAGGGCTTTATCCAGCAAGACCATTGCGGTACGGGCAGACCCTTGAGCGTTTTCTACGATCTCGTCGCGGACTTCGCTGGTGATCTTCGCCTTCTCGCGTTTACACGTCTTATCTACTAACTTCTCCAGCTCCTCGTAGGTGAGTAGCCTGACGGGCATCTCGCAGCACCGCGTCAGTATAGTCTTCAGTAGTTTCTGCGGATCCGTCGTGCAGAGTAAGAAGTAAACGTGAGGCGGAGTATCTTCCAGAATCTTGAGAGCTGCGTTCTGGCCATCGCGACTGAGCTGATGAACCTCATCCAGTAGCCAGATACGAACCTTACCGCCGGTCGGTGCCAGGTGCATTAGTCGGCTGATCTCACGGATAGTGTCGATACCACGGAAGTCGGAGCAGTTCAGCTCCTTGTAGTCCATGTCGTGGCAGTTGAGTTTGGTCCGAACGATACGTGCGAGTGTTGTCTTTCCACAACCAGAGGGGCCGTGGAAGAGGAGAGTATGCGGAAGCGTTTCCTTCTCCAGCATATTGGTCAGAGCCGCAACTGTCTGCTCTGCACCTAAGACGGCGCGAAGCGTGCGCGGGCGATGCTTCTTGTAAAGTTCATCCGGCATCGGACTCTCCCTTTTCCTTCTTGCTAAGGAACATCTCATACTCATTCGACTCAGCGATAGGAACTACGCCGTCCCGAAGGATCGGCTTGTTCTTGAATTTATCGTAGTTGACTGAGTGGTGCCAACGACCGAAGCGCCAAGCAATCTTGACTACGTCCGGGTGTTGCTTCTGGAGGCTCTTGGCGAATTTCAACCGATAGTCTCCTTCCTCATAGACATTGTCGGTATTACCGCCCTTGATCCCACTCTTGCCGTCGCCCTTATGGGTCTGCGCTTTACTCATAAAGAGAGCGCGGAAGAGCAACGTGCAGTATCCCTTCTTGAGAAGCCGCAGGGAGAGATCGGTATCCTCATTGTACTTGCCACGCCACTTGGTGTTGAGCGAGTTGTCCAAGAGGATGCATGAGTAGACTCGGTGGTTGAAGATGTAAGGAGCAACGGGCAGACGGTCGGTAATGAACGCACGATTATGTGGACCGGCCATCACCACATTTTCGTAGCGGTCAACAAAATTCTCCATCGCTTGGAAGAAACCACCGCCGCGCACGATCAGCCGTCGATTGAAATTCGTGCGCCCGAAGTCCACGATGTTATCATCCATAATCCAGTGGCGCTTGAACTCTCGCTCACGCGACCAGTTCCAGATGAAGTTACGGGCTGGGATGGATCCCTTCCCGAGATCGTGGAAAGGCATTGCTACGACGCGATCCTCGCCGAGCTGTTCGATGTACTCGTCAGCTTCGGTCTCCTCAACGAAGAACTTGTGACTGACACCCATGCCTGCCAGAACACGACCGGTGCTCTGATTCTTAGCTCGGCCCTTCGATGGGATGCAGACGGGATACTTGCTGTCCGTCGGTGGACCATCGTAGCAGTATACGCCCTGTTCGATGGCGGGCTGGTTCGGAAACCATGCGCTATTCTGCCGAAGAATCTTGCAGCCGGTCAACTCCTCAAACTTTCGCATGTCCTCACGAGTCACGAAGTTGAGCGTTACCTGGAACTGCGGCGAGACATCGCGCTGAATATATTCAGGCATGCCCCACCAGACCTTGCGCCATGATTCGGTAGACTTGATCAACGGAGCCGCTCGGCTCTCCCGAGCTGGACGGGTGATCTCCTTGAGGATTCGTTTCTTGCGCATGTCAACTCTCCGTCTCTTTTATATCGCTGGCTGGCTTCTCTTTCGCCCAGAGGAAGTTTGCTATTTCAACCAGCACTTCATTCTCCAGCAATCGTAGGTGGATACAGTTGCGTTGCTGCTTATTCGGGAAAGCATCTCCATAGATGATGTCGCCCAGAAGTCCAGGGTTGATTCTTGCACGACGCCCGAGCTTGACCATTCCGGAGCGCAGCAGTCTCTCTTGAAGCAGGTATTCTAGGAACTTGCCATAGATAGTTCGCTGAACGGGCTTCCCGCCAAAGCGTTTTCTGGATTTCTGGAAGTGGAAGTCAGCCGGCAATGGATTGTTCTTTCTTCTGATACCAGTTGCCGTCTACCGGAGTGACCTCCGCTTCGACCTCAAGTGGGACGTTGATCCACGACCATGCTTCCTTCAAGCGCCGGACCATTACATCCTGGGCCATTCCTAAGAAGTCGTCCAGCTCCTCCATTGGGATGTCTCCGATTACGCTATCGTGAATCTGACCGACCAGTAGCGATTCCATCTTCTGCTTTTCGATCTCGTCTTGGATCCCGATCAGCGACTTGAGCAGACAGTGAAAGGCAGATCCCTGGACGGGATAGTTGATGATTTCGTTGCGCTTCATCCACCCTTGGCAGATAAAGCCGGTAAGCGTTTTCATCCAACCGCGATCGTTGTACTCCCGGACCCACTTTTTCTTCCAACGGTCATAGATCGGGAAGCGTTTGGTCCAGAACTCCTTTTCAACCTGCTGGATGTGTCGCTCCATGGTTCCTTTACGTGGCTTCTCTCTCGGGTCGCAGTCGCCTCGCTCCCTGATTCCCTTAGAGCGCAGGTGCTCTTTGAGACTCGTCCCGTCTCTTAGCTGTAAGTCCAGCTGGTCGATAGCATCCCAGAGGCTCTTAGCGCAGTCGATATACCAGTCACCGTAGAACTGGGGGAACACAAACATATTCTTACCGCAGTAGCGAATCTGCTTAGCTCGTTTATCGGACGGGACCATTTCATCTAGTGGTAGACGGAAGCACTCCATCGCCATATCGCGGTGCATGTCCTTAGTTTTATCTTCAAGATACTCTAGCATCGTTGGATCTTGGTGGTAGCAGGCGGCGATACAGACTTCAATGCCACTATAGTCAAGCTCAACGAGACAACGACCTGGTCGTGCAATGAAGGCCTGACGAATTAGCTTGGCAATCTTAGGATCACGAATCGGGATGTTTTGGAAGTTCGGACTGTCCGAGCTAGAGCGATAGGTGCGCGCCATATTGAGATTGAAGCCTGGGTGAAGATACCCGTTGACAACCTCCCGCTCGATACCCTGCAGGTAGGTCGTGAGACTTTTCTTCATTTTCTTGAGCTGAAGATAGTCCTTCACGAACGGGTTGTCAATCTTGGCTAATGCTGTCTCGTCTGTCTTATATATCTCGTGCTTAGTTTTCTCTCCGGTGTAGCCCATAACTTCAAATAATATGTGACCAAGCTGCTGGCCACTATCCACATTGGTCGCGCCTTTGTATTCCCGCTTCCATATCTTCAGTATCTCGGACGTTTCAAGCTTCTCGGTAGTTCGATTGATTCGCCGTCGAAGTCGTCGCTGCGCTTTGGCCAGATAGCTCGTGTCGATCCGGATACCATTCGCTTCGATCTTGGCTAACGTGATCGACCCGTCGTGGAGTAGCTGGTAGGCTTCCTTAGAGTAGGGAATCATCGGAGTGCTTCCATCTGGCGCTGGGCTACGTGATACTCCAAGAGAGAATCAAGCCCGTTGTAAAGTAAGAGGTCCTCTTGGTTGATGTCGTTGATTCGATTGAGATTGTTCGCGCCTCTTTCACCTTCGCCTTTTAGGTATGATAATACGTGCGATGAATAGTCACTGATTCCAAGATATACGAACGCTTGGAACTTGATCGACGTGATACCGGAGCGATTATCAATGCAGTGTGCTGCCAGCATCGTATCCCAATGCCAGCCTACGACTCCGTGGCCAAGCTTAGCTCTCGTCCAGCGTTCCTCAAACTTGAGATTGGATGCGATCTTGAGTAGCTTGGGCTTGCGAAGTATTTTGCTAACGAGACGCCGCACGCCCTTGGTAAATGGGATGGCGAAAGTGTCCTCCCCATCGAGGCAGAAACTGACCGATACGATCCGCTGTTCGACTCTCTCTGGTTTCAGGCCCGTCGTTTCGTAGTCCCAAGCCAATTGGCCTTCACACTTGAGGAGCTCCCGGAGACGCTTCTTGGCCTGCCCTTCTTGGGTGATAATCTCAACTTCTGATTGAAGATCAGCAAGCGTCGGCGCTGTTCGCGGGATCCCTTCCATGTGGAGACTGACGGCGCGGAGTAGCTGCTCCTTGAAGATCAACTCAAGCAGCTGATCGCCATCGGATCGAAGCACGTAGCTCGGGTGGAATACCGGGCAGACCCATGCGTTGTATTCATGACATGGGATCGTCCAGCCTACCCATTTGGAGATGGAGTCAACTCCCTTTTTCCAGAGCGGGGTGATGAGCGATTCCACAGCGGACTTCCCGAGCGGAATGATCACTTCTGGTTGCAGTTCTTGGATAGCCTGGAGGAGAGCCGGTCGGCATGCCTTGATATACTTCGGGTCGATCTTGTTTTCGGGTGGTCGACAGGTAACGGCGTTGGTTATCCAGCAGTCATCTAAATCAACCCCGATGTCCTCCAAGAAGCCCCGAAGCAGCTGACCGGCCTTCCCGACAAATTGGGTGCCCTGTCGATCCTCCTGCTCACCTGGCGCTTCGCCAACGAAGAGGATCTTGCGCTTCCCTTTTCCGGATGGCTTCATCTTCGGACTGAAGCAGCCTTTCGATAGACCACACAGCCCACACTGGGATGACTTTGGCTCTGCTACGACTTTTCGATTCCAGGAGGAGGCGGGGAGGAGGCTCATTGAATCAGGAACCCTTGTTCAGCGCGACTACGAACTGAATACCCTCCGCTTCCATCTTCATCTTTACCTCGGGAATAATGAGTACCGTCCTCGCACGCTGGAGTATCTCCGTCAGGAATACTGGCTGAACGTCGAAAATCATATCAGGCCCGTCGTATTTGATCTTGCGCGTCTCGCGGTACCAACCAACATCCTTGCGTGCCTCCATCACGAACTGCCGATCTTCCAGCTGGACGCGGACATAGGGATCGTCCTGTGCGTCAATCATGATGGCAGTACGCGTGATGGTCTCATTGAGATTCGGCGGGAATTTGACTTCCGTCGCGCCGTCCATCTCCAGCAGCTGATCCAGCTCGGTGTGGTATGGTTCGTAGGAGCAACGAACCGAGACGATCTGCTTGGCTCCGGTACGGAAGTGGATCCACCCGTCCGAGATGGAGACACGCTTCATCTTGAGCTTACCAAGACGTAGCAGCGAGGCGCCGGGTACCAGAATCTCATCCTGGAAGCCCGTAGAGATTGAAGCGCGATAGAAGCGCCAGTTATCGCAGGCTTCCACGAGATCCGGAGAGACGTGGACCATTGTTGACAACTCCTCGTTGGCGTTCCGGCCGCAGGTTCTGGCCGCCTGCTGAAGATGACCAGAGACCTCCTCGGCCAGCTTGGACCACTTACCGGGCGCTGGAACTGCGTCGTAGGGCAGGTTGATCTCTGCCTGTGCGGTAATACCGGCGCTCCGTCGCTTACCCTTGATTACCATCTCGGTATCGGTCGAGTTGACTTCCAGCTCATCGTCTGGCATACCCTCAACTACTTTGATCAGCTCGTTAGCCAAGACGGCAAGAGTGATCGCTTCTGGTAGCGGCGATGGGGACCTGGTCATAATCTCATCGTTGAATGTGATGAGATCGCTGCCGGCGAATATGATGCAGTTACTCTGCTCTAGTGTTTCGTAGCGGCTAGCGACTCCCAGGGACGCGAAGTAAAGGGCCTCAATGAACTTCTTACGGTTGACTTTCATCTGATCTATCTCCTATCTATATTTCTCACTCGGCTCGGTATTGAATAAAAATGGGAGACACTTACGTGCCTCCCATTTTCGACTCGTGGGGGCTATACGGTCACTTTTCCAGGATGGTGATGGTCCCGTCTGAGTCAAGGCTCAGGACGTTGGCAGCCTGCAGGGCCTTCGCCGCGCGAGTAGCGTAGCGATAGCCGTTCTGTTTGCTGAACGGGCTTTCCCGTCCGCCGGCGGCGAGGTAGTTCTTGATAGCCAGCTTGCCGGCCTCCTTCAGATTCCTGGAGTGGAGGACGGCCTTGGCCCCAATCTCCATCCAGTTGGGTCGCTTGCCCTTCTCCTTGTCGCTGGTGGAGCCGCTGGATGGCTTGTCGTCGCTGCTCTTGGGCTTGGCCTTCTTGCCCTTCGGGGTCTCCTTGACAGCGCTTGTCGGCGATTCCTCGGCGTCCTGGGTGTCGAGCAGCTCCAGGTCTACCAGCAGCTGGGTCTCATCAGAGTTGAGGGTGTCGGGGATACCGGTTTTGGGCAGGAAGCGCTGTAGCTTCTTGACGGCCCTCTCGGCGCTGATCTTGGTCGTATGGGGCGCGCCGATCTTATCGAGGATCCCCAAGACGACTGAACGCTTGATGCTCATGGTTGACTCTCCTTGGTGAGTGGGTTTGTATTCTATTATCGCAAGTCAAACATTATTATGACCTAGAGGGTCCCACAGTAGAAAGCGTGCCCGATAGCGAGGCATTGACCAACCCAGAGACACTGAAAGGTATTGAAAGGATTTTCTCGCAATACGATCCAGTTCAATCGCATGACGTTATGAGTCTTTTCCTGAGGCGTTTGATTCAACCCAAGCATCCCAGTTACGTGGGCCAGCTTGCGTTTATCCTCGCTGAAGTTCTTGGCCGATTGCGTACGGAGATCATAACTAGCGGCATCAGCTTGGGTCGGTGCGATTACGAGACAGTGGCGCTCTTGGCTCAAACGCCGAAGCGCCTTCCACGTCTCGTTGACTTGGTCGCGGGTGGTATGCGACGGGTCTTCTGGGGCAAGGATATCTGCATAATCAATGATAATCACATCGGGGATAAATCCCTCCGACATCTCCCAACGATCCAGCACGCTCATGACTCCGCGCACGTTGATGGAACTATTTGCGTGGACGCTTACCTTTAGATATGACTTATCGGGATTGAGACCGTAGCTGCGCTTCATCCTCTTGACTGCTCTGAGACATGCCTGCTCGGTAAGGTGATGTTTGAATAAGCGGGTACTATTCTCAACGCCGACTTCATCCTCATCCGTCGCTGGCTTGATGATTTTGATCGGTGCTCGTATCTCTCCGCACAGCTCCTTCTTGAATGGGCGTGATGCGAAGTACATTCCAAGACGCTGCATGACTTGTAATTCGCTCAGGTCACCGACTTGGAAGAAAGCAACGCGGCGCCGATTTCGTAGTGCGCGGGCCACGAATTCAATGCACCAGAAGGTCTTGCCACGCTTCTCTGGTCCTTGGATCCCGATCAGCGCATCGCGAACCAGCGCGTGGTTCAAGAAGCGCCCGGCGTCACCTGGGAATTCAATTAGTGGATCCGCCGCCTCGCTGAAGCATCGCTCCCACGCGCCTTCATCTCGGAGCGGGTCAATCCCTAGTGATGTCAACATCTCTACTGGACGATAGTTGAGGACGGCTTGTCGCGCTTCTTCAGCGCGGCCGACTTGGAGGGCTTGGTCTACCGTATCCTGTAGATGCTGAAGGCTCCGGCGCTCCAGGAAGCCGCGCAGTTGGTCCAAGAGATATGGGATGTTGACTGGATCTTCATCTTCAAAGTCCTCCGAGAGGTCCTCTAAGAGGTCTTCAATCGCTTGAGCGTCTGGCGAGTCCTCGTGATCTTCCGCCCATGCGTAGAAGATGGATTCAATGTTTTGCTTCGGCGCCTTCTGGTATGTATTGAAGTATTCTAAGCACCAGGTAGCGATGAATCGGAAGTGGGAGGCTTGGATGAGGGAAATATCTAATACGGGAACGGCTTGACTCAAGAAGTCAGTCGATGATATAAGCGCCGCGAGTAGACGGCGCTCAACTTGGCTGTCTATTCGCTGGCGTTTCATTCTTCAACAACTTCCTCGCTAATCAGTTTGCCGTCCTTATCAAAGTTCTTGACTCGGAAGCGGGTTCCATTCTGTTTATCGCCGTTCTTCGGCTTTGAGAGACGGAGCATCGCATCCTCAATGCGGATGAACTTCTGCCGAAAGGCGTTCCCGCTATATGCGACTGGTACGAAGTCATCATTAGACCGAATGACGTCCCCCTTTCGGATATGGGCGCAGTACCATTTGAGAACTTTGCGGATCCGCGGAATTTCAACTCCGTCCCGAGTATGTAGTTTATGGAATGATAAAGCCCACTGGCCTAGAGATGAACTATGGGAGACTTTTCGAACCTCGCTAATGGCCTCGTTGAGATGGGTTGCAAACTTTTTCCATCTCGGATGACTTTTAGGATTCTTTCTACCCGGAGCCTCTGGCTCCGGGTTATTATTAATATCTTTATTAATATTAATAGGCACGTCATGGGTGACGTGTCTGCATAGACATCCATGACGTGTCTGAATTCGGGACCATGTCGTTGCAAGAAGGCGCCGACGGCCTGTAAAGCCCGTTTGTTGAACTAGCTCCAGCTCCTTCAATTTGGCGATCATTCGCTGGACCTGTCGATCTTCTACCCCAATGTATTTTCCAAGATAGCCGTTTGAAGCATAGCAGTCTTTTCCGCTAATATTGACCAGCGAGTCAATCACCATCAATAGGATGGCTTCCTTGCAGGTGATCGTTTGCGCTTCGATCAATTCAAATATTTCCGGACGCATCCAACAGCCGCGGAAGTACGGATGCTGCTTTCCCATCTTAGGACTCCTCAAGAAGTTGTTTCATTATCGCGTCGGCCTCACGCTGGGGAAGGTCGCCGGGATCGGAGCCTAGTTCCGTGACCAGCTCTACGTTACCGTCATACATACTCAACCAGAAGGCGAGGCGCACGGCGCGCTTCTGCGCTTCTGGCTCGGGATCAAAGATGATGAAGCGGCGCCGATAGTCTTTCAAGATGACTGCTTGCTCACGCGTCCAGTCAATCCCGAGAGTAGCGACGGCGCCTGGGCCAAACTTCCAGACATCGGCTGGACCCTCTACTATAACGACCGTATCAGTACAGTACTGGAGGCCATAGATGACTTCTCGTGGATCCGCACGGAGCTGGTCATTCGCAGGCATGCGATACTTCGGTTCAATATCTCGGATCGTTCGGCCGCAGTAGGCCATTGTTTCACCATCAGCATTATTGATCGGGAAAACAATGCGCCAACTCCATGCGCGTCCGGAGAGATGAGCCGTTCCCTGAAGGTCCCACAGCTCCTCCAACTTCTCGGGATTGAATCCTCGACGCTGGAGATACCTCCGGTGGGCATTTTTCATTGGCCCAATGCCTGGTGGCGTCCAGAGCTTGCGCTTTCTTGGATTGATTTTAGGTTTAGGCGCTTCGATTGGGATGAAGTCCGTTTGGTACTTGCGGAACATCGCTTTGGCTATCTTCTCCGAATGAAGAAGCGCACGGAGTACTGAAAGAATCTTTATCGAACCACAACGCCAGCAGTTGAAGTAGCCCTTGCCGATATTGTAGCCGAGGTGCCAGCCACGGGTTCCATCCGTACAGAAGGGGCAGTGCGTCTGGATGTATCTACGCCCCTCGTACTGCCCCTCCTCTTTATGGGGGATCCCGTTATCCCGAACGAATGAGAGAAAGTCAAACAAGGGTGGCTTCTACAAATTTTTCCATACTTTCCATGATGACATCTCGCATCGTGCGTTCGGACACGAAGCAAGCAAGCCTAAAATTATCTTTCAGCTCGGTTGGGATGTTCCAGATCAGGATGGACTTCACGTCCTTCTTGCTCTTTTGCTTATGCTGTTTCTTTGAAGCCATTTTGTTTCCCCCTGTGTTTGAATAATTCAACGGGACAGAAGTCCCCATCCAGAACCTTCTGTCTTATATCGTAGTTGCTCTGAAGAAGGTCCAGAGTGCCTTCTTCAATCGTATCTTTGGCGATCATGTAGAACACGTTGACGATAGATGCATCTTGTCCGATTCTGAGCGCACGGTCCTCAGCTTGTTCGTGCTTGCTCCAGCGATACCATAGCTCAAGAAAGACGACAGTTGACGCCGCATCTTGAAGCCCATCAAGCCCTTCGCCCGATGCTTTGATCTGTCCAGCGAATACTCGACAGCTGGGATCATTCTGGAATCGCTCGACCTCGGCTTGGCGATTGCGCGTTCCGCCGGCGATTGAGGCGCAGGTTGGGAATAGCTTTTTGATCTCGGCAAGAATCCGACGATGGATACAGAACACGATCAGCTTCTCACCGGTTGCAAGAAAGTCCTCGGCCCAGTTCTTGAATGACTTCAACTTCCCTTCGGCTGCGACTCGTTTGAGTGCACCCATCTTGGTGAGACCGATAGCTGCCGACGCACGTTTCGCTGCGTCTTGGCCTTGATTTTCTTCGACCCAGTCCAAGTAGTTGTTCTCTGCTCTACGATACTCTCGTTGGTTGGAGAGTCGGATGGGGAGGATCGTGCGAATCTTTGGCGGTAATTCCTTGGCTACTTCGGACTTCATTCTACGAATCATAAAGGGCTGGATGCGCTCGTGAAGTTCCTCAAGATTGTCGTGGCCAGAAAAGTCCCAGCCTCGGCCTCGAAATGCTTTCTTGGGATTGCAGTATTGTTGGACGTAGCGCCAGAAGGAGCTGAACTCCCGTGGCGCAACGATGTTGAGCGTCGTGAAGAACTCAACCGGAGCGGCATCGATAGGTGTTCCACTCGCCGCGATGACGTAGGGAATGCCTCGACAGAGTTGTTGGACAGCCATCGTCCTGAGCGCCGACCGTTCTTTGATACAATGGCACTCATCGATGATGACTAGCTGCGGCTGCCCGAGACGGAGATGATCAACCCAAGGAAAGGCCTTTGGCTTGGCCCGTTTGGTCCGCTTGCCATTTGGCCAGAGCGCATGGGCGAGGATCGTGTAGTTGATAACGACGATATGGCAGCCGACTTTATAGGGCTTCTGTCCCTCCGCGACACCGGCTTGTAGACCTGCGTGCGTCGACATCTGATTCTGCCAATGGTATTTCACCTGGGCAGGACAAACGACGACTACACGCTTTATCTCGGGGTGGATAGCCAGCCAGCCAATTGCCTCTAGGGTCTTACCCAGCCCCATATCGTCACCAAGCACGAACCGCCCGCCAGCCGCCTCAATAGCTCTCACGCCCTGAACCTGATAGCGTTTGGGCGTGGTATGAAGGACGGTTCGGAGTTGCGTTCCTACAGACAAGCTTGGATCTCACTGAATGCTGTATCTATCTTTTCAGGATGCCAGTCGGCTACATCGATGAGCCACTGGCGAAGGTTCTGTTGCTTGGTTTCGGCTGAGCGGCCTTGGCACGGGCAAATTTCAAGCCAGAGATCATCCGGCGCTTCCCGAATAATCTGCAGAAGCGCCGCGCACTCCTCGCTGACTTCTAAGAGGATTCGTTTGAACCAGTTCTCTTTGACTTCGGCCTCCGGCGCGCAGTTATCGTCCGGACATTGTGATAGAACCTTCTCACGGGTTGACGAGATAGGAAGGGAGAGATCACGATGGAACGGAATCTTGCCGCGCAGGTAGAGGGTCTTGAGACGCCAGATGATCTTGCACTTGATCCATGCTTCAAAGGACCCGCGCTCGGCGTTATAGCCGCTCCCCTCTTTGAGTAGAAGGAAAAGAGTTACCTGCGCATCTTCAAGAACATCTCGGAACGGTTGGCCAAGACGGATTGAGACGTAGCGTGACGCATCTGCGATCACGGGTTGGAGGTCTTGGAATTGCTGGTCGATGGTCATGGTTGATCCTGGGGGAGGGGGTTATGGCTGCTTCTGCCAGATGGATGGTCTATCGTTCCAGATTTTGGTCTTGAGCTTGGCGTATCCTGCGTTGCGCATAACACGCCCGAAGGTACGGCCAGCTGCCTTATTAGGGATTGTGTCGGTAAGACCAAGGCCTCTGGTGAATAGATAGATGGGGAAGTGACCGATAGCGATACCGGTGAAGCTATTGATTGTGATGATGTACTCCGGCCTATTCTGTTCTATAATTTCAAGAACGTGCCGGAACGGGTGCTGGAAGTGCTCAAAGTATTCGCTAGCGAAAACTACGTCAACCGGACCGAGGTTCTCCAATCCAGTAGCCATCTCAAATCCTGCCTCGTCTGCAATCTCATTAGCGATTCTATACTGCAGAGTGCCAGGCAGGTTGGTTCCGATAACGTGAGAATCTGGCAACAGCTCCTTCAGGAAAGCGGTGCTGTATCCAATTCCACAGCCAGCATCGACAACAATTTTGGCTTTATGGATAAGATCGATGACGCTTCGATTTATGAGGGCATTATCTTTATTCAATGCCTTGATGCTTTTGTTGCTGTAGAGTGCCCAGCAAGCCCACGCTTCGCAGACGTAGTACGGATCCGCATAGACAGAATAGTTTGGCTCCTCTCCAAGAAGTGAGTCATACCATTTACGCTCCAGCTTCTTGATTGGATGATAAGACGGTAACACCTCAGACGTTCGGATCGACCGGACGTATGAAGCGATTACTTCTTCAGCTTCGTTGAGGCTGATCGGGATGTCTGCTTGGAATTTTTCAATCAATTCCAACAGATTGTTGATTTTGGTTTTGTCCCGATAGCTCACACTGCGTACTTTTGATTGAAGGTATGGATCCTATTCTTGAGCCGGTCGCGGATCTTGCGCTCGGTTTTAGAGCACTTCTTGGGAATAGCCTCAAAGCGTTCCAGTAGGCGCAGAATCTTACGACGGGCCTTACAGGGAAGGGACTGGTAGCGTTTCGGGAGGGTCGTCTCCATGGTAGGACTCCTAAATCGAAGGAGGGGTAAAAGGTTATAGTCAGAGAAGTCTGTTGTCTAGAATTTTCCTAGCGCCTCCTTTAGCGCAGTATCAATCGCTTCGTGTCTCTCGGCGGGCGATTTCATTACCAAGATATTTCCGATCGACGCCTTGCGCTTTTCGGTATTGGCATAGATTCGGGCGCTAATTAGATGAGTCTGACTCTCGATCTGATCATCGAGTGTTTCCAGTGCAGCCACCAGCGCGCCCACGTATGGATCTAGCGCGTTGGGTTTGCTCTTTTTATTATTGACTAAGAACCTACCGGCGAGAGACAGGTGACTGTAGAGCTGGTTGGCCTCGCCGGCGGCTGCGATGAGGTGCGACTTGAAGCGACCGCCTGGGGCGATGTCGATCAAACGACGTATCTCATCCTGGATCGACTCGCAGTCCTTCATCGCTTTGCCTAGTATATTAGGATTGAGAGTCATGGTGCTTTTCCTTTCTTGTTGGCTTTTGCCTTGTCGTAGTCCTGGGTGTGCTCGACGTAGCGGCCGTCCGACGTGAAGTGGGCGGTTTCCATGGCCACGCGGTCGTTGCGCATGCGCTTCATCCGGCGCTTCCAGCCACGATGACGTGCGCTTTTGACTTTGTGGCGACCTCGGACGGTGGACTGGCCGCGGCCGTTGGCGGACTGGTTCTTGGAGGGCATGTGAGCTCCTTCTTCAGGGATCGATGAGAGTCTTGAGCGTGGCGGGCACCGGCTCCTTGAGCTTGGTATACAAGGCTTCGACGGCCTTGGCTACGACCAGAATCTGGTCCGTCGGCTTGCTCTTGTTGACCGGCACGAGGCCGACCATCTTGCAGCACTCCCGGATGGAGAGTGTGGCGATGTCGCGTCCGAAGTGCTTCGAGGCTCTCACGCCGATGTCGACGTAGGTCAAGCCCGTCAGGTCCTTGCGGTTATCCTCGAGGAAGTGCGCGAGGTGATAGAAGTCCTCGTGGCTGAGTCGCCGGCGAGAGGGTTTGGTTTTCTTAGGGACCATATTTACTCCTTGAGCCTGATGGTTATGCGGATTCTTTACTCATCTCGATGAGGTGAGCCATGTAGAGGGGGTGGACGGGGACTTCGTTCTGCTCGGCGCCGACCGCGCAGCCCAGAGCGTACTCGGGGTCATAGCGATAGATGCCGCGGTGCTTCTTGCTCCGGGCGCTCATCACGTAGACGATGGCCGGGATCGGCGCGTGCCACATGTCTGAGATGACGTCCACCCACTGCTTGATGTAGTAGGTCGGCACGCCTTCGTAGAGATCCAGCGCGGCCAGGCACTCGGGGGTGATCTCCCATAGCACGCCGTGGACGGCGTCTTCGGGATCCTCATCGATATCGGCATGGAGCCGTTCGCAGAGGGTCCAGCCAGGGAGACAGGCCGGTCCCAGATTCGTGGCCTTCGGGCAGCGCCAGCGCATCTGGTTGTTATTCATGTTGGAGCCGTAGGCGAAGTAAAGGGGGTTCATCAGAACTCCTCGGGCAGGTTGATTTCGATGTTGTCGGTCAGGCGATCCACGACAGCCATGAATCGCATCTCCTCCAGGTCGGGCCGGAGGATCGGGGACTTGAGGTAGGGCTTGGCCTTGGCGTCCAGCTCGGACGGGATCCAGACCTGGCCTTCTAGCTCGGTTTGGAAGGCCTCGGCGAGGGTCTCCAGGCGCTTCAGGCGCTGCTCTTGCAGCTCCTTCCACGCTTGGACGACCTCGGCGCCGGTGATGGGCTTGTTGCTCATGGGGTGGGTTTCCTTTCTGCTCTCAGGCCGCCAGCTGCTTCTTGCGCTGCTTGACCCACTTGCGGATGTCCTTATAGATGGCCTTCATCTCGACCTGCTTCGCGGGGCTGCAGGCCATGATGGTCTGGTTGCCACCGAGGAGGTGGAAGGCCCAGAAGATGTTATGCCGGGCGTTGGTCGGCTTCCGGATGCTCTTCTTGCTGGAGGCCGCCCGCTCGACCAGCGCCTGAGTTAGACAGACCCAGCCGCAAATCTTATCGGCGTCGGTGGTCCCCCCGAAGTGCCGGATCTCGACTGTGCTGTGGCGCTGGAAGGCCGCCATGTTGACTTTGTAGTAGCGGCTGTTCAGGCCGAGCTGCGGGGTACGATGGTGGCGGCTGGTACGAAAGAGTTGGCCGGCGTCGATATGCTGCAGGGTGTTACAGTAATAGGCGTTGCTACGGCGCCGCGAGGGCGGTACCATCTCGTCCATCTCGGCTTCGTGGTTCTTGTAGAGGTTGACCACGTTACGCAGCTGCTTCACGCCGAAGTCGCTGGCGCCGTGGTGGACGTGGAGGCCGCAGCTCTTGTTTATCGTCGCCTGTACGATGGGGCCGTTGAGGATCGCGCAGACCTGGCGGATCTGCAGCAGGCCCTCTTCGCCGCTCAGGACGGGGCTAACCAGCTCAAAGCTGTGCCACCCGCGCCGGTAGTCGATGGAGCCATCGCTTACGATCTTCCAGTGGGGCCTGGTGGAGTGATTGTACCCTTCGACCTGGCAGGCGATGCCGGCTTCGTTGAGCAAACGAGAGACGTGCTCCTCGCTAACCTTGGAGTACATTTCGATTTCGATTCCGAAGGAGCGGGAGGTCAGAGGCTTGGTGAGGCTGATCATCGGTAGGACTCCGTTTGTTGTTTCGATGGCTCAATAGTAGCACTTATATGCGTGATGTAAATACTTTTTTCGACGACTATAAGTGCTTATAGCAATACGGCTTATGAGACCCCCTCTTTTCAATCTCGCCGGAGGCACGATATAGAGTATGCTTGACGTACCTACCATCGGGATCATCGGTTACGGCTTTGTCGGCAAGGCCACCGCCCTTCTCTGGCAGCTCCCTTCTATATCTATCAACGATCCCAAGCTGCCCGGATCGTTCCCGCTACCCGAGATCGCGGAGTGCGATCTCATCTTTATCTGCGTTCCGACGCCGATGAAGTTTGACGGCGGCCCACAGGATACTTCTATCATCCGGTCGACACTGCGCGATCTGGCCGAGGAGTTAGACAAGCAGCACCACGAGGAGGCCATCGTCATAGTAAAGTCGACCGTACTGCCAGACGTTCTGCTAAATATCAAGCAAGACTTCCCGTGGCTTCGCCTAGTGATGTCGCCTGAGTTTCTTCGGGAGAAAACATGGCGCCACGATGCGATGGCGCCTCGTTTCCATATCTTTGGTGGCGAGTATCGGGACACGAAGCAGGTGGCGGACTGGTGTAATGACTTTAGTATCGCTCCTGGGATCCCGATATACCAGGTGAGCCTTACTGCCGCACCATTGGTCAAATATATGATCAACACGTTCTTGGCGATGAAAGTCATCTTCATGAACCAGTGGCGCTTGGTCTTTGATCGGTCGGGCGCTCCGGATTCGTGGGCGGATGTCGTGAAAGCATTTCATGCAGATGTCCGCGTCGGTAATTCGCACGGCGCCGTTCCTGGTCCTGATGGAATGATGGGCTACGGAGGCAAATGCTTCCCGAAGGATGTCGCTGCGATTATCCACTTCGCTGATCGGGTCCGCCGCCCATTCTCACTACTGGCTGAGATCCAGAGGATCAATCATGAGATCAGGCCCAAGCGTGACTGGCTCAAGATTGATGGCGCTACGAGCAAAGGTAAGATAGAGGACCTGGAGGATCCGCAGGAAAAGTGGGACTGCCTGGGCTGGTATATGGAGATAGGTAAGCCTTGGGCTATTTCGGGCGTCTGCTCTGCCAGGTGCCCAGCGCGATTTAAGTGCTGGAAGTTGAAGAAGGAACGGCTTGCGCAGGAGGAGGATTGATGGATCATCTGCTGTGGCCGTTGCCCCTTCTGTTCGCTTTGATCTTGATGGCTATTGTATTCAACCGGCGCGACGACGATAAGGAGGATGAATGAAAATCCTTGCCCTTCTCCTTCTACTTCTCCCTCTCGCAGCAGAAACTGAAGTGGTATGGGCGTATGTCACAGCTTACTGCCCGTGTCGAAAATGTTGTGGGAGGCACGCTAACGGTAAGACTGCCACAGGTAAGCGGATTATCCGTCCAAGGCGTATGGAGGATCATTGGGGAATTGCCGCTGACTTTCGTGCGCTGCCGGAAGGTACTCGCATTATCGTCCCGGGCTACAAGCCCTCACGCTACTTCCCAGCCGACCACGCTTGGCTGGTTGATGATACTGGTGGTGACATGAAAACAGCATGGCGTTGGCCGTGGACACATCCAACTCAACCTCGTCGGGAGCGGTTTATTCATATTGACGTCCGCTTCATCCACCACCGCAATGCAGTGAAGTGGGGTGAGAAGTGGTTGCGAGTGACGATAATACGCAGGGAATGAAAGGATTGAATTGACATGAAAACCAAAACCATCCTATGCTGCTTGTTGCTTTTGTTCTCCGTTTCAATTCTGGCGGAGGAGAAAGCCCCCACCATCAAGGACAGGGAGGCTCTAGCTTTTGCCGCTCTCTTCCAAGTGCTGTGGGAACAGGGGACTGAGGAATGGCGCAGTAAGTATTTCCACCTGAAAAGATTTGTCGCTTTGAAGGAGCGGTATGATTTGGTCATCCGAAAAAAGGAGGGGGGTGGTGGGTTTCGGGATCTGGGTCCCACCGATCCTGAGACGATAATCAACAGCATCCGGGAAAAAATGAAAACTCATCAATCCGAAGTGTTGGAGATTCTGAATGCTGTTGCCCCGTCCGCTTCGGCGGAATAGTTGGGCGCGGACGCCCGAAAGGAACTAAACGTGCAACTGAAAATAAGAATATCAAAAACGCGCTACATCGCACTAAACATTACAAAGACAATCCGCGTCACCATGGATGATGGAGAAGGCGGAGCCTGGGACAACATCGTGCATGTAGGCCGGTGTTTGGAAAAGAGCAAACCAAATATACGGGCATATCAAATGCATGTCCTGTGGTTTTGGCTTTCCTATTGGCGGACTGACTGCAAACCACTTGCGCACGGCTTGCATGAAATAGAGCCCAACCCCGAGCCAAGCGGCCCGTCCGCTTCGGCGGAATCGTTGGGTGAGGACGATCAAACACGGGGGGACGAGGCATGAGCGGCCACCTCACTTCATTAGTCGATATGCGCCTCCCTTCCGAAAAGGAGCAGACCATGAACCGTCCTAAAGTCGTTTGCCTGTGTGGGTCAACCCGTTTCATTGACACCTTTCGGGAAGCCAACTGGACGGAAACCCTCAAGGGCAACATCGTGCTCTCCATCGGCTGTGATACCAAATCCAACGATGGGTTGAAGCTGACGATTGTGGATAAGACAGCTTTGGACATCCTCCACCTACGGAAGATTGACCTGGCTGATGAAATCCTGGTCATCAACGTAAACAATTACATCGGGGAGTCCACCTCCCGGGAAATTGAATATGCTCGCTCCCACGGAAAGCCGGTGCGGTATTGGTACCAGGGGAGGGAAGTAAGCGTGGAAGAGTTTTTTGGGGAGGAATCATGAGCTTACTCAATCGGGTATTTACCGACGCCGGCCGTGCTATGTGCAAGCAGGCGAACGATTCCCTGCAGGATCTCATCAACCAAGCAAAGAAGGTCAAGGCCTTCGGGCCGGAACCAAAGATCACCTGCGAGGAGATTGCCGGTCGCCCTGACCTGGGCGAAACCTATTTTATCAATGGACATCCCATACTTTGGTTCGGTCCTATCGAGATCGAACAAGTGCCCGGCCCCCACTATCAGATTCGCTATCGGGTATCACGCGAGGTGAAGCAGTTGGGGCTGGAGGAGGAGGGCCAGTAATGTTTTTTTGTGACGAGTGCGCTGAGAAAAACGGCTGGTCTAAGGGATTTGCCAAGTCCCACGGGGCTTGTGAGGTTTGTGGCGCTATTGGTACGTGCAGCGACGTTCCTGCAAGTCATCTACCATCAGGAGAAAACCATGAACCTACTCCACCCCCTCCAGGAGTCCCCGACATGAAGCAGCCCGAAGACACCAGAGACCTGCTGAGGATGCTGTGGGACGACAACGCCCCGGCTTCGCTTTGCCACTTGGCCGCCTATTGCTATACTCATGGGCACGGCGTTGAATACGCGCTGTCCCGGTGTGGAGATGATGAGGCAGACTGGCTCCGCTCCCACGGCTACCTCCCCACCGAGGAGCCTGCCCGAGAGCCGAGGCCGGGGGATGTGTGGCTTGGTATCGACGGAATAGTGCGGTTCCTGATTTCCAAAATGGACGAGACTTGGTTTTATCTTTACGTGAAAACACCGTCGGAGATTCATCCCCAGCAGCTTTATGGAATTGGCGAATTAGATAGTGAACATCTTTGCACCTACTTCCTCCATACCTACGTCGGCCACATAAACGACTTCCGCGCCGTGCTCCTGGCCGCAGCCCGAGGAGAATGACTATGCCATTTTTTCGCAAGAAGCCTGTTACCGTTGAGGCCCATCAGTGGTACACGAACGGGGATCACCCAGAAGATAATAGCCGCCCAATCTCACCGGAGAACCCGTCGCTAAGCGAGGGTGAAGTGGTCCGGTACTTCCGTGACCCTAACGTGCCCCATATTAGGCCGTGCGAACATTGCGGGTATGTCATGGGCCACCACGGATGGATAGACACCCTGGAGGGTGGTCATATCGTCTGCCCTGGTGATATAATTATTACTGGTGTGCGCGGAGAGCGGTACCCGTGCAAGCCTGACATCTTCGCGGAGACTTATGAGCCGATCGAGAAGGAGGGGGGTGAGTGATGGTACTGCAACGGTACACCCCATACACCCGTGGCACCCAGATAGACTACGGATGCGGGGAATCGCCGGATGGCGCCTATGTCCGCTACTCAGACGTAGAGCCATTGATAGCGACATTGCGCGAGATAGCGACTGATAGGCAGTGCGATGAGGTTGACTTGCGCACTCACGCACGCACTGCTCTCGACGCTGCCGGAATCCCCCTGGAGGATAGTGGGATGGGAATTGAGGATAATAGCACATGAACGGCTAGAGTGTCTCGCCTGTAATGATGGAAACCTTACATTTACTTACCATGGAGAAAGAATACGATGTCCCAGGTAGAAGTAGGCAAGACATATCGGGAAGTGTGGCCGTTGGTCAACGGTAAACCTAATGTCCACAACAAACTCATCCACGTGCGAGGAAAGGTGGACGACCAGTACATCATACGTTGGTGGAGGCCATCCAAACAACGCTGGGAATATATTTGTGAACCCGATTGGCACGTGGAATCCCTTATCAAAAAAGGGACATGGATTCCCAAGTCCCCATAATTGGGGCCTTTCTTAGCTCTCCCCCTAAATAGGAAGTAAAACCAACAATCTCTCGACAGCTTCAACCGCCCCACTATACTTAGCGAACATATAGTTCGCTAAATCAACAGAGGCGGTTTTATGACACGCAACTTAGAAGTCAGAAACAAGACTCAAGTAGCACGATACCATCGCAAGGCCAAACTAGCGACAAGGCCACCAAGACCACGCCTCCGCAAGCGCCTCAGGCCTGTACGGCGCAAAACCACAGTCATCAATGCAATACCAGGAACATACGGCAGTATAACAAAGCTGGCGCAGATACTGCATTGCACTACCGGAACGCTTGTTCATCAACTCAATCAACCAGGCTGGGAATTAGTCAAAGAAGCGATCCAAGAAGAGGCGCTGAGGGCCAAAGAACAATCCCTGGTCAACATCTACGACATCGCCTCCAACGCGGCCAACCCAGTCGTGCGCCTCAAAGCGAATTGTTGGATCGTGGAAAAGACGATCCCAGGCTATGCGCCTACGACCAAGATGAAGGTTGAAGGAGATCCAGATTATCCGATTCGCCATGAGCATCTTCATGTGGTGGCTCATCGTGATGTTTTGGATTGCCCTATCGAGGAGCGCAAGCGGGTACTGGCCGAGATGGAAGCTAGAGAGGTAGAGGAGGCGGTTGATGAGAGTTGAGGCATATTGAGGCATAAAAATGCGATTTGATCGAGGATGTCAGGGGTTGATGGGGGATGGTCGGGGGGTGAGCGATAATGCCTAATGTTGACGCAACTGCCGAGGACCTGAAGTACGTGACTAAGGATGAGCTAGAGGCGTCTATCTGCCAGGACAGCTTCTATGAATTCGTCCAGCGCTTCTGGGATGTTGTCATTCCCGAGAAGCCAATCTGGAATTGGCATATCGAAGTCATCTGCGATGAGATGCAAAAGGTTGCCGAGCGGGTGTTTGCAGGATTGCCTAAAGAGAATGACCTGCTGATCAACGTCCCGCCTGGTAGTTCAAAGTCAACTGTGTGCTCTATCATGTTCCCGGCGTGGGTCTGGACGCGAGAACCATCCTTCAGCACGATCTGCGGTTCATACTCCTACACCCTCGCGGTTGAATTGAGTATGAAGTCACGCGATATTATCCAATCCGATAAATACCAGCGCCTCTGGCCAGACGTTCAATTGCGCTTTGACGCCAATCGACTCGACCGGTTCCGCAATATTGACAAGGGGATGCGCTTCACTACTTCAACCGGTGGCACGGTGACGGGATTCCACGGACACTTTCTCATCGTAGACGATCCGCTCAACCCGCAAGAGGCTGTGAGCGATGCCGAGTTGAAGAAGGCGAATGATTGGATCGGGCGCACGTTGTCAACTCGCAAAGTCGAGAAGTCAATCACGCCAACCATCCTCATCATGCAGCGCCTCCACGAGGATGACCCTTCCCAGAATATGCTGGATAAGGCCGAAGAAGGCAAGACGACAGTTCGGCATATCAACCTTCCTGCTGAGTATAGCGAAGTCAACAAGAATGAAGTCAGGCCGCGCAGCTTACGCCGTCGCTATACCCCAGACCCCGACAAAGAGGGATGGTTCTTGCTGGATCTACAACGGATGGATCGCAAGGTGCTTGAAGAGGCTGAGGCGCAGTTGCTTGAATATGGTTATGCGGGCCAATTCTTACAACGCCCCGTGCCTCTCGGCGGTGGTGATTTCGATGTTGACAAGATGTTGATTGGTGAACCGCCGGCATCCGATAATGACTGGGTTCGTAAAGTGCGCTATTGGGATAAAGCGGGTACCCATGCTGGTGGTTGCTTTACGGTTGGCGTGCTGATGGGACTTGATGTCAATAACTTCACGTGGGTGCTTGACGTTATTCGCGTCCAGTTGAATAGCTGGGAGCGAGAGCAGTTGATGAAGCAGACGGCGCGCCTCGATGGGGTTGACGTGCGCATCGGTATTGAGCAAGAAGGCGGATCCGGTGGCAAGGAGTCCGCAGAGAGCACGGTTCGCAATATGGTTGGGTTCAATGTTGAACCAGATCGCGTAACCGGATCCAAAGAGGAGCGCGCCCGTCCCTTCCATACCCAAGTCAACGGTGGGGGTGTTCGGTTAGCTCGGGCTGATTGGAACAAAAAGTACAAGGATGAATTACGGATGTTCCCTAATTCAAAATATAAGGATCAAGTTGATGCTTCTTCTGGGGCGTTTTCTATGCTATCTTTGACTAACACGAAAAGAGTAGGAGTCTGGTAATGGCTAAGCGAGTAACCAAGGGTCAGGTTTTCCGCAATGCGTTGGAAAACACAAGCACTCTTACCCCTCTACAACGAGGGTACGTACGGGAAATGATGGCGTTGAACGCCTCCCTGATGCGTTCCACCCTCCTCAACAAGCTCATTGATGATCGCCGGGACATCGATCTGGAGTGCGGCTATCCTAAGGAGCTCACCACCTCGCAGTACAAACTGCTTTACGATCGGGAGGGTATTGCCACTCGCGTCGTGTCCCTGTTCCCTGAGGAGTCGTGGGTAGTGGACCCAAAGGTGGTAGAGAACGAGGATACCGAGGAAAGCGCATTCGAAAAGGCGTTCAACGAGCTAGAGGAAAAGAAGCAGCTCTGGGCCTACTTGGCTAAGGCAGATGAAATTAGTGGCATCGGTTGCTACGGCATCCTCCTGCTGGGCCTTGATGATGGTAAGGACCTCAAGGAACCGGTGGATGGTGTACCCGAGAATGGTGAGCTTCCCACCGAGGGGAAGGCCACCGAGCATAAGCTCCTCTACCTACGGGCCTTCGATGAGTCCTTGGTCAATATCAAGGCCACCGAGAAAGACCCCACCAACCCCCGCTTCGGCTTCCCTACCATGTACAGCGTGAAATTTGAGTCAGTCACCAAGACGCGCACCGATACCGGAGAGATCACGCCAGCAAGCGGCCGGGAGCAACTGGTCCACTGGACGCGGATTATCCACCTCGCCGATAATCGCAAGGCAAGCGAGGTGTATGGCGTTCCTCGCATGCAGACCCTCTTCAACCGCCTCTACGATATTCGCAAGATCGCCGGTGGTTCTGGTGAGATGTTCTGGAAGGGCGGCTTCCCTGGCTATTCGTTTGAGATGGATCCCAACGCCAGGGCGCTCACTACTACCGAGAAGGAAACGCTGCAGGATGAAACCGCTGCCTACGCCAACGGGCTGCAGCGGTACATCCGCCTCCAAGGCATCACCGTCAATACCTTGGAGCCACAGGTTGCGGATCCTACTGCGCACATTGACGTCAACCTGAACCTTATCGCTATCGCCCTAGGCGTACCCAAGCGGGTGTTCATGGGATCGGAGCAAGCGAAGCTGGCCTCCAGCCAGGACTCCAAGAACTGGAACAAGCGTGTTGCTCGGCGCCAAAACAAGTACCTCACCCCCTACGTTATCAAGCCCCTTATCGATAGGCTCATGGCTGCGGGTGTGCTTCCGTTGGTGGTGGAGTATGAAATCCAGTGGCCGGATCTGGACGCCCCGTCCGAGAAGGATAAGGCCGACGTGCTGGATGTGATGACTCAGGCGCTGGCCAAGTACGTGGGCGGCAACGTAGATATGCTGATCCCGCCCGAGCAGTACCTGGAGATGTTCGCCGGTCTCACCAAGGACCAGATCGAAACTATCATGGACGCCGCAGCAGAACGGGAGAAAGATCTGGAAGTTGATGAAGAGAAGCGCCGGGTGGAAGAGGCCGCACGCATCGAAGAGGAGAAGCGCCCAGCCAAGCAGCGGCGCCTTGAAGATCAACTCAAAGAGGATGAGAAAGAATGACCAGAATCAAGCACCTGGTCGTCGGTAAACGAGCCTACCCAACCAACGGTAGCTTCCCTGTTCGTGCGGGTGAATATGGGATCCACCCATTGAACGATCAGTGGTATGCGCGCACCCCGAACGGCTACTTAGGCTGTCTCTCCGAGCACGAAGTCATCGAGCACGAGGATGGGACGATCACCGTCAACCCATCAATCTTGGTAGCTGACGAGAAGCGAACGCTCTGGCATGGGTATCTTGAAAAAGGCATCTGGAGGGAGTGTTGATGCTCGACCCCACGCGTACGACGACATTGCGCAAGCAGTATTCAGCAGATATGAAGCGCCGATTTGAAACCGTGCGTAGGGCAACGGTGCGGACAATATATGATCTCGATGCTTTGGGCCTCGATGAATCCAAACCACCCGTATTCAATAACCTGATCACCAACGTCAACTTGCCAGAGAGACAAGCCTGGCGCTTTCAAACGAATGCGCAAAAGCTGGATTCATTCAATAAGTGGTTCAGCTCCCAAGTTGATCAGGAAATCCTCACGACTAACGTCAAAGGTGATCCATGGACGGCCAAGTGGGTTGAATCCGCATACAAGAAGGGATCCATACGGGCATATACAGACGCTCACCCCGAGACACTAGCGCCTACGGGTGAATTCTATCTCGGATCGCGTGCCCAGTTCCTTGAGTCGGCGTTTGCCCGCCCAGAGCGAGTCAGCAAGCTCAAGTTCCTCTATACCCGCAGCTACGAGGACCTGAAAGGCATCACGAGCGCAATGGGCCAGCAGGTGAGCAGGGTGATGGCCAACGGTATAGCCCAAGGCCAAGGACCCGCCACCATTGCGCGAGAACTTAGCCAAACCATCGATGGAATTACTCGGCAGCGCGCATTGGTCATGGCTCGGACGGAAATAATCGCAGCACACGCCGAGGGCCAACTCGACTCGTTCAAGGAGATGAACATCGAGAAGGTGGGCGTGATGGCCGAGTGGAGCACGGCTGCAGACGAGCGTGTATGCCCACTTTGCGATGAGCTAGATGGTACAGTCATGACGGTAGAAGAAGCGAGAGGGCTAATCCCTCGGCATCCTAACTGCCGTTGCGCGTGGATCCCCGCCAACGTTGGCGAGAAGCGAGAGCGGGAGCGCCGATTCTGGTCAAAGCGAGAGAAGCAGCAGCGTATCGACCGGTCGTTGAAGAAGGAGCTACCCAAGCGTACCCGTGCGGGTGACCGCGTGCCTCAGACTGTCAAAGAAGCCAAGAGCCGGTCCACTTGGGCTGGCAAGAATGTAGAACCCAAGCCACCCCCACTACCCAGTGAAAGGCATCTGTCATGACCAAGAAGAAAGAGTCCCTATCCAGTACCCAGCGGCTTTCCCTGGAATCCACCAAGCGCAATTGGCTACTCCTGTGTCAGCAGTATGCGGCCATGGGACAACTCCTGGCTCTCATGGGCAAGGCTCTGTCGCATCCGTTGTTCAACAAATCGATGTGCCCCGAGGTGTTCAATCGCATCTTGGACCAGTACCAGGAAATCGGGGAGCAGATGAAGGTGACCGGCACCGACCTGGACAGCATTGGTGGCGAACCGGTGCACAACGACCTATCCCTCCCCAAGCCCAAGATCGCCCAACGCCCGACGGTGACGAAGGAAAAGGTTGACAAACCTAGCGAGGCCGATACACGCCCTCATTCCAAGCCCAAGGTGAAGAACACGGATGACTAACCCAGAGCAACAGCAGCTGGAACACCGCAGGTGGGTTGATGCCCTCCTGGTGAGCGCACAGAATCGCGGTTGGTTCGGAACAATATCTATTGAGATCAAACGCGGTAAGATTGACCTAGTACGCCAGGAGCAAACGTTGAAGCCACCAGGTCATCCGGGGCACGCTACCGGGGCAGACAAACCTATTTCTTGAATTTCTATCTTTACAGAAATCACTTCACTAGTATAAATACGGTTGTCAAAGAGGATGTAGGACTCCACCGAGACAGGAAAAGGGGCCACTCCAACAAGGAGTGGTCCCTTTCTTTTTTTGTAGGAGCAACGCTTGAACACTCGCCCATCCCCCAAGTTGGTGACCAACGAGACAGCAACCCTGGAATCGACCTTCCAGCGTCTGACGTTCAACCTCAAGGCCGAAAAAGCTTCCGTCCGCCACGACAACATGCAGGGGCGGGATTTTCTCGTGGTGCCGGCGGTCATGATGACCGAGGGTGTGCACCGCGGCAGCGCCGGCCCCCTCTACTACCCTGCCGAAGAGCTTGCCCGCTCCGCCGAGGTGTGGAACAGCAAGCCGGTCGTTGTGTACCACCCCGAGCGCAACGGCGCCCCCATCTCCGCCAACGACCCCGACATCCTCACCAAGTACAAGGTCGGTGAGCTGCTCAAGACCCGGTGGGAAGACAACAAACTGAAAACCGAGTGCTGGCTGGAGGAAAGCCGGATCCGGGACGTGGATGATCGGGTTCTCAACGCCCTGGATGAAGGCACGATCATGGAAGTGTCCACCGGGCTTCTTGTCGATCAGGACACTACCAGCGGCGAGTGGAACGGTGAGGCCTACGACGGCATCGCCCGCAACCACCGCCCCGACCACTTCGCCCTGCTCCCCGACAAGGAAGGCGCCTGCAGCGTCGCCGACGGAGCGGGCCTGCTGCGCAACGCCCTATCTACCCTCAACGAGAACGGGCCTGAAGCCCGCTGGGCCGCCCATGCTGCTGTCCTGCTCAACGAACTCAGCCATAGTGAAATTTGGCAAAAGCTCAACGCCAAGATTTCTGACGAGGCTTGGGTGGAGCAGGTGTACGACGAGTTTTTCGTGTACCACCAGAATGACAAGCTTTGGTATCAGATGTACACCATCAAAGACGACGACGAAATCACCCTCGATGGCGTCCGCCAGGAGGCTACTGAAGTCCGGTACTGGAAACTGCCGGACGGAACCATGGTGGGGAATACGGCCCCCGCCAACCTCACCAACAATTCCGTGAAGGAGAATACCATGGACCGAGACGAAGTCATCGCCGGCATCATCGGCAACGACAAGCTCCCGTGGAGCGAGGAACAACGCGAGGTGCTCAACGGCATGACCGACGATCAGCTCAAGTTCCTGGCGGCCAACGGCGAGGAGCCCGAGACCCCGGAGCCCGAGACCCCGGAGCCGGAGCCGGAGCCCGAGACCCCGGCCGAGGAGAAGCCCACCGACAACCAGTCGGTCGAAGAGTTCATCGCCAACGCCCCCGAGGGCATCCGCGATATGCTCACCGCTGGCCTGACCGCGCACAATGCGGAGAAGAACGGGCTGGTGGGGAAGGTGCTGGCCAACAAGCGCAACACCTTCACCAAGGAGCAGCTCAACGAGAAGGGCCTGGACGAGCTGAAGGCCCTCGCGGTCCTCGCTACCGACCCGGAGCCGGAGACCCCGGTCGGATCGCCGCGCAAGATCCTCAACTTCGCCGGGCAGGCTGAGCCGGCCAAGCCGGTGGTCAACGCCGGCGAGGAAGAGCCGCTGTCGACGCCCTGCGTCGTGAACCAGGAGACCGAAGACAAGTAAGCCCCACCCGTCCATACCGGACCATCAAGGGAGACCGTCGTCGTGGCGGCTCCCTTGAGGGGGCGAACAGACATACCAGGGGGCCGGTCCCCCGCAGTCAAGGAGTACAACCATGAGCGACGAAAACCAAGTCCACCTTGTTGGTGACTTTCGGCGCGAGGAGGCGAGGGCCGCGAGCACCATCACCCCCGGCATGTTGATCGAAAAGACCAGTGCTGGCACCGTCCAGGCACATAGCACCGAGGGCGGCTACGCCCAGCGGATGTTCGCGGAGGTGGACGCCCTGCAGGGCAACACCCTCACGGACGACTACTCCGCTGCCGACCTCGTGGCCATGAACGTGGAGAACCCCGGCAACTACATCCAGGCCTTCCTCAAGGCCGGTGAAAACGTCGCCATCGGTGACGAACTGATCTCCGCCGGCGACGGCACCCTCATCGCCAATGGCAGCGAGACCTCGGGAACGACCATCGATCAGGTCGTGGCACACGCCGAGGAAGCGAAGGACCTGAGCGGGTCCGGCGCCGTTGCCACTCTCATGAAGGTGCAGGTCCTCTAGGGCCTCGGCGCTTCATTCACCTGCCATGGCCTGAACCATGGAATCAAGCAAGGAGTAACACATGGACTTCATCATGAACGGGCAGGCCCAGGGCAGCGTTGCTGCCACACTGCTGGATTACGGCATGGATGCCGGCATCCTGCGGCCATGGGTCGGCAACGATGGACGGCACTACATCACCGTCCATGAGGGTGGCCAACCCAAGGCGGTCCCCCTCACGAACGCGACCGCCCTTCTTCGGAAGGACGACTGGAAGCTGCTCGACTCGGCCGTCGTCAAGGCTGCCAAGCCGCGGCTGAAGGCCGTTGCGGACCTGCGGGGTGCTGGACTGACCTTCAACATCCCGAACGGCATGGGCAAGACGGTACTCGAAACGGAGGCCCAGAGCGACATCAACGAAGCGGACGTCAGCATGGACGGCCTTCGTGAAGGTGACGCGGACCGGCCGAAGTTCGAGCTCACCAACCTGCCGCTGCCGATCATCCACAAGGACTTCCAATACTCTGCACGCCAGGTCATGGTGTCGCGGAACGGTGGGTCCCCGCTGGATACCACGACCGCGGAGCTGGCATCTCGACGGGTCGCCGAGACGGCTGAAAAGCTGCTCCTGGGCACTTATGGTTCCTACGCCTTCGGCGGAGGTACCATCTACGGCTACACCAACTTCCCGAATCGTCTCACCAAGACCATGACCGCGCCGACCGCGGGTGGTTGGACCGGTGCGACGACCGTGGGCGAGGTGCTGGCCATGGTGCATCAGGCCAAGCAGGCCTTCCACTACGGTCCCTTCATGCTGTACGTGAGTACCGCCTGGGATCAGTACCTGGACGACGACTACTCCACCGCGAAGGGTGACAACACTCTGCGGGAGCGCCTCGCTGCCATCAGCGACATCACCGGTGTCCGGACCCTGGATTACCTGGACACCGCCGGCACGTCGTTCGTGATGCTGCTCGTGCAGATGACCTCGGACGTTGTCCGGGAAGTCGTCGGCATGGACATCACCACCGTCCAGTGGGAAACCAAGGGTGGTATGCAGCTGAACTTCAAGGTCATGGCCATCCTGGTCCCGCAGATCCGGGCGGACATCAACGACCGCACCGGCATCGTGCACGGAACCACGGCCTAGCCTGGGGTGAGAAGGGGGAAGCCGGGGGAGGAGGTGTTGTGGCCCTCCTCCCCCTGGCTCTGTGGCTGAACACCAACCAACCAAAGGGAAGGAGAAACCCGTGAAGTACAAGCTGAAAGACAAAGTTGGATCGCACGTCCACCATGAAGATGGTGGAAAGCCGTTCGACATCAACCCCGGCGATATCGTGGAGACCGATGCGCCGCTGAAGGAAATGTTTCCCGACAAGTTCGAACTTGTCGAAGGGCTCCCGGACACCCCGCCGGTACCTGATCCGGACGATGAGGACACCCCTCTCGTTCCGCCGAAGGACCAGCCCCCTGTCAAGGAGCGGGCCAAGAAGAAGCCGGCCGAGAAGAAGCCCACGAAGAAATCCACGAGCAAGCCCAAGGACGTTACCGACAAGTTCTCTCACGCGAAGGAGGAGGACTTTGTGGTATTCGCCCACAAACGGGGCTACTGGGTAGCCGAGGCTGACGACCTCGATACCATTCTCAACGACAAGAAGCTCAAGAAGGGCGAAGTGGACGCCTTCATTGATACCTATTTGAAGGGCTGACCATGCCGGCCCACGGCCGGTGGTTTCCTGAGCAGGTTTGGCATGGCCACTCCTGCTACGTTGTCGGCGGTGGTTACTCCCTGCACGACTTCGACTGGGACCTGTTGGCCGACCGCAATGTAGTGGGGACCAATGTCATGTTCTACTACGGACATGACTTGGTCCCCATTTGTGTTGCGGGGGACGCTCGGTTCATCAATAACGCCACGCACCAGAAGGCCATCAAGCGGTACGTCGCTGCAGGTGGCATCATGGTGACCAACTCGAATCGCTACAAGAAACCACCACCCTGGCTGAAGGTGATGAAGCGGAAGCTGCGCGGCTTGGGGACCGACGCCTTGGGTTGGAATGCCAACACTGGCGCTTCGGCTATCAACTTGGCTCTCCTGCTGGGAGCCAACCCGGTGTACCTGTTGGGATACGACATGCAGCCGGCGCGCAACGGACGGTGCAACTTCCATACGTCCTACGCGAAGTCGCGTTCCAATCCCAAGGTCTACAAGCGATTCATCAAGGGAATGGAATATGTGGCGGCCGATCTGAAGAAAGTGTTTCCGGATCGGCAGGTCATCAACCTAGAGGACGATACTAGCGCCCTGGACGTGTTCCCCAAGCAAAGCCTCAAGGCTCACTTCAAGGAGAACTGATATGGGGTTGCCTGCACAACTGCTTTCCATCCCGCGGCCCCGCAACAAGACGCTCGTGGCCATCCAGGGGGACACGTTCTACCGCAAGTGGCGTGTCGAGTACAAGGACGCCAATGGCGTCTGGCAGGCCGTCGACATCTCCGGTTGTGAAATTGAGTTCATCGTCACCACCGACCTGAACCCTGAAAACGAAGGCTCCACCCTGTTCACCGGTACCGCAGACTTCATTACCGATGGCGAGGATGGGTGGTTCTACACTGAAGGCGATGCCGAAGACATCAACGATATCGAAGTTTCCACCGACGAGGATTATCGCACTGTGTACTATCGCGTTCGGTTTAGTGCTCCGTCCGATGAGGATTCTGCGGTGGATGAAATTCGGACTCCCTTCTACGGGGAGTTCCACGTCCTGCCCACCCTTGACACGGGAGCCAGTTCCTAGCCATGCGCATTCGTGAGGACACTACTGTTGTACGGTTCGCTGACAGCGAGGAAGCTGTTATCCGCGAAACCGTGGAACGGATGTCCTTCACCGACGACGACCAGATGCGGTTGGTGGAGGATACCAGCCTGATTCAAATGTCCTCGGGTGATGCATTCCAAATGGTGGAGGAGCCTAGCCTCATCAAATTCAACGACGGTGAGGCTGGCCCCCAGGGAGAAACTGGTGAGGGTGTTCCCGCTGGTGGATCCACTGGTGAGGTCCTGAAGAAAAAGTCCAATACGGATTACGATACCGAATGGGGAGAGGGTGGCGGTAGTGGGAACGTCGTAAGTGTGTTTGGTCGTGACGGGGCGGTGGTTGCGGAGGAAGAAGATTATTCGGCCTTTTACGATGAGCTTGGTGCCGCTGAGGATGAGGTCGAGGCCCACGAGTACGAGTACGACCACGACGACATCGCCCTCAATACCGACAAGCGCCACGATGCTGCTACGGTATCCGGTGATGGTATCGATATCAGCGGTCAGGATATCTCTCTAGATATTGGTACCGACGCCGATGAGGTTGCTCGGGGCAATCATCTCCACACCGGGGTCTATGACCCAGCTGGTTCTGCTGCGGCAGTAGCATCGGACCTCGCCGACCACGAAGCCGACGAAGCCAACCCGCACTCGGTTACTGCCGCTCAAGCTGGAGCGGACCCTACGGGTACTGCCGCCGCTGAGGTAGCGGCGCATGAGTACGAGTACGACCACGATGCTTATGAAGCTCATCTGATAGATGAAACCAATCCTCACTCTGTCACCGCATCACAAGCCGGCGCCGACCCTTCGGGCACGGCCTCAGCAGCAGTGGCCTCACATGAATCTACTTACGACCACGACGACATCGCCCTCAACACAGCCGATCGCCATAAGGCCGCATCCGTTTCTGGTAATGGTATCAGCATCGCCGGACAGCAAATCAGCCTGGACATCGGAACCGGCGCCTCGCAGGTGGCCGCCGGCGATCACCTGCATACCGGGGTCTATGATCCGATCGGCTCTGCGGATGCCGCTGTGGATGCTCACGAGTACGAGTACGATCACGGTGCATACGATTCCCACCTGGAGGATGAGGCCAACCCTCACTCTGTGACTTTGGCCCAGGTGGGGGCCGATGGAATTTCAAATACTCGTTTTCCCATATCTAATGGCAGCGCATTGGTTGAAAGCCTGTTGGGCATGACCCTCACCGGGGCGGCTCTCGCCTTGGCCGGAACGCTCACCGCCCCGCGATCCCTCACCATGCCCGACCGGGACGTGGATATGGGATCGCTGGTGACGGGTTACTCCAATCTGGATGACGCCAACCGCATCGTAGTGAGCGACGGTGCCGGTGGCCTAACGGAATCCAACCTGTCAATTTCGGCGACGACGCTCAGCGGCGCGACGGTTATCGACACGGCGGCGGCCGAAGACCTGGAGCTGAAATATAACGGATCGACCCAACTACAAATTAGCTCGACGTTTTCATATCTCAACAATACGCTGCTATTCCCGTCCTCGGCTGATTATATCGCCGTCCGCAACTTCGGAGACACCAGCTATATACAGGTGTTTGACGTATTCGCCTCTAATGAGCTGGCCGTTGGCTACAGCTCTGCCCACGACGGACTCGTTCTGGGCATCTCCTCCAAGCCGATCTATCCATACAATGGCCTGACGTTCTGGGGCGGGTATTTTATCGACTCCGGTAGCGCGAACGACTTGGCCTTCAAGCGCGACGGCTCGACCATCCTGACGCTTGAGTCGGACGGGTTCACCAGCCTTGCCGATACCGACGCGATCTACAATGCCGGCCGGTGCAAATTCGGGTACGTCGGGGGCGGCTACACGGACACCGCGGGGTTTGGGCATCTAGACCATTTCGGCCCGGCGACGGTGGCGCTGCGCGCTGATTCAACCGGCGCGGTGCGTCTCCAGTCGGATGGGCAAACTCTTTGGCTGGTGGCCGGCACGACGATGGAAGCCTCCGCCGGCGGGACGGACGTGTTTGCCTTCAGTTCGTCGCTCTGCCAGTTCAAGGTCAACGTCATTCACGGCAGCGGTCTTTATTTCCGCCCGGCCGATGTCACTGGCCAGGCCCTTGGCACGACGACCTATAAGTGGCAGGTTTACACCGACTATCTCTACCTTGCAGGCAATGCGCGCATCCTCAACAACAACCCTCTGACCTGGCGAAACGCGGCGAACAGCGCATGGCTGACCGGCATTGTCATCAATGGCAGTGACGAATTGTCCGTTGGGTATTGTACGTCGGTAGACTCTAGCGCCGCCAAGGATTTGGCCCTCAAGCGCAACGGCTCGACCATTGCCAGCGTCGTCTCGGCCGGCGTCAACCTTGCGTCCGGCAAGGTGTTGCAAGTCAACGGAACCCAGGTGGTCGGCGCCCGCGTCGTGGACGGAGACCTTGGCAACACACCTAACACCGGCGACACAGACACCGACGACATGATCCAAGCCCTCGCCGACCTCGTCATTTCGCACGGCCTTGGGGCCACTTCTTAGGAGCACACATGGCACTGCCCAAATTCACCGCGACCAAGGGCGCCAAGAGCGCGACCTTCCGCATTTTCGACCTAGTTCGAGATCTGCAACCCGAGGACGACGAGGGCAACCCCGCGCCGCTGTTGCTCTTGGATGTTGACCTATTGGCTAATGACCCGTGGGGCGACGACACGTATTGGAGTCGGGACAGGTCTCATTGGCCGGATCAGATTGTGCTTGCCGATTTTTCCTTCGGGCTTGCCCAGGAGGCCGCAGCGGTTTCCGCCCTGGGGTCGGAGCTTGACGGCAAGCCGGAGGCCAAGCGTCAGGTCATGATCGCAGTGAAGGCATTCGATCAGGCCAACGGCTGCACCAGCGTCATAGATTGGGGCACCTGACCACGGGCCGATGACTATTGACCAAACCGACCACGCCGGTAGGATATGCTGCGGGAGGTACAACAATGACGACCGAGAAGGCCAAGAAGCCAGAAAAATACCGGTTTAGCGTGAGTCTAGACGCCCACCGGTACCTTTTGCAGATACTCCGGCAACCCCCCGGGAAAAAGGCAACCGGATCGCAGATTGTCCGGGGCGCCGAGGTTGAGGAAATGCTGGACGACCTCGACCATGCAAACCCCCGGCCGACTCCGCCGGATGGCGGGACCGAGGTTCAGTGCGTCAAGTGCGGTACGCTGATGAATAATCTGCCGCAGGCCGAGGCCGACGAGCATCGTCAAAACCTGCGCGACTGGCTGCGAAAAAAGCATACGATCACGATGACCGAATTTCAGCGGCAGGCTTGCCAATTCGTCGTCCGCGAGTGGCGCAAGGCTGGCAATATGTCAATGGCCCGCGCCTCCGGAGAGCTGTTGGTTGCGCTCGGGCTGGACGCTGAGGACGAGAAGGAATAAATCGTGCCAGAGACATCGGCTGTTGCCCGTAACGGGAGTTTCCGGATCACCGCATCGTGGCTGGTCGGGATTATTATGGGCATTTTGTCCCTGTTGTCTGTCTGGACGCTGATAAACACCCACACGACATGCGTAAAGGTTGCCCGGCTGGAAGTCGAGGTGGCCAATCTCAAGCGCATGCTCAAACCGGTAACCGCTGTCCCCGGCGGCTCCGTTTGCATTATCGAGGAGGCAAACCATGAGTGAAGATTCCGAGAAAAAGCCGGCCCGCGGCATCAAAACGACCGAGTTTTGGTTGTCGCTGGTGGCCGTTGTCGGCGGTTTCATCTTGTCGAGCGGACTGCTGACCGAGGGTGGCACCGCGGCGACAATCACCGGCGCCATTGTCGCCGGCCTGGCCGCCCTGGGCTACACCGCCAGCCGCGGCAAGATCAAGTCGGGCAAGTGACGTGGAGGGCCTAGCCGCCGCCGTGATGGCGTGGCTGGGGCCGATTCTTGAGGCCCTAGCGCCGTTGGCCCGTGCCATACTGGCCGAGATATGGGACCGTGTCGAGCGACCACAGCCGGGAGCGTATGTGGAGGACGGCGACGGCCCCGGCTCCGATGTGCGCGACCGCCCGGAGGCGTGATAATGCTACGTTTGGCCTGTACTTGTTTACTTCTGCTGACCATTTGCGCGGCCGGGTGCCGGCGCAAGGTATATGTATTGGACCCCGCGCCGAAGTATCGGATTGCCTACGCCACCGAAATACCGGTCATATTCACTGATCCTGACACCGGTAGGCGGGTCATTTACTACGCGACTTTCCCGGCCAACTCGTTTGTCGTGTTTCCCGACGAGTACCTTCCGGAGTAAATTCTGCCGGTTGACGTTGACGCCACGGCATGCGGCCGTAAAATTGCCTCGCACATGGCAAATGGTTTCCCCGGCACCCTCCGTGCCGCTAAGACTCCCGATCAGGACAAGGTGACTTTTACCGCCGCGGTGGATTTACAGGCCGCGGCGTCCGATGGTAGCGCGGGAAGCCTGCGCCGGTTCAAGCTGGACGCCTATAACGGCGGCCCGATGAATTTCCTTTGGTCCGAGGCTCCCGTCGTGGTGGACTTGGCCGGACTCAAGGCCGACAAGCAGCAGAGGCCAATCCTGCGCGACCATGATATGTCCGCGATTGTCGGCCATTCCGAGAAAATCACGAATACCGGCACGTCCCTTGTGATCGAGGGTGTCGTTTCCGGTGGTGGAGATGCCGCCGCCGCCGTGGTTGCCTCTGCCGACAATGGTTTCCCGTGGGAGGCCAGCATCGGGACCACGATCGAGGGCATCACCGAGATCAGGGCCGGCGAGACCGCCGAGGTGAATGGCCGCACGATGCCAGGCCCCCTCACCATTGTATCCAAATCCTCACTTCGTGAGACTTCTTTCGTACCCTTGGGCGCCGACGACACAACCGCCGCGCGTCTGGTGGCTAATCGTCAGCACAAGCAGAAGGAACCCAAAATGAACCCCGAGTTTATCAAGTGGCTCAAGGAAAACGACTTCGATCCCAAGGCGGTCGAGGCGAACGACAGGCAGAAGGCCAAGCTGGAGGCCCAGTGGAAGTCCGAGACCGAGGAGCCGGCCCAGCCGGACCCCGATGTGCCGGACCCCGATGTGCCGGACCCCGTGGCCGACCTGACCGCTCGCGCCGCCCTGGAGGCTGAGCGTATCGCCATGGTTCAGCGGGAGACCAAGGACCACCCGGAGCTGACCGCCAAGGCCATCTCCGAAAAGTGGGACGAAAACCGGGTGAAGCTCGAGGCCCTGCGCGCCGACCGCAACGTGAACATCAACACGGGCGCCGGCACCGACCCGAGCATCACCAACCAGGTGCTCGAAGCGGCGCTTTGCACCGCCATCAAGATGCCCGAGCCGGAAAAGCACTTCGATGAGCGCACCCTGGACGCCGTCCACAAGCGGTACCGCCAGCCGATCAGCCTGCAAGAGCTGATTATGGAGGCGGCGCTTGCGAATGGCTACGTGGGCGCTCGCAGCTTCCGCCAGGACCCCCGCGGCATCATGCGGGCGGCCTTTGGCCTGGAGGCCGGGTTCAGCACCATCGACATCTCCGGAATCCTCGGCAACACCGCCAACAAGTCGCTCCTCGAGGGCTTCAACGGTGTCGAGAGTGGGTGGCGCACCATCACGGCCATCAAGCCGGTAAACAACTTCCACACGCACACCCGGTACCGCCTGACCGGCGACCTCAAGTACGAGAAGGTCGCGGCTGGCGGCGAAATCCCGCACGGCGACGTCGCCGAGCTGAGCTATACCAACAAGGCGGACACCTACGCCCGAATGATGGCTATTAGCCGGCACGACATTATCAACGACGACCTCGGCGCGCTGGACGAAATCCCGCGCAAGCTGGGCCGCGGTGCCGCCTTGCAGCTCAATACCGTGTTTTGGACGGAGTTCCTTGCCGACGCTGGCACGTTCTACACGTCCGGCCGTGGCAACTACAACACCGGCGCCGGTTCTGCCCTCGGTAGTGCTGGCCTCGGCGCTGCGATCACCGACTTCCGTGACCAGACCGACGCGGATAGCAACCCCCTGGGCGTCGAGCCGCGTATCATCGTGGTCCCGCCGGCCCTGGAGGCTACCCTGCTCGAGCTGATCCGGTCCGTGACCGTCAACACCGGCGGCAGCGCGACGACTACGCAGGTCCCGAACGCCAACATCTATGCCGGACGGTTCGTGCCCGTCGTCTCGTCCTACCTGACGAGCGACAGCGCGACCGCCTGGTACCTGCTGGCCGACCCGCGCGACCTGGCGATGATCGAGACCGTATTCCTCAACGGCCAGGAGACCCCGGTGGTGGAGACGGCCGATGCCGACTTCAACGTCCTCGGCATCCAGTTCCGCGGCTATCACGACTTCGGCGTGAACAAGCAGGAATACCGGGCCGCCGTCAAGAACGCTGGCGCCTAACCAGCCCGCACCTAGAGAGCAAAGGATAACATCATGGCAGCTACGACTACCTTCATCGGCGCGGGCGGATATTGGCCCCATACCCCGGATTCCGAGGTCTCCGCTGGCGACATGGTCGTCATGGGCGAGGTTGTGGGTCACGCCCCGCGTGACATCGCGGCCGACGAGGAAGGCACCATCCAGACCGAGGGTATCGTCGAGGTACCCAAGGCCAGCACTTCCGGCTCAGCGATCACCCAGGGCCAGCGTCTTTATTGGGATGCGTCGAACCTCATTGCCGTGACGACCAAGAGTACGCACAAGTGCCTTGGCTTCGCGCAGGAGGCCGCGGCGTCGGGCGACTCGACCGTCCGGGTTGCTTTGGCCCGCTGGTACGATAGCTAATCCGATCTAGCCCGACAACGCACCGTCCCTGCATCCCGCGGGGACGGTGTTTTTATGGGGGTCCCCATGCCCAAGCCGTACCGCGAGATTTTGGTAATGGCTTGCAGCAGGTCGGGGACCTACTATACGGCTGAATATCTCACCGGCATGGGGCTGGACGTCGGTCACGAGCGCATCAATGCCGACGGCGCCTGCGGGTGGCCATATGCGGTTTCCGAACCGTATATCAGGGCGAATGGACGGCGAGACGAGTACGAGTGGGGCGTAATCGTCCATCAGGTCCGGCATCCGTTGTCGACAATATCCAGCATGCTGACGCATGAGCCGCCGATGATTGGATTCGTGTCGCGGCATCTCGGCGGACTTCCCGATGACATGCTTCATGCGGCAATGCTTTATTGGATCGGCTGGAATGAGCTAATCGAGCACCAGACGGACATACGATACCGCGTCGAGGACCTATGGCCGCACGGTCCGGCCGATCGGCTACTTCGCGGATCGCTGCCAACCAAAGAGGTCGGGCAAGTTGTCCGGCCGCCATCAGCAAGGACCAATGCTCGAGCGCATCCGGACAAGGGGTGGGCCGACCTTGAGCGCAAGGATTTGAGGGCATCGCGGTACATTTACCGCATGGCCCACAAATACGGGTATACGGAATGATAGACGCGGAAGTGCTCAAATACTCGGCCTGGGCATCGCATATGCCCGTATTCTTCGCCTGTGCGGCGCTCCAGGGCGGCGATGTGCTGGAACTTGGCGCCGGACTTTATTCGACGCCACCGCTTCATTATATGTGCCGCGTTCAGGGCCGTCGTCTGATTACGATTGAAACGGCAGCGTCATGGCTCAATGAGTTGATCGACTACCGTAATGGATGGCATCAGATGATGGCCTCCAAGACCCCGTCGCAAGAGGACGCACTGGGCTGGGAGTACGGGATTGCGCTGGTCGACTGTGCGGCCCAGCATCGCCGGCCGTGCATCAAACGGCTGCATCATGTCCCGATGGTGGTCATACATGACACCGAGGAAATGCACGCGCGCACCTATAAGTGGGAGGGGGTATTGGATGAGTACGAATACCGGGCCGACTTCATCGTGTCCCCGTGGTCATGGGTGCGGACAACAGTTCTAAGCGATACAATCGACGTTGACGCGGAGCTGAGGCGGGATAGGCTGCCGACATGATTCCCCGAATAATCCATTTTGTTTGGATTGGCGGCCCAATGCCGGCATGGGCGGCGCGGAATATGGACGAGTTTCGCCGCCTGAACCCGGGATACGAGATAAAAATTCATGGCGAGGAGTCATTGGATAGTGACTGGCGTCGGCGGTATTCCCGATGCCAGAAGTTCAGCAGCAAGTCGGACATAATCAGATATTGCGTATTGGCCCGCGAGGGCGGGTGGTATTTCGATTCTGACTTCTGGCCGCTGCGCCCGCTGGACGATGCCGTTCGGGCTTGGCAACTTGACGGCACGACGCTGTTTATCAGCAAGATACGCGGTCACCTGTCCGGCGACAAGCTGCCGTATGCAAATGGCATACTTGGTTGCGCCCCCGGACACCCGGCGATACGATACCTCCGCGACCGAGTGCTTGACACCCCGTTTATGGGCACTGTCACCTATGGCCCGGCCCTGGTGAATGACCTAGTTCGGGAAATGCCGGCCAAACTCACGGTTGCCGAACCCGGCTGGTTTTTCCCGGTCACTATTGACCAGACCATGTCGGCCGCGCCGTACATCATACAGGGCAGGAGCGCAGAGCTTCGCGGCCTGCGGGAGCATACGGCGGGCCAGTTACCATTCGGGGCGCACTTTTGGAACGGCTCCCCGGCCGTTGACCTAGATCGGGCGTATAGCTTTGATATCGACAATACGCCGGTCGCGCTCATACAAGCATACGACTACCGTAACAAGTTACACCCCCTGGCCAGGATAAGCGATGGCCTTGCCGAGCTTGGGTTCTACATCGAAAAGCGACTCCCGGGCATCAGGGACCCCGACCTCGTCGTATGCTGGAATGGCAAGCGCCCCAACAATTTTTATGCCGAGATGTCGCGGGAGCACAACATACCATGTATTTACATGGAACACGGGTTTTACCAGCGGCGCGAATTCAGCCAGGCCGACCCGCGCGGGATATTACACTGGTCCACCTGGGCCGATCACGTGGCAGAGGAACCGCCGCCGGCCGCATATGACCGGCTCGCCTTCCATCATCCATCATGGGACGAGATCGAGTTCGCGCCCCGCTCCGGCTACGTGCTGATACTCGGCCAGGTTCCCGGTGATGCGCAAATGATAGAGTCGGAATATGATGCCCCTCCGGCGATGCTGCAACAGATCAGCCGCGGTCTTCCGCATGGTGTCGAGGCGGTCTTTCGCCAGCATCCGGTGGCACCACCGCTCGAGCGTTCTGTCCGCCGGCTGTGCCCGGGAATAGACTTGCGTCAGGGCACCGATAGGGACTTGTACTCACGCGACTTGCAGGCCCCGAAAAGCCTGCGCGATGATATGGCCGGGGCCAAATTCTGCATTGCGATCAATTCTAACGCGCTGGTCGAGGCAACAGCCATGGGGATTCCATGCCTGGCATTTGGTCCGGCCCTTGGCATCAATGCCGGCGTATACCATCCGACAAGTGCCCGGACGCTCCGGCAGGACATGGCGGAAATGCTCGGCGGGTGGCATCCGGACGCCGGGAGGGCCAAGGCCTTCCTTGCGTGGCTCGCATGGATACAATATAGCGGCGCGGAGCTGTCGGAGCCGGAGGTTGTGCGCTGCCTTTGCCAGCGGGCAGGAGTTAGGGGGTTTTGATGGTAAACCGGTTAGAGCGTGGAGCGGATCGCCTGGCGGACCGGTTTCGTTCGGTAGCAGTCGAGTCCATAACCTATATTCGCGGGGTGACGACCCTTTCGGCCGTCCCGGCCGTTATCGGCCGCACGATATTCCGCACCGATCAGGGTGGCGGGGCGATGTTGCGCGAGGAAAGCCGGGACTTTATTGTCAAGCCGTCGGACCTCGGCGCCCTGGGCGAACCCCAGGAGCGGGACGAAATCCGGGAGGTTGGCGGCGACGGCACTACCCGGATGTATCGCGTGACGACCTTTGATGGTACGAATCCGTGGAAGTGGACCGACGGTTATCACAACAAGTACCGCATCCACACGAAATATATAAAGGACTTGTGACGTGACCACATCAAGCGCCCTGGCCGACGCCGTCGTTACGGCCCTCAACACCGAAAACGCCAAGCCGAGCAACGGCGTATTTTCGCAGGACTTTACGGCCGTCCGCCGATGGGTTCCGCGGCTGGAACCTGACGAGATCGAGGACGCCTATAACGTGACCGTCGCACCGGCGGCCTGGACTCCGGACCGGAAAAGCCGCGCCAAATACCGGGTCGAGCACCGAGTACAGATAGGGATACAGAAGGGCGTGGACCCCAACGTCAACGCCGCCGCCGACCTTGTGCATGCGCTGGCCCTCGAAATATGGGGGTTTTGCAATGAGATTGCCCTTACGGGAGTGTCTGGTATAGTGTGGCTCAGGACGGAGCTACCGATTGTCTGCCTCGATGACCACCTAAGGGGCGGCAGTCAGTGCTTCACGTCCGTTGTCGAGGTGCATTTCGTGGAGCATGTGACTGTTTGATAAATTTTCAGTTGCTACCGGGCGCGACCCCGGGACAAATGAAAAGGCATTTTCTGTTCGACCAGGCCGGTCGCCCGAATATGGCCATTCAGATAGACCCTGCCAAGCGCCGATTCCTGGCGAAGTGGGGCGGGTATGTCATGACGACAGCCCGCAACCTGATTGGCTCCAGCGCGCCGGCTTACCAGCGTCCCCGGGCCGCCCCCGGCGCCCCGCGCTCCCGCACCGGCCTGCTGAAAAACCTGATTTTCTTCGGCACCGATGCCCCTGGCGTATTCATGGACGTCGGCCCGGCATTTACCAGGACCCGCCATGGCCGCGCCGACAAGCCCATTCCGGCCCTGCTGGAGTATGGCGGGACGCAGCGGGTGCCCGAGGCGGTCCCGAACCCGGACGATGCCCGCAAAAAGTGGATTCGCACCGGCGGCACTGTCACCGCGCGCTACGCCGCGCGGCCATATATGCAGCGAGCCGTAGATATCTCAATAGCTCAAAACATGCCCGCGACACTGTGGGCACAGTCGATCACCTGAAAGGATAACCAAAATGTCCGACCCGTTCGTCCTTGGTATGGATGGCTACCTCTATTACAACACGACCGGCGTTGACGGTTCGGGTTCGTGGGTAGAGCTTGACAACGTCAAGAACCTGACCAGCAATCTCGAGTCCGCCGAAGCTGACGTTACAACCAGAAATAACAACGGCTGGCGCGCCACGACCCCGACGCTCAAGGACGCATCCATTGAGTTCGAGATGGTGTGGGACCCGACCGACGCTGGTTTCACGGCGATCAAGAACGCGTACCTCAACAATACGACCCTGGGAATCATGGCCCTGGACGGTTCCAGCGCCACATCCGGCAGCCAGGGTCCGAAGTTCGATGGCCGCGTGATGTCGTTCAGCCGCGCCGAGGATCTCGAGGAGGCTATGATGGTCAGCGTAACCATCAAGCCGACGTATAGCGCCACCGCGCCGACCTGGTATACGGTTCCGTAATGGCCGCCTTTACTGACGTTCAGGGCCGCGCCTGGGAAGTCGCGGTCAATTACGGCGCAATGCGTCGTGTCCGCGAGTCCCTGTCAGTGAATCTGATGGAGGTTGTCGGCGGGGAGCTATTGCAGCGCATCACGTCAGACCCGGTTTTACTGATAGACATATTATATTGGGTGCTCAAGCCCCAGGCAGATGAGCGAAACATATCGATAAACGACTTCGCCGAGATATTCGACGGGGACACCGTTTATAATGCCAGCATGGCGCTACGGGACTCCATCATAAATTTTTTCCCGAAGGACAAAAGGGCGGCGGCGAAAAGGATGGTCGAGCGGGTCGATCGGATCGCCGACGAGATGTGGCAAAAAATGGAACGGGAACTGGACGATCAATTCCCGACCGATGCTGGGATGCCGTCTATCACGCCGCCGGAATCCTCGGAATAGACCCCTCCCCGCTCACGCTGCGGGAGTTATGCAAGATGGTAGACGCCAAGGTCCGCAACGAATGGGGGCATACGGCGTCAATGATGGCGCTCATTGCTAATTGCAACCGCGACCCCAAGAAGCGCCGCGCCTTTGAGGCCCGGGATTTCATGCCGGCGCCATTGCGCCCGAAGAAGCTCGGCGGGCTACCGTGGTCGCCGGATGACCGGAAAAAGCTGGCAAGGCGTGCCGGCATAAAGGTGCCTGACGATGCCTAATCCAAGAGCGATCAACGCCGGCGGCGCGCGCGTCCGCCTGACACTTTACGATGATTTGCAAAAGGGCCTGCGCCGGGCTGAATACAAGCTCCGGGCTTTCGGCAAGAGAATTGGGAGCATGGGCCAGAGCCTTGGCCGAATATCGGCCCTTATCCTGGCCCCGCTGGCGATTGGGGGCAAGGTATTCGCCGACTTTGAGACGCAGATGGCCAAGGTCGCCACCATGCTGGACGAACCCCAAAAGCACATGGCAAAGTTCCGCACCGGGCTACAGCAAATGGCGGTTGAGTTCGGGCAGAGCACCGCGGCGCTTGCCGATGGCCTTTATGACATTTTGTCCGCCACCATCCCCCCCGAGCGCGCCCTTGAGCTGCTGCGCGCCGGAACCAAGGCGGCGGTTGGCGGGTTCACCGATGCCAAGACGAGCATATCGGCCCTCATTACCATCATGCAGGCATACGATAGTGAGCTGAAAAACGCGTCTGATGCCTCCGACTTCCTCTTTTCCGTCGTCAAGCGCGGCCGTCTTGATTATGCCGCACTGGCCGCGAATCTCGGCAAGGTGGCCCCGGTTGCCGCTGCCACCGGCGTCAAGCTTGAGGAATTCGGCGCCGCGCTAGCCCTCGTTACTCGTGGCATGCCCGATACCGAGCGGGCCACGACATCGCTGGCAAACATTATCGAAACATTCCTCAAAAACACCGACGACGCCGTGGCGATAGCCGACAAGCTGGGAATTGAGATGTCTTCGGCCGGCATCAAGGCTAAGGGCCTATTATACGTCATCCAAAAACTGTCACAGGTCGAACCTGATCTTGTTGCCAAGATATTCCCCCGGCGCCGCGCGCTCCGTGGCCTGATTATTGCTGTCCGCAAGGCAAAAGAGCTGGGGGTTGATATTGACGTGATCGCCGACCGGGCCGGCCGGGCCGACGAGGCATACCAGAAGGTAGCCCAAACTCTGACGCAGCGATTCAAGCAGGCATGGCAGGCCATCCTTGCATTTTTTGAGGAGATCGGCGCCGCCGTGGCCGGCCCGCTCAAAAACTTTTTTGTATGGCTTACGGAAACCCTCGGCATGCTCAAGCAATGGGCATCGGAAAATCACGGGCTAATCCAATCGGTCGGGAAGCTCGGGCTTGTGCTCGGCGGTATCGCTATCGGGCTAATGACCCTGGGCGCGGCGATACAGGGTGTCGCGTTTGTTTTGGGCGGACTGACGATGGCCCTTACCGTGGCCAAGGTGTCGGCGATTGCCTTTGCCGGGGTCATTACCGCCCTGGCGTCTCCGATTGGAGTTCTGGCCCTGGGGTTCGCCGGGCTTGGCGTTGCCGTGCTGGCGTCGTCCGAGGAGGGGCGCCAGGCGTTCGGGAATTTCGGATCGACGGTCAAGCAGACCATTCGCGGCATATCCGACGCACTCCATGCGGGCGACATCTCAGCCGCAATGACCGTGCTGTGGGAGGGCATCAAGGCCATCTGGGCTGACGGCGTGTATGCGCTAAAAAACCTGTGGATCAACATGAAAGAGAATTTCCAGACCAATATCTTCTCGATGCTGGAAATCATCCAAGACTTTTTCCTCGGCCCGAACAGCCTTGTCGGATGGGCCGAAAAGGCCATCAACTACGTACTGGACAAGCTGACGCAGCTCGGCGACAAGTTCCAGGAGTTGCGGGAATTCTACGACGAATCGGTGGGGCCGTCCAAGATCATTGCCCGTGACGCCGAGGGCAACTTGGTACTCAACGAGCAGGAGGGGCCAGCCAAGCCCCGGGCGCCGGCAAATGCCCCGTCATACCTGGACATCGTCAAGGCCGATGCCGAGCGGGCGCGCAAGGACGCGGCCAAGGCCAGGGAGGAGGCGCGGACGGGGTTTGTCGCGGCGACAACCAAGGCCATGGCCCAACGGATGGCGTCACAGGCCGACACTGAATGGGACAAGGGCATTTCGGACTTCCTGGGGTCGTTCAGCAAGCGGCCGATAGGTGCTGGCGCAACGCCCGATACCGATATTGACCTGGACGGACTGAATCAGGCGATCAGCGGCATAGAGACCGCCGGTTTCTTCCGGCTGGCCGAACCTGGTGGCATCGGTGCCGGAACGTCGGTTGCGCGCGAACAATTAGACGTGTTGAAAAACATTAGCAAGTCCAGTAAGGACATCGAAGAAAACACCAGGGACAGCACCCTTACATGGGGATAAGACATGGCCGACGGCACGCGCATATTTGGGTCTGACGATTTCGAGTTCGGCGATTCGCCACGGGTGCGCCTTACATACCTGGTGACCGAGGCAGCCGACCAGGACGCGGTCTATACATGGATCAACGCGAACGTCAATGCTTACGACGACTTCGGCCCCGTCAGACTCAAGAGAACCGCGGAGCGCATAGTCGATGAGGTGGAGGAGGGCGCGAAGTGGCGGGTTGAAGTGACCTATACCCTCCCGACTATCAATGACACCGACGACCCTACCCCCGGCAAGTCATTCACCACGGCCGGAGGGACCCAGCACATCACGACCAGCAAGGAAACGATTGCCAATTATCCGGACGGGACATCTCCGGTCCACAAGCAGGTTATCGGCTTCGACGGAGAAAACGTCAACGGCTGCGACATCGTTGTTCCGATATTCGATTTCCAACAGACGATGTTCAAGACGGCCGCGCAGGTCGATAGTACGTATATTGCCACCATCATGGCGGCCACCGGCAAGGTCAATAGTGACGCGGTTACGACCTGTCCGTTCAAGAGCAACATTGCCGCTGGCGAGCTGCTATTCCTTGGCGCTGACGGTGTTCAGCCCGAACCCGGTGGCGACTGGGAGATTACCTACCGGTTCAGCTACAGCCCGAACCTCACGAATCAGACAATCGGCGACATCACCGGCATTGCAAAAAGGGGCTGGGAATATCTCTGGGTCCGCTTCCAGGACGACGAGAGCAACAGCACTCCGATCAAGGAACCGGCGTCCGCGCACGTCGAGCGGGTATACGATACCACGACCGTATTGAGCCTAGACCTGGACGGGTGGTCGTAATGACATCGGCCAATGGCGGTAAGTTTCGTCATGTCGCCGCGGGGGAAGCGTTCCGCCCGCGGGCCGCCGATTGGAATGGGGCCATGGACGCCGCCCGGGTTGTGTCCGGCGGCGGATTTGCCCAGGCCGAGGCGACCAAGAATCGCAACCGGAATGTCATCGTCACGGTCTACAATGACAGCGCCGAGGATGTGCCCCGCAACGGCATCATGGCAATTACTGGGGTCAAGATTACCCCGGGCGACAAGGCGTCGATACTCCGCGACGGGCCGATTCTCACCGGCGACATCCCCAGTGCGGCAGATGATCGCTTTTGCGTCACCCTCCAGGCGATAGATGCCGGGGCATACGGCAAGGCCGTGCTCTCCGGCATGATGCCATGCACGGTCAACGTCATCGACGCAACGCATACGCTGGCCCAGTGCGACCTCACGAGCGATGCCAACGGCGTGGCCAGGCTGGAGTCCTCCAACGTCGGGGACGCCTCGATATTGTGGAAGGACACCGGCACCGGGGAAAAAGATGCCCTAGTTATCTTTCCGTGGGGTGTCAGCCGAGGCGATATTATCAACGTCAACAAGACAAGTCATGGGTGGTCGGCATGGACGGCGGTTGCCGCCGACGGCGTGGCGGACTCTGACTGGGAAACCGCCGATACCGACAATAATGGGGGCTATATCCGCAAGGGGGTTGTGGTCGCCTCCGTGGACTCCGATAATGCGCTGGTCCTGGTCGGGCGCGGTCACCTCCCGTACAATGCGAGTTATACCGCCGGCGAGCGTCTGTGGCTTGACGCAGACAATAACGGTGTACTCGTGGACACCGAGGCCACCGGCGATATCCTGTGGATGGATTTGGACGGGGACGACGCGCAGCTCGGGACGATCCTTTGGCCGGCCTACGAGACCGAAACCGGGACAGAGATCACCGTTACCCAGGCATCCCACGGCTGGTCGGTCGGAGACCTGGTTATCGCCCCCGACGTGCACACCGACATATGGGCGGAGACCCCGGTATGGTACGAGCTGACCAATGGCAGCGTACCCGATTTAGGGTATGCGATGCTTCGCGGTGTGGTGCTCGAGGTTCCGGACGGAAATACCGCGGTTATACTGATCGAGGGGCGAGGGACCGTCACTGGCTCGCCAGGATATACCGCCGGCAAAATATACGGGGCCATTGAGGGTAGCGATCAGCCCGGCTTGCAATCGGCCAACGAACAGTTTGAGGGTTGGTTTTACGCCATTGATTCGTCAGAGATATGGCTATTGCCGCGCGCTCCCGAGCCGATGCGTGCCATCGCAGAGGAGCAGGTCGGGCTATTTTGGTCGGGGGCGAGCAGTGATAGCGACGAGTCAGACCCGATTTATTTCCGCCTCAAGGGCAATTCGCTGCTGATTTGCTCGGCCAACATCAGCGGCAGCCTCGACGGAGAGGTGTACGACGCTGCCATATTTTTGGTCGTTCGGCTGGAGGAGTGGCACGAGACCAACCAATATGTTCGCGTGAACCTCAACGGCATATCGGTGAGCATCAGCGTGGAGGACAAGACGACCAGTGTGGCCGATGGCCACTCTCACACCTACAGTCAGTCCCGGGCAAGGGTCATCGGGCAGACTACGCTAGATACGCAGATAGCCAACGGGAGCTGGACACAGATTGCCAGTGCCAGCATATCGGAGTCCGGGGGTGACAGCTATACCATCACCATCAAGATGCAGGCTTATATTGATGGTTCCGGCGTTCCATACGTCAAGGTGCAGTTCAACGGCGCCGGCGACGACACGGCAGGCCCGACGCTAAATCTCAACATGCTGCCGTGACCGCAGCCTGAATCACTCACTACAACCCGCTGCCGCCGATTTGCCCTTGTCCGGTGGATAGATCCCGGATGATGCGCGCATGTTCGATCCACAAGACCCCCGATCAGACCCGTACCGCCGCCTGACCCGCCAGCAGGCTATACGGGCGTATTGTCTGTGGTGCTGCGGCGAGATGGGATGGTCCGAAGTCAAGCGGTGTCCATCCGGCCCCGATAGCCCATCCCCGTGCCCCCTGTGGCGATATCGGACGGGTCACGAAACCCCGGTGGCGGCCGCCCCGAATTAGGGCGACTTTGCCCTAGTTTTGGGGGGCGTACTACCCAAAAGTCAGAGGAAGTCGGTTCCGTGGTGGTCCGGTAGGGGTCGAAATCGGCCGGACATGGCGTAAGCCACGGCGGCCCCAGGGGTTATGGCCGGAATCGGACTTGTTTGACACACTGTACCCTGCGAGCCTAGTCCATTGTTGCGGTCTTTGCCGCCCGGGTGTATATTGCACCCGTCAAGCAAGACCTACCACCTACCACCTACCACCAGGAGAGAATCATGCAGACCTACTACGTTACCGAGCACACCTACACGCTGGCCAGCGACACGATCCCGCTGGAGTGGCAGCACTACTACCTGATCCAGACCGCGCCCGCCTGCGGCAATTTGAGCGGCGATCCCATCACCGACGGCTGGTGCGGCACCACCGACGACTGGGCCGAGTGCGCCCACGGCGAGTACTGCACGCTTGAGGAGGCTCAGGAGGCCGTGCGGCGTCTGATCGGCTGCGACCGGCTCCACCACCACGCTTGCGATAGCGAGACCGGATTCCCCGGCGGCTGGGATGAGCACGACGAAACCCTGGTGGAGTGCTACAGCCGCCAAGACCTCACCTGGACCACCTGGGATACCGGCGAGTGGCTCTACGGCCAGGACGCCCACCCGGACGGCGTGACCGCCGAGACTACCGACGAGGAGCTGGCCGGGCTGGCGGATGAGGCCGAGGCCATCGCCGAGATGGACCGTGTGCGGCTGGACGGTGAGGGCGTGCTTGATGTGCTGACCCGCGACCGCGACGAGCAGCGCGAGGATGCCATTGCCGACTGACCTTCCCCCATAGCCTCACAGCCCCGGCCGTCTCAGCGGTGCGGGGCTGAGGCAGTGAGAGACGCCACCTACCACCTACCACCTACCACCTACCACACAAGGAGAGACCATGCAAACCGCCATCATCAACGAGTCCGATTGCTGTAATTACAAAATCGAGCGCATTGTTCTGGACGACTCAACCACACATTATTACGTGTGGGTAAGATGCGCCGAAAAGCGCTCCTGGTCCTGCGTCAAGTGCCGGAATAGCGATGCCGCCGATGCGCTCTTCGAAGCTATTCTAGCTGCGGTGGAGTGACCTTCCCCCATAGCCTCACAGCCCCGGCCGTCCCAGCGGTGCGGGGCTGAGGCAGTGAGAGACGCCTACCACCTACCACAAGGAGAGACTACCATGCGCTACCAGGACGAAGATGGGACCTACTACGATATCTGCCGATCGTGCCATCAAGGCATGAGCGACGAGGAGGTTCACAAGGAATTAGGCTTATTGGGTCAGGACGTGTTCGCGTGGACCGAGGAGGGCGAAGTACGCGAGGCAGAGGAGGTCTACCAGATAGTGATA
>Ga0272441_10000550_pt1 | contig 85681 bp, 56 predicted proteins | sample SSMProp6N_FD_193582 | JGI IMG/M metagenome (GOLD analysis project Ga0272441, IMG submission 193582) | Marine sediment archaeal communities from Little Sippewissett salt marsh, Falmouth, MA, United States - SSM-Prop-6N | ecosystem: Environmental > Aquatic > Marine > Wetlands > Sediment ...
CCGTAGTCAGACCGGAGCTCTTGCTCCAGACTGTACAAAAGCTCCTTGCACCGGTGCCGAGCACCGCGATTGCCGCCCATGATCCCTGCTCCTCAGGGACCTGTAGGCAAATGCCGCTACGGGCAATACATCGACGACGGCGCCTGCGACGGCACCCAGCTGGGCCAATGCTCCAATGTGCTGGCAGGAACCAATGTGGGCCTGTGCCAGGAGTGTAACGCCACAGGGTCGGTGCAAGTCCCCATGGACGACGAGGACTGCGGCGTGATCGACTGTTCGGGTTGGTATGCCCATTCTGGTGTATGGGGACGCTTTACCACCCAGTACTGCTATAGCAAGCAGGCCATCTCCGCGGACCGCTGCAAGGACCTTGGTCAGTGCGCTGAGCCCAACTCACCGGACTGTGACAGCCAGGCCGAAGACGTGCTTCAGTACCAATGTGGCGACTGCCAAGTCATTGACGGCGATAGCTGCGATGGCACAAATCTCGGCCAGTGCAGTAACTCGGCGAATGGTCCCAACTACACTACAAACGACTGCTTGGCCTGCCGTGACGGCTCGCTCATTACCTGCCGCTGGGAAGCCACCTTGACGAACTGCCACGTGGCGGATTGGAACAACACCTTCTCCTGCAACGTGAACAACGCCGGGCGCGTGGCGAACGACAAATCCGCACACCCTTGCACTTGTTTGGGGGCAGTGTGTACAGGCACAGGATCCACGCCTGGCTCGATCTGTGTTTGTGACTAGGCGCGACTTTGGCATTTTTCCCGAAGCGAGAACGAGCGGAAATCGTCCGAAACAACGAGCACGCGAAGCGCGCGCAGTTAACGCAGGAGCGGACGATTTCAGCCGTTCGTAGCCGGGAAAAGTGCCAAAGTCGAGACTGGCGCCGCCGCACTTTCAGCAACAGGGCTGGAACGCTTTGGCTACTGGCGAGAGGACTTCGGCGTGGGGTGACCGCTTCAGACGCGCGCCATGTTGCGGTCGTGACCAGGATCCTGGACCATCTGCGCATCCCCTCCACACCACCGCCTCTGGCGCCGGCCCGCTTGCCCGCGTAGCAATCGGAGCTGCTGGCCGACGACCTCGACCAGACCGTAGGTCAACCCGACCTGTTGGACACAGCGTCACACCAGGCGCTGGACACGGCCGCTGTCAGAGCGCCTCCATAGCCCATACCTCCGAACGCTCCGAGTCCATCCTCTAGGACATCAAGGGCACCCGGCGGGATCTGCACCCGGTGCAAGTTGACAGGTGCGTGTCCAAGCCGACAAACCGATCCAATGGCAACCTCCTTGGTTTGGTGATCGGCTGTTACCCCCCAGAAGAGACTTCCTGAGGACCAAGGGGGGCGCCCATTACCACAACAGTGGATGCCGAGACCGAGGAGAACCGTGTCGTAGGCAGTTGCCATGGAAGACGAGCTCACAAGCCGAGCGGCAGGTCGAGCACGATATGTGCCGACGGCCGCCACTTCTATATGATGCCTACGCGTAGATGGTGCTCCCCAGACCGGTGGCCACCATGCAGAGCGCCGCCACGACCAATCGACGGCGCCACAAGCCGCCGGTGAGAAGCAGCTTCGACTCCGACCAGCGCAGCTTCTAGCATTGAGACGAGCTCACGTGGGGTCGGCGTCGGATTGCGCCCCGATGACCTCGTAGGCGCGGGTCACCGCAGCGAGGCGGCGCGCGGCGTGGTCGGCCACGGCGCTCCCCAGGTGGCCGAATCGATCGGGGTGATACTCCTGTTTGTAGGCCTCGAGGGCGGCCGCGGCGTCGGCAAGGGTGGCGTCGGTGTCCAGGTTCAGCAGCGCCCGGGCCCAGGGTTCGTCGATGGCGTCCGGGTCCAGGGAGGCCGCGTGCTGCTCGACCAGGGCGTCCACCTCGTCGGCCTCCATCCCCAGCCAGCGGCCCACGTCGCCGATGGCGGTGGCCTCGTCGGGGTGCACCACGCCGTCGGCCCCGGCCACGATCAATGCGGCGCTGACCAGGTGTAGATCGGGACCTGACATGCCGAGGGCTTCGGCCGCCTCGAGATACCTCCGCACCATGGCCTCGATGGTCGCCGGCCGCTCGCCCAGGCTGGCACCGGAGATCACGGCATCGCGCTCGTATCGCGACAGGTGAAGGGTGTCGAGCAGGCTCGTCATCTTGGCCTTCTCGCGGCGGTCGCACTGTCCGTCGGCCCGCATCACCCACACCAGGATCGCCAGGAGGTTGTGGTAGTAGACGGTGAGGGCGTCCTCCTTCTCCGGCTCGATGATGCGGCTGGTGATCTCCCGCAGGGACTGGTAGCCGCGCCAGACCAGCACCGCCGCCGCAGCGCGGACCACGATGGGCAGGATGCCGAGGGTCGTAAGCGCCGCGCCCCAGCCCGCGACCATGAGGAAGAAGGCGAGCCCTGCGGCGCGGATCTTGCCCACCAGGGTGGCGCCCCCCAGCCCCAGCAGCACCGCACCCTCGGCCAGCTGGTACATGCCGAAGAGACGCCAGACGAGGGCGTTCACGTTGCCGGATCTCAGGCCCCCGAACACCACGGCGTAGCCGAACAGCAGGTCGGCGAGCCCCAGGACCAGCAGCACCACCCCGGCGGTCACCACGTGGGAACCGTCCACGATCACCGTGGGGTTCGGGTGCTCCTTGATCAGGGTAGGCGCCACCACCGGCTTGTGGTCCTTCACGTCGCCGAAGACCTTGTCGAGGTCGCGATGGCCTTTCCAGAACCACAGCGGCGCGGCGGCGCTGCCGGTGATCACGATGGCCAGAAAGCCGAGGTAGAGCATCCCCCCCACGGCGGCCAACTGCTGCCAGCCGGTCACCAGCGTGATGATCGCCCCCTGGCACACCGCCAGGCTGACCAGGGTCTGCCAGCCGTAGTTGGCCCAGAACCCCTTCTTGTAGGGGATCTTGGCAACGTCCTGCCCGCTCCGTCGGCCGGTCATGCCGCGGCTCACGCGAGACCGCACGGAGGGCCCGTTGCTCCAGATGTGGTGTCCCATCGTCTGTGCTCCCGGTCGTCCGTGCTCCCGGTCGCCTGTGCTCCCGGTCGTCCGTGCTCCCGGTCGTCCGTGCTCCCGGTCGTCTGTGCCCCCGGTGGAAGACTGGAGGCGCCCACCAACCTCGGGCCCTCTTGGCGCCGTGCCCTACTCGATGTCGTCTTTTACATAGAGGCTGGCAGCTCCGACGACGCGCCCCTGGGCGTCGATGGTGGCGGTCCGCTCGTAGGTGGACATGTGATTGTCGCAGTCCAGGTCTGCGTGGGCCCCCGCCGTGAAGGCAGCGGCCGTCCCGACGCCACTCGAGAAGAAGCGATACTGGAAGTAGTGCGGATCCGAGATCTCGAATCCGATGGCTTGCCAGGTTGGCTTGCTCCAGTCCGTGTTCCGGCACATCTTCCCTGACTGTTTGCAGCAGGGCTTCAGCGGAGTGAGCCCTACGGAGCTCGGGAACGTCTGCGGCGCGACCTTGCCAGACCGGTTCACCACGGCGCCCTTTTCGAAGTAGCCCTTGGCTCCGTCGAATATCTTCTTGAGGTTCGGCGGCGCCTCGGTCGTTTTGGAGCGGGCCTGGTACTTCCGGAAGGCCGGGATGGCGATCACCGCGAGGAGCCCGAGCACCACCACCACGATGCCCACGACGATGAGCGCGATCGCCCAGCCCGGCATGCCCTGGTTGACCGGTCGCGGAGGCATTCCAGGTGGGGGCCCTCCGCCGGGTGGGTAGCCTCCCGGAGGTCCCCCCGGGGGCGGCTGAGCGCCCATCGGCGGTCCGGTCGGTACCCCAGCATTCTGCGGTTGGCCTTGGTCAGTCATGACGCCCTCCGTCTACATCGATGTTTGTCGGAGTATTGCGCCGAAGCACAGCAGATGTCAAAGACCCCCCCCCGATTCCCCAAGGTGCTTGGTAATCTACCCCAGACATCGTTGGGACCCGGACATCGGGCCATGGGCGGCGGGCCTCGTGCCTCGGGTCTCGGGCCTCGGGCTTGAAGTCATGGTATCCTTCTACCGGAGGCGTCTTTTTGTCCCGTAACAACTGGTTCGAGATCTCGAACGAAGGCTGGCGGCGTATGAACGCCGGGCGGGCCTTGTCGTCGCTGCTCAAGGAGGGCATCCAGAACTCCTTCGACGAGGAGGTGACCGAGGTCTCGGTGCAGATCGGGCCCGACGAGATCGTCATCGAGGACGACGCGCCCCACGGCTTCGCCCACGAGAAGCTCGTCTACACCGTGTTTCTCACCGACAAGGAGGACGCCCCCACCAAGCGTGGTCGCAAGGGGCGCGGGCTCAAGGAGCTCATCTCGGCCATGGAGACGGCCTCCGTGGAGACCATCGGCTCCACCATCCACTTCGACGATCGGGGGCGCTACGCCGTGGACAACGGCCGCCGGCGCGGGACGCGCATCATCCTGCGGCGGCGATCGTCGGCCGACGACGTGGAGGCGGCTCTGCGGGAGCTGTCGCTCATCATTCCGCCCAAGGACGTCACCCTGCGCATCAACCAACGCCGCATCAAGCCGCCACGGTTGCACCTGATCCTTTGGGACTGCCTGCTCGAGACGGTGGTCATCAGAAGCGGTGTGGAGCGGATCCTGGAGCGGCCCACCCGGGTGGAGCTGTACTACCCCCGTCGCGGCGAGTCCGCGCACCTGTTCGAGATGGGCATCCCCGTGGAGACCCTGAGCGTGCCGTGGCACGTGGACGTGCAGCAGCGGGTGCCCCTCGCCGACCACCGGGAGAGCGCCACCGAGCACTACAAGATGATCTTGAAGTCCCTGCTGCTCGAGAGCCTCATTGGTCAGTGGCTGGACCGACGGGATCTGCGCGCAGAGTGGGTGGACGAGGTTCTGGGCCGGCAGATGATCAGCCATCGGGCCCTGGAGCAGTACGTGGCCCGGGTCTTCCCGCGGGGAGCGTTGTTGGGCGGCGCCGAGCGTATCAACGACCGGGCCAGGCAGCTTGGGGGCAACGTCGTGGAGGCCGGATCCATGCCCCGGGGCGTGTACGCGGCGCTGGTGCGGGTCATGGAGCCCGCCGAGGAGTTCGTCAAGCGCCGGGAGCGAGAGTTCAACGAGAAGCCGGTGGAGCCCACCGACGAGCAGCGAAAGTTCGCGCTGTTCGTGCGGTGGCTCGGAGAGCGGCTCCTGGGGCGCAAGCTGCAGGTCTCCTTCGTGCGCAAGGAGCCCACCCTGGACGGGCTCGTGGAGGACGCATCCTTCGACGCCGGCAGCGGCTCGCTGAAGTTCAACGTCATCGGCAAGGTGGACTTCGCCAACCCGCTGTCGCCCACGACTCTGGGGATCCTGTTCCACGAGCTGGCGCACAACTTCGTCACCGAGCACGACCACCGGTTCATCGAGCACCTCCAGAGCCTCGCCGGACGAGCCGCCGCGCTGGTCGCCGGCATGGACGCCGCCAGCATCGATGGGCTCTTCGAAGGGGAGTAGGCCGTGACCGCCGACGACCAGCCAAAAGCGGACCGGCCACCGCCTCGCGAGGCCGAGCCCGGATCCGAGGCTGAGCCCAGACCCGAGGCCGAGCCCGGACCCGAGGCTGAGCCTGGACCCGAGCCCGAGCCCGAGCCCGGGGCCGAGCCCGGACCCGAGGCTGAGCCCCTTCCCCACAACCCGCGCACCAAGCCCACCTGGGGTCCGCCGAACTGGGGTCCGCCGGACTGGGGTCCGCCGGACTGGGGTCCGCCGGGCTGGGAGAAGCCCGAGTGGGACCACCCGGACTGGGAGCGCCCGGGCTGGGAGCGCCCCACCTGGAAGAAGCTCACCTGATCCCCCTGCCCAGATTTCTCCGCGCAAACCGAAGCAAACCTGTGTAGTTAAAAGGGGTTACCCTTCCACCGTCGTTCGGCTTCGGGCGGAGTCATGGGGGTTGACAATGCCCAGTGGGATGATAATTGCCGTGGGTCCAGAAGGCACCAAAAGAAACATTGCGTTGGTCGCGGTCCTTTGGCTACATTGGCCCGCGAAAACTCTGCACTTTTGTTCGCGCTGGACCGACTGCCGGTCTCGGATTCAGGAGAGAGTTCCATGCCGACCTCTTACACATCACGCACTATTTTCGGCGTCCTGCTTCTGGCGGCCCTGGTGGGCTTTGGCTGGACCCTGGCGGTCTTCGTCAAGCGGATCGTCAAGGGCCGCGCAGAGGAGGCGATCCCCGATCCCTTCGCCCGCCTGTTCGACTGGCGCTCCTGGGCCGACGTCATCCAGTACTGGCTGCTCCAGTGGCGGGTCAAGGATCCCCCCGGCGCCGGATATCCGCACGTGCACACCAGCATCCACCACCTGGCCATCTTCTGGGGTTTTCTGATCATCACCGTGGGCACCACCGAGTACTTGGTCCAGGGCCTTTGGCCGGCCTTCAGCTACGAGCGGTTCGCAGGCTCGGGTCTGACCCTGGCGTTCAAGTACGCCCTGGACATGACGAACCTGCTGGTCATCGGCGTCATCTGCTGGTCGGTCTTCAGGCGGGTGGTGCTCAAGCCGCGGCTCATCCCCATGAACCTGGACGCCGGGCTCATCCTCGGCATGATCCTGGCGCTGTGTGTCAGCCACTTCATGGCCCATGGCGCCCACTATGCCGCCAGCGTCAAGGCCGGTGATCCGGCCCTCGCCTCGGCGTTCATGAAGGCGGCGGGCGCCATGTACGCCGGCGGCTCGGTGTCCTACCTGCACACCCACGCCTCCGTCTCCTGGTGGATCCACGTGCTCATCGTGCTGTTCTTCCTGAACTACATCCCCTACTCCAAGCACGTGCACCTGGTGGGCGCGCTGCCCAACATCTTCTTCCGCAACCGCGGACAGCTGGGCATCATGCCCAAGGTCGAGCTGGAGATGGAGGACGAGGACGACGAGGACGAGGAGGCGGATCCCAACTGGGGCGTGGAGCGGTACGAGCAGTTCTCCTGGAAGTCGCTGCTGGACAACTACGCCTGCACCGAGTGCGCGCGTTGCACGAACTACTGCCCGGCCTACAACACCGACAAGCCCTTGTCTCCCATGCAGCTGGTGCATGACATCCGCTATGCCAGCCGGGATCGCGGCGACCTGCTCAGCGCCCTGGACGCGGCCCGGGTCGCCAAGGACGTTCAGGAGGTGGCCGACCTCGAGGAGAAGCTGGAGAACCTCAAGCCCCTGGTGGCCGAGGGCGCCGAGGAGGACCCGTCCCTGGGCTATGTGGACACCGAGACCCTGTGGTCCTGCACCACCTGCGGTGCCTGTCAGGAGAACTGCCCGGTCTTCATCGAGCACCCCATGAAGATCCTCGAGCTGCGCACGAACCTGGTGCTCGCCCAGGAGTCCATGCCCCAGGAGCTGGCCAACGCCTTCAAGGGCATCGAGCGCAACATGAACCCCTGGGGCATCGGCATGGATTCCCGCATGGACTGGGTCGACGACGACACCCCGGTGCTCGACGAGGACGACCCCATCGAGTTCGAGTACCTGTTCTTCGTGGGTTGCGCCGGCTCCTTCGACAACCGGTGCCAGAAGCAGAGCCACGCCCTGCTCAAGGTGATGAAGGCCGCCGGCGTGAAGGTGGCCGTCGCCCCGGAGGAGGTGTGCTGCGGTGACCCGGCCCGGCGTTCGGGCAACGAGTTCATCTTCCAGATGATGGCCGAGCAGAACATCGAGACCTTCAACAACTATGGCGTCAAGAAGATCGTCACCTTCTGCCCGCACTGCTTCCACACCCTCAGCCACGAGTACCCGCAGTTTGGCGGCGACTTCGAGGTGCTGCACCACTCCCAGGTCATCGCGGGCCTCATCGCCGAGGGGCGCCTCGACCTGCCGCGCACCGGTGATCGCCAGGTGGTGACCTACCACGACTCGTGCTACCTCGGCCGGTGGAACAAGATCTACGACGAGCCCCGGGACGTGGTACATGCCATCGGGGGCACCCGGCTGGTGGAGCTGGATCGGAACGAGCGGCACTCGTTCTGCTGCGGCGCCGGAGGTGGGCGGTTCTGGATGGAGGAGGATACGCCCAGGGTCAACGAGAACCGCGCCAAGGAGATCATCGACACCCTGCCCGCTGCCGGCGGCGTGGTGGCCCTGAACTGCCCCTTCTGCACCACCATGATCACCGACGGGCTGAAGGCCTTCGACAAGGACGAGGACATCAAGGTGCTGGACATCGCCGAGATGGTAGCCGCCGCGCTGCCGAGCGATGAGCCCGCCGAGGCCGAAGACTAGGCTCGCCCCTCCGAACGGGTCCTTCGAGCTCGCTACGCGATTTTTGACCAGGCGGCCCAGAGGCGGGCCTGGACCTCGTCCAGGCGGGTGTACTGGTGCTCCAGGGTTCGGGCCGTGTCGGTGCCGCGCAGGGCCAATACGCCGGCGTACAGCGCGAAGTAGAGCCGGGCCAGGTCCGTGTCGTGCTGGGTGAGGGCGGTGGTCTTGTCCTGGATCTCCTGGGCCACGGTCGCCTGACGGCGGTCCCGTCCTTCGGCGAGGCTGTCGGTGTGGCGCTTCACCGCAAGTCGCTGGGCCTGGTAGGCGCCGGCGGCCGGGTCGTCCTGGGCGGCCACGACGTCCAGGTCCAGGCCCAGGTGCCGGAGGGCGCCGGTGTACTCGTCGGTCTCGAGACGTAGCCGGTGCTCCTGCTCCGCCAGGAGGGTGAGCTCCTCGGACAGCGAGCGGCTCCTGCGCTCGAGCTGCAGGACCTGGTCGAGCTGCCCCGGCAGCATGGAGGTGTCGGGTGCGGTCCTGGTGAGCCCGTAGGCGAGGTCCTTGAGGAGATCGCGTTGGGCGGCGCGGATCGCCGCTGCCTCGGTGGCCAGGTGCACGGCCTTGCCGAGCGCTTGCAGCTGCACCGCCTCGGGCTGCGCGGTGCCCGAGGTCGGCGGGCCCACCGAGGGGCGCCGCACCGCCAGCGTACGCCAGGCGCCGTCGGTGGTGGGCCGCCGAGACGCCGCCCCGTCGGCCGCGGAGGTGCCCGGCCCCCGGGCGCCGCCCGCCAGGGAGCCGCGGATCCGGAGGAGCTCGCCGAGGAGGTCGCCGCAGGTCCCGAAGCGGTCCGCGGGCTTCTTGGCCAGGCACTTGCACACCATCGCGTCGAAGGCCGGCGGCAGGGGCTCGGCCAGCCGCGACGACGGTGTGGGGGGCTTGGCGGTGATGTGTGCTTTGAGGATCTGGGTGTACTTGCCCGTGAAGGGAGGGTCCCCCGTGACCAGCTCAAAGGCGATGACGCCCAGGGCGTAGATGTCCGAGCGCCCGTCCACCTCCGCGTCCAGGGCCCGCTCCGGGGAGAGGTACTCGGGGGTGCCCAGGATCACGCCGCCCTGGGTGATCTGCCACTGGGTCAGCTCCGGGCCGATCATCCGGGCGATGCCGAAGTCCACCAGCTTCACGACGTCGCGGCGGCCGTGGATGGTACACAAAAGTACGTTCTCGGTCTTGAGGTCCCGGTGCACGATGCCCCGGCCGTGGCAGTAGTCCAGGGCGTCGGCGAGCTGGATGAGGATGTCCAGGGCCCGGTCCAAGGGCAGCCGCCCTTCGCGTTCGAGGACCTCATCGATGCCCAAGCCATCGAGGTGCTCCATGGCGATGTAGTAGGTGCCATCCTCGAGCTGGCCGTAGTCGGTGACGTTGACCACGCCCGGATGGATGACCTGGCTCGCCGCCACGGCCTCCCGCAGAAACCGCGCCACGAAGTCGGCGTCGGCGCTCAGGTCGGGCTTGAGCAGCTTCAGGGCGAAGGAGCGCGGCAGCTTCACGTGGCGGGCACGGTAGATGGTGCCCATGCCGCCCTCGCCGATGATGGCTTCGATGCGGAATCGCCCCAGCACGATCTGGCCTGGCTCGAGTCTTCCGTAGGACATGGCCGCCATTATAGTGCGCCCGGCGACCAATGGGTGTGACAGATCGCACAGGCGCTGTTGGAGATGGAAGACGCGCGCACGCGGAGGGCGGAGGGTAGACGCCCACACGCGGAGGGAAGGCGCGCGCACGTGGTGCGGTATACTCTCCGGAGTGAGCCGAGCCATGTCGAATCGATCCCGAGGGTTCTGGGGGCGCCTGGCCCCGACGCTGTTGCTGGCCGCCTGCCAGACCACCACCGCCGAGCCACCGCCCCGGCCCGCCCCCGGGCGCGCGGCCAGGGTCTCGCCCCGACGCGTCGTCCCTGCGAGCATTCGCGGTGCTGCGTCGCGGCGTGCGGCGGGCAGGGCGGTCCCTGGGGCTCGCACGACTGGCCTGGTGGACCGCGGCGTGTTCTCGCAGTACGACCAAAAGATCTCCGTGCGGGTGCCCCCGCACATCGGTCGCAGGGGCAACGCGGTCCACATCGACAAGAGGCGTCGCGTGCTGGTGCTATTGCACCGGGGGGTGGCCGTGAAGGCCTACCCCGTGCGGTTCGGGTTCAACCCAGCCGGCGACAAGGTCCGTCAGGGGGACGGGCGCACGCCCGAGGGGAGATACACCGTCTGCGAGGCCCTGCACAAGAACCTGGCGAAGCGGTACGGCGCCCGATCCCTGCGGATTTCCTATCCCAACGTGGCCGACGGGCGCCGGGGGTTGCGCCGCAAGCTGATCACCCCCGCCCAGCTGCGCCTCATCGAGCGGGCCATCGGTCGTGGCCGAATGCCGCCGCAGAACACCCGCCTGGGCAGCTCCATCCGTATCCACGGTGGGGGCATCTGGGGGAACTGGACCCTGGGCTGCGTCGCCATGCGGGACGCCGACGTCGTCGAGCTGTACCGCCACGTGGGCCTGGGCACCCCCGTGGTGATCCACGCGGGCGCCACCGGGCTGCCCGACCGCGACGCCGACGCCATCCCGGATCCGGTGGACGTGCTGCTCGGCGGCAAGAAGCTCGCGTTGAACCGCGCCCGGTACCACGCCAGCTACGTGCGGCTCGGCTACCCCTCCGGAGACGTCAGCTCGAAGATCGGCGTGTGCACCGATGTCATCGTGCGCGCCATGCGCAACGCCGGGTTCGATCTGCAGCGGCTCATGCACCGACACATCAAGGCCCACCGGCAGCTCTACCGTTGGATCAAGCGTCCGGACCCGAGCATCGATCACCGCCGGGTCAGAAATATGGTCGTGTATTTTGGGGCCCACTTCCGTCTCCTGGCGACGTCGGTCAGCCGCGCCACCCGCCACACCCTGGTCCCCGGCGACATCGTCTTTCTGGACACCCTGCCCAAGCGCGGCCCGGACCACGTGGGCATCATCTCCGACCGCCTGGGCAAGAGCGGCTACCCACTGGTCATCAACAACTGGACCAACGGGTACCGCACCGCCCCGATGGACCTGCTGTCCACCATCCCCGTCACCCACCACTTCCGGCTGATCGCCAAGAAACAACCCCGACGCGCTAGCCCCTGACCGGACCCGTAGGGGCCCCGATCCGGGAACTGCTGATCGGGGCCTTAGCCCGTGGTCGAGGTCGTAAAGGGGTGGATGACACCGACGACTCCAACAGTCTTGTCGTCGACGATCTCCGGCGTCAGCCAGATCATCATGGAGACCTGCTTGGCGGTGCGCCTGGGGAAGGAGAGGATGCGCTGGGCTTGCTTGCGGGTGGTGACGACCTTTCGCAGGTCCTCCATGATCTCGGGGCAGACCCGCCCCAGACGGGTGTCCATGAGGCGCGCGCCCGCCGCGGTGTCCACCGTCACGTTCACGAAGGAGGCGAAGGCCCCGTTCGCCAGGACCAGGTTGCCGCGGGGATCGACCACGAAGAGGGGCAGGGGGCAGTCCGCCACGAGCCGCTCATAGGGCTTCGCCCGTGAGGTCGCCTCGCTGGTGCGCGCCCGCTCGGCGGGCTGCTTGCCCCTTCGGCGCCCGATGCCGAGCATGTCCATCACCGTGCGCAGCTCGTAGATGAAGGCGCCCATGTCCTTCTGCCGCTTGTCCGGATCCTTGTCCAAGGCTTTCATGACCAGCTCTTCCACCCGGTCGTCCACCGGTTCCTTCATGCGTTTGGACAGGGGCTCGGGCTTGTGCTTGAGCTGGGCGACGAGCACCTCCTCCATGGTGCCGTCGAATGGGAGGGTGCCGGTGAGCATCTCGTAAAAGAGGATGCCGAAGGAGTAGATGTCCATGCTCGGGCGGGGGGACATTCGGTTGATGCGCTCGGGCGCCATGTATGCCGGCGTGCCCCCCACGTCGGAGACAGACACCTGTCCGGAGCCGATCTTCTGGCGGGACAGGCCGAAGTCCAGGAGCTTGACGACTGTCCGGCGGCGCGCCTCGGGCGGCGGCTCGCACAGAAAGACGTTCTCGGATTTGATGTCGCAGTGCACCACGTCCCGGCTGTGGATGAACATCACGGCCTCGGCCACCTGCATGGCCACCTCGCACGCCACGTTTTGTCGCAGCCGCCCATCCCTCTTCAGTCGCGCGTGCAGGGTCTCGCCCTTGAGATACTCCATTACGATGAAGGCGCCGTAGTTGTCGTCCACGCCGAAGTCGGTGAGCAGCACGATGTTCGGGTGGTCCAGCGAGCTCGCCAGCCGGGCCTCCCGGTAGAACATCTCCCGCACCTTGGTGTCGTCCGACAGGGCGGTGTGGATGATCTTCAGGGCGAAGTGCTTGCCCAGGTCCAGGTGCTGGACCCGGAAGATCCGCGCCATGCCGCCGACCCCGATGCGCTCCAGGATCCGGTAGCGGCCGGCCACCAAGCTCTGGGTATCGGGCGCCGACGGCGTGGACGTCGCCGACGCTCCGGGTGGCGTGGACGGCGTGGACTGCCCTGGCGAGTCCGGCTCCGAGAGGAGCTGCGCTTGGTCCGGGTGGCTCTCCGGGGCGGCCTCCGTCCACACGGCCGTGATGTTCTCGGTGTCCCCCGTGCCCGCCTCGCTCTGGGTGATCCAGAGGCTGTTGTTGGCCACGGTCTCATCGTCGGTCGCGGGGCTCATCTGCATCACCGAGGGGGACATGTCCACCACCCGGGAGATCACCGCGGACTCGAACTCGGAGTCGCCCGAGCTGCCGCGACTTCTGCCCGAGCCGCTGACCAGGTCCTTGGTGGGTCGCGTCTGGCGCAGCTTCCGGGCCAGCGGGTCGGTCGAGGGCGTTGTGTCCGGCAGCTCTGGGGTGCCCAGGGCTGCGGCGTAGGCCGAGGCGTCGGCGTCGGCCCAGGCACCCGGCTCCTCGGCGGGATTCACACCGTCGATTTGGGGCGCCTGCGGCGGCAGGGTCATCTCCGGCGGGAAGAAGGACACCGGGGGCTCGGGCAGCTCCGGCGGAGCGTTCCAGTCCGCCGGCGTGGCCGTGGGCCCGAGGTCCGCGCCGCGGTTGAGGGTCTCGGTGTCTGCGTCAGGGTCCAGCTTCAGCTCCGAGGTGGGGTCTGGCGCCTCCTCCCCGACTGGCACCAGGTCGGCGAGATCCATGCGGCGGACCGGCCGCGTGGGGGAGTGGTCCAGGTCCGTGGGATCGTCGAAGGGCAGGTCGGTGCCGACGATGTCGCCCACCGGGGGGATCGGGCCCAGGGGTGGTGGGTCTGTCGTGCCGGCCACCTTCGGCGCGGGATCTGGCTCGTCGTCCGGTCCCGGCCGCCCCATGCGCGTGGTTCGGACGTGATCGGGAGGGCCGTCGCCTTTGTTGGAGCTGGAGCTCGACATCTTTGCTCCGGCCCACTTTATCACATGGCGCTCCGGGTCCTACTTCTTGAAGCCGAGGACCTTGAGCTTGAGGGCACCCAGGGTGCCGATCCACTGGACGTCGTTGGGTCCGCCCATCTGGATGTGGGTGGCGTTGGCCGGCAGCTCGTTCCACGAGGGATCGGCTGTGATCCAGCGGCCCACCCAGACCTCGACCCAGGCGTGGTAGCCGAACCCGCCCAGGTCGGGCACGTAGGTGACGCCGCCCACCTCCCGGGCCGGCAGCCCCACGGCGCGGCACAGGGCCACCATGAGTCGGGCGTGCTCGGTGCAGTCGCCGGCCCGGGCCCGGGCGATGGCCAGGGCCGAGTCCAGGTTGGTCGACAGGCTCTTGCGCAGGTACCCGAAGACGAAACGGTTGAGCTTCTGGGCCGCCTTGAGCGCGCTCTTCTCCCCCCCCGCGGCCCGCGTCGCCAGGGCCCGGATCTCCTTGTGACCCGCCTCGATGCTGTGGGTCGCCTTGAGCTGCTCGACGTACTTTTTGTTGGTCACCGGCAGGGTCATGGTTGGCGGGTTGGCCAGCGACTCCCTCGTGATGGTCAGGATCGCCCTTTTGGGGCCCTTTTTTTGGAGCTTGTGCCGCTTGGTCTCGGTCAGGGCAGTGGGCAAGAACCCGTCCATCTGGAGCTGGAGCTGGGAGACCAGGCCGGGCTTCTTGACGTTCATCTTGGCCTTGATTACGACGCCAAGGCCGAAGTCACCGGCCTTGGGATCCACCCGCTTGGCCAGGGTCTTCTCCTCCCGCCGGATGCGGATGGTGCCCTGGAGCAGGCCGTCGAGCCAGTTGGCCTCGGCGTCCACCACGGTGACCCCGCGCAGTCGGCGGTGCATCTCCAGCATCTCCAGCTTGTGCAGGCGCACCTTCACGCCGCGAAGGGACCGCGTCTGGGTGTTGAGCAGCTGGGCCGCGCTGTCCTGACCCTTGACGTCCTCGGGATCGAACTCCACGTAGCGGTACCGCGCGCCGGGCTTGAGCTTGCCGTCGATCAGCAGCGTCGACACCGCCGGCTCGCCGTTGCCGAGGTTGGACCTGATCGTCTTGAGGATCCTGTTTTCCACGGGCTTGACGATGGCCCCGGCCTTGTAGGTGCGCCGCACGTGCCAGCCATCGGGCTTGCGTTCCACCCGGAGGGTCTTGTGCTGCTGGGCGCCGGTCATCTTGTAGTCGTACAGCAGCATCTCGCCGCTTACGGTGTCGTGGCGGGTCACGGACTTGGACTCCAGCCGCACGGCGGTGGTGTAGAGCTGGGCCTGCATCACCATGGTGGAGGTCCGCTCGAGCACGTCCTTGCCCTTCCACTTGGTCACCCGACAGCCCATCTGGGCGTAGCCGAGCTTCTTGCCGCGCAGATACAGCCCGAACCAGTGGGTCTTGCAGTGCTTGCGCGCCAGGGCCACCACCCGGGACACGGCCACCTTCACGAAGGGCAGCTTGGCGGCTTCGGCCATCGTCAAGGGCTTGACGCCCTTGGCATTGGGCAGGTTCAGGACGTTGTTCCCCACCTCTGCCGCAGGCGTCGGCCTGGGCCGCGGCCGCGTTGCCTCCGGGCCGGATCCCATGCCCTTGTCCGGTGCGACCATGCCCGGGCCGGGCTTGCCGGGCTTGCGCGAGTTGCCGTCGGAGCCGCGCTGGCAGGCCGGGCCCGACAGCGAGACGATCGCGGTGAGTGCCAGGATGTGGAGCGTCTTCATTTTCACCTTCCCAACCAAGGTCACGTGAGTATATTGCATCTTCCGTCGGGAGGCCCCATCTTCTTCCACATTGCCCGAGAGGAACGCCCATGGCCGCCAAGTCCAAGTGTCACGTCTGCCATCAACGCAAGGGCAAGCGCCCCTGCCCCGCTCGGTCTGCCCCCATCTGCGCTCGCTGCTGCGCCCAGCACCGCGTGGTGGAGATCGACTGCCCGGTGGACTGCCCCTTCCTCGGCGCAGAGGGCTCCATGCTCCTGGCCGCCCGCCAGGGCGGGGACGCGCCCCTGACCACGTCGGAGGACATCCACGCCTTTGCCAGCGAGCTCATGGACCTGGCCCCTGCCAAGCACCTCATCGACGACGCCGAGCCCACGGCCCTCGACGCACTGAACCAGCTCATCGACCACGTGGACGAGGCCGACGAGGATGCCACTGTCCAGGGCGCCATCTTCGAGTGGCTGATGTTCGGGGCTCTCGACAGCAAGGGACACGCCCTGGTGGATCGCATCGTGACGCGCCTGCCGCGCCCCCTCACCGACACCGAACGGGCCGCCCTGCGCGCCATGCACGACTGCCGCTACGGCCTGTTCACCCTCGAGTCCCTCCCCACGCCCGACACCGCCAAGGCCCGGGATCTCCTCGCCGACGCCGTCGTGGACCTTTTCGAGCCGTCCATCGCCGAGAACCACGAGGCCGGTGACACGCTGGCCTGCTTCGTCGTCCAGACCCACCAGGGCCTCGAGGTGATCACCGGGGCCTGGAAGCTCCCCGAGGACACTCCCGACCGCTTCACCTCGCGCCTGAGGGATCTCCGCGACGACACCCCGCTCTCCGACATCCCGCTCACCGACTTCCTCACCCGCCACGCCATCGTGATCCCCCTGCTGATGTTCGAGCACTTCGGCGACCACCAGTCCGGCGACCCCGACTTTCCCCCACCCTCGTTCTGAGACGCGGGGCGGCCTACTCCGGCGGAACCAGGACGCCCTCTCCAGGGGCCAGGTTCCCGTCGGCGTCGATCACGCCGAGGCCGCGCAGGTCCGCCACGGCGTAGTTGTACGAGCCGTTGTAGTCGCTCCGGATCAGAGTCATGTAGGGAAGATACACGTCCTGGACGCGCCAGCGCGAGGGCGCGGTGGTGATCCGGCGGTACAGGCCGGACCGGATGTCGTAGGCCTCGATGTCGAAGCTCGTTTCGAAGGCGCCCACCTGGTCCATGTGCTTGGAGGTGCCCCAGATCACGACGTTGTCGTGGATCGCCCCGTGCGTGATGCCGGCGGTGTGCTGGTCCGCCCCGTCGAGGTGGAGCTCCTCGGCGGTGGGGATGTGGTGCAAAAAGAGGTGATCGGGCGACATCTGCCAGTACTCGGAGCAGACGTAGGTCAGGTAGTCGCCCCAGAGCCGCACGTCGTAGCAGTAGTAGTCAGCCGACCGCTCCACGTGCTCCTCCACGCCGGTCACCAGGTCGTAGTAGAACACGTCCTTGCCCAAAGAGCCCGCGAGCTGGGTGTAGTTCGACCAGGCCACGTACCGGTCCGTGATGTCGAGGTATCCCACGCCGCTGCCGGCCGGCTCGAGCTGCAGCTTCGTGTCGTCCTGCCGATCCCACAAGATGATCTCGCGAGGCGAGTCCCCCGCCTCAGCGATGCTGCGCGTGTACACGACGTACCGCCCGTTGGTCTCCACTTCCCACTCGCCCATGGGGTGGTCGGTGAGCTGCGTCTCGGTCCAGGTCTCCAGGTCGTAGCCGTACAGGTCCAGGCAGTGGAAGTCCGGAGCCGGCACGAAGACCCGGTGGTCGTACCAGATGATCTCGCTCCCCTTGATGTATGGGAAGGCTGCCTTCGCGTTCGTGGTCAGCTTGTACTCCAGGCACGTGCCCAGATCGAGGTAGTACACGTCCCAGATCATCATCGCTCCCTTGGGCCCCCGGGAGTAGGCGACCTTGCCGTCCCAGATCGTGATGCCGTGCACGTCCTCGGTGGGACCACCGATGGGGAGGACGAACAGGTCCTCCCCGCAGAAGTCGTGCGGCACTCCCACCGGAGGGACGGCGGCGTCCGGGAGCCCCGCGTCGGCGAGGGCGTCCGGGTCGGGAGCCGCCCCGTCCCCGGGCACCGAGACCTCGCCATCCAGGTCATCGCCGCCCGGGGAGGTCTCCTCGCACCCCACGAAGAGGACCGCGAGCAGAAGGGCTATGCTGATTGTTCCAGGTCGCATGGCTCTCCCCCTCAGGGCGTCAAGGGCTCCAGCCGGTAGACCGACAGCTGGTCCGCATCGTAGGTGTATCGCCGAACCCCCGCGAATCCACCTGCGTGGGCGCGGCCGGGTCGCCCACGTCGTAGACACCGACGCCGAGCAAGCCCTGCGCCAGGTAGACCGTCCTGCCTTGAACCGCGATGTCTTTGGCGTGGCCGGACGTGAACTGCCGGGCGACCACCCGGGGCGCGGTGCCATCGCCGATGTCCACGATGGCCAGCCCGAGGTGCTTTTTGCGTGAGACGCAGAGGTTCGTGCCGCAAGCGGCCACCGCCGTGGCGCCGGCGTACTCGTGGCCCTGGAGCCTTCCGACCTCCGACAGACTGGTCCGGTCCAAGACCCTCAGCTTGCCAGGTCCGGCCACCACGAGGTGGTCGTTGCTCCAGAGCGCCAGGTCCCGGATTCTGCCCACCGGGTAGGTAATGGTCTCCAGCACGGGCACTGCCTCGACCACGTCGAGCTGGTAGGGCACCAGGTCGTGGCTCCCCGACCCGGGGAGCGGCCTCACCTCGATCGCGCAGCGCTGGCCGGCCGGGCACAGAAAGCCCACCGACTCCTGGCCGCTGCCGTCCAGCTCGCTCGTGACCACGCGTTTGTCGGAGAGGATCCGCGCCGACAGGCCGAGAACCCCAGAGGCCGGATCGAGCAGGGCCAGCCACTGCTGCCCTGGCTGGGCAACCTCCAGGTCGGAGGACCAAAGGTACTGCGCCAGGCTGCCCTGCCGGTACACGTCGGTCACCGGCCAGACCGTCGCCGACGCGACCGACAGCGCGCGCGTCCGGTACCAGGAGCCCGCTTGGTCGCGGCCCCAGAGGTCCAGGCCGTCGGGGAGGTAGGCCCCGGTGAAGTCGCCGACCCATAGGGCCCGGCGGTCGTGGTCGTAGTGGACCAGGGGCTCGACGACGGCCGGGCCGGCCCCACCCAGCGAGGCCCACTGGCGCGTGCGCAGGTCGAAGCGCCAGGCGTCGTCCAGCACCGCGCCTCCGCGCTCGCCGCCCTGGACGTACAGCGCGCGTCCGGCCACGTCCAGCCCGGCGCCGTGCCGACAACGCGCCAGATCGGGCGGCACGTCGCCGAAGGGCTGCACGACGGTCACGGCAAGCGTCCGCAGAGCCACGGCGCGTATCGTCGCCGAAGCGCTGAGCTCGAACGCGTCGGGGTTCTCCGAAGGGGAAAGTCCGTCGCTCTTGACGGCGCCGCCGAACAGCAGCGCCTTTCTCCGGATGGGATCATAGGTAACGCTGTAGCCATACAAGCCGTCGAGGGACGGCGGCGCCACGGGACCCTCCCATTCGCCGTCCGCCAGGCGGAGCCGCCAGATGCGGTCACGCGGCCCCCGGGCACCAGGCTGCCGAAGAGCAGCAGCTCCTGCGAGCCGGGCACGAACAGGAGCTATACATCGTGGGCCTGTGGCGTCTGCACATCCCACAGGGACTCTGTGCTGACAAGGTCGATGCGCGTGGAGTCCCCTGCCTAGTTCCACGCCCCGGAAGTTCGTTCCGGGTTTTTAGCGGTCGCCGGGCGGCGAGGGCAAGGCGCGACGAAGGCGCATACCGGGAGTATTCAACTGAGGAGCAACGCAGCCATCGACGTTCGGAGTCTGCGAAACCCGGAACGAACTTCCGGGGCGTAGAACTAGTAGCCGATGAACAGCTTCGCCGGGCTGGCCGGGCTCTGGTACACGAAGACCCCGGCCGCGATCCCGGCCGTGCCTCCCACCAGACCGCGGTCCACCGCGCCCGCGGCACCGGCGATCTCGCCGGTGAAGTCGATGGGATCGGAGAACCTGGCCTCGAAGGACCGGGTCACCTCGGGCGTGCCCCTGGAGATCGCGAGGAGGCTCGGCCGGACGCCGAGCTGATCCTCGGTGATGAGGTACGCACTGCGCGCCACCGGGGCGATCGGGTCGAAGGGACCCACCGAAGCCACGGCGAAGTGCGGAGGGAGAGGCGCCGGATCCCCGCCCTGAAAGAGCGCGTGGATGCTCTGGAGGGAAAACACGCCCAGCTTCTTGTTGTTCGATATGGCGACCTCCCGGTTGTAGAGGTCCGAGAAGTTGATCGTCTCTCCGTTCGGCCAGGCCACGCGGATCGCGGTGGATCGGGGACCGTCGACTCCCATCCCCTCGTCATACTCTCCACCTATGACCATGGTGGGATCGGGGAAGGACCGCGCCTGGTTCCACCACCAGCTCAGCCCTTGGTGGTTGGTGGCCTCGTCCCTGGAGAAGTCGAGCTCCCGGGCGAAGCAGATGCCGTAGGTGTTGTAGTCCTGCTCGTAGGCCGGATCCCCGTTGTATGGCATGGTCGAGCACTGGGGCGAGTTGATCGGCGTCCAGGCGGTGTACGACTCTCCATGGCGTGCGTCCTGCCCGCCTGGACAACGGTCGGGGAATAAGCAAGCGAAGGGGTCCCACGTGCCATCCGGCGCATGGTCGTCACACCAGCACGCCCCGATCTGCGTGTGCGTCCGGGTCTCGGGGTTGTGCTGGATCTGGTTGCCCACCACGGTGGGCTGGCCGCCCCAGGCACGGAAGTCGATCTGGGCCTGGTCGCCGGTCGAGATGCGCTCATCCAGTATGAAGCGCTCGCCGTTCCAAAAGATATCCAGGCTGTATTCCTGCGGGGCTTCGAACGTGGGCTTGCCCACGTTGAGCCAGTCACACTTGTCACCCAGGTCATCGCCGTCCACGTCGGACTGGTCCTGGTTCGAGTACACGTCGGCGCACCAGGTCTCGGCAGGGAGGCACCGGTTGCCGAAGGAGGAATCCGGCCAGTCAAGTCCACCGATGAACCTGCAGTTGCCCGCCCCCCCAGGGTCACACCGGTCGGCGGACTCGGCTGCCTCCGTGGAAGAGCAGCCTGCCGCCCCCACGCACACGTCGCTCTGGCTGTCGGCGCAGTTGTCTGGTCTATCACAAATCTCGCGACACCGACCCAGGTCGAAGGAAGCGTACCGGGCGTTGCTGATGTCGCACTCACCCCGGCAGAGCGCCGTGTTGACTGAGTCGCACAGCCCGTCGCCGTCGAGGTCGACCGTGGCCTGAGCGTTCATGTCATCGCAGTCGTGCTCGACGTGGACGCCGTCGCCGTCCGCGTCCTCGTCGCAGGCGTCGCCGATGCTGTCACCGTCCCTGTCCTCCTGCCTCGACGGCAGCGGGATGGTAGGGATTGGGACCACCGGGTCTCCGTTTTCGTCGATGAGCACGGCCGCCCACCAGGCCCAACGGCCAGGATTGGGGTTGATGACATCGTAGCTGCCCGCGTGGGTGCGCGGGTTGTATGCCTTGGGGCAGTTGTCACAGCCGCCACAGTAGAACTGCCGGGCCGCCTCCAGTGTCTGGCCGTAGTCGACGAGCGGCGTCAATACCGGTGGCTTCAAGCATTTGTAGACCATGCCTCGTGGGGCATCGCCATACCCATCGCCATCCGAGTCGCAGTTGGCGCCGGACACGGTATGCCTGCAGTAGTCCACGTCGTCGCAGATCCCATCGCCGTCTACGTCCGTGATACCGAGCTCCCAGCATTGGCAGAGACCGTCATCGTCGTAGTCGGGCACGCCCTGTGGGCACGGCTCTGCATGGTTGCAGGTGACTTGCATCCCCTGCGCGGCAAAGTCACGCGTGCTCGCGAGGTTCTTCAGGTAGAAGTCGAGCACCTTGGGTGCGTCTAACAACTGATAGCTTGTAATCTGGGATGCGAGGTTCTCTGGAATGAGAGTAGTAAGGGGGAGGTATTCATGAGCACGGGAGCACGCCCGCTCTCCGTCAGGGCGAATGAAATTGTCGTTTGGTCTCACATTCACCGGCGGTATCATCAGGAAGAGCGCTTCCTTGATCTCCGAGATCCTCACGCCGCCCGAGTCGCGAATCAGCTGGCCCATGTCCACAGAACCAAACCCCGGAAAGTCCCTCGTCCCGGTGATCCCCGCGATCTGGTCGATCGGCTCGTTCTCGTTGGCGTTGTTCGTCTGCCCCAGCTCCCGCTGGAGGCAGCACGCCCGCTCGAAGGGCCATCCTGAAATCTCGGTGTGGGGGTCCATGAACCCTTGTTCCTTGAGCGCGATGTCGAGATAGGCCCTGGCAACGGGCCCCGCACCGGAGTACCAGACCTGCACCGCGAGCAGGTTGGGGAAGGCGTCCGGATCGATCCAGACGGGATCCTCGTTCCAATGCTCATCGATGCACAGGATGCAGGCGTGGGTATCCAACACATCCCCGTCCGTGATGCCATTCGCCTGCCTCTCAGTAGGAGTCAGGGTGGAGCACATCACCGAGTGGACATCCTCGCAGGCGACCGGATCGCCGTTGTTATCGGTGATGCCTTGCACTAACTCCGGGTAGGCCCACTCCTGATTGTATTGATTCAATCCGGCGCCTTCCCATACGTCTGCGCTATATGCGACGAAATCAAACGTTTGTCCCCAAGTAACATCGGTCCCATCGTCCCAGTAGGGCTGTCGGCAGTTGGCTGTCTGATAAGTGGGCTCCTCCTCCGGATCGCATGGTGGGACGGTCTGAATCAGATACCGGGTATTATCGACATATGTCCGGCACATGCAGGTCGTGCCTTCCACGGGATCGACCATGTCGGGCCGGCTCTGCGGGAAGGCGATCGCCACGTGGAGGTCGAACGTCGTCACTCCGCCAGCCTGGACGGTGAGGATGATGTCGATATAGTCGTCATCAGAGGTGCTCGTGTCGTTGGGTGAGCCCGCATCAAGGCGAAACGGTCGCACGTTGTTGTCCACCGTCTGGTACCCCAGCTGGCCGAGCCGTGGAACGATCTGGATGCCCGTGATGCTCATCGAGACGCCGGCTTCGACTGAGGCCGCGTCCAGGGTTTCCTGCAGGCTCTGCTCGATCATGTCCTGGAAGAGCGAGAACGGCGCCCGGATGCCGCAGGCGTTTTGCGGCAGCTCGTCCGCCGTCGCCGCTGGATGGGGCACGACGAGGAGCAACAGGAACCAGGCTCCGATCCCGAATGCAGCCCTTTGAGCAAACCGATACATGAGCGCCCCTCCTTTACAGAAGGCGGCATCGTGCCTGCCTTCTGCGGCGTTTCAGTCCATTCCGGAATCCTAGTTTGATCACATTGTCAGGGGGGGGGGGGGGGCACGGAGTCAAGCGATGGTTGGAGTGGCCTGACTTTTTTTCTCGCCGCTACGCATGGATCGGTCGCATCTCGTTGCAAAGCTCTCGTAAGGGTCGAAGCAGCCTGCGCCTGATCGTCGACAGATCACGACGAACCGACGCATTGGTCGTGATCTGTCGATGATCGAGGAGATCTCCTCGTGCGGCCGGCTCGTGGCCGGGCAACCGGCACGGCTGGGCTCCTCGTAGAGCCAGGTTCGTCCCCCGAGAAGCCGCTTTTCACTTGCGGCACCTTCATCACCTGGCCGCCGCCACGGTTCGTCCAGTATACATGCGTCGAGTCCAGGACGAGGTCGTCGGGGTACTGCCCGTTGGCGAGGGTGACGGGAGTGCCGCCGGATCGCGGTACGTTCTCCACGCCCGCCCCGCCCGACCAGTAGGCATGTGTCGAGTCCATGGCGACCGCGCGAGGGGCCGTCCCCTGGGCGAGGAAGACGGGCGTGCCGCCGGATCGTGGGATCCTCATCACCTGGCCGCCCTCTCTGTTCGTCCAGTAGACGTGGGTCGCGTCCACGGCGATTCCGAAAGGCTCACTCTGCCCGCTGGCGAGGATGATCGGCTTGGAGTCGTCGCCGCAAGCGACGAGCGGCAGGCCGGCGGTGGCCAGGCACAGCAAGCGCGTGAGTCGGCGCATGGTGGCTCCCTCTTTGGGTCAGGGTACCATACATCGGGGTTGCGTCAGGTGACCTGCTTCAGCAGCGCAAGCAGGTCCGTGAGCCCGGCGAGGCGCCATCCCGACGATCGGACCGGTCAGCACAACTACGCAATGTGACTCGTATCCCATTCCATATATAATGGGCTGGACCCATGGCCGATAAAGAACCGGGACACCCCGACATTGGCCGTTCCACCTGACGATTCGCGTGGAGTGCTCAGCACTCGGGCCGGTGCGTCGTGCTCGGCCAGAGGGTCGGATGAGCTGGCGATCGCTCGGGCGCGCCCTCGTTTTTCATGACCAATACAAATGCCGGCGCTCGGTGGGCCATGGACTTGAGGCCTAGGCTCCCCTACTATGGCTGACTGGACCGCACGCAGGAGGCTTTGCCCATGAGCAGCAACGTGGATTTGACCGTGCCTACCCTTGGCGGGTGCAAGGTGGACTCTCCCCTCAATCTCAACACCACCGAGGGCGACGAGATCGCCAACTTCGTCGAGGACGACCGGCGCCTGATGATGGACGCCAGCCTGCGCAGCTTCCGTGAGCACCGGGACGCCGGCACCGAGCCCGTCACCTTCGAGCAGGCCGGTCCCCGGGCGCGGATCTACTTCGACCCGGCCAAGGTGAAGGCGGCCATCGTCACCTGCGGCGGCCTCTGCCCGGGGCTCAACAACGTGATCCGGGGGCTGGTGGCGCAGCTCTGGTACCGCTACGGGGTGCGGTCCATCTTCGGCATCCGCTACGGCTACCAGGGGTTCATCGCCGACTATGGTCACCGGCTGGTGGAGCTGGACCCCGAGGCGGTCAGCGACATCCACGAGATGGGTGGCACAGAGCTGGGCTCGTCGCGCGGGGCCCAGGACATCACGGCCATCGTGGACTCCCTGGAGCGGTTGAACATCCGCATCCTGTTCACCGTGGGGGGGGATGGCACCCTCCGGGGCGCCCAGGGGATCTTCGAGGAGGTGACCCGCCGGGGTCTCAAGATTGCCGTGGTGGGCGTGCCCAAGACCATCGACAACGACATCCCCTACATCAGCCGCACCTTTGGATACGACACGGCGGTGGACATGGCGACCCTGGCCATCCGCTCAGCGCACGTCGAGGCCCAGGGCGCGCCCAACGGCGTGGGCGTGGTCAAGCTCATGGGGCGCCATTCGGGGTACATCGCCTGCAGCGCGGCGCTGGCCATGCGCGAGGTGAACCTGGTGCTCGTGCCCGAGCAGCAGTTCGACCTCGTGGGCGATCGGGGCATCCTGACCTTTCTGGAGAGTCGCCTCGCCCTGCGGGGCCACGCGGTGGTCGTCGTGGCCGAGGGCGCTGGCCAGGAGATCTTCGAGGCCATCGGTGAGCGGGACGCTTCGGGCAACATCAAGCTCCAGAACATCGGCCGGTTTTTGTCCGAGCGGATCAAGGAACACTTCAAGGGTCTCGGCCGGGAGATCAACGTCAAGTACATCGATCCCAGCTACATCATCCGCGCGGCGCCGGCCAACTCCAAGGACGCCATCTTCTGCGGCAACCTGGCCGAGCACGCCGCCCACGCCGCCATGGCGGGCAAGACCGGCATGGTGGTGGGGCTGTGGCACGACCGGTTCACCCACGTGCCCCTGACCGCGGCCACGGACGGCCGCAAGGTGGTGGACCTGGAGGGCGAGCTCTGGCGTTCCACCCTCGAGTCCACGGGCCAGCCGCCGATCCTGCACGATTGACCCCGGCGCCCATCGGGTAGGGCGGATCCGCCCGAGATGTGCTACACACAGGCAATGTGATTGAACGGGGCCGCCCTGGGTGGCCCGGACAGGCTTTCACCGCATGAGCATCCTCGGTTTCATCCTCGCCGTCATCGCCCTGGGTTTCCTGATCGCCATCCATGAGGCGGGACACATGATGGTGGCCCGCTGGAGCGGCATGCGGGTCCTGCGCTACTCGGTGGGCTTTGGCAAGGTGCTCTGGTCCAGGACCAAGGGCGAGACCACCTACCAGCTGGCCATGATCCCCTTCGGCGGGTTCGTGGAGATCGACGGCATGAACCCCGTCGAGGAGCACGAGGACCCCGACGATCCGCGCCTCTTCGACAACCGCTCGGTCTGGTCGCGCATCGCCGTCATCGCGGCGGGCCCGGTGACCAACTACCTGTTCGCCTTCCTCTTCGCGGCGCTGCTCTTCGGGAGCCTGGGCCAGCCCGACTACAAGCGCAAGCCTGGCGTGACGCTGAAGAAGATCAGCAAGTCCAAACCCGCCGAGCGGGCCGGCATCAAGTCCGGTGACGTGCTCACCCACCTCGACGGCTTTGCCATCGACTCGGTGGCCACGTACAAGGACTACCTGACCACCTGGAAGATCGGCTACCGTCACGAGGCGGACAAAAAGAAGCGCGAGGCGCTGAAGCGGCCCACCCTGAAGATCCGGCGGGGTGACCTGGAGCTGACCATCCGGCAGCCGCTGGATCCCAAGACCAAGCTCTTCGGTGTGATCCTGGCGCAGCCCAAAAAGGGCAAGGGGCTGCGCGTCGAGAAGCTCGCGCGGGAGCCGGCCAAAGGGGCCAAGGGCGGGCTCGCCCGAGGCGACCTGATCCTCGTGGCCAACGGCCGGCCCATCGCCAAGATCGACGAGCTCAAGAGCGTGTGCAAGTGGGCCTTCGAGGGGTTTCGCTGGGCGGGGAAGGACCGCGCCGAGGTGCGCTTCACCCTCAAGCGGGAGGGGGACACGATCCACCGGGAGGTGTCGCCCAACAAGCACACGGGCAACATCGGCGTGCAGCTCGTCGAGCGGATCGAGCTGACCTGGAAGCGCAAGGGGTTCGGCACCGACGTCTGGGCGGGTCTGACCTTCCCCGTGCGGCAGTCGGGCAAGATGCTCGAAGGGCTCAGGCGGCTGTTTGGCGGGGACAAGAAGGTGCGAGAGGGCGCCGCCGGTCCCGTGGGCATCGTGGCGTACATGAAGCAGGAGATGGTGGCCGGGCCGGACCGGGCGCTGCTCATCGTGATCATCCTGTCGACGCTGCTGGGCCTGTTCAACCTCCTGCCCGTGCCTGCCCTGGACGGGGGGCGGGTGGTGTTTCTGCTCGTCGCGGCCATCACCCGTCGCCGCGTCAATCCCGCCATCGAGGCCCGCATCCACACCGGGGCCTTCTTCCTGCTGCTCGCGCTCATCGCCCTGCTCACCTACCGCGACATCGGCCGGCTCTTCTCCTCCTGACGGGAACCGCCCGGCCATGGCTCGCAGTCGTACCTCCCCTCGCCCTCGTCCGCGGCTCGCGGCCCTGGTCCTGGTGAGCCTGGCGGCCTGCAGCTGCGCCAAGCTGGCGCGGTGCGAGATGGACAGGGTGCGGGCGGATGTGCTCGACTACGAAGCTCAGATGAAGCCCCTGCAGCCCCAGGAGCGGCAGCTCCGGATGCGCATCGACGAGTTCGAGGGAAAGATCTTCACCAACCAAAAGGCCGGCGTGGACTTGCTGGAGGCGGTGCTCGTGCGAGCGACGTCGGACTTCGCGCGCAACCTCGCCGCCGTGCGCGTGCGATCCCACCTGCTCCGACCCCATCACCAGCAGAAGGTTCATGCCTATCAGGAGCTTGCCCTTGCCTACGCAAAGCTCGTGCGGGCCTACCCCCAGGCCGACTTCGCGGCCATTCGCGCCGGCCTGAAGGCACGCGAGCAAGCCATGAAGAAGCTCGAGGCCGTGCAGGTCAAGCTCGCCCGCATGATCCAGAAGTACAAGCGCAGACATAGGTAGAGCCCTTTGCGGGCTACCGTCCGTCATCAGAGACCTCACCAAAGAGACCTCACCAAAAACCGGCGTTCAGGCTAGCCGCCGCGTTCTTCGCGCCGGATCCAGGCGCTGCTTGTTTGGGCTGCCGAACCGAATCTTGCTGCCTCGGGATCTGGTCTGTCCGTTGGTGCTCTGTTTTTTGTCGATTCCTCAGGTATCGCTGTTCTTCTCGCTTTGCGCAGGCGGGGCACATGCCGTGGCTGACGACGTCGTCAGCGCTCAGGGGGCCTTTGTCGTCCAGGCACCGTCGGCACCACGCGCACACCAGTCGCATCGAGCACTTCGCTGTGCGGGGCATTGTAGACTCCAAATCTGCTGCGGAAGGCCACCTCCGTCACCAGACCACTCTGCACGAAACGGGCCAGCCCCAGCGATGTCCGGGTTGCCGGTGTTGCCGGGGTGTTGGCCGCCATTCGGGGGGGGGCTGTACAGCGGTTGCGCAGGTGGACGACAGAAGTTGCGCAGTGACCGCCAGGTCCGGCATCCGCGCCGGCCACCTCCAGATCCTGGCAATCGGCCCTTCGGAGAGCTATTATTGGCGGCCACTGCCCACAGGGGGCAGGTGGGGCGGCAGAGAGCAGAATCGACGGAGTTTGGATGCGCAAGGACTACATCAGGGACCAGAGGTCGCGGCACGGACGCAAGGTGCTGGCGGTCCTGCCGATCCAGTATCCCAAGGAGCTGCTCACCGCCATGGATGTGGTGGCGGTGGAGGTGTGGGGCCCGCCCGGGGTGCCACGGGGGCCGGGGGCCGGGCGGCTCCAGGCGTATGTCTGCGCCGTGGCGCGCAACGCCGTGGCCTTCGTCCAGGCGGGCGGAGCCCAGGACGTGGACGGGTTTTTGTACCCCCACCCCTGCGATTCCATCCAGGGGCTCGCGACGCTCATCCCCGACTTCGGCGGGGCGGACAAGCCGGCGCTGCACTACCTGAATCCCAAGGGCGGCCCGCGGCCGAGCTCCCAAAGGTACCTGGTCGCCGAGCTGCGTGACCTGGTGGACAAGATCGGCGGGCTCTTCGGCGAGCCCCTGGCGCCCGGGCGGCTGGAGTGGGCCATCGGGTTGCACCGGGAGATCGACGGGCTGCGGCTGCGGCTGCTGGAGGATCGTCGGGCGGACCTGCCCGATCGCGCGTTGTATGGGCTGCTTCGGCGGGGGGAGTGGCTCTGGCCGGAGGATCACCTGGCCGAGCTGAAGGAGGCGGCGGCCGGGCTCGACGAGGCAGGTGCCGGCGCGGCGAAGCCCAAGGGAGTGCCCCTGCTGGTCACGGGCATCGTGCCCGAGCCCGTGACGATTTTTGACAGGCTTTCCGACATGGGGGCCTATGTGGCCGCGGACGACTACGCCGCGGTGGGCCGCCGGGTCGTGCGCAAGCCCCTGGTGGTCAAGGACGACCCGATGGAGACCCTGGCCTGGTTGATGTTCGCGCACCCGCCGTGCCCCTCCCGGGCCGTCTCCCTGGCCGAGCGGCTGGATCACCTGAGCCGCCTGGTGCACCGCAGCGGCGCCGCAGGGGTGGTGATCCACACGGTGAAGTTCTGCGAGCCGGAGCTGTTCGACGTGGCGGGGATCAAGGAGCACTTCGGCGCGGCGGGCCTGCCCGTGCTGTTTCTGGAAAGTGAGCTGGAGGGGGAGCTGGGCGGCCAGACCGTCACCCGGCTGGAGGCCTTCGTGGAGATGGTGGCCCAGCGGAGGAAGTCATGATCACGCGACGGCTGCACTACGAGATGATCAAGCACGTGGGCGGCCCCTTCCTCATGGAGCTTCAGGGGCTTTCCAAGCGGTTGCGAGGACGACGGGAGCCCCGGCCCGACTCTCCCTTCGGTCCACCACTGGAGTCGGTGGGGAAGCTCAAGGACCTGATGACGAGGCACTACCTCGAGGGCCGCTACGCCGACGGGGCCGTGCCCGTGGCCTGGGTTACCAGCGGCTTCCCCGTGGAGCTGCTGCGCGCTCTGGGCTTCCACTCGGTCTACCCCGAGAACCACGCGGCCCTGTGCGGGGTTCAGCGCCTCACCCCCGAGTACTCCGACGCCGCGGAGAAGGTCGGCTACTCCCGCAGCCTCTGCAGCTACGCCCGCACGGACATCGGCGGCGTGCTCCTGGACAAGACCCCTGCCGGCCGGCTGCCCCGGCCGGACCTGCTGGCCTGCTGCACCAACATCTGCCAGACGGTGCTGTACTGGTACCGGTGCCTGGCGGAGCACTTCGGCGTGCCCCTGGTGCTCATCGACACACCCTTCGTCTACGGCGACAGCGCCGGGCACCACCAGCAGTACGTCAAGGATCAGCTCGAGGAGCTGATGGCCGTGGCCGAGCGGATCAGCGGTCGACGGGTCGACCCCGCCAGGCTTCTCGAGGTGGCCAGGCTCGCCTACGAGGGCACCCTGCTGTGGGGCGAGTGCCTGGCCGAGTCCACCCACCGGCCCGCGCCCTGGACGGGGTTTGACGGGTTCTTCCACATCGCCCCCATCGTGGCCCTGCGAGGCGGCGCCGAGTGCAACGCCTACTACCGGCACCTGGTCGACGAGCTGCGCTACCGGGTCGGACGGGGCATCGGCGGTATCAAGGAGGAGCGGTACCGGCTCTTGTGGGACAACCTGCCCATCTGGTTCAACGTGCGGGACATGTCCACCCTGCTGGCCGAGAACCGCTTCAACATCGTGGTCACCACCTACACCAACGCCTGGGCCGAGGCGGGCAAACGCATGAACCCCTCAGACCCCATCAACTCCGCGGCGCAGTCGTACACCTACGTGATCCTCAACGAGGACCTGGATCGACGCCTGGAGCTGATGAGCCGGCTGGCCGCCGAATACCAGGTGGACGGCGCGCTGCTGCACAGCGACCGCTCCTGCAAGCCCTACTCCATCGGCCAGGTGGACCTGCGGGATAAGCTGGCCGACCTGGCCGGCGTCAAGTCCCTGCTGCTGGAGGCGGACCACAACGACCAGCGGGCCTACTCCACCGAGCAGGGCAACACCCGGCTCCAGGCCTTCATGGAGGGGTTTGCATGAGCGGGGTGGCCATTGGCGTTGACGCGGGATCCACCACCTGGAAGGGCGTGGTGATCGACAGCGCCGGGGAGATCCTGGGCTCGGTGGTGGTGGCCGCCGAGCCCCTGGTGGAGCAGCAGACGAACCGCGAGGTTGCCAAGCTCCGGGAGGCCACACAGACCCCGGGCGACACCCCCGTGGGCGCCACGGGCTACGGCCGCAAGCGCGTGGGTGCGGACCGGGCCATCACCGAGATCACCTGCCACGCCCGTGGGGCCTTCCACCGTACGGGGAGGGCGGGTGTGCTCGTGGACATGGGCGGCCAGGACTCCAAGGTGATCCGCATCGGCCCCGACGGCATGGTGGCGGACTTTGCCATGAACGACAAGTGCGCCGCGGGGACCGGGCGATTTCTGGAGGTGCTCCTGGGACGGCTCAAGGTGGCGTGGGACCAGGTACCCGGCCTGGTGGACAGCGCCGAGTCCGCCGTGTCCGTTTCCTCCACTTGCACGGTCTTCGCCGAGAGCGAGGTGATCTCGCTCATGGCCGAGGGCGAGCCCGTGGAGGGCATCCTCAAGGGCGTACACCAGTCCCTGGCCTCCCGGGTGGCTGCCCTGGCGGGCACCATACCCACCGGCACCGCGGTATTCATGAGCGGCGGCGTGGCCTTGGGCCAGGTCATGGTGGACGCCATGTCCGCGGCCCTCGGCCGCGAAGTGACGGTGCTGCCTGAGCCTCAGCTGGTGGGCGCTCTGGGCGCCGCGTTGTCCGTGCGTTGACAGATCCAGGTCTACCCCATAGGCTGAAACTATGACCACACCCCCAAAACAGCTCGACGAGCGGTACGAGCTCCTCGACGTCATCGGCGAAGGGGGGATGGGGGTGGTCTACGAGGGGAAGCACATCGCCTTGGGCCGGCGGGTGGCGGTGAAGATCCTCGGCGAGGAGTTCTCCGCTGTGGATCAGGCCACCCAGCGGTTCATGCAGGAGGCGCAGATCGCCGGCAGCCTGGGGCATCCGAACATCTGCGAGGTCACCGATGTGGGGTCCACCGAAGAGGGGCTGCCCTACATGGTGATGCAGTACCTGGAGGGGCGCACGCTCAGCGAGGTCATCGAGGAGTCCACCGAGGGGCTCAGCGCCGACCGCGCCCTGGACATCATCGTGCAGATGCTCCTGGCCCTCCAGGTGGCCCATGAGGCGGGCATCGTGCACCGGGATCTCAAGCCGGAGAACATCTTCTTGACCCGCATGGGGGACCGCACGGACTTCGTGAAGATCCTGGACTTCGGGATCTCGAAGGTGGTGGGCGCCAAGGCCCAGGATCTGCAGAAGCTCACGGCCACGGGCATGGTGCTCGGCACCCCCTACTACATGGCGCCCGAGCAGGCCGCCGGTGAGAAGCACCTCGACGCCCGGGTGGACATCTACGCCGTGGGCGTGCTGCTCTTCGAGCTTTTGGTGGGCCACCCGCCCTACGAGGCAGACAGCTACAACGAGCTCATCGTCAAGATCGTCAACGAGCCCGTGCCCCGCGTCGGGGAGCACAACCCCAACGTCGCCAAGAAGCTCGAGAGGGTGGTCTACAAGGCCATGGCCAAGGACCGGGAGCGGCGGTACGAGACCGTGCGGGACTTCCGCGCGGCGCTGCTCAACGCCGGGGAGGACGCCGGCCTCTCCATCCCGCTGCACCTGGCGACCGCCACGAACCTGGGCAAGAACACCCTGTCCAGCGCCGCGGCCGAGGTCACCGATCGCATGCCCACGGTGAACCTGGGCAATCTCCAGAGTCGCCGACGCCCCTGGGGCTGGATCGCCGGCGGGGTGGCGGCGGTGGCGGTGGTGGTCGTCGGCATCGTCGCCTTTGGCACCGGGCGCGGATCCGGCTCGGAGAGCGGAGACGCGGGCATGGCGGCCATGCGCCCCGTCCGTCCGGCCATGCGCAGGGTGGCGCCTCCCCCACTCGAGCCGCCCCGACCCAACCACGTGCGTATCCGGTTCACGGGGATTCCGGCGGGGGGCAAGATCTTCGTCAACGGCCAGCAGATCCAGGGGTCGTCCATCGATCTGATGCGCGGCACCATGCAGCTGCCCTTCCGGGCCGAGGCCGAGGGCCGCCTGCCCATCACCGGGCTGATCCAGTCGGATCGAGATCGGGAGGTGAAGCTGGTCTTCAAGCTGCTGCCCACTGCCGGCGCCCCCGACGCGGGTGCCATGGGTGTCGACCCCATGGGCATGGGCACCATGGGTGCCGACCCCAAGGGCATGGGCACCAAGGGCATGGTGCCCCCCAAGGGCATGGTGCCGCCCATGCGCTGGGGCTTCATCCGTGGCCGCCAGGGCACGAACGTCAAGACCAACTACGACGGCTCCGACTGATCCTCCCCACGGTCCGGTGTGCTTTCGCCCCCAGTTCGCTCTTGCAAAACACTGTGATTCACCCGATGCTGGTGGCTGTCGGTGGGATGGCGGTGGTTGGTCGACAAGCGACCCCGAGCGACATCTGATGAAGCCTAGGATCTGCAACACCAAACGAACCAACCCGGGACGGAGGCCGTGGAGGCTATGGGGGCCATGCGTGGTGGTGGCGGCGGTGCTTTGGCTGTCGGTGGGGACGCCTCGCCAGGCCCTGGCCGCGCCCGCGGGTGGCAAGGCCTCGGCGGTGGAGAAGCGGCGGGCCCGGAAGCTGTTTTTCAAGGGTCTGCAGGCCTTTGCCCGGCAGCAGTATCCTGACGCCCTGGCGCTGTTTCTGGCGTCCTGGAAGATCAAGCCCAAGTCCATCGTCCTTTACAACATCGCCATGAGCCACAAGGCGCTGTTTCAGTACCGGCATGCCATCCTCGCCTTCCGGCGGTACATCAAACGCCGGGGCAAGCGGCTGCAGATCTGGAAGCGCCGGCAGATCGAGCGGTCCGTCGCCCGGATGACCAGGAAGCTGGGGCGGCTCAAGCTCGGGGTGCACCCCTCGGGGGCCACCGTGCGAGTGGACGGCCGCGTGGTGGGGCGAGCGCCCCTGCCCACGGTGGTGCTGGTGGACCCCGGGCGGCGCACGGTGGAGGTGACGGCGCGGGGCTACCAGACGACGCGCACCGAGCTCAACATCACCGCCGGGCAGCTGGTCAGCATCGGCATCCGTCTGCTGCCGGCAGTGCACATGGGCAAGGTGGTCATCTCCTCGCGGGCCGAGGGGGCCCGGGCCTCTGTCAACGGCGGCAAGGTCCAGCCGTTGCCGCTGACCATCGAGCTGAAGGTGGGGCGTCACAAGGTGCGGGTGATGGCTCCGGGGCACAGCGCCCAGGTGCTCACCGTGGAGGTGCGGCCCGGGGAGACGGCGCGACACGACGTGGGACTGATTCCCCTCGGTATGGGCACGGGGCGGGCCCGGCCCGTGTACAAGAAGTGGTGGTTCTGGACGCTGGTGTCCGTGGCGGTGGTGGCCGCGGGCGTGACCACCGGGATGCTGGTCTGGGACCGCACCCGGGGGGGCGACACCATCGACCTCACCTGGCAGCTGCCATGAGGACCAGGGGAACCATGAAGACCCGGGCCTTCCTACTCGCGTCACTTTTCGTCGCCTGGGGTGGAGGCTGCGGGGGCGCGGAGGATCGAGCGGTGGTGGAGATCACCATGGGGTTCTCCCCCAGGGCGGAGCTGGATCAGGTGGAGGTCACCATCGCGGCCTCGGCCACCGACCAGGGCGATCAGCTCTGTGCGCCCTACAGCAGGGTGTTCGCCGTGGATCCCGCGGACGCCACCGACACCGAGCCCGTGTCGTTTCCCCTGCGTATCGCGGTGAAGCCGGGGCCGATCTACAACAAGATCCTGTATGTGCGTGTCCGTGGTTGGCAGGACGGGACTCTGCGGCTCAAGTCCGAGCGGATGGTCTCGTTGCAGGGCGGTGACGTGAGGCTGGAGGTTCTGCTTCCGGCGGACTGCCTCGGGATCGGCACCGGCACGGGGCAGCACTGCGTGGGAGGGTTTGCCATGGAGTCTCCCTACGGCCCGATCTTCGACGACAACCTGCACGTCGAGCCCGGCGCGCCCAGCTGTGTGGTGGAGTAGACCATGGCAGCCCTCCAATCAAGTCATCGGCTGGCCCCCTGGCGACCCTCTGGGCCTGGGATCCTGGCTGTTTTTGCCCTGGGGCTGGCGTCACCTGCCTGCTCCCCCGCCGACACCGACCGCTGCGCCGGCATCGACTGCGGCGATCATGGCACCTGCGTGGTGGTGGGCGGCGCGCCCCGCTGCGAGTGCGCCCTTGGCTTTGTACAGCTGGGCAGTCAGTGCGTTCCCGTTCCCGATGGCGGCGTGGACGGTCAGACTCTCTGCGGTAACGGCGTGGCTGACGAAGGTGAGATCTGCGACGCGGAGGACCTGCGCGGCAGGACCTGCGAGAGCCTGGGTTTCACCGAAGGCGGAACCCTGGCCTGCCGCCTGAGCTGCGACTACTTCGACACCTCAGGCTGCCTGACCTCCTGCGGGGACGGTTTGGCGGGCGGGACCGAGGCCTGCGACGGCACGGACTTCAGCAACGAGACCTGCGAGAGCCTCGGCTACTATGGCGGCGACCTCTCCTGCACGGCGAGCTGCCAGTACAACTTTGCCACCTGCACCGGGCGTTGCGGCGACGGGATCGTTCAGCTCGGCATCGAGGCCTGCGACGGGTCCAACCTCGCCGGACGCGGCTGCGACTCGGTGGGGTTCCACACGGGGATCCTGGCCTGCGACGCCCAGTGCGAGCACGACGTCTCGGGCTGCCTGCTGTTCTGCGGAGACGGCGAGCTTCAGCAGATGTACGAGTCCTGCGAAGGTACGGACCTGGGCGGCGCCACCTGCGAGAGCCTGGGATACACCGGGGGCGGAACCCTCGCCTGCCAGGTCGACTGCAGCTTCGACGTGTCGAGCTGCACCAGCGTCTGCGGCAACGGCCTGGTGGACACGGGCGAGGTCTGCGACGACGGCAACACCCTGAGCGGTGATGGCTGCTCGTCGGACTGCTCGGACGGTCTGGGACGCATCGTCTTCGTGTCGGACCGCACCGGCGAATACGAGCTGTGGACCATGACCGAAGACGGGAGCAACCTCGCTCAGCTCACCCACGACGCCAGCGGGGCGAGCTCTTGCCTCGGGGCCCACAGCCCCCGCTGGTCCCCCGACGGCTCCCGCGTCGCTTTCCGCTATGGCGGCAATTTCGTTGGCTGCGGCGCGGATCCGACGATCTACGTGATCGACGCCGACGGCACCGGGTTGACGCCGGTGCTCCAGGCCGAGGTCAACGGCGGCCTCTCCTGGACCCGGGATGGGTCGTTCATCGTCTACACCGCCGGCGACCCCCGGACCCTGCGGATTGTCGCCGCCGACGGCACCGGGGACGCCTCCTTGTATGACGGCGTGAACCAGGAGACGGATCCGGATCTCCACCCCTTCCTGGATCGCCTGGTGTTCTCCCAGTTCATCTCCGGCGGCGACTACCCGGGCATCTTCAGCGTCGACACCGACGGGTCGGCGTTGCTGCCGCTCACCGGGCAGTGCTTTTCGGGCTGCGGCCTCCAGTCCGCGCGGTGGTCGAGCAACGGCGACCGGGTGGTCTTCCATCGGTCGGGGGCCATCCTGTGGGTCAGCGCCGATGCCACCCAGGAGGCCACGGTCTTGTCCGGGGGCGCCGACGCCTTCGTGGACTGGTTGACCGACAGCCGTGTGGTGTACCAGACCCCCTTGCCCGACATCGACGTGGCCGTGGTCAACATCGACGGCATGGGCAACCAGGTGTTGACCTCTGAGGCGGGCTTCGACGGCGAGCCCGACTGGCACCCCGGCCAGCGGGACATCGACCTCGACGGCGTGCTGGACTGGGCGGACAACTGTGCGAGCCTCTACAACCCCTTTCAGGAGGACGTGAATCTCAACGGCGTCGGCGACCTCTGCGACTGACCCCTCCGCCAGCGCCCCAGCTCGCGCCTCCCCGATCCCGCGCCCCTCTTCCGCGCCCCCCGTTGCCTCGTCCGGTGCCCTGTGGGACACTGGTGCCCTACAGGAGCGCGGGAGCGATCATGAAGTGGAGGACACAGGTCACCGTTGCCACCGTTGCCACCATGGTCACCGTGGTCACCGTGGCCATCGTGGCCATCGTGGTGGGCGCGGTCGGCGTCGGGGCGCTGCTCGCGGCGGGGTGTGGGCAGGATCCGCCGCCTGCCCCCCCGGCAGACCCGGTGCTGGAGCTGACCTGGAGTGAGGAGACGGCGCTCACCGGGGACTTCGCTCCGGCCCTGACGACCTTCCACGGCTCCTTTGGGTTGGCCTTCGACGGCGCCCTCGAGACCCGCTACGACCTGGAGGCGGCGGACCAGTCGGTGGTCCGGTTCGCGGGCGGGTTCACCGTCGCCGTGGCGGTTCGCCTCGAGGCGCGACCCGCGGTGGACGCGGCGGTGATCTCACGGTGGCGTCTGGCCGACGGCGGGCGGTCCTACGAGCTCGGCGTGGATCGCATGCAGCTGCCCTACCTGGTGGTGAGCCACAGCGGGGCGTACGACGACGCGGCCCGGCGCGCCGTGAGCCTGCGCCAGGTCCGGCTGGGGGAGACCTATCTGGTGTCGGCGACCTTCGTGCCGGGGGCCCGCATGGCCGTGCACATCAACGGCGTGACCACCCGGGAGGTCACCTCCGGCGTACCGGGCGGGGTCTTTGACAGCGACACGCCCGTGGTCCTGGGCAACCGGCCCGGGGACGAGGACGAGGCCGGGCTGACCGGGACCCTGGGGCGGGTCCTGTTCTTCGACCGGGGGCTGGACGGCGCGGCGCTGCACTACCTCGCCGTGGGCATGGCGTTGGACGATCCGCCGCCGGGGTTCGTGCCGGTGCGTACGCTCACGTCCTCGCCCGGCTACCACTGGTTCGGGTACTACGACAAGGCCCAGATCGACCCCACCGGGCGGTACGCGCTGTCCATGGAGTCGGACTTCGAGAACCGCTCGCCGGCGCCCGACGACGTGATCCGTCTGGGCATGGTGGACATGGGAGACGGCGACGCCTGGATCGACCTGGGGCAGACCCGCGCCTGGAACTGGCAGCAGGGGTCCATGTTGCAGTGGCGCCCCGGCCACCCCACCGAGGTGCTGTGGAACGACCGCGACGGAGACGACGCCGACGCGCGGTTCGTCACGCGCGTCCTCGACGTCCCGTCCGGCGACCTGCGGACTCTGCCGCGCCCGGTGTACCACGTCAGCCCGGACGGGCGGTGGGCCGTGGGCCTGGACTTCGCCCGGATCCAGCACCAGCGCCCTGGCTATGGCTACGCGGGCGTGCCCGATCCCGACGCGGAGGTGCCGGCCCCCGCCGGGTCCACCATCTACCGCCTCGACCTGGACACCGGCGTCTCCGAGGACCTCTTCTCCCTGGCGGACATCGCCTCCATTCCCCACCCCGACGGCGACTTCTCCACCGCCATGCACCGGTTCAACCACCTGCAGTACAGCCCGGGCGGCACGCGGTTTCTCTTCTACCACCGGTGGCGCACCGAGGGAGGCACGGGCTACACCCGCATCTTCACCGCGACCGCAGACGGGACGGACTTGCGCCTGGTCACCGACGACTTCGGCCTGAGCCACTACGACTGGCGGGACGACCAGACGGTTTGCCTCTGGGTGGCAAGTCACGGCGGCTTTGCCCTGTACGCAGACAACGGCGACAGCGGCGGCAGCGGCAGCGGCGGCGACTACCTCGAGACCCTGTTCCGCTACGACGACGGCCACCAGTCCTTCCTCCCCGGCGGCCAGTGGCTCATCGCCGACACCTACGTCGACGGCGACGGCAACCAAAACCCCTACCTGTACGACCTGGTCACCGACGAGATCATCGTCCTTGGCCGGTTCCAGGTGCCCGGCGGCTACGGCGCCGGCGAGTTTCGCGTCGACACCCACCCCCGCCTCGGCCCCCAAGGCCGCACCGTGATCATCGACTCCCCCCACACCGGCCAGGGCCGCCAGATCCACCTCCTGGACCTCAGCGATCACGTCGCGCCGTAGCCGCGAGCCTCCCCCCCGACCAAGACGAATACGAAGACGAGTAGGCTCGCATCCCGTAACAAACCACGCGATCGCGCCCGGATCTCCGCCACGCGGGGCCGTGGCATCTCCATCTCCGCCCTCCTGTGGATCGGCACCGCCGTGGGCCCGAGGGTGCCGTGGTGCCGGCTCGTGTGCCGGCTCGTGTGCCGGCGCGTGTGCCGGCTCGGGTAGACCCTCAGGGCAGGTCCGCCGCCACCTGAACCAGCGGATGGGGATAGACGTAGGGCTTGTACCGCAGGTGCACCACGTCGCCGTTGTCGGCGGAGAAGCTGGTGTCGTAGCAGCCCGTGGTCGCGTCGTAGGTGACGGTGTCGTTGTAGTAGTCCCGGCCCTCCTGGATGTACTCGGCCATCTCGGGATGGGTGTCGTCCTGCACGGTGAGGTCCACGTCCACGCCGTCGATGGTGTTGTTCCACTCGAGCAGCGGCACGAGGTCCTGAACGGTGTCGCCGTCGTGATCCGTGGTGCGACCGATCTGGTCGTGGCAGGGGTAGCGGTTGCAGGCCTTGAAGCCCGTGCAGGAGTCGGTGTAGACGCATTGATGGACCACCATCAGGCCCCCAGAACTCCAGTCGCCCGTCCAGGTGTTGTTGAACAGGACGCCCGTCCCGCCCCGGAGGTAGGCCATGCGGTAGCAGTTCACGGAGCCGTCACAGATGCCGGTGTTTTCGTAGAACTCGTAGCTGTGGGTTCCCCGGGAGCCGCCCCCCTCGATGCCATGCAGGTGCAGCTCCATGTTGGTGAGCGTGTTGTACCGATAGACGAACCGCGCCCCGGACCGGCCGTCCACCACGTCATCGATGGCGCCGCTGTTGGTGAACGTGCAGTCCTCGATGTACACGGCGTGGGCCGTACCCAGGGTGAGCGGCCGGCTCCAGGCGTCATCCTCGTCCGGCAGGATGATGACCTCGCTGTCGGCCAAGGTGCAGTGGTCCACCACCCCATGGGCGCGGCTCACCACGCTGATGGCCACCACCCAGTTGTCGGCCAGGGGCGTGATGTCGCAGTGGTCCACCCGAAAGCTCCGGTCCGGCCCCGCGATGCTGACCGCCGGGGCGATGATCCCCGTGAAGGTGAAACCCGTGACTCGGACCGGCTTGCCCTCCTGGGTGTCGGCGAAGACCGTGGCGTGGGCCCAGCCCTCCGGAATGTCGCTGTGGATGATCGTGCTCCCCACCCCCGCGCCCTGGAGGGTGATCGACGTGCCGGGGAGGTGCACCCCGGCGCAGTCGACCCGGCCGTCACAGGCCGCCGGCGTGGTCCAGGTGCACTGGCCCGCCGGCACCACCACCGTGTCGCCATCACCGGCGGCATCCACGGCGGCCTGGACGTCCCCCTGCTCACAGCTGAGCGCGTCGAAGGTCTGGCCCTCGGCGACGCACCCAGAGACGTCGTATCCGGAGCAGTCGGGCTGGCAGGCGAGGGTCCCCGACGTCAGCTGGGCGGCGAGGGTGTCACAGGTGTGGCCGCTGAGGTCCGCCCCATCGCAGGCCTCCCCGTACTCGGTGACGCCGTTGCCACAGGTCGGGTGCGGCGCAGCATCGATGAATCCGGCATCATGGTCATTGGTCCCCCCGTCACCCGAGCCGCACCCGACCCAGAGCAAACCCAGGATCCCGAACGATCCAACTGCTACCGCAATACCGTGACGCATTGATCCGTCCTCCACGCCGAGATGGTCACTGCACGTATTCGATGTCGTCGAGCAGGATCGTGGCCCGCTCCGTGGTGTTCTGCACGGTGACCGAGGTGAGCAGATCGAACCCGGCGCAGGCCGTGGCCAGATCGAAGGTCACCTCCTGCCAGTCGGGGGTCGGATCCACGGCCTCCTCGGTGCAGCGCTCCCCCTCGTTGCTCGCCGAGACGGTGATCTGAGCCCCCGAGGTCTCGGCCCGGACCCACAGGCGGAGCGTGGCAAAGGTGTCCGCCGGGAAGGCCTGGCGCAGGTACAGATGGAAGCCGCTCCATTGGTCGATGGTCGCGCGCAGACAGGAGCTGCCCGCGTGGCAGCCCTCGCCCACCTCGGAGATGGAAGCGCCTTCCCACTGCAGCGGGGTCCACTTCACCTGGTCGATGCCGCCCCAGGCGTCCCCGTACACCAGACCGTCTGGCACGAAGTCGCAGGTGCCCGTGGGCGGGTCGTCGAGGTCGTCCACCTGCAGCCCGAGATCCTCGGTGACGACGTTCTCGTGGCCCGGAGACACCTCCTGGAAGGGCACCACCCGTGTCCCCTCCACCACCTGGCCCTGGGCGCTGGTCAGCCGGAACACCACCCCGTCGCCCTCGTCGTGGCCCGGGCCCTCGATCAGGTGCCAGGCCCCGCCGGAGCGCTCCATGGCAATCCAGTCGCCCCCGGGGTCGGCGCGAACCTCGGCCGATCGGATGGCGATGCGGTGATTCATGAAGGAAAGACGCAGGTACCCCCACTGGTTCCAGTCCAAAATGGCGGCGTGGACGTTGCCGGTGACCGGGCAGGGGACCCGTCGGGCCGTGGCCGCGTCGTTGCCCCCGCCAGACACCGCGTCGGCGGCCTCTGGCGTCAGGTCCAGATGGAAGTGCACACCGGCGCACAGGGGGTTGCCCTCGATGGGGCACAGGTCGTGCACCATGATCACCTGCGTGGCGAAGGACGTGGAGATCTCCCAGCACTCGCCACAGGCCTCGCCGAACTCGCCCCCATGGGATCCCCCGGCCCAGGGCTCGGCGATGGCCATGGTGATGCCGCTCTGCACAAAGGCGGGCAAAAAGGGTCGATCGCTCGGGAACTCGCACCAGCCCCAGGTGGTGGACCAGTACTGCGTCAGGCGTACGCTGCTGCAGTCCGGATCCACCACCATGGGCGTGCCGTTCCAGTTGGCGAGGATGTCATTCCCCGAGTCGTTCCCGCCGCAGGCGCCAAGCCCCGTGGCCGCCAGCAGCACCGTGAAAAACACCAGTCTTCGCATGGCTGATTCTCCCCCGGTACCATACCATGCCCTGTGAGCGGCCGGATTGGCACCTCCCTTGAGCGGCTGGATTGGCACCTCCCTGGCTCGGTTGACCATGGCGGCTCGATTGGTGAAAATACTAGGTTGGGGCCCGCGCAGGAACAAGTGGGTCTGTGCGTCACCTGGGAGAATGGCTGGTGCTTGGTAAGCCCGATCGTGAGCTCTTCAATCCCCGCACCATGGAGCGGCTCATCAGCAGCCTGCGGGTGGGGATCTACATTACTGACAAAACGGGGCATCTGATCGATGCCAACCCGGCGTTTCTCGAGCTGTTCGGTTTCGAGACCATCGAGGAGATGCGGAGCTACAAGGCGCGGGAGCTGCTGGTGGACCCCCGGCAGCGGATCGAGGAGATCGCCAGCCTCCTCGAGGAGGGTTTCGTAAAGGAGTACGAGATCCGGATCCGGCGCCCGGACGGCGAGATCCGCACGCTGCTCGACACCGCCTATGCGGTGGAGGATTCCGTCTCCGGCGACACGCTCTTTCACGGCGTGCTCGTCGACATCACCCGCCGCAAGCAGCTCGAGCAGAAGCTCCGGGAGCTCTCCACCCGGGATCCCTTGACCGGCTGCTACAACCGGCGGTATCTCCGGGAGCTGCAACGTCGCCTGCACGCCGAGGGCGCGCGGGTGGGGGCGATCGTCATCGATATCGACTACTTCAAGCAGTACAACGATGTCTGGGGTCACAAAGCCGGGGACGAAGCGCTGATCAAGCTGAGCCGGTTCCTCAACCACCGCATCCGCAGCAACGACGCGGTGATCCGGCTCGGGGGAGACGAGTTTCTGGTGCTCGTGGTGGGGGGAAGCCCCGAGGCCACCGAGCTCGTGGTGGAGCGGCTCCGGGAGCGCGCGCGTTTGCACAGCCCGGTCCCCTTCTCCCTCGGCTGGACCGTGCAAGAGAGCTCGGAGAGCCTGGATGAGACCATCCAACGCGCCGACCAGAACCTGATTCGCATCCGTGTGGAAGAGCGCCTCATCGACCGCCGGGGTTCCACCGGCCGGTAGCACATCCCCGCAGTGCGAAACGCTTGACGGGCCCGAGTGCCGGACCCCAACGACAAGCAATGACACGTAACGAAGCCAACCAAGGAGGCACCGGCGGTCTGAACGATCGAGAAAGTTTTGAGCGGGTCCCAACCTCTCAAGACGTTGGACCTGCACTGGGGAGCTGACGGCATGAAGCTTCATTGGCGGAGTCGAACAGGGCAGCGCGCGAGGCGCTTGGTCGAGCGGTGCGTGGCCCCACGGTGTTCGCTCATGGGCGTCTCCGGGGCCGGTATACCTCAGCGCTCTTGCCTGGCCCAGATTCCCCTTGTGATGGATCCGGGGTCGTGGGAACCTGGGGAGCGTTTGGTGATTGACCATGGATGATGTTCACAAACGAAGGTCGGCGGCGGATTCGCCGGGCTCTGGACCTAGGCCCGAGACGCGGGATCTGCCGGGGGCGGACCTGATGCCCGAGGTGTTGGAGGTGCCGGTGGGGCGGGCGCGGGGGACGCCCTTTGCGCCGCTGCCCTTTGCGCCGCTGCCCATCGGGCCCCGGCCCGATACCACGTGTCCCGGGGCCGAGCCTCCGTCGCGGACCAAGCTGGTGGGCAACCGCTACCGCATCGTCCACTCGGTGGGGTCGGGGGCCACGGCGGATGTGTACAAGGCGGTGCACCTGTATTTGGGCAAGACCTTTGCCCTCAAGGCGGTGCACCGCGGGCGGTTCGAAGACCCGGACCGTGAGGAGGCGTTCTTGCGGGAGGCGCGGGTGCTCAGCCGGTTGCAGCACCCGAACATCATTCAGGTCACCGACTTCGGCACCGACCGGGTGTTCGGGGCCTACGTGGTGGCGGAGTTTCTGCGCGGCGAGACCCTCGATGCTCGCATGGCCCGCACCCGGCGTCTGTCGGTGGCCTTCAGCCTGCACCTGGGGCTCCAGGTCGCCGAGGCCCTGCGGTACATGCACGACAAGCAGCTCATCCACTGCGACGTCAAGCCCGAGAACGTGTTTCTGTGCGATCCGCCCCGGGGCGTGCGGCAGCGTCCCCTGGCCAAGCTCATCGATTTCGGCCTCTCCCACTCCATCGTCCACGGCACGGGACGGGTCGAGCACGGCGTGGGGGGGACGCCCCTCTACGCCGCGCCCGAGCAACTCGCCGGCCGCCCCCCCCACCCGAGCATGGACATCTACGGGGTGGGGGTAGTGCTGTACGAGATGATCACCGGCAGGCCGCCCTTTTCGGGCACCCTGCGCGAGCTGATGACCCAGAAGGCCACCACGGGGCCGCCGTCGCCCTCCACCCTGGTCGACGCGCCCCTGGACGACCGGTTGGAGGCGCTGATGGTCCGCGCGCTGGCCGCCGATCCGGCCGACCGCCACGCGAACATGGGCGAGGTGGTCTTCGAGCTGCGCACGGTGATGGACATGCTGGACATCCCCCACTCGAGTGGGCGGCTCGGCTACGCCCGGACCGAGGGTCGGTCAGGCCATCGCCACTCGTCGCGCATGGATCTGCCCTACCCGGCCTTCAAGCTAGGGCTCGACGGTCGGCTCATCGCCGCCAGCTCCGAGTTTTTGCGCCTTGTGAACGTCGAGCGCGAACAGATGTTCAGCCACACCCTGGGCTCGACGCGTCTGGGCAACGTGGCGCCGGAGATCAACGACGAGGTGGGCCGCGCCATGCGCAAGCGCGAGCCCCTCCAGTGGACCCTCACCTTCCAGACCGATGGGGACTCCACGGTTTCGCTCATGCTCTGGATCGTACCCGCCCTGGACAGAAACCGGAACGTGAGGTACTTCGCCGGGGTCGTCGTTCCTCTTCCGCTACCTTGACACCCGCGACCGCCGCCGCCTTGACAGCCGCGGCGCCCCCCTCGTACCCTCGGCAACCAACAGGAACAACGGGGCTCGGGAGCCCCCGGCGGCGGCCATGACCACGAGCGAATCGCGAGCACACACAGAACAGGACAGACGGCGGATCTACGCGGACCTGGGGCTCCGGGACCTCCCGCGGTTCCTCTCCACCATGGACCGAAACGACTTCTCGCCCACCTATGGCTGCGCCAACCGCGAGTTCTGGTTGACCCGGGTCATGGACTTCCCGTCGGCCATTGCCCAGTTCGGCGTCCACGGTCTGGCCCTGGCCTGGGGGCACGACATGCCCGGCAACCAGTTTCGGGGCCATCCCAAGGTCCTGCGCTGGATCCTGGCGGGCATGGACTACCTCACGAGGATCCAGCACACAGACGGGTCCTTCGACGAGTTCTACCCCAACGAGCGGGGCTGGGCAGGCCCCACGGGTTTTCTGGTCCACGCCATGATCGGCTGCTACCGCCTGGTGGGCGACCACATGGCCCCGGACCAGCGGATGCGTTTTCTCGCGTCCATGCGGTCGGCGGCTCGTTTCCTGGGAGAGAACGACGAGATCGGCGTTCTGGCCAACCACCACGCCATGGCGGCCCTGCCCGTGGCCGAGGCAGCGCATCTGCTGGACGACGCTGACCTGTGGGCCCTGTACCACGAGCGCATGGACGAGTTCATGCGCCACTGCCGGCCCGAGGGCTGGTGTCTGGAGTACGACGGGGCGGACCCGGGGTACCTCTCGGCCACGGTGAGCTTTCTGGCGAAGCTCTACCGCATCCGACCCGAGGAGCGGATCGAACAGGTGATCCGTCGGGCCATTCCCTTTTGCGCCTACTTCATCACGCCCGACGGTCACTACGGCGGCACCCTGGGCAGCCGCCAGACCCTGCACTTCTATCCCCACGGAATGGAGCTGTGGGCCGACCGCGTGCCCCTGGCGGCCTCCATGGCCGATCGCATGGTCGATGGGTTCGCCGCCGGAGCCTCGGTGTGGCCGGGGCTCCAGGCGGAGCGGTACTTCGTATACCGCATCCCCGAGTTTCTCCAGGCGCACCTGGACTACGGGCCGCGGCCGGCGCCCGACCGGCGGGAGCCGCTGCCCTACGAGCGGGATCCCTTTGTCCAGCGATTCCCCGATGCCGGGGTCCACGCGCGCAAGATGGACTGGGGCTACCTGGTGGCCAACCTGGCGCGGGGCGGGGTGATCAAGGTCTTTGACCTGCCCTCGGGCAAGCCCATGCTGGTGGACTCCGGCGTGGTGGGGGAGCTGGCCGACTCCACGGTGTTCACCTCCCAGTGGATCGATGACGCCTACGACCAGGACCAGTCCGGCGACACCCTCCGGGTGCGAGGGCGGTGCCACAAGGTGCCCACCCAGACCTTCACGCCCCTGAAGATGATGGCCTTCCGGGCCACCATGGTCAGCACTGGCTGGAACGCCCGCGTGGCCAAGGAGCTCAAGGGGCTCATCCGCCGGGTGCTCATGACCCAGGCCCGGCGCATGCCGGTACGGTTCGACCGCCAGGTCCAGGTGCGCCCGGCCGGCCTGGAGCTCATCGACGAGCTGGTCCTCGAGCCCGGGGCGCGGGTTACCCGCCTCCAGATCGGCGACGATCTGCCCCTGCGGTACGTGCCCCAGTCCCGGTACTTCCAGCCCCAGGAGCTCGAGGTGGACGGGTACGAGCTCACCTCCGACGACCTGGCCCGGCTCAACCGGGAGTCGCGGTTTGTCCTGCGGCGGCGCGTCTTCGCCGGGGGCCGTGTCTCGACGGAGCCGGCGGCGTGACCCACCGGGCCAAATGGCTGCCTCCGGCAGTGGGAGCGGCCCTGGTGGTCCTGGGCTCGCTTCTGGCCTGGCTGCCGCGGTCCTACGTCGCCCAGGTCCTGGGCACGGCGGCCTGGCTCGCCGGGATGGTCCTCCTGTGGCGGGCGGCCTGGCCCTGGCTGGACCAGCCCCTGCCGCGTTTGTTGCGACGCGCCGGATCGGGGGATGACCTGGCGATGGCGCCATTGGGTTGGACCTGGCAGCGGCTTGCGCGCGAGGGCGCCGGTCCCCTCGTGCTGGTGTTGCTGCTGTTGCTTTTGTACCACCCGCTCCTGGCCGGACACATGCCCTGGCAGGCGGACCACACGGTGCACCAGTGGAAGGCCTGGCTCCTGTCCGAGAAGCTCTTGCCCACCGGGCGCCTGTCGGGGTGGACCCACCACAGCGGCACGGGGTACCCGGCGGAGGTCCTCTACCCGCCCCTGGGGGACCTGTGGATGGCGGTGGTGCGACACGCCACCTTCAAGGCGCTGTCCTGGGAGGCGACCTACGCCCTGGGGTTCTTCGGCGTCCTCGCCTTTTGCACCGGCGCCTTCTACCACCTGGGGCGGCGGCTCTTCGGACCCGTGGCCGGCCTGGCCGCGGCGCTGCTCGTCCTCACGGACATGGGCGGGTTCCGCGAGGGCGGGTACATCTTCACGGTGCGCTACGGCGTCTGGCCCCTGCAGCTCGGCATCACCCTGGGCTTCGTGGCGCTGCTGAAGTTCCACGACCTGCTGCGCGCGCGCGGCTGGCGTCACCTGATCCGGTGCGCGGTCGCCGTGGGCGCGGCCCTCCTCGCCCACCCGGTGACCCTGATCTTCTTTTTGGTGGCCCTGCCCCTCTATGCGCTTTTACAGTGGCTGCGCAGCGGTCCGGGGTCTGATCCCAAGCTCGGCAAAGGGCTTGCCGGCGTGGCCCTCGGCGTTGGTCTGGCGGCTTTTTGGCTCTTGCCCTTCTTCGGCAAGGCGTCGGGGTTCTCCGCCCATGTCACCAACCAGTGGAAGTCCATCGTCGACATCGCCGAGGGCGTCATCGCGGCCAACCTCTGGCGCAACGCCTGGCCCTGGCCGTTGATCCTCGGCGGCCTGGGGGGCGCGGTGGCCCTGCGGGAGCGGCGGCCCATGGCGTCGTACCTCTTTGCCCTGTCGGCGGTGCTGTTGGTGGCGGGATCCCTCACCACCTACAACGAGCTCGGGCTGGCCAATTGGATCGCCTCGGCGAGGTTCGTGCAGTTTCAGCGGTTCGTGATCTTCGTCAAGCTCGCCTGGTTCCTCCTGGCGGGCTATCTGGTCCAGCGGGTGCTGTTCGGCATCCCACCCACGGCCGATGACGCCAGGCCGTCGGACGCCCGGGCGAGCGAGGCGTCCCGCGGCGGCGACGCCCCGCGGGGATCGGTGTGGCGTCGAGCCGCGCTCCTCACCACGGTGTGTCTGTTGGCGGCGCCCTTCGTCCTGCCCTTGACCTGGAAGGTGGCCGAGACGCGGGTCCTTCCGGTGGGTCAGATCACCACCGTGCGGGAAAAGGGGTCCTTTTTGCGGGACTTCCGTGGGCTCCTGGCGCAGGTGTGCCGGGCGCGCATGGAGAAGGGCGCCGGCTTCTTCCGCCTGGGGTACCTGTCGAGCTTCAACGATCACGAGATGGCGGCGGGGGCCACGTACTGCGATGTGCCCGAGGTGAAGCTGAGCTTCATCCCGTCGGAGACGTTCAAGTACCGCGCGTACCTGAGCCCGGCGGCGGTGCCGCGGTCCAAGGAGGACTACCGCGCCCTGAACGTGCGTTTTCTCATGGTCAACGGCACTCGGCCGGCTCCCTCCTGGGCGCGACAGGTGGCCCGGCGAGGGCGCCTCGCGTTGTACGAGGTGCCCGACTACCGCCCCGAGCGGTACACGGTGATCCGGCGCGTGGCGGCCGACGGCGGCGGCGCGCGGTACGAGCGGGTGGACTCCGCCTCCTTCGGGCTGAAGGTGCGGTTCTCCGACGAGCGGATCACCGTCCGCGCCCCCAAGGTGGCGCCGGATCATTTCCTGGTGCTGCACACGGCCCACTTTGCCAACTGGCGGGCTCATCGGGGCGGCGCCGAGGTGAAGATCCGCGCGTACGACCGGTTGGCGCCCAAGGTCAAGGGCTTGATGATGGTGCCCCTCCAGTCCGGGGTGACGGTTTTCACCTATGAGTCCCTCTGGGTGGATCACCTGAGCCGCCTGGTGTCGGTGGTCACGTTGCTGCTGTTGATCTTCATCGTCGTGGCCCGCCGGAGGCCGACCCTGGCCGAGCCCGTGGTCGCCCGGCTGTCGCCCTGGGTGAAGCGGCTGCGGCGACCGGCGCGGTGGGCCGCGGTCGGAGTGTTGGTGGTGGGCGCTGTGTGGCTGTTGGCCAAGGCCGTCGGCGTGGTGCCGCGCCCGCCCGGTCCGCGGTCGCTGACCCACGAGCTCAGTGACGCCCACGTGGCCGTGCGGCTCAGGGGCGGTGGTTTGAAGCGGTGCACCACCTATCAGATGGGTCGCTGGATCTGCGGCAAGGGGCGGCGGTGGGTGGGCCCCGTGGCCGAGGAGTGGAACCTGCTCAACCGCTTCGGGCTCTGGGCCCACCCCGACGAGCGCGGCACCGTGGTCATCTCCTACCCGGGACAGAAGCTGGGCACCGCCCTGGAGATCCACTACGGCGTGCTTCAGAGCGGCGGCGTGGGGGCGCCGGTGACCCTGGACGTGTTTTTGGGCAACGAGGCCGTGGGCCAGGTCCGCTGGCCCCGCTCTCGGGGTCGCCCGGGCTGGGCAGGCCGCCCCCTGACCATCGACACCCGCGCCCACAAGGGGCAGCGGCGCACGGTGCGCTTCGAGGTCAGCACCTCCCACATCGGCGGGCGGCACTTCGTCTTCGACGCGCGTATACTGCCGTAGATGGGAGGCCCCAGCCACAGCGACCGTCTGGCAGGATTCGCGCGTGGGTTTTTGCCCTGGCTCCCTCGTCTGGTGGCCTTGGCCGTGGCCCTGCCAGCGGTGGCGGTGCTCTACTACATCTTCTGGGCGCGGCTCTCCTATCCGTTGGATCTGGAGTGGATGGAGAGCGGGGTGCTGGTCACCGCCAAGCGGGCCATGGATGGGGCGCCGGTCTACGCGGCGCCGACCGTGGACTTCGCCAGCTTCTGCTACCCGCCGCTGTATCCGACGCTCCTGGGCTGGCTGGGCCGCGTCTTCGGCCTCTCGTATACCCTGGGCCGGGCCCTGTCGGTCCTCGCCTTCACGGCAACGCTCTCGCTGATGGTCCACGCGACCTGGCGGGCGGCCCGGGAGGCTGCGCCGGCGCAGTGCGGCCGTGGCGAGCCCTGGCGAACGAGGCCCACCGCCGACGCCGCGACCTTTGCCCTGGTGTCCATGGCCGCGGTTGCGGTGGCCTACGGCTGGACCGGCGCCTGGTACGACCTGGTGCGCATCGACACGCTGTTTTTGGCGCTGGCGGTGGGCGGGCTCTACGCCCTGGCCGCCGGGCACCGGTCGGTGCGTGGCGTGATCCTGGCCGGTGTCCTGCTGGGGCTTGCCTACTTCACCAAGCAGACCGCTGTGTTCGTCATCGTCGCCGCGGGCCTGGCCCAGCTCCTGGTCCGGGCACGGCTCCTGCCGGTGCTCGTGGTCACCGTGGGCGTGGTGGCCGGCCTGGGCACCCTGGCCTACGATCGCGCCACGGACGGCTGGTTCTGGTTCTACGTCTATGATCTGCATCAGTCCCACCGAACGGAGACCGCCTTCGTTTGGTCCAAGGCGCCGCGCCACCTCTGGGACCACGCGCAATGGCTGGTTCTGGGCTGTGGGGCCGCCGTGGCCCTGTGGACCTTCGCCGCGGTGCTGCGCCGTCGCCTGGCGCCTCACGCCCCCCTGTGGTTCCTTGGCGCGGTGGCTGGCGTGGCGGCGGCCACGGTGGGGCGGTCCACCCAGTGGGCTTTTGACAACGCCTACATCCCGGGCGTGGTCTTGCCGGCGATCTTCTGCGCGGTGGCCGCGGCGGAAGCGCGGGGGCTGGTGGCATCGGGTGCGCCGGCAGAAGGTGCCACCGGCTGGCGGGCTCGGGTGCTCGCCCGGCCGCGTATTTTGGCGGCCGGCGCGTGGGTGCCCGTGGTGCTCATGGCGATCGGGGTGACAGCCACCGGCCTGCCCGAGGCGAAGCGGTGGGTCCCCGACGACCGCCACCGCGCAGAGGCTCGGCGGTTTTTGGCCGAGCTCGAGCGGCTGGGGCGGGAGGGCGAGGTGCTCGTGCCCTACCACCCCTACTACAACGTCCTCGCCGGTGGGCGGGGCCACGGCCACATCATGAACGTCAACGACGTGGCCTGGACCCGACGCTCGGCCACCGGGGGGCTCCTGGGTGATGCCTCGAAACGACGCGCCCGGGTGGTGCGTGCTCGCCGCGGCCTGGTTCGCTCCATCCGCGCCTCGGTGGCCTCGGACCGCTTCGTGGCGGTGATCCACGACCGGAACGTCGTGCGTCGCTGGGCCCGACAGGGGCAGCGGGCCGTGCTGCGGCCCAAAGGTGCCTACCTCGCCCAGCTGCCAGGGCTCACCACCCACTTTCGTCCGGAGCTGGATCTGACCTGGCTAGGCGCCGCCCCGCGGACCCTGTCGGGCAACCCTTCGGCGCCACGGTTCGTGTGGCGCCGGCCGCGGCCGGCGCGCCCGCCCCCCGGGGGGCGCGTGGTCTTCGACTTCGAGGCGCGCGGCCTCGATGGCTGGACGCGGGAGGGCACCGCCTTCGGCCGCGGCACGGTGGACGGCCTCCTGTGGGATCCCCACCGCCGTCGGGCCCAGGGGCTGGTGGGCGGCGCTGGTGGGCGGCGCTGGGTCAGCTCCTTCCATGGGGGAGACGCCTCCACGGGCAAGATCGCGTCACCTCCCTTTCGGCTGGATCGACCCGAGTTGCACCTTCGGGTGGGCGGGGGCCGGGACCTGGCGCGGCTGGTGGTTCGTCTGCGAGTGGGTGGCAGGGTGGTGCGGCGCGCCACGGGGCACAACAGCGAGCAGTTCCGCCCGGTGACCTGGGACGTGCGGGCCTGGCGGGGGCGCGACGCGGTGCTCGAGGTCGTGGACGCGGCCTCTGGGAGCTGGGGTCACCTGCAGGTCGACGAGGTCTGGCTCAGAAACTGATGTCCACCGCCATCACGGTGATGTTGTCCCTGCCACCCCGGGAGTTGGCCAGGTCCACCAGGGCCTGGCAGGTGGTCTGGGGCGTCTTGGAGCCGTAGATGTCGATCTCTCCGTCGAGCAGGTAGCCATGCAGCCCATCCGAGCAGAGGATGAGGCGATCACCGGCCTGGGCGATGAGGTCGGTGACGTCCACCTCCACGTAGTCGAGGTGGCCCACCGCGCGGGTGATCACGTTCTTTCCGGGCGCCTTGGCGGCCTGCTCGGGTGTGAGGAGGCCGTGCTTGAGCTTGTAGTTGATCAGGGTGTGGTCTTCGGTGATCTGGGTGGCCTTGCCCTCGCGCATCAGGTAGACACGGCTGTCCCCCACCTGGCCGATGATCACGAGGGTGTCGATGACCAATGCCATGGACATGGTGGTGGACATGCCCTTGCGGTCGGGCTCGAGTTGGGCCATGGAGTGGATCAGATAGCAGGCGGACTGGATGCCGCTCTCCACCATGCGCCGCAGGGCGTAGAAGGCCTCCTCTGATGGGTCGTCCAGGTACTCCTGGGTGAGCGGGTCGTGACGGATGACCCAGTTCTGGATCTGCTCCACCGCCTCGGCGCTGGCCACCTCACCCTTGGCGTGACCGCCGACTCCATCGGCCACAACATAGAGGCCGCGGCTGTCGTCGATCAGGAGGGCGTCCTCGTTGTGTTGGCGGCGCCGCCCGACGTCGGTGAGCCCATACCCTTTGTTCATGGGGTGTTCCGTTTCACAGGAATTCCATAATGGCATTATCGGGATTTTTTGCAAGGGAAGGAATCCTATCGCGACTGACATCGAGCCTATATAATTCGCGGTCATGGGTGATTCTCGAGTCGAAGCTGCGTTGGCGGAGATCCTCGCGCGGGATCCGCCGAACCTGGTGACCAGGTGGATGGCTGGTCTGCGAGAAGATCCCACCTGCGGGCCCCCCGAGGTGCTCGACGAGCTCGAATCCCTCGGCCCGCCGCTCATCGAAACCCTGGCGCAAGCCTGCGGTGAAGGAGCGGCCAATCTGGCGGCGGATCATTTCCGTGCGGCGGTGCGGGACTTTTCCTTTGCCGGCGGACACCTGGCGAGCAAGGGGGCGAGCCCCTCGCTGCTTTCGCACCTCACGGCTGCGCTGACCGATTGTCTCGCGCCGGAGCTGGACAGTCCCGAGCTGCGCGCGGTCTGGCGGGTCCTCGAGGTGGGTCTTGGCGCGGTCATGGTCGAGACCTACTGTCTTGGGCTGCAGGCCAGGGATCGCGCGGTGCTCGAGGAGGTGCTGGAGAAGCACACGCCCATCATCCGGCTTCCCGGTGATGTGCCCGCCCTGCTCGTGGTGGGCAGTCCCAGCCGGCAGATCCTATCCATCCTGCTGGGGCGGCTGCTGCTGGAGGTGGCCCGCATGGGAGCTGACGTCCTGCTCGTGGACTTCACAAACGCTCAGCCCCTGCAGCGGTCCGTTCTGGACGTCATCGAGGAGCTGCTCGACCACCGGAAGCTTCAGCAGCGCCAGGTGGTGGTGACCGCCCTGGCCCGAGCGGAGCTGCGGGAGGTTCGGACCCGCCTCGGCCCGCGGGACAATGTCAGCTTCTGCGAAACCTGGGCCGAAGGCCTCTCGCTGGTGATGGCTTGACGGGCAGCTGCTCAATAAAACCCAATAATAACAAGGTGATGGGAAGTGTCCACGACGAGATCAGTCCTTGCCGTGCAGGCGAGTGGCCATCTTCCGGGTGGGTGGGTGCTCGATACCGAGCAAACCGACGATGTCCGTGCCGATGGGGCGCCCGAAAACGAGCGCCTCCTTGTAGGCCAGGGCCTGCTCGGCCGCGTTCTGGAAGTCCTGGAGGAGCCCAGCGGGGATTTCGAAGTCCTCGCGGTAGACGAAGCGAACCTGGGAGTACCGGCCATCACAGAGCCTGTCCAGCAGACGGTAGGCAGACCTGATGGTCGCGGCGATTTCCACCTTATTCATGAGTTTGCCTTTTAAAACAAGCTCTAGGGTGTCATCACCCGGTGTCTCTTTGGACTTTTGCGTGTTCATTTTGGGCCATTCTGACCGTTTCGTTGCTCGGGCATCTACTTTAGTGGATCAACAAATTCTCACATATTCTGTAATCACCCACGTCACCTGTCAAGACCCTTTGGAGGGGGCCCGGGTCCGAAAAGTCCCCAAAACTTGCCCCGTTTCCGAGTGGGTCCAAAATAGACTCATGAACTCGCGGAGCTACATCCAAGGACCCTACCGGGTGGGAGTTCGGCGTGGTCTGCGGTCGTTCACCCAGGAGGCAGCATACGCCTTTGGTGGGCTCGCCGTGGTGGCCTACGTCGTCTATGCCCTGGTGGTCTGAGCCTGTACAAGCCCTTCCGGAATCGAAGCCTCTCGAGCCGACCTGTAGATGATTGTGCGCCCAGCGCCGGGGGATCACTCGCCCTTGCGGCTGGAGGACAAGGCCTTGAGGGCCTTGACGCGCTCGGGGATCGTGGTGAACATTACCAGCTGCTGGCGGTGAGCCGAGCGCAGCCAGAGCAGCTGAGCCGGTGGTCGGGCGAGCGTCCACATGCGGATCGTCGAAGGCTTCTTGCTGGCGTAGGCATAGCGGGCGATCGACTGCTGCCGCAGGGTGCCGAACCTCGCCTTGAGCAGCTGTTTGAAGGCTTTGTCTGTGGAGATGATCTTCACGTGCAGCCGATACAGCCTGTCGTCCAGGAAGTACAGCCTGGTCTGAACCACTCCATCGGGACCTGGCTTCACACCCTTTTTCCGGCGGGCCGTGCACCGTACGATGCGGCCGGCCTGCGCCTTTTTGATCCACCGTGTGTACAGATCCTTGCCGTCGAAGTACGTCACGTTCTGAGCGGGCGCGCAACGCACCTGCAGGCCCGCGTCCCGAAGGCGTTTCTCGGCGCGCGCGCGCTCCATGCCCATTCGCAGCCCCTGCCATTGTGGCGCCCTGACAGGTGGGTTCGGACGGCTCTTGCTCGCGCAACCACCCAGCCCCGTGATCGCGATCAGCGATACCAGCCCAGCGAGGCGTGGCCCACGGGCCCACGAGGAGAGTGAAGGGTGCATGACGGCGCTCCTGGCGTTGACGGTAGGGAGGCTACGCCATGGGAGGGCATGATTGCAAGCCGCTCCAGGGACTTTCAGGCCGCGCGTGGTTGGCGTAGGATGTCCGGTGTGACGCGTCGCGTGGTGACATTCGACCGGACGCTCGCTCGGGCGGTCCTGGTGGGGCTTTTGTGCATGGCCACCTCCTGTGGTCGTGTCAACCTGTACAGGGGGCCCGCGCGGGCCGACGCGGCAGTGGCTGCTCGAACACCTGACGCCGCGGTGCGGCCACACCCTCGGCGACCTTCGGCCCTGCGTCGGCTGATCGACCATGTGCCCCGGCGCGCCACCTGGTTCGTGGGGCTGGGGCGACCGGCAGCGCTGGTTCATGGGGCAAAGCGTTTTTGGAACCTCCTGGCCGACATCCCCGACCTCGCCGCGCCAATGGCCCTGGTGGCCCAGCGGTTCGGAAAGGTGATGGGCACCTTTTCGCCACCGGCGACCCTTTGGTCCGACCTCGGGATCGATCCGGGCGGCGGCGCGGTCCTGGCCGGCGTGGCTGCCGCTCCCAACCGGCGGTCTGGCACCCTCGCGCTGGTCTTCACCACGACTCCCCAGCGGCTGCTCAGGCGGTTGGTGGGCCCGGCCGGCGTCCCCGCCGGAGCAACGGCGCGGGCAGCCCTCGAAGGGGTCGGATCCTGGTGGTGCGGCCCCGTGTCGGTGGGGGTGGCCTGTGCCTCCTCACGTGCGCTGGTGGTAGAGGCCATGGCGCAGGCCGCCACGCCGTCATCCCGGACGCTCTGGGCGCGGCTGCCCGACCCGAGGTGGCAGAGTGTCGACGTGGTCTGCGGCTGGCGCAAAAAAGCCGGGAAGTCCATCTCCACGGCCATCGGGCGGTTCACATCCTGGGGGATACAGGCGCAGATGTGGCTACGCACCGGTGAGCTGGCCCGGTGGCTCGGCTGGCTTGGCCCGGGCGGGTCGCTCCGGCCGCGATCCGCTGATGCTGTGGCTACCGTGTGGCTGAGCCTCGACTCGGCGCGCGTCTCGACCCTGGTGGGTCTGGTACCAGCGGATGCCATCCAGACCGCCGATCCGGCTTCGCCGCCCCCGACGGCACTGCTGAACCAGTGCACTGGCGAGGCGATGCTCATGGTGGGCCCCGATGGCTGGCGCATCCGCGCGGCGCGCAAGGCCGCAGGCGTCGGTATCGGACGGCCCCTGCGCTGGAAGGTGTCCGGCTGGCCCATCTGGGCGCGAGCCACCGCCGAGAGCCTCTTGGTCGCCAGCACCGCGGCAGGGACCCGTACCCCGACGGCCACCACTCCCCGGGGGGGCACGCACCGGGCGCTGGCAGCCCTGGTGTCGCGGCCCGCGTCGGCGGCGATGGTCGTTCCACTGATGGATCCCCTGGAGCTCCTGACGGCTGCGGATCGAGCGCGGCTGGTTGCGGCTCTCGCCGGTTTGCCCGCCGGAGAGCGCGCCTTCGTGGGGCTGTTGCGCGGGGTGTTGACGCTGGTCGGCGAGGCCGGCGTGTCCGTGACGAAGACCCCCGAGGGCGCGGTGGTGCGGATCTCCGTCGTTACTCCGGCCTCGGGATCGGTGGCCTGGCGGAGGGATTTTGACCGCCTCTGGCGCGCCAAGTGGCAGGGCGGCGGGTTCTTCGATCGCCCTGCGCTCGCGCGGGTCGCCGCTCGCCACCGGGGTACACCCCTTGCCCGTCTGGCGAGATCGGTGACCGGCCTGCGGCTGGGGGCGGTCTGGAGTCGGTGGCTCGGCGACACCCTGCTGCGTCTGGTCCGCAGGCTGTCGGGCCCCGAGCTGTCCTGCGCGGTCCTGGCGGCCCGACTGGTACGGTGCCGGGAGGCTTTTGCCCGGCTGCGATCGCCCCGGCGCTGGCGCGAGATGCAGAGCGTCGAGCTGCCCGCGCATCGCCGTCGTCTGCGAAGGGCGCTCCTCGACCTGGCTCGCCGGGAGGGAGAGTCCCTGGGCGCGCACTGCGATCGGCTCGTCGGGCGGCTGGAGAACGCCCGGGAGGTCCGCGCCTGTCTGGCCGCCAACGGCTGCCGGAAGTTCGCCCGCTGTCTGGTGGACGCCTTCAAGCCGAAAAAGTGAGATCCACGAAGGTCTCTATGGCCTCGTTGACCTCGGCGGGCTGTTCCTGCATGACCATGTGGCCCGCGTCCTGGATCGTGCGGACCTGGCAGTCGGCGATGCCGGAGGCCAGCTGCGCAATGCGCCCGGCGCCCACGAGCTGGTCCTGGGCGCCGGAGAGGACCAGCGTGGGCGCCCGGATGTCACCGAGTCGCTTTCGCACGTCGAAGCGGGCGCAGGCATCGAAGTCGGCCTTGGCCTGGGCGCGGCTGACCTGCAGGGGCCCGTTGACGAACCGGGCCACCAGCGCGCGCTCCGTCTGGGGCGCGTAGGCGGTCTGGGCGAGGAGCTCGCCGAGCTGATCGAAGCCTGCGTCGATGGCCGCGTAGACAAAGTCCGACACTGGGAGGCGGGCGCCGGTGGCGATGAGCACCAGGGCCGGGATTCGCGCGGGGTGCTCTAGCGCCAGCGTCAACGCCACTGCGCCTCCCATGGAGTGGCCCACCGGGACGAACGTTGCGTATCCGACCTCGGAGACAAAGGCCGCCACCACCTCGGCGTACCGGCCGATCTCCACCTCCGTGGCCGCGGAGTGAGAGGCGCCGTGACCGGGCAGGTCGAGGGTGAGGACCTGGGCGCAGGCGAGGCGGCGTTGCTCCAGCCACACGTACTGACCGCCGGCGGCACCGTGGATCAGCACCAGAGGTGGTGCGTCCGAGGGCTCGCCGTGGACGCGGTATCGGATCTCGCCGAGCTTGAGGGTCGTCGTGGGCATCGAGGGGTGATCCCGGCTGGCGCGGTCCCGCTCAGCGCAGTACGAATTGACCGCAGTGACCGCAGAACCGCGCGCGGAAAAGGAGGCCGCCTCCGCAGTGACCGCAGAACCGGGGCTCAACCGCCGTCGGCGTGGGTGGATGGCCGTACCCGACGGCGTGGGTGTAGCCGTAGGGCCAGGCGCCGGGCCACGGGTAGGCGCTGGCCATCATGTACGGCATCATCATGCCGAAGCCAAGGCCGAGGCCCGCGCCCATGGCATCACCGCTCAAAACAGCCACCGACTGTGGTTTTTCGTGAACAATGACATCTTCTAGAGAATAATGCCTCCGGAGGGTTCTGTCGACCAGGCCATGAGGGTCATGGGCCATGAGTTGAGGGTCTAGGAGTCATGACGCCCTTGGATGAGAAGCTCGCGGAGCGGACCGTGCTGGACTTGTCACGGCGGTTCGGGCTGCGCTGGTTGGACCACCGCATCGGGGATCTACGTCTTCGTTTTGCGGAGGTCCGCGACGTGGATCCCTGCGTGCGTGCGCTGTATCCGCAGTGCCTGGTGGATCATGGCGACGCGCCGGTCTGGATGATCAGCTGGCCGGCGGCTTTTGGTCTCGCGGAGTTTCTGGTGCACGACCAGGGGTTGGATGGCGGCGCGGTGTTGGAGCTGGGGTGCGGGACGGCGGTGGTGGGTGTCGTGGCGGCTGCCGCGGGGGCGCGCGTGTGCTGCACCGACTACGATGAGATCGCGTTGGCCGTGGCGCGTCACAACGTATTGGCGAACGGGCTCGATGGCGTTCGGCTGTCGCGGTTGGACTGGTACGATGGAGAGGTCGGGGAGCGGTTTCGCTGTGTCGTGGGATCGGAGATCACGTACCACGAGGTGGCGTTCGAGCCGTTGTTGGGGGTTTTGGAGGGTGCGGTTGCGCTGGGGGGTGTGGTGGTGCTGTCGGACATCTTTCGGCGCCAGACCGACAAGTTTCTTGCTTTGGCTGAGACGCGGGGGTGGCGGGTTGAGACCCATCGGCGGGTCGTGCATCTGGCTTCGGAGAGTCACGCGATTCGGATCGCGTTGCTGCGTCGGTCGTAGAGCCCTTTCTTCGCTCGCTGCCAGCCGGGCGCCTCGACGCCCAGATCTGACCAGGTAATTACTGAGCGGGGCCTTAGGGGTCTATTAGGCCGGCTTCGACGGCTACGCGGTAGTAGCAGAAGGGGTTGTCGAAGCGGCTGCCTGTGTGGGAGTGGGCGGTCCAGGAGCAGCCGCCGCGGCAGATGTCGTTGTAGCGGCAGGTGTGGCAGAAGCCGGCGAGTTGGTCCACGGTGAACTTTCGATTGTAGGCGAAGGCGTCGTCGTCGCACCAGATCTCGGTGAGGCTGCGGTCGCGTAGGTTGCCTTCGCTGAACCGGTCCTCGTTGTTCATGGCCGAGGGGAGCGAGAGGCAGCCTTTGATGTTGCCGTTGCTCTCGATGCCCAGCACCTGGCAGCCCGCCCGGCAGCCCACCCAGAAGAAGACCCGAGCGCCGCGGTCGCGGATGGTCTTCTCGTACTCGCCGTAGTAGCCCACGTTGTCGGCGGCGAAGACCTTGGGGAGCTTGTCCTGTGATCGCAGGCGGGCCACCTCGGGCACGATCTCCAGCAGGTCCTCCGGCACGATGACCAGATCCTTGTTGTCGGCCATGTTGCCCGCCGGATTGCCCAGCTGGAGCTGCCAGGAGGCCACGCCGTGCTCGCACAGCAGGTCGCGCAGGTCCGAAAGGGTGTGCAGGTTCAGTTTGTTGATGGTCGTCACGCAGGCCGTGGGCAGGCCCCCGCTCCGACAGGTGTCGAAGGCCCTGAGGACCTCCTGGTAGTTGCCTTTTTTGCGGACGCGGTCGTGCATGTCCTCCAGCCCGTCTAGGCTGAAGGCCGCCGACTCCAGCCCGGCCTCCTTCGCCATGCGGGTGTGCTCTTCGCTCCAGGTCTTGCCGTTGGAGATGATGTTCACGCGTACGCCGTGGCCGGTGAGGCGCTTGCCCACGGAACGCCAGTAGGGGCTCAGGGTGGGCTCGCCGCCGCTCAGGGTGACTCGCTCGGCGCCCAGGGCTGCGAGCTGATCGGCCACGTCCAGGGCCTCGACTTCGGTCAGCTCGTCATCGCGGGCCCTGCCGGCGCGGGAGCCGCAGTGGCGGCAGCGAAGGTTGCAGGCCAGGGTCAGCTCCCAGACCACGTTGCGGGGGTAGTATCCCAGGCGCTTGAGGTATTCGATCATCGAATCGTCTCGCTAGTCATCTTGGGGTGGCGGTCCCATGTACACGGGGATGGAGCCTCCGTCCTCCACGGCCGCGTCGAAGGGGGAGGCGTAGTCCGGCTCGGGGCCCGCGTCGAAGGGAGGCGCCATGTAGGGCGGCATCACCCCGATGTCCGCCTCGGCGTCGAAGGGCGCCATGTACGCGGCGTCCACCGGCGGGGAGGCGTCCATGACGGCGTCGGTGGTCACGGTGGCGTCCCGATCGGTGCCCACGGCGGTATTCCCACAGGCGGCGAGGCCCAGGGAGGCCGCCAGCAGGGGCGGCGCCAGCCAGGGCCCCAGGCCCCGTTTCAGGCGTCTGGGGAGTCGTGGCCCCGTGCCCCGACTCGCCTCGATGTCCGCCATCACCTGCTGCAGGAGGTTCCGCATCTCGCGGTCGCTCATGGGTACACCTCTCCTTGGGGGTGAATCATAGTGCATTATAAGCAGGTTTTGTGCCAAATGCCCCTTTTCGATGCCGGGAGATCGCAGGTAAGGGGCCGGCGACGGATCTGGCCCGGAGCCCACCGGGCATCCCGTGATCTTCCGCTGGATTGCGCGGCGTTTGTCTGCAGCGGCTCGTCGGCGGAGGCCCTTGTCTGGCGCTGGAAGCGACCACCCGCTGGCCCCGGCATCTCAGGTTTCTGAGAGACGAGCAACGGCGCGTGCCAGGGATGTCAGCCGACGAGGGACACGGGCCACATCTGCCGCCCGGGATCGAAGGGGGAGACCGTGGCTACGGGCTTGGCTTGCGGCGCCGACGGCGGGACGTCCTGGCCCCGGGGGCGGCGGTGGCAGGGCGCGCTGGCCACGGGGCGCTCCAGCCTGGGAGACTGGAGATCCGTGAGCGCGTCGGGCAGACGAAACTCCTGCCACCCGGTCAGCGCTGCCTCGCCGGGGACCTCCGGCGTGGCACAGCCGTCGGGGTGCAAAGTGCCGGGCGTCGTTGGGTCCGAAGCACAGGTCTGGGGATCACAGTCGTCTGCAGCGTCGGCCAGGGAGGGCTCCTCGGGAAGATCCCCCTTGAGCAGCCTCCCCACGACGGACCGCGGTGTTTTGGCGAAGAAGCGGTTCGCGTAGTGGAGGCGGCTCCAGGCCGGAGCCCGGCTCGACGCGCGGATCACGTTCCCTGCTGCCTGCTCGAAGGAGGACCACCGGCAGGTGCGGCACTGGGACGGATACATCAGCGCGTCGGGGCTGGTGGAGTGGGCCAGCCCCCACACGTGGCCGAGCTCGTGTGCCACCACCCAGTAGAAGCTGACGAGCCGGTGGTTCGGACCGTAGTTTCCGTGGCGCTTGCTGCCCGGAAACCAGTCTCGCCGCACGTTCAGCGTGATATCCCCCGCGCGGGTTGCAGTGGCCAGGGTACCGGGCGTGTCGATGGGGGTGAAGTGGATGCGCGTGTTGGGGTAGGGGCTGTCGAGCTCCACTCGGAAGCGGTTGCAGCCCATGAGGGCAGACCAGTCATCGACCGCTTCCCTCAGGGCGGCGAGAAAGCGTTGGTGATCAGCATTGGTCACCCGGGCCTCGCGCAAGGAGGCAGTGTCCAGGCTGATGATGTAGGGGGCGCCGCCCTGGCAGATGAAGTGCACCACCTCGTCGTGGCGCGAATCGAGCCAGCGGGTGCCGCCTGCGACGTACTCTTGGGACAGGTTGCCGTGGTTGCGTGAATTGCGGGCCTGTAGGGGAGCGAGGCTGGGGGCGCCGGCGACCTGTGCGAACATGGCGATGCACAAAAGCCCCTTTATCAACGTGGTCACTGGCCGCCGGGTGCGGGAGCGCCCGCCGGTTTTGGCTGCGGTCTCGGCCGGGGGGCCGAGCTGTGTCGTACGCCTTGTGAGCATCTCCGTCCGTCCTTTCGGTCCGACGGCTCCGAACAGCTCACTTTTTTTGCCGGGCGCTACGTCCTTCGATCCTCCTCCAGGGCAGAATCAAGCTGCTTCGGCCAGCTGCGTTTTCCTAGCGGCGCGATTGGCTCCCGTCCGGGACGCGAAGCCAGCCAGCCCTGTTGCCAAGCGTTCGAGCTATTCGGATAACGTAGTCTCATCGTCGTTCCAATCTAGTGCGGCTGACCGAGCACTGGCGCAGTCTTTTGGGCTGATTCGCCGCGCACAGTAGATATTACGGACAAAAAGGGTCAGATCTTCCTGTCTGGACGCAGAAAGGAACCCCGAATCGCGCTTTTGGGGCCACGAACCCGCTGTCAGGGCTCGATGATCATTCCATCCCGGGCGACGAGGACCTCGAGCCGGTCCCCGGCCAGGGCAGTGGCCTGGTCCGCGATGTCGTTCAGGACGTCGTCGTCGTGGTGGGGGTGGTGGTGGAAGAGCACCAGGGTCTTGACGCCGGCGGAGAGGGCGCAGCTCACGGCCTGGCTCCAGCTGGAGTGGCCAAAGCCCCCGTTCCGTTCCTGCTCGGGTACGGTCCACTGGGCATCGTGGATCAGGATGTCCGCCCCCTGGCTCAGCTCAATGAGCGCATCGTCCCGTTTTGCGTCGCCGGCCTCGTGGTCCGTGGCGTAGACCACGGTGTGGTCGCCGGATGAGACGCGGTACGCCAGCGAGTCGCTGGGGTGGCGCAGGATGCTGTGTGACACCTCGAAGCCGCCGATTTCGCTCGCCTCCGGTTTCACGGCCCGGTAGATCAAGGTGGCGCCCAGATTTTTGGTGCCCTTGATCGGCGAGTAGGTGGAGGTGAAGAGGCGCTCGGTGGCGGACTCGATCTCCTCGACGCAGCGGCCGTGGATCTCCAAGGTCGTGCTGGGCAGAAATACCGGGATGAAGAAGGGGAGACCAATCACGTGATCCCAGTGCAGGTGCGAGAGCAGCAGGTGCAGGTGCAGCTTGTCTGCGGGCTTCTTGGTGGCCATGAGCCGCTCGGACAGCGGGATGATCCCTATTCCGGCGTCCAGGATCACCATGCGGTCACCGTCGGTGATCGTCACGCACGCGGTGTTGGCGCCGTAGCCGAGCTTCGTGGGACCTGGCGTGGTGATGGCTCCTCGCGTGCCCCACAGCATGACCCTCATTGGCCCGTTCTCCGCAGGTCGATGGTGGTGCCCTCGGTGGCCGCGGAGATCTCCAGGCTGTCCCGACGGGCCAGATCCCGGGTGGACTGCAGGATCTGGTCGACCTCGGTGTCGCTGTGCTCCGGGGCGTGGTGAAACAGCACCAAGTGCTTCACACCGGCGTCCCGGGCCAGGATCAGGGCATCCTCTCCGGTGGCGTGTCCCCAGTGCTCCTTGTCCCGGATCTCGTGCTCGAAGAAGTGGGCGTCGTGGACCAGCACGTCTGCGTTTTCGCACAGGGCGTTGAGCTGATCCGTATACCGGCGGGTGAAGGCCGGATCTGGATCGGGTCCGCCCATGTTGTCGCCCAGGCGGACGGCGTGGATGCGGGCCGTGTCGGTGATGACCACCACCGAGGCGCCGTCTCCTTCGAGGCGGTAGGCCACTGTGAGCCCCGGGTGGTTGAGCTGGAAGGTGGTGAGCCTCATGCCTTCCACCTCCAGCGAATCGCCGAGGCTGAACTCGTCGTACTCGATGTCCCCGGCGAGGTCCTTGAAGGGCACGGGGAAGTGCAGGTCGTGATGTTGACCCGAGAGGATCTCCTGGATGGACACGCCCGTCTGACCTGCCGATACGAACCGGAAGGCGTTCCCCGTCCGGTAGAACGGCAGGAAGAAGGGGTAGCCCAGGATGTGGTCCCAGTGCGTGTGTCCCACCAGCACCGTCGCCTTGCCTTTTCCCTGCCCGAACTCCCGATCCATCATCTCCAGGCCCAGGTTCACGATGCCCGAGCCGCCGTCGTAGATGAACTCGGCGCCCGAATCCAGCCGAAAGTGCAGGCAGGTGGAGTTTCCGCCGTATCGGACGTTGTTTGGCCGCGAAATGGGGTAGGAGCCACGGACGCCGTAGAACGAGAGTTTCATCTTCACCCGAGGTGCCGCGTTGAACAGGGCGCACGGCAGATCCGTCCTATGGCCGGACACGCTGCGCCAGGGAAATGATAAGCCTGGTCGGCCAGTTGTGGCAAGAAATGCCGCTATTGTGGGATCCTGACCAGGCGACGGATCACCAGGGCGAGGGCGCCCTGCGGCGACGGATCACCAGGGCGAGGGCGCCCTGCGGCGACGGACCACCAGGGCGCTGGGCACCCAGCGGAAGTGGCGCAGGGCGGGGCCGACTGGTAGACTGACGCATCATGGCTTGGCCGAAACCACATCTTTTGCCAATGATCTTGCACTTTGTTCTGCGGTTTGTTGGGCCGGTTGTCGGGTTGGCTGTGGGGGTGAGCGGGTTGGCCCAGGCAGCGCCCGGATCGCGGCCCGTGGTGACCCTCCGGCGGGGCACGGTGAAGGTGTACGCGGCGGCCCGTCGACGCGCGCCGCGGCGGGGAATCATCGGCGGGCGGAACGTGGTGTTCCCGCTTTTCGCCCAGGTCAAGGCCAAGGGCTGCCGCCGTCCGTGGATGCAAATCGGCCCGGAGGCCTTTGTCTGCTCTGCACGGCTCCGGCCGGGTCGCGGGCTGCCTCGGGCCACGCGGTACCCGCGCCTCCGAAAGGGGCGGCTCATGCCGCGCAGCTACTTCGTCACCCGGCGCACCGTCACCGTGCGGACCAAGCCCTTGGCTACTGCCCCGCGCGTCCGGACCCTGCGGGAGTACAGCGGCATCGTGGCCCGTGGCAAGGTCCGCACCAGCAGCGGCGTGTGGCGCCGGACCCGGAGCGGTTACCTGCCCGCATCGGTCATGCGCTTCGTTCGGCCGAGCAGGCTGGCGGGCGTGCACCTGGGATCCAAACAGAACCTCCCCATCTCCTGGATCAGCGGCGCTGCGGCCTGGGCGACCCGTCGGCCCGTCTTGAGCCGAAAAGCCCGCGTGACCAGGCTCAAGGCCTACGCTTTGGTGACCGTGGCCGAGGTGCGCAAGGTGGGGCGGCGGCGGTTTTCCCGAGTCGGGCCCCAGCGTTGGGTGCCCTCCGAGCGCGTGCGCACGGCACGGCTGCGCAAGCCACCCAAGGGCGTGGGCCTCACCCAGAAGTGGATCCACGTGTCCCTCAAGGACTGGACCCTTGTGGCCTACGTGGGCGTCAAGCCGGTCTTCGCGGCGCTCATCTCGAGGGGCTACAAGACCCCCAAAGGCCGGTATCGGGTCACGCGCAAGCTCGCCATCGCCACCATGCGATTCAACACCCGCAAGGGCGAGTACGAGGCCGAGGCCGTGCCCTGGGTCATGTACTTCAAGCCCCGCTACGCCATCCACTCAGCGTACTGGCACGACGCCTTCGGCTCCCAAGCCAGCCACGGCTGCGTCAACCTGTCGCCCAAAGACGCCCGTTGGCTCTTCGAATGGACCGCCCCGGGGCTGCCCCCGGGCTGGTTTCAGATCCACCAGACCCCCTTGTCGGGTGGCACCCACGTGATCATCGAGTAGATCCGTCCTCCCCTGGCCGTGGCTCTGATCGCGTTTTTTGGATCATTTCGCGTTTGTGCCGATGATGGGATCCATGAGGTTGGATCACATGAAGCACTGGATGCATGGCCTGGTTGGGATCTTGAGCGGGCTGGTGGCGCTGGCTGCACCGGCCGGGGAGTCCGAGGCGCGGTCCCGGCGGTGCCGACGGGCAGACAAGCTGGTCCAGCTCAAGTACCTGCACGGCGGCTCCATTTGGATCCCCTCCGAGGCGCGGTGTGGGGGGCGGTTCCCCGTGGTGGTGCTGCTGCACGGCAACAACACCAGCCGGGAGCGGGTCAAGTCACTGGGCGGCGGGCGTCACCTGGAGAGGTGGGCCCGACGGTATCTCAACGGTAGGCTGATCCGACCGCTGATCCTCGCTGAGCCCATTCACTTCGGGGCCTGCGCCCCGCCGGCCCGCCGAAAGGGGCTGCCCTATCTGTTCACCGGTCGCTTTCGCTTCGACAAGTACCGCAAGCTGCTCGAGGCCAAGCTGCGTCGACACGGGATCCGAGCGTCGAGCTGGTCGTTCATCGGCCACAGCGGCGCGGCCTGCTGTCTGACCATGGGCATGTTCGCCATCCAGAAGGTTTGGCCAAGGATCCGCGTGTGGGCCAGCGCCGACGGCTGCTACAACGGCCAGCTCCAGGCGGCCACATTGATGCAGCAGTTCGACGGCAAGCCAACGAAGGTGATCAACGCCTGCAGGGGCTACCCGGCCTACAAAGGCTACAAGAAATACGAGCGCACCTTGCTCACGCGCAAGGCGAACCCCGTGCGCTGCGACAAGCGCTACTACAAGACCTGCCGGCGTCACCCGGTGAAGCGTTGGTTCAGCTACGTGACGCGATTTGCCAGCCCGGCGGATCACGGCAAGGTGCTCGTGGAGCTGTTCAAGACCCTGGTGTTCCACGACTACCCCTCTGCCCGGCGGGTGGCTCTGAAGAAGCGGCGGGCCGCGCGACGTCGTCGCCTGGCGCGGCTGCGCCGTCGGAGGGCCTCCCATCGCCGACGCCTGGCCAGGCGTCGACGTCGGCTGCGGCGGCGTAAGCGTTTGCGACAGGTGCAGCGGAAACGGCGACGTCCGAAGCGCCGCTTGCGTCGTACCGTGGCCGAGCGGGACTAGATCTCCTACACTCCCACTATGATGAAGATCGAGGTCGTGCCGGTGCTGCTGGCCGTCGCTGTGTTGGGTGCCTGTCCGGATCGTCCACCCCGGCGGCCTCGCCCGAGCGGTGATCTCAGGCGCATGCCGCCGCTGATTCCGCGGCAGGTCCTCTTCGCCGGGCCGGGCCGGGCCCACCCGGCCATCTCCCCGGACGGTCGCCTCCTGGCATACCTGTCGCCGGTCAAGGGCGTAGTGAACGTTTGGGTTCAAACCCGCGGCAAGAGCGACGCGCGGCCCGTGACCCGGGACCCCCGCCGGCCCATCGCCCGCTTCTTCTGGGCCATGGACTCGCGGAGCCTCTTTTACCTCCAGGATCGCGGTGGCGACGAGAACGATCGCCTCCACCGCGTGGACCTGACCACGGGGCGGGTGACGGTGCTCACTGAAAAGGGCGTACGGGCCCGGGTGGTGGCGGTGTCCAAGCACCACCCCCAGGAGCTGCTGGTGGCCCTGAACCGCCGCCGGCGGAGCCTGTTCGACGTCCATCGGCTGGACCTGGCCACCGGTCGGCTTACCCTGGACACGCTGAACCCAGGAGGGGTGGTGGGCTGGCACGTGGACTTCGGCTACCGGGTTCGGGCGGCCCGGGCAGTCGGCCCCTTGGGGCGCACCCAGCTCCTGGTGCGGGATCGGCCCGGCGCGCCCTGGCGGGTGGTGCGCACCTGGGGCCCCTTGGATCAGGGTCGGCCGGTGACCTTCTCCAGGGATGGGCGTTCCCTGGTGCTGCTGGACAACCAGGGGAGGGACAAGGCGCGGCTGATCCGGCTGGACCTGACCACTGGCCGGATCAGCGAGGTGTGCGCCGACAGGCGCGCGGACCTGTCCCGGCGGGTGCTCATCCACCCCGATGACCTGACCGTCCAGGCCATCGGCACCAACTACCTCAAGCTGCGCTGGAAGGTGCTCGATGGGCGGGTTCGGGCAGACTTCGCGCGTCTGACCCGTCTGGCCGGCAACCAGACCTTCCGCGTGGTCAACCGTACCTCGGACGGGCGACTGTGGGTGGTGCAGGTCAGCGGGGATGTGCAGCGCAGCCGCTACTACCTGTACGACAGCGTCCGAGGCCGGGCCCGGTTCCTCTTTTCCGTGCGTCCCGACCTGGAGCGTTTTCGCCTGGCGCCCATGGTTCCGCACGTGATCCGCGCCCGGGACGGCTTGCGACTTGTGAGCTATCTGACCCTGCCCCCGGGCCGATCTCCGCGGCGGCTGCCCATGGTGCTGCTGGTGCACGGCGGCCCCTGGAGTCGGGACAGGTGGCGCTATCATCCGTGGACCCAGTGGCTGGCCAACCGCGGTTACGCCGTGCTCCAGGTGAACTTCCGCGGCTCGGCGGGGTTCGGCAAGGCCTTCGGGGCGGCCGGGAACCGGGAGTGGGGGCGCAAGATGCAGTGGGATCTGACCGACGCGGTGCGCTGGGCAGTGGCCCGCGGCACGGCCGATCCCGCGCGCGTGGCCATCATGGGCGGCTCCTACGGCGGCTATGCGGCGCTGGCCGGCGTTGCCTTCACGCCGAGGCGTTACGCCGCCGCCGTGGACCTCGTCGGGCCGTCCAACCTCCAGACCCTCCTCGCGTCCATCCCGCCGTACTGGAAGCCCCTGCGGGCCATCTTCCGCGTGCGCGTGGGCGATCCTGTGCGCGACCGACGGCTGCTCCGCAGGCGGTCTCCGCTGCACTTCGCTCACCGGATCCGCACACCGCTGCTCATCTTCCAGGGCGGAAACGACCCGCGGGTGAAGCCCGCCGAGTCCGAGCAGATCGTGCGCGCCATCAGAGGGCGGGGGGGCAAGGTGGGCTATGTGTTCTACTCCGACGAGGGCCACGGCCTGCGTCGGGCCGCCAACCGCCTGGACTTCGCCGGGCGGGTGGAGGCCTTCTTCGGCCGCCATCTCGGCGGGCGGGTGGAGCCCTACGTGCTGCAGGAGGGGACGACCGCTGAGGTGCGCTGAGTTGCGCGGATCCGAGACAGCTATCGCGTGGGTTGGATGTGGGTCTCGCGGAGGCCCTGGAGGGGCGGGGCGATGTTGGCGTTGGCCTCGTCGGTGCCGCCGCCCAGGTCCAGCCTGGCCCAGGCGAGGACCGCGCCGTGCCAGTCCAGCACCGCGGCCCGCATCCCGGTGGCGCCGAGGTCGGCGAACCGTTGCTGCGCCAGGCCGGTGAAGCGCAGAGTGGCCGCGCCGTCGTCATCGAGGCGCTCGACCTCCAGCTCGGCGGTGGCCAGCTGCAAGCCGAGGCCCAGGGCCTTGGACGCCGCCTCCTTCAGGGCCCACAGCTGGGACACCAGGAGGGCCCTCGTGGCCGTGTCGGTGCCCTCCAGCAGCCGCTGCTCGCCGTCGGTGAGCCACTGCTTTTCAAAGGAGTCGGGCCGGGCCTCGACCGGTGCCAGGTCCACGCCCACACGCAGTCCGGGGTCGGAGGTGGGCACGCCGAGGGCCATGGCCCGTCCACAGGCGTGGGTGATGGAGATTGCCGGGAGCAGGGCCGCCAGGCCGGGCCGCGCCGGGACCCATGGGACTGGCGCGCCGCCGGGATCCGTGGCCACCTCCACCCGGCGTCGGGGCAGGGCCACTCCGTAGCGGTCCCGCAGGTGCAGCCGGACCAGCTCCTTGGCGGCGAGGCGACCGGCGATCCAGTCCAGGCGGCGGCCGGGGTGGGCGATGTCCACTGCCTGGCGGCGCTCGGCAGGACCGAGCTCGGCCTCCAGGTCCACGACCTTGGCGTCGGGACGCCCGAGGCTGTCCACGGCGATCTCCACCACCTCCAGCAGGGCGCTGGTGGACGGGAGCGAGGCCTCGTCTGCCGCGGCCCGCTGGATCAGCACGACGTCCCGGCAGACCATCAGCGTCCCGCCCTGGGCGTCGAGCACGTCCACATCGAGGCGGTGGCGGAGGATCCCGTCGGCGTCAACGCCGGAGCCGGCCGCGCGCACGCGCAGCACCAGGTCCAGAGCCCCCTCGAGGTCCGCCGGGGCGCTCGTCAACGTGACCTGGCCAATGGCGGCAGGTAGCCCCTGGGACCGCTCGTGGAGCAGGGCGTGGAACCCTGCCGCCTGGAGCGCGGCCTCGATGGCCAGGGGGGCGAGCCGGGAATGGTCGTCGTCCAGGGCCAGGCGCTTGCCCTGACCGCGGGCGACCAGCCCCGCGGCTCCCACCAGCCGGATGGTGTCCAACACCTGGAAGGCCGGACCGTGGAAGAAGTGGCGGTAGATCTCCTCGGACTCCGGGCCGCGTCGATCCAGGGTGCCCAGGTGCAGCGGTGGGCGGGTCTCGGGGACCCGGGCCTCGTTGCTCGGGGCGGTCTCGATCTCGGCCGTGAAGTGATCCTGGTGGATCACCCGGCCCGCCTGGTTGACGCGCTCACTGGTGAGGGCGGTCCGCACGCGACAGGGTGAGCCGTTCAGGGTGGCCTCCACGATGGCGGTGATCCGTCGGCCGGGCTGCACCTTGAGGGGCCGGTGGAACCGGGCGTTTCGTAGCCCGGTCACGCGGGATCCGGGGACCAGGGTCGCCGCGGCGCGGGCCATGAGCTCCAGGCCGGCCACGGCAGGCAGCAGAGGTACACCATCGACGGCATGGTCCGCCAGCCAGGGTGCGTCAGGGGACAGGTCCATGCGGAGCGTGGCCCGCTGGCCGTCGGGGTCACAGACGATGGAGATGGCGGGCTTCTCCGGCGTCCGTGGTGTTTCGGTGGCCGGCGTTGGCGTCGGCGCCTGCGGCGTCGCGGCCGCCGGCGTCGGCGCTCGTGGTGTTTCGGTGGCCGGCGTCACCGCCAGGTCGGTTGCCGAAGCACCGGCAAGCTCGCCCAGGGGGCCGGCCACCAGCACCTCGCCGGCCAGGTCGCAGCCGAGCAGCTCCAGGGCGACCCGTGCGCCCAGTTCTGGTGGCAGGAGCTTGACGCCGTGTTCGATGAGCAGGTCCCGGATGGGTGACTTGGCGGTCATGCCCACGTCGTCCCAGCCGGTCCAGTGCACCGCCAGGGCCGCGGTGCGGGGCTCGGTGCGGTTGATCTCGGTCACCAGGCCCGTGAGGGAGGCGTTGGCCGAGGCGTAGTCGGTCTGGCCGGCGTTGCCGAACAGGCCTGCCACGGAGCTGAAGGCAACGAAGCGGCGTGGCGGTGACTCCAGCTGATCCTGGATCTCGGACCAGAGCCGTTCGCCCGCCGTGGCCTTGCAACCGAACACGGTTTCGAACTCGGCCATGGGCTTGTTCCCAAGGGGTCGGCTGCGCTCGAGGCCGGCGGCGTGGAGCACCACGTCGACGTGCCCCTCGTGCTGCTTGAGGTCGTTTACCATCCGACGCATTTGTGCTGCGTCGGTGAGATCCGCCCGCAGGTACCGAGCTGTGGCGTCCGCCTGAGTGAGGTCGTGCACCAGGGTCGCCAGCGCCTGCTCACGGTCGTGGCGCGCCAGCTCGCGGTTGATCATCGCGGGGGTTGGGCGCGTGCCCGCGGCCTTGATTCCGTCGCGGACCTCGGCGCGGGTGGGGGGCACCGCGGTCCGGGCCTCGGGCAGGCTGTCCAGGCCCGTGAGCACCAAGCGGCAGCCCTGGTCGGCGAGGCGTCGGGCCAGCAGCGCACCCAGCCCGCCCGACCCGCCGGTGATCAACACCGTGGCGCCATCCAGGGAGATGGGCGTCGCCTCCAGGGGGCCGCCGAGCTGTAGCGTGTAGGGCGAGTCGCCGCGCCAGACCACATCGGTGGCGCGGCGAGAGATGCGCAGCTCCCGAGCCAGGAGACTGCCGAGATCCTCGGGGTCCAGCGGGTCGGTGACCCCTACGACGCGCACCCTGGCGTCGGTCCACTCCCGGGACAGAGCCCGGGTCAGGCCTGCGAGGGCCCCCATCCGGCCGGATTCGTGGGTCGGACAGCCGTCGGTCTTCGCGTCGTCCTGCAGCGACAGCACCGTAAGCAGGAAGGACACGGGCGCCTGCCCGGCCGTGGCCGGCGCGGTGCGCTCCAGCGCTTGAGCCAGGCGGAAGAGGGCCGCGCTCGCCGCGGCCCCGGCCGGTGGCGTATGCTCCCAGGCCAGGAGGTTGATCACCCCCTGGAGAGGCTCGGGGTCCACCCAGCGCGTCAGCTCATCGGTCAGCGCCTCGGGGGTGATGGAGAGGAGACGGTCCGTGGGCAGGTACACGATCCTGGCGTCGGGTCCCACGAGCCCTTCGGTCACCTTGGAGGCGCGGTCGATGGAGGAGCCCACCACGAGGATGCGCCCCCGCGGCTCGGGCGTCGGCGCCGTCACCTCGGCGTTGCCAGGGGTGAACCGGATCTGCGAGATCCAAAAGCCGTCCCCCAGGTCCGCCTTGATGGCCACTGGCGTTGCCTGGTTCTCCGTCTCGTGCTCGTGTTGATGCTCGTGCGCGGCCACAGGCGCGACCGGCTTGGCGTGCTCGTGCACGGACTCGCCCGCCCCAGCGGGCTGGACCCGGTCGACGACGTAGTCTGCGAGGGCCTCCAGGGTCGGATAGTCTGCCAGGCGGAAGGAGTCGTCTCGCTCGAGGTGATAGGCCTCGCGGAGCTCGCCGACGATCTCGGCCTGCTTGACGGTGTCGATGCCGAGGTCTGCCTCGAGCTCGAGGTCGGGCTCGAGCTCCTCGAGGTCGTAGCCGGTCCGCTCGGCCACCACGGCCTGCAACCTCGCCAGGACCTCGCCAGCCCCGATCACCTCGCCTGCCTCGTGGTCGGGCACGGCAGCAGATTCGCGCACCGCCGCAGGCGCGGGCTCGGCAGCAGACCTGGGCACGGCCACAGGAGTGGGCACGGCCACAGGCTCGGGCGCGGCAGCAGGCTCGGGCACGGCCACAGGCTCGGGCGCGGCTCCAGGCGCGAGGTCGGCCGCGACCGTCCCAGCGGGCTGGACCCGGTCGACGACGTAGTCTGCGAGGGCCTCCAGGGTCGGATAGTCTGCCAGGCGGAAGGAGTCGTCTCGCTCGAGGTGGTAGGCCTCGCGGAGCTCGCCGACGATCTCGGCCTGCTTGACGGTGTCGATGCCGAGGTCTGCCTCGAGCTCGAGGTCGGGCTCGAGCTCCTCGAGGTCGTAGCCGGTCCGCTCGGCCACCACGGCCTGCAACCTCGCCAGGACCTCGCCAGCCCCGATCGCCTTGCCCGCCTCGTGGTCGGGCACGGCAGCAGACTCGCGCACCGCCGCAGGCGCGGGCGCGGCCACAGGCGCGGGCGCGGCCACAGGCGCGGGCGCGGCCACAGGAGTGGGCTCAGCCACAGGCTCCGGCGCTGCAGCAGGCTCGGGCACGGCCCCAGGCTCTGGCTTGGCCACAGGCGCGGGCGCCGCCACGACCGTCCCAGCGGGCTGGACCCGGTCGACGACATAGTTTGCGAGGGCCTCCAGGGTTGGATAGTCCGCCAGGCGGAAGGAGTCGTCCCGCTCGAGGTGATAGGCCTCGCGGAGCTCGCCGACGATCTCGGCCTGCTTGACGGTGTCGATGCCGAGGTCTGCTTCGAGCTCGAGGTCGGGCTCGAGCTCCTCGAGGTCGTAGCCCGTGCGCTCTGCCACCACGGCCTGCAGTCGCGTCAGCACCTCGTTCACCGTGGCCGGAGTGGCCGGTGTCGTAGTCGCCGGGTTCTGCTGTTGGGTCATATTCGGAATCTCCTGCGTTTGCTGAGCGTGCGTCTGGGCAAGCGTCAAGGCATCGTCCAGCGTCTCGTCTTGGGCCCGGTGATTGGTGCGACCTCTCAGCAGCCGGCGATCCCTCACCACGGCACCTCCCGCCATGCCGCAACGTTCGGCCAGGTAGTCGCGAAACACGGGCTCGTCCACCCTCGGATCCTCTCCGTCAGGCCGGCGGTAGAGGGTGAGGGCGATCTGGGAGCCGAACCCGGCCGCCAGACGCAGGGCATAGCGCCGGTGCACCTGTCCACCCGCATGGAACGTCAGGTCGGCGAAGTCCGGGTCCGGGTCATGCAGGTTGGCCACGGGGGGCAGCGTCTGCGACCAGAGCCCAGCTACCACCGCGGCGTCCTCGATGCCAGCGGCCATGGCGTGTCCGGTGTATCCCTTGGTGTTTACCACCAGCACCTCGCCCACATCCGGGCCAAAGGCCCGTCGTAGTGCGTCAACCTCGGCTTGGGCCGAGCCGCCGCGGGCAGGCGTGAAGGTCTCATGGGACATGAACACCAGGTCCCGGGCCAGGGTCTGCCGATCTACGCCCAGCCGCCGGGTGGCGCCCTCCACCAGGGCGTCCACCTCGGCTGCGATGTGATCCGGGCGCAGCCTGAGCGGGTGGGCCGCGCTGTTGGCCAGGCGCGTGGCAACGATCTCTGCCCGGGGACGCACGCCCCGCTGTCGGGCCGAGTCTGCCGATTCCACCAGCAGCGCCACCGCGCCCATGCCGATGATCATGCCGTTGCGCCCGCGGCCGAAGGGCACGGCGGCGTGCGCGAGGTCCCGCTCTGTGGTGGCTGCGCCGAGGGCCAGGAAGCCGCCGCCGATCCAGGGCAGCAGCGTGGGTGAGGTGACGTTGTCGGCGCCCACGACGACGACCCGAGCGCAGCGGCCGCAGCGGATCCAGTCCTGGGCCAAGGCCACCGCGGTGGTGGTGGAGGCGCAGGCACTGTTGATCAACGTGTTGGGTCCCAGGGCCCCGAGCAGCTCGGCGATGTGGGCGTGCCCGAGCCCCAGGATTTGAAGCAGGGCGTTGCGCGGGAAAGGTGTCGCATCCGGGTCTCGCCTGGTCAGCTCCACGAGCCGCTCGTAGCCCGGGAAGGCCGAGGCGAAGATCACACCGGTGTCCGCGGCCACCGCCGCGGGCAGGCGGAACCCCTCCCCGAGGGTGCGCCCTCCCGACACCTCGCGACGCTGCTCCACCAGGGGGAGCCACCCGTCCCTGAGCACCTCGAAGGCCGCCGCCACGCCCATGCGGGTGGTGGCGTCTCGGTCCTTGTCCCAGCTCGCGGGCAGCCGGTAGTCCTCCACCAGGTCCACCGTGCCGCCGCGGCCGACCCAGGTCATGACCCCCTCGGCCCCGTCCACGGTCTGAAGGGTGCCGGTGCCGTCGGCGGACTTGACCAGCCGCTCGATGCGCTGGTCCACGATGGACTCCTGCGCCGGGCCGTCGAGCCGGTCCAGCAGGTTCTGGCCGGTGAGGAGGGCGTCCAGGTGTCCGTCGCCGAAGAGCCGCTCCTGTCCGGGCAGCCCGGCCGCAACGCCGGTGATCCACACCGGCGCGTCGGTCGGCGAGCCGGGCGCTTGGGGAGCGCCGTCCCGGGGTCGGGGCGTGGCTGGTGGCGGTTGGGTCTGCCGGTCCGCGGGCTCCACCATCCCTACGTGCGTGTCGGATGCGCCGGCCAGCCGGGTGGCGCCCAGGGTCTGGCCGTCGGCGCTGACCAGGGCGAGGGCCTCCACGAGGCTCCGGGGCCCACCCTTTTTCGGATGGTTGGTGTGGATGGCCCGGTGGGGTCGCCCGGCGAGGATGTCCCGGGCAAAGCCGGCCAGCGCCCTCTTGGGGCCGACCTCCACGAAGGTGCGCACGCCACGGTCGTACATGCGCTCGATGATGCCGATCCACTCCACGGGGGAGGCCACCTGCCGGGCGAGGAGGTCGAGCACCTCCTCTTCGCTGCTGGGGTACTGATCGGCGGTGACATTGCTATAGATGGGCAGCCGGGCCGGGCGGATCCCCTCCCGCTGCAGCACCTGTCGAAGGGGCGCGCTCGCCGCGGCAACCACCCTCGAGTGGAAGGCGTGGGACACTGGGATTTGCATGGAGCGCAGGCCGGCGGACTCGAACCGCGCCATGGCCTGCCCCACCGCACCGCTCTCCCCGGCGATGACCGTCTGGGAGGGGCTGTTCTTGTTGGCGGGCACCACGTAGCCATCCACCTGGTCGAGCAGGGCGACCACGCGATCCGCTGGCGCGGCCACCACGGCCATCTGGCCCGGGTCGTTGCCCTCGGGCACCGCGCCGCTCATCTCCCGGCCCCGGGCGGCCACGATGCGCAGGGCCCGGTCCATGGGCATCACGCCCGCCGCGACGCCGGCCGCGTACTCGCCGAGGGAGTGGCCCGCCACCACGTCGGGCGCGAGCCCCAGGTCGGCGAGGACCCGCAGGAGGGCCACGTCGGCGGCAAGGACCGCGGGCTGGGTGACGGTGGTCTGCTGCAGGGCCATGTCGGCGGCGCTTGCAGGAGCTTCGTCCGCCAGGGAGGTTCGCCCGAAGAGGTAGTCCGACAGGGGTCGGCCCAGGATCGGGGTCATCACCGCGTCGGCCTCGGCGAGGGTCGCGCCCACTGAGGGTAGCGTGCCGAGGAGGTCGGCGAGCATGTCCACGTACTGGCTTCCCTGCCCCGGGAAGAGGAAGGCCATCTGGGGTGCCGGTCCCTCCCCGAGGTGGGTGCCGGCCCCGGCGAGCTTGATCTTGCCCTTGCCGGTCTCGATCAGGTGGGTGACCTGTTCGATCCGGGCGGACAGCTCGTCGGTGTCCGCCGCTGTGATGGCCACGCGCAGGGTCGCGTCGTGGATGGGCCGCCCATAGCGGATCGTCAGGGCCTCGAGAGACTCGCCCTGCGCGACCTGGTCCCTCAGGGTGGACAGGTCGCGGGCCAGGTCCTCGCGTGACGATGCGCCGAGGCGCAGGAGGCCCACCTCGGGCAGCGTCACGGCGGCGGCGATGTCGCGGGAGAAGTCGGGCGTGTCCGAGCGGCTCGGCGAAGGGGCGGTGCGAGTGGCCGGAGCGTCTGCCTGGGGCCGGTGCTCCTCCAACACCACGTGGAAGTTGGTGCCGCCGAAGCCGAAGGCGCTGACGCCTGCCCGCCGGGGCAGGCCGGGCGGGGGCACCCAGTCGGCGAGGTCGGTCTGGACCCGCACCGGCACGTCTGGCCCCCGGAGGGCCTCGATGGGGTTTTCGAGCCCCGCCGTGGGCAGCAGCACACCCTTCTCCAAGGCGAGGACCGCCTTGACCAGGCTCGCCGCGCCGGCCGCGCTCTTGAGGTGTCCGATGTTGGATTTCACCGAGCTGAGGGCCACCGGCCCTCCGGGTAGATCGGCGTCCCCTAGCAGCTGGCACAGGGTCTCCACCTCGGCGGCGTCTCCCACGCGGGTGGAGGTGCCGTGGGCCTCGATGAGCCCCACCGTCTCGGGCGCCACGCCGGCGTCCTCGTAGGCGCGCCGCAGGCACAGGAGCTGGCCCTCGACGCTCGGCGCCGTGAGACCCTTGGCGCCGCCGTCGGAGCTGCCGCCCATCCCACGGATGACGGCGCGGATCCGATCCCCGTCGGCAACGGCGTCGTCGAGCCGCTTGAGGATCAGCACCGCTCCGCCTTCGCCCATGACGAAGCCGTCCGCCCGCTCGTCAAAGGGCGCGCTGCCCTTGCCGGACAGGGCGTGGGTCTTGCAGAACTTCACGTAGCCGCTGGCGCACATGTTGCGGTCCACGCCCCCGGTGATGGCCAGGTCGCAGTCGCCTGCGCGCAGCGCCCCCACCGAGGCGGACAGGGCCGCCAGGGACGACGCGCAGGCCGCGTCCACGGTGTAGTTCGGCCCGGTGAGCCGGTAGGCCGAGGCCACCCGGCCGGCCACCACGTTGGACAGCTCCCCGGCCATGGTGTCCTCGTTGATGGCCGGGCGAGTGGAGTCGAGCTTCTGGCGCAGCTCTGCCAGGACCTGTTGCTGGGCGTCCCCGGAGAGATCGGAGAAACCGGCCGTCTTTTGCAGGTACTGCTCGAAGAGCCGGAAGGTCATGCGGGCCGAGGTGGTCTCCCGCAGGTCACCGCCGATGGCGTTGCCCAGGATCACCGCGCACCGCTCGCGAGGAAGGCGATCGGCCGTGAGCCCGGCGTCGGCAAGGGCCGCCTCGGTGACGTCCAGGGCGAGGAGCTGGGTGTCGTCCACGGATCGGGCCACCATGGGCGGGATCCGCCACTTGCGGAGCGGGGGCTTGAAGGCGTCCAGGAACCCGCCGATGCGGCTGTAGGACTTGTCCGGCGCCTTGGGATCGGGGTCCCAGTACATGGCGGGATCCCAGCGGTCCGGCGGGACGTCGGTGATGGAGTAGACCTTGTCGCAGATGTTCCGGAAGAAGGTCTGAACGTCCGGTGCGCCCGGCATCCGGGCCCCCACTCCGATCACGGCGATGAACGGTTTGTCTCGCTGACTCATTGTGCTCCTCGGGTGTCTCGCTCAGCTCACCGCCAGGGGCGGGTCGGCGAGCAGGTCTTCGGTGGGCAGCCGCGCGGCCAGGTGATCCATGTCCTGCACCGCGCCGCGCCACCCGGCCAGCATGCGGCCGGGGTGGAGGGCGCCGTCCAGGTTGGCGGCGGCTTCCGGGCTCAGGGTGGCGGTGCCGGAGAGGACTCCGTAGACCACGCCGGCCACCACACCGCCCGCATCGGCGGCCTGGAGCCGCGCCATGGCGGCCAGGTCTGCGGGCCAACCCTCCGGGGTCGTCTCGGGCAGCGGCCCGCCATGCGTCTTCCATCGGGCGGCCTTGCGGGACAGGGCCGCGGCGCACTCCAGCGCGGACACGGCCCGGGCGAGTTCGAAGATCACGTGCTGCTGCCGACCCAGGCGCGCCTTCCGCGCGTGTTGCACCAGCGCCACCATGGCCAGGGCGCTGGCCTCCAGCCGGGCTGCGCCCACGCCCGGGGCGCGGTCGCCCAGCGCCTTCATCTCGGTGGCCAGGTCCGCGTAGAGCTTGCCCTTGCCGATGAGTAGCTGCCGCCACCGGCCGCGCCCGGCCACCTCCTGGTTGATCTCGCTGGTTCCCTCGTAGATGGTGGTGATCCGTACGTCCCGTCGGATCTTCTCCACGTGGTACTCCCGGACATAGCCATAGCCGCCATGGACCTGAACCGCCGCGTCCGCCGCCTGGCACCCAGCCTCGGTGGCGAAGAGCTTGGCGATGGACCCCTCTACCTGCACCTCCTCCTCCCCGGCGTCGATGCGGCGGGCCACCTCTTGCACGAAAGCCCGCGCAGCCTGGAGTCGCGCCACATGGGGCAGGATCAGCTTGTGGGTCAGCCCCTGCTTGGCGACCAGGGTCGTGTCGAACTGTACCCGCTCCCGGGCGTAGGCGATGGCCCGGCGCTGGGCGTCCACCCCGGCCCCCAGCCCAAAGGCTGCCACCATGAGCCGCGTGTAGCCGAACACCTTCGCTGCCTGGGCCAACCCCTGGCCCTCCACGCCGCCCACCAGGTGATCGGCCGGAACCACCACGTCCTCCAGCAGAAGCTCGGCGGTGTCCGAGGCGCGGATGCCGTGCTTCTCCTCTTTCCGTCCGGGGCTGAACCCGGGCGTGCCCCGCTCCACCACGAAGAAGCTGGGGCCGCCCGGCGCCTTGGCGAGGATCGTATAGAGGTCGGCCACCGAGCCATTGGTGATGAAGCACTTCTGGCCGGTCAGTAGGTAGGCGGGCTTGCCGTCCAGGGTGGTGGGCTCGGCCCGGGTGCGGATGGCCGCTACGTTGCTGCCCGCGCCGGGCTCGGTGACGCCGTAGGCGACCAGGAGCCCCTCGTCGGCGATGCGGGTGAGCCACCGCTCCCGCTGGAAGGGCGTGGCGCCCACGAGGATTGGGTCGGTGCCCAGGGCCGTGGCGAGGACCGAGGTGGCCACGCCCAGATCCAGCGCGGCCAGGGCTTCGGACACGGTGCAGATGTCCACGGCGCCGGCGTCCATGCCGCCCACCTCTTCGGGCAGAAACAAAAGGTGCAGGCCGATCTCGGGCCCAAAGAGCTGGCGCACGAGGTCCTCGGGGAAGCGATCCTCCGCGTCGAGGTGGAGGAGCAGGTCATCGGGCAGCTCCCGGCGCCCGAACTCCTTGAGGCTTTCGAGCACCAGGGACCGGGTCTCGTGGTCGAGACCGGCGCCTCTTCCGACGGGCTCGGTATGAAAGGTGTTCGCTGCGACCATTTTTGATCTCCTCACGACGAATAGGGATTTGTACCCGGGTGTCGGGTGCATCGCGGCCTCAAGCATGAAACGTGCCATCGCTTACATTCCATGGTCGGCCGGAGTTGCTGGATCCGGTGTAAGGGGATGTGTGAGCAGATATGGCGCCCTGGGGGCGTGACCGAGAACCCATGCAAGATTGGTCCGACCAATGACACGGCGCGTAGTCTGGAATGGTCGGCTCCCTGCCACCCCAGGTTCGCAGTCTGGCCTCGCGAGGTGCGTACCCCGGGTGGCGCGAGGTGCACACCCCGGGTGGCGTGTCCCTGGGAGGAACCCAGGGTTATTCGCGCAGGGCGACCAAGGCCACCACCGCGCCCAGGGCCGGCAGGGCGGCGGCGGCGAGGTAGGTGTGGTCGGCGCCCAGCCCAGTCCAGGCGTACCCGGCGGCCAGGCTGCCCAGGGCGCCCCCGAGGCCGTGGGACAGGGCCGCGTAGAGGGCTTGGCCGCGGGCCTGGAGCGGTCCGGTGAACCGCCGGTGGATCACGTGGATGTTCACCGCGTGGAACAGCCCGAAGCTGAAGGCGTGGAGGGTCTGGGCGACAAGCAGCACCCCGAGGTGCCCGACGAACAGGGCGATGAGCACCCACCGCACCGCGGTCAGAGCGAGGCTCGTCACCATGAGCGTCCGGGCGGAGAAGCGGCCGAGCAGCCGGCCCGTCACCAGGAACATGCCGATCTCGGCCAGGACGCCCAGTCCCCACAGGGGGCCGATCTGGCTCTTGGAGTAGCCGCTCTGCTCGAGGTGGATCGTGATGAACGTGTAGTAGGGGCCGTGGCTGGCCACCATGAGCACCGACACCGCGAAGAGGCCCAGCACCTCGGGCCGCCGCAGGACCTGCATCAGGCGCGGCGCGTCTCCGGCAGGCGGGCGGCCCGGGTGGTCGGGGATGGTCAGGCTCAGCATGGCGATGGCGACGAAGATGCCGAGCACCACCGGTATCAGCAGCATCTCTCCATGCCGCTCCAGCAGCCATCCCAGGGCCACCACGCCCACGATGAACCCGACGCTGCCCCACAGCCGCAGCCGGCCGTACCGCTCGGCCCGTCGACCCAGGTGGTTCAGGGTGGTGGCCTCGTAGGGCGGAAGCGTGGCCGACCGGCAGAAGCTGAACAGCGCCGACACCCCGGCCAACCAGGCGTAGCTCCGGCCACCGAGGACCCCGGCAAAGGCCACGCAGCTGCCCGCGGTGGCGAGGCGCACCAGCAACATGCGCCGGCCATACCGATCCGACAGCCACCCCGCCACCAGAGGTGCCGCGATGCGCGTGGCCATGAACACCGCCACCAGCTCGCCGATCTCCGCCGGAGAGAACCCCAGGCGCTTGAGGTACGGCGCCCAGTAGGGCACCAGCGCCCCCAACGCGGCGAAGTACAGCAGGTAGAAGGCCGCGAGCCGGAAGGTGGGAGTGGAGGGAGCGGTCGGGTTGGAGGGAGCGGCCGGGTTGGAGGGAGCGGCCAGGTTGGAGGGAGTGGCCGGGTTGAAGGGAGTGGCCGGGTTGGAGGGGGCGGCCGGGTTGGAGGGAGCGGCCCTCTCACCGGACCCGTCTTCACGCAGAGAAGCCATGGATCGCCGGAGCTTACTCATCGCGCCTGACCAAGTAAAGCGCCCCGCCCGCCCGGGTGCAGATCCCCGAAGACACAATACGGACAGAGATCACTGGCGGATACCAGATGGAGAGGATGATCTCGATGAGCAGACCCAGCAGAACCCATGGGGCTCCGCGTCGGCCTCCATGTGGGCCAGATCCGCAAGGACAGTCTCTTGGTAACGCATACATTTGGAAACACACCTCGTGTTCGGATCCTTCGAGATGGGCAGCTTCGCCAAGCACCTTACAGCGTCTCTACCAGCGCTCGCGGCGGCGCTTGCGTGCCACCCCGAGGTGGCGTCGACCATCGACCATCGACCTGAACACCGCCAGCGCGGGTTTCGAAACCTACCTTCCATCTGACTGTGCTCGCCACCGCCATCGGCCAGCCCCGTGTCCACGCACAGTCGTTTTCGCTGGTGTGGAACGAGGTCTACCCAGACAGCCCCGTTGCACTTGATGAGCTGTTGAAGGAGGCCGGCGTGGCCGCGACGCCGAGCGGATGATCAGGTCCTCTGGAGAGACTGTCCTTTGGCAGTTTCGACGTGTCGGGTGAGCCCACCCTCTACTTCGGCTGGGCGAAACGCCCGAAGAAGAGGATCACGCCGGTCTGGGTGTCTCGGATCAGGAAGAGGAAGGGGTGGTCGGCGCGGAAGACCGGGATCACCGGGCGACGGGCCCTTCCACGAGGCGCCATCACGACGGCCGTGGCGGCAGCAGCGACGGTGCCCTCTTCGGTCACATCGCAGTTGGCCTGGTGGATGATTTTGGAGATCCTCAAGAGCCGCTCGGGCTCCATGCCCGAGAAGTCAGCCCCATCGGAAAACGCCAGAGGCATCCCCAGATCGACGAGCTGTTTTTTGAGGTCGAAGCGACTCCCCAGGTTGAACCGCGGCAGATAGACCCGGACCTTGCGCTTGCGCAGGTTGGCGGTGAGCTGCGCGAGTCGCTGGGCGGTCAGGGTTTTCTCCAGCGCGGCCAGGCCGTCCACCTTGGTGGGCAGCACCACCACCATGGAGAGCCGCCTGCCGACGTAGCCCATCTCCAGCACGTGTGCGTCCGGGGTGGACCGATAGCCGAACCTGCCCTGCTGGTACATGGTGGGCGTGGAGACCTTGTGGGCGGCGTTCAGTCGGAAGTCCCGGGGTTTGGTGTTCTTCTTGTCGAACCTGCGCGCCCAGCTCCCCTTGAAGTAGATGGCGTTGGCGAGCACCATGAGAGTGGTCTTTTTGATGTCCGGCTTTTTGAGCAGCTCGGGGATGCGGTCCTTGGTGCGCTTTTTCACCCAGTCGTTGATCACCTTCCGAGCGGCGTCCGGGTTCCTCTTGAAGTTGAGCACGTGCAGCGCCGAACCGTAGCTACGGGTCAACAGACCGACGTAGCCCGGCCGCAGCGCAAGCCCTGTGTTGGGGAAGACGCGGTTGGCGATGGCGAGCTCATATCCTTTGCCGGCGACGAGCCGGCTCTGCACGGCGCCGATGGCCGGATGCAGTCGGGGCTGCCCCAAGGCGTAGTGCATCACCTTGGCCATCTCGGTGGCGGTGTCGCCCTTGGCGCCGGCGTAGGTCATGCCCACGGCGGTGTTGATACTCCAAGGCGAGAAGAAGATGTTGCCCGGCCTTTGGCAGAGCCTGGAGTACAGGTCCAGGGCGAAGCCGTTCGCACCCGCCGACACGGTCTTCTGGTCGCCCGCGGGGGCCTTGACCGCAATCGGAGCCTTGTTCCCGGTCGACGTCTTGACCCCGGTCGGCGTCTTGACCCCGGTCGGCGTCTTCTCGGCCGTCATGGCCGGGGCTTCCGGCCCCGGGCGCGACGTGGGCAGCGCATTGCCCTGGGATTTTTTTTCGGGGTCCGGGGCGGCAGGAGCCTGGTGTTTGGGCTTGCGTGTGCACCCCGGCGTCCCGATGGACACCGACAGGGTCAACACAGCGGCCAGCCATTGGAATCGTCTCATCTGCATAGTCGACCTCCTTGAGGCGTATGTGCCTGCCTGTGTTGGAACGCTGGACAGGCCCCGGAGATTGTCATCGTTCGGTCATGTCGCCGGTCATGTCGCCGGGACCGTCGCTGGGACCGTCACCGGGACCGTCACCAGACCCGTCGTCACGTAGAGAGGCCATGGATCGTCTGAGCTTACCCACCGCGTCGGACCAAGTAAACCGCGCATGGGCTTGAACCCGGGCCGGCACGTGATACTCTGGCGGCCGTCCGGGCCTGATGAGCCCGATGGAGGCGTCGCATGTATGTCGTGCTCGTGAGCCCGCTCAGTCATGTGGTGGTGCGTTCGGACGAGGATCCCGGCCTGGGCGCGGACTTCGTGCGGATGGTGCAGGAGTCCATCTCCCAGGAGCTGGGTGAGACGGTGACCTGGGAGGAGCCGGCCGAGTCGGAGGAGACCCTGGTGGCCGACGAGCTGGATCCCTTCTGCTGGCATGGCCTGCGGGCGGCTGCGCTCCGGCTAGAGCAGGAGGGCAGCCTGGAGGGGTTCGACCCGGGGGAGGAGCCCTGGGATCACCCGCTGTTTGGCGAGGCCGAGGAGCGTGGCGGATCCGAGCGGTTCCCCCAGGTGGTGCACGGCGAGGCGGACCTGGTGGCCTACGCCCCGGTGGAGCTGAAGGACTGCTTCCGGCTGACGCCGGTGGCCGATCCCGACGAGGACGTCAAGGGCGGGGACGAGAAGGAGGGCGAGGAGGAGGCCGAGGGGGACGTGGCCGTGGGGTCGCTGCCCGCCCTGCGGCGGGAAGTGGCGATCCTCGGGAAGGCCCTGGGGCTGCCCGACACGCCGGAGATCTCCGAAGATCTGGTGCCCGCAGACAGCGACGATCCCCTGGTGGAGGCGCGGTTCGGGTGCGCGGTCCTCGCCGTGCGCGCCGCGGAGGCCGCCGAGGTCGGCGTGCCCCTGATCATCGCCTGGGACGACAGCCCGGACGAGGACGACGGCGACGACGAATAGCACCGAGCAGAACCAGCCACAGCGCGACCAGGGGCAGGGCCCCCGGACGGGGGCCGAGGTGGGCGGCACGGCATCCGCAGCCCTGGCCGCCACCGCCCGAGGGCGTGGCGTCCGGGGTGGCGGCGTCGGTCCCCACGCCGCTGTCCAGTAGCTCGCCGGCGCCCTCGACGTAGGTCACCGTGCGGCCGATGGCCACCTGGGTCTGGTTTTGGATGTAGGGCGGCCAGGAGGGCCAGGCGATCTGCACGTTGTCGGCCACGGTGGCGTCGCCGAGGCCGAAGTGCAGGGTCAGGGCGTTCTGCGTGGTGGTGCCCTTGCCGCCCTCCACCTGGCGCATGTAGGTCTGCCCGCCGGCGGTCACGGTGACCCGGGCGCCGATGCCGGCGCGGTTGGAGAGGGTGCCCATGAGCCGGACCTTGAGCCAGGACCCGGTGGCGGTGAGGTCGTTTCGGTACAGCCGCCGGGACACGAGGTCCAGGTCTCCGTCGCCGTCGATGTCGGCCCAGGCCGCGCCCCAGCCGTTGTCCACGTGGGCGCCGGCGTTGTAGGTCTCGTCGGTGAAGGTCAGATCTCCCTGGTGGCGGTACAAAAAGGAGCGGTAGCCCACGTAGACCCCGGTCACGAACAGATCCATGAAGCCGTCGTTGTCGAAGTCCCCCAGGGCGGTGTCCGAGTGGGTCTCGTAGTACTTGATGCCGGCGACCTCGCGGATGTCGGTGAAGGTGAAGTCCGGGGCGCCGCCGTTGATGTAGACCATGGACTTGTCGGAGAATTCGATGAAGCGGGGGTGGGCCAGGTTGGCCGTGAACAGGTCCCAGTCCCCGTCGTTGTCGAGGTCCGCCCACTGGGAGCCGATGGTGTGGCCATAGGCGCCCGAGATGGGCACGCCCACCACGCCGGCCTCCACGGAGCGGTTTTCGAACAGGCCGTAGCCCCGATTGTGAAAAAGCAGGTTGGGGTTCAAACGATAGTTGGACACGAAGATGTCGGGCCAGCCGTCGTCGTCGTAGTCGGCCCAGTTCACGCCCCGACCACACTGGGCGGGCACGTTGCGGACGCCCGACTCCTCGGAGACGTCGGCGAAGGTCCCGTCGCCCTGGTTCTGCCACAGGATGTCGAGCGTGGCGACGCTGAGCACGCCACCGGTCCAGCTCTGGGGGGTCTCGTAGTTGGCCACGTACAGGTCCACGAACCCGTCGCCGTCCATGTCCCCCCAGGCGGCGCCCTCGGTGGGTAGAAAGTCGTAGGGCTGCCCGGCCTCCTCGGAGACGTCGGTGAAGGTGCCGTCGCCGTTGCCGCGCCACAGGAGGTCGTGGGCGGGCGGGGGCTCGGGCGCGACGGGCACGCAGTGGCCGTCTGTGCAGGCGTCGTCCGCGTTGGGGCAGTCGGCCACGCCCACGCATTCGGTGCGGTGGCGGCAGCGCCCCTCGACGCAGGTGTAGTTCTCGGCCGGGCAGCCCGACGGCGTCGAGCACGCGGGCAAGAAGTTGTGCACCGTGGCGTAGAAGTCCAGGTGCCCGTCGTTGTCGTAGTCGGCCCAGACGCCGCCGCTCGAGGAGGTGCCGCCGATGCCCGCCTGGTCCGTCACCTCGGTGAAGGTGCCGTCGCCACGGTTGGAGAACAGCCGGTTGCCGTTGACCAGCAGGTCCTCGTCCCCGTCGCTGTCATAGTCGGCCCACGCCATACGGAACGGGCTCACGTCCGTGGCGCCGAGGGTCTCGGTGACGTCGGTGAACCAGGGCGTCTCCACCACGTCGTGGTACTCCACCACGGCGCGCACCAGGGCGTCGGCCGCCTTGTCCGGATTGTCTGCGGCGCCGACGAAGTACCAGTCGCCGTCGATGCGCACCAGGCTGCGGTGTTCGTCCGAGCCCGTGCCGTCCCAGGCCAAGAGGGTGGAGGCGTCGGTGACCACCTGGCCCACGTAGAAGTTCTCCAGGGCGGGCATCTCGAGCCCCTCGGCGGTCAGGTCGATCTCGGTCCAGTCCCCGGCCACGGGCGTGACGACCCCGGTCCAGACCACGGTGTCCACGTCCGGAGAGTTGCCGCCGCTGTCGGCCCACACGGCCACGGTGGTGTCTCCGCCCACGGCTTGGAACCACAGCCTCAGGGTCAGGAGGGTGGCCGGGTGCTCCGCCGTGAAGCGCACCACCTCGATGTCCCCTGGCGAGAGTTGCACCGCCCCTGTGCTCACCCCGTCGTCATAGCTGAGCTCCTCCACTTGCGCCCACACCGGAGAGGCACAGACGAAAACCCCCACCAACCCGATCACCAAGGTCAACGTCCTGGGCATGATCCACCTCTTCCACCCTGCCGGGATTTCAACATTCAACCAAATTCGCTCGTGCCGGCCCGGGTGGCTCGCCTGGCTCGCCTGCCGCGCCTGGCTCGCCTGCCGGGATTTCAACATTCAACCAAACTCGCTCGTGTCGGCCCGG
>Ga0272441_10000551_pt1 | contig 85621 bp, 96 predicted proteins | sample SSMProp6N_FD_193582 | JGI IMG/M metagenome (GOLD analysis project Ga0272441, IMG submission 193582) | Marine sediment archaeal communities from Little Sippewissett salt marsh, Falmouth, MA, United States - SSM-Prop-6N | ecosystem: Environmental > Aquatic > Marine > Wetlands > Sediment ...
GAAGTTGTATTATACGTATGATATGTAATATTTGAGGTTGTCCAATTAGTATCCCAGTTGCTATCATTATCAAAATCCCATCTATAACCAGTTATTATACCATCAGAATCACTACTATTTGATACATCAAATTTTACTGGTTCATTAATATATCCATTATATGGTCCACCCGGATCCGAGATTGGAAGATTATTTGGTTTTTCTGTTTGATATTTTACAACAAGATATGGTTTTTTCTCGTTATTATTTTTTGAATAAAAAAGTGATGTTGGGATGTTTACACCACCCCAGCTATTTTCATCACAGATCTTCCACCCGTGATTATCCCAATTATTATTAATGTAATCTTGAACATCAACTGTTAAATTCCAAATCATATATTCATAATCATCTGGAATAGTTGATGAAGCAGTTATTTTCCCTGCATTTATTGGTCTATAGTTCCAATTGACAGTTGTTTCATCCCAGTTTTCACCAATCCGGTACACAGTAAGAATTCGACCAGCTGGATCGTTATCAATAAATCCATAGTAATAAAGATATAGTTTTGCACTTATAACATACATGCCAGATGGGATACTACTTAGATCGAATCTAATAAGTCCATAGTTTTCCCAATAAGTGTTATTTGTAATTCCATATTTTGAATTAATTTTTGTATAGTTTATTGAACCATAATTTGTATTCCTGTTTTTTTCAGATATAAAACTATCCTGATTTGGATAAATAGTAATTGGATCAAACTCTTCTGAAATGACAATAGGTACAAATAATATATTTATTAGAAATAACGCTACTATTATCATCTTTACCTTCATACTTTACCAAACCTTATTTACCCTGATTCATGCTAACCTTTCTCAATAATAATATATAAAAATAACCTGTCAAAATGTCAAAATGAAAAAGATTAAATCATTTGAAAATATTTAATAAAAGTAAAATAGATATTAACAAGTGGGGAGAAAACAGAAAAAATGGAAATAATTCTAAATATATTCAATAATCAATATATAAGATTTTTAACAATACTTTTGGGAACAATTTTAATAATTGCCTTATCTTATTTTTTGATTAAATTTATTGTTAAAAAAATTGCTGGCAAAAAAAAGGTTTATATGAGTTTTATCCTAAAACAAATTCTAAAACCAAGCTTAATGCTAGTATTTTTACTAGGTCTTTTCACATCATTAAAATCAATTACAGAGATCAATCTATATACTTTTCCAGTAGGGGACAATACATACATACTAATTGATTCGATATTTTTTGTAATTGTCACTTTAGTAATATCGCTACTTGTATCAAGAATACTAACTGTAATAATGATTGGTTTTACAAAGGTTAAAAAAGATTTTAAAAGAGCACCTGGGCTTATCAACAAGTTATTAAGTGCAATAATTTTTATAATAGGTATAGCAATAATTCTTGCTTATTTTGAGATAGATATAACCCCATTGATTGCTGGAGTTGGACTTGGAGCTCTTGCTATTGGTCTTGCACTACAAAGCACTCTATCAAATCTTTTTGCAGGTATGCATCTATTATCAGATAAACCAATAAATGTTGGAGATTTCATTGAGCTTGATAAAGATAACTCTGGTTTCATAGAAGATATCGGATGGAGATCAACAAGGATAAGGATGCTAACTGATAATCTTTTAATTATTCCAAATGCAAAACTAGCTGATAGCAACATAATAAATTATTCAATGCCAAAACAGGATCTATCAATATGGGTTCCTTGTGGTGTAGCTTATGAATCTGATTTAAAAAAGGTTGAGAAAATAACTCTTGAAGTTGCAAAAAAAATCCAGGAGAATACAGAGGGAGCTGTCAAAAGTTTTGAACCAGCTTTTAGATACAGAGAGTTTGGTGATTCAAACATAAATTTTATCACAATTCTTAGAATAGAAGAACCTATGAAGAGATTTACCGTTAGAAACGAGTTTATAAAAGAATTAAAAGAAAGATATGACAAGGAGGGAATAGAAATATCCTGGCCTATAAGAAAAATATATAATATTTCAGAGAAAAAAAGGAGATAATATAATTTGTCGAAACTAATAAAAAAATCTTCTAAAACAAAAGGTCTTCCACCAGGAACACTAGTTCATATTGGCGATCAAAAAACAACACCAGTTGAAATAGGCGTTATTAATTACACATCTCAGAAATTAGATGAATATATTTGTAAAAACGTAAAAGATTGTTTTTCATGTAAAAATAAAAACAATGTATCATGGATAAATGTCGATGGTATACATGATATTAAAATAATTGAGGATATTGGAAAAAACTTTGGTATTCATTCTCTTGTTTTAGAAGATATTGTAAATACTGATCAACGTCCAAAAATTGAGAATTATGATGATTACATTTTTATTGTATTAAAAATGCTTCATCATGATGATGTTAAAAATGGAATATTAGTAGAACAGATTAGTTTTTTATTAACACGTACATGTGTGATATCTTTCCAAGAGATGAAAGGTGATGTTTTTAATTTTGTAAGAAATAGAATTAGAAATAACAAAGGCCGTATTAGAAAAAATGGTGCAGATTATCTATTGTATGCTTTGATGGATGCAATCATTGATAACTATTTCGTAATTCTTGAAAAAATAGGTGAAAAAATTGAGAGTATGGAAGATATATTAGTTGAAGATCCCTCTCCAAAGACCCTTCAAAACATATATAATTTGAAAAAAGAAATGGTCTATATTAGAAAATCAATATGGCCATTGCGTGAACTTATAAGTGTTCTAGTAAGGGAGCAATCACGTCTTTTTAGAAAAACAACAAATGTTTTCCTACGTGACCTATATGATCATACAATTCAGGTTATAGATACAGTTGAAACATTTCGTGATATGGTATCAGGTATGCTTGAGATTTATATGAGTAGTGTCAGTAACAAAATGAATGAAGTGATGAAAGTATTAACCATATTTGCATCAATTTTTATACCACTTACTTTCATCGCAGGAATATATGGTATGAATTTTCATAATATGCCTGAGCTGAGCTGGAAATGGGGTTACCCTGTTGTATGGGCAGTAATTATATGTGTTACTATTGGTATGTTATTTTATTTTAAGAAAAAAGAATGGTTATAATTTTTTTTTAATCTTCAAATTCTAAATATTCACTGTTTCTTATAAGATGAGGATCAACATAGCCATTTATTGAAATTGGAATGCTCTGACGAGTATCTGCGATAAAAAAATCACCTTCAATTCTTAATAAAACCCAGTCAGGTAAAAGTTTCATGCTACCTGAAAATAAAAATTTCATATAAGGAATTAATATCTGTGTTTTCACACATATTCTTTGTTTTGGAGCAATCTGGCAGACTTCCATTTTTTCTTTTACAATCAATGTTTGTTTTTGATTATCAACCCTATAAATACTACAGTTTAGGTTTCTTGCAAAAAGTGGTATATCACTTGGATTATAAATATTGAAACCAACAGTGGTTTGAATACCTCTCAATGTTAGTTTAAGCTGTATCGGAAGACCAAAATCAACTGTTTCATCATAAAAAATGAATTCCTTGATATCGGGAATATCAAAGATGGCATCAGTTGAAAATGAAATATTTTTTTCAATTCCTGCAAATCTTACACCAGCAACACCCTCAACATCCATTATTAATTTCTGACCATCTAATGCTTCATAAAAAACAGTACCTTTTGAATTAAAAGTCTTTGAGTCTTTTGGATCAATATAATCCCCATATACTATTATTCTTCCTACTTCTTTTTCTTCATCAGTTTTTATTGTTAAAAGAATATTATCAATATTGAATTTGAAACCAGTTGGATTATATACTTCAACTGATGTACTAAAATTTACTCCATCTTCAGTTAATTTATCAAAACTTGCTTCAATATTTATATCCGGTGGTCTAATATCCTCAAAGACTTCTTCAATAGATGTGAGAACATATATCTCAAGTGGAATTGTTTTTTCAATAAATCCAAATATTTTGATGCCTGCTTTAGCTGTCACAATGTTTTTTAGAATTTTAAAATCATCATTTTTAAAACTAAGGCCATCCTCTGATTGAAAACTTTTTTTACCATTTGAACCAATATTTCCACCCTGTATTAATATTTCGCCGATTTTTTCATCATTTTTTGTTTTACTTTCAACCTTTAGATCTGATATGATTAAATCAAAAATATTTGGGTTAGATATCTCAATATTTGTCCCAAGGATTACCTCTTCTGAGTTTACATCAAGAATATCCATATTCATTGTAATTTCAGGTGATTCAATCATTTGTACATTTAGAAAAATAATTGATGAAAATATTAGATTTATTATTATTAGAACGATGAGTATTATTTTTATATATTTCATGATTTTTTACCAATATACTATTTATATATATCTTATTAGTATAAAAATATTCTTAATAAAAGATAATAATTTAATTAACCTTATAAAAATATATAAGTACATGATTCAATATAATAATTTTTAGGATGAATGTTGTTATCGCCGGTGGAGGATTTTGTGGAAGTGTTGTTGCAAAGAAACTTGAAAAGATAAAAAATATAAAGGTAGTATTAATCGATCAAAAAGAATATTTTGAATATAAACCTGGCATTCCAAAAATGATTAGAAACAAAAAAAATGCTAATGATTTAAAGATTGAATATAAAGAATTTTTAAAAAATACAAGTCTCATCTTTGAAAAAATAAAAAAAATAAACCCTAAAAAAATAGAAACAGAAAATAATACATATAAATATGATTTATTAGTAATTTCATATGGAGTAAAGTACCCAATATTTTTAAAGAATAAGGAAAACGTTTTTACAATCACAGCAATAGATGAAACATTAAAAGCGCTAAAAAAACTTAGAAAATCAGAGAAAATTTTGATAATAGGTGGAGGATTATTAGGAGTTGAAACCGCAGCTGAGATTGCCACTCAAAAAAATAAAAAAAAAATTATTATCGTTCATTCAAAAGATCGTTTAATTAAAAGAAATCCAACCTATGCATCTTATATTGCAAAAAAATTCTTAGAAAAAAACAATGTAGAGATAATTTTTAAAGAGAAAATAAAAGAAAATAAAAATGGAGAATATTTAACTGATAAAAATAGGATAATGTCTGCTGATATATGTTTTTGGAGCGCAGGAATAAAATGTGATACTTCTTTTATGGAAGATTTTGATAAATCAATTTTTACAGGTAATGGTTGTTTAAAAGTAGATAAATATCTTAGATTAAAGGGATATGATAATATTTTTGTAGGTGGTGATATAACCGATATTAAAGAAGAAAAAACAGCTCAGAATTCAGAACATCATGCAAAAACAATTGTAAAAAACATAAATAGAATATTATTAGATAAAAAACCTAAAAAATACAAAAAGAAAATTGGGCCTTTGTTGATAAGTCTTGGATCAAAAAAAGGAATTCTTGTTTTTAGAGAGATTTGTTTCTATGGATTTATACCAGCTTTTTTGAAGGAATTTGTTGAATTATGGTTTTTCAAAAAACTCTAATTATTAATCAGTTAAGTTTTTATCTAAATTAAACATTGTTAATCTATAATATGGGGTATATTATATGATTGAAATAAACTACTTAACTCTTGATTTATTGATAATTATTTTTCCATTGCTATTTTCATTTAAATGGGTTTTTCCTTACTACAAGAATTACAAGCCATTGTTTGCATCAATTGTAATCGTCGGCGGCGTCTACATATTTTGGGATATGCTTGTGACAATTAGAGGTGATTGGTGGTTTCAAAAAGAATACCTTATTGGTCTTGAATTGATAATCCCTCTGGAAGAAGCATTATTCTTTGTGGTTGTACCCTATTCATGTATTTTTATTTATGAAAACCTTCAGTATTTTTTCCCTGATAAAAAAATTGCTTTTAATAAATGGTTTTATTACGCACTTGCAATAGTTTTATTTATTGTTGGAATTAGTTTTTACTATCAAGATTATACAATTTTATCTCTTCTCTCTGTAAGTGTATTTTTCCTAATTGCAGCAACTTGGTTCCCAGATATATTAAAATCTCGTAATTACTGGTTATATATCCTAATATCATTTGGTGCGTTTCTAATTTTTAATTATATTCTTACTAGCATTCCAATTGTAGGCTATAATCCTGATGCAATATGGGGTGGAACCGTTGAACAAATCTGGTATGGAAGATTTATAACAATTCCATTTGAGGATTTCTTCTATAATTTTTCAATGCTATCATTTTATCTAATGATATATTTATATTTCAAAAAAAGATTGAATATTATTTCAAAATAAAATCTAATAATATTTATGGGTGGAGGAAAAAATATGAAAAATAAAAAAGTAATAGTAATAGGCTCAGGTTTCGGAGGTCTTGCCGCTTCAGCTCTTCTAGCAAGAGATGGATATGAAATTACGGTTCTTGAAAAAAATGATCATCCTGGTGGTAGAGCAAGTGTTTGGAAGAAAGACGGTTTCACATTTGATATGGGTCCATCTTGGTATCTTATGCCGGATGTTTTTGAAAATTTTTTTGCTGAATTTGGAAAAAAACCAGAAGATTATATGGATCTTGTAAGACTTGATCCATCATATAGAGTATTTTTTGATGAAAATGATTATGTTGATATAAGAGCAGATATTCAAAAAAACCTTGATCTTTTTGAAAAATTAGAACCTGGTGCAAAAGAAAAAATGAAAGAATATCTAGATATGAGTAAATATGAATATGATATTGCTATGAAGGATTTCATCTATAAAGACTATAAACATCTAACAGATTTTTTCAAACCAAAATTAATTGTTGAAGGAACAAAACTTCATATGTTTGAAAAACTTGATTCTTTTGCACAGCGTTATTTTAAAAGTGAGAAAATTAGAAAAATATTGGAATATACAATTGTATTTCTAGGGGGAAGTCCATATGATAGTCCTGCTCTTTATTCACTTATGTCTCATGTGGATTTTAATATGGGAGTATGGTTTCCAAAAGGCGGTATGGGAAAACTAGCTGATTCAATGTATAAGCTTGCAATGGAACAAGGAGTAAAATTTGTTTTTAATGAACCAGTTGAAAAAATAAATATTGAAAAAGGTGTTGCAAAAACTGTTAAAACAAAGAAAAAAGAATATACTGCTGATATTGTTGTTGCAAACTCTGATTATGCATGGTCAGAGTTAAATCTTCTTGATAAAAAAAATAGGTCTTATTCTGAGAAATACTGGGATAAAAAGAAGATTGCACCATCAGCTTATCTCTTATTTCTGGGTTTGGATAAACCAATTAAAAAATTTCTTCATCATAACTTATATTTCCATCCTAAATGGGATGAACATTTTGATGACATTTTTAAAAATCCAAAATGGCCCAAGAATTTTTCATATTATGTATCTTGTATTACAAAAACAGATCCAGATACTGCTCCAAAAAACGGAGAAAACGTATTTGTATTAATACCTGTCGCACCTGATCTCAAAGATGATGAAAAAACACGTAAAAAATATTTTGATATGACACTTGATCATATGGAAAAACTTGCTGGTGAAAAACTTCGTGATCATATTGTTGTAAAACGTATTTTTGCACATAATGATTTTTCAGATAGATATAATGCCTATAAGGGAACAGCTCTTGGACTTGCTCATACACTAAAGCAAACAGCAATATTTAGGCCAAAACAACAAAGTAAAAAAGTAAAGAATCTGTATTATACCGGTCATTATAATCATCCAGGAATTGGTGTTCCAATGGTAATTATTTGCTCTCAGATACTATCTGATACTTTGAAAAAGAAAAAATAATAATATTTTTTCATGGGGGAGTTTTTGATAAGTCAAAAAATAAATGAAAACGATTCTTCATCAAAAGAACGTCTCGATTTATGTCTATCAGCTGGGAATCTAGCATGGTGGGAGATGGATGTTAAAACAGGTAAAATAGTTTTTAATGAAAACAAGGTAAAAATGCTTGGTTACAAACTTTCTGATTTCAAAGATGTTGATTATAATGCTTTTACTGATCTTGTTCACCCTGATGATTATGATTTTGTAATGAAAGCTATGAAGGATCATATTGAAGGGAAAAAAAATCTTTATGAAGTTGAATATAGAATTAAAACAAAAAAAGGAGATTACAAATGGTTTCATGATCGGGGCTCAATTGTTAAGATGGGAAAAAATGGTGAACCACTTGTTGTAAAAGGCGTTGTTTTTGATATTACTGATTTAAAAGAAACAGAAAAAAAGTTAATAGATTTAAATAATAATCTAGAAGAAATTGTAGAAAAGAGAACTGAAGAACTAGAAAAATCAAATAAAAAACTAAAAGAAGAAATAATTGAGAGAAAAAAGGCAGAAGAGTATTCTGAAAGATCAAAAGATAATCTTCGTAACGTAATAGATAGTGCATCAGAGATGATAGTAGCATTTGATATGAATAATAGGATTTCAATTTGGAATAAGACAGCTGAAAAAATTACAAATTATAAACAAATAGAAGTCCTAAATAGGGGTATTAGGAAACTAGAAGTATTTGATGATCCAAAAAAGGTTACAGATGATATAAGAATTGTTTGTGGTAAAAAACCACCAGAATTTATTGATATCATACTAAAAACAAAAGATGATGCAAAAAAAATTATTCGTATGTCGGGTTCTGAAATAAAAAGTTCAAATAATGAATGTATCGGAGCGATGTTTATTGGAAAGGATATTACAAAAGAAATTGATTTACATAAAAAACTCCTTGGGGGAAATAGTTATCTCATCTCAGATAAATCCAATCAATCCGCCATAAATTTATTTGTTGATCTTACAATTAATGATTTTAATGGCCTTATTATTACACGTGGTAATCCTGATCAGATTAAAACACAGGTTCCTGATTCAAAAAACATAGAAATTGTATTAATAGGCAAAGAAAAAATAAAAGAATTCAAAATGGTATCTGATCTTATTGACATTAAAAGTATTATTATGTATTTTACAAATAATCATAATAAATCAGTTGTTCTATTAGATGGAATACATTATCTTTTATCATATTTTTCTTTCAAAGAATTTATTAAAACTTTATATGATGTAAATGATATTGTAACAAAAAATAAATCCATTCTTTTTATCAGAGTTGATCCATCAACTATTGATAGTAATGAATTTGCTTTAATTGAAAATGAACTCATAGTACTGCCCAGTCAAAAAACTGATGACATAATAATTGAGGATGATATCTATAATATTATACGTTTTATAAATGAACAAAATGAAAAAAGTGCTATTGTATCTGTAAAAAAAGTGATGAAAAATTTTGATATAACATATGTTACTGCTGCCTCGAGACTTAAATCACTTGAATCTAAAGGTTTAATAGTTACAAAAAAACGAGGTAAATATAGAGCAATTTTTATTACAGATAAGGGTAAGCGATTAATTCATAAAAGAAAAACAATATAAAATTTTTTATAGATATGATATCCATATTATTTTTTGTATTATATTTTATTTATTATCTATCAATATAAAATTTATATTATGGGGGAAGAAAATAAAATGAAGAAAAAAATAATTGGAATATTAGTAACATTGATTGTATTTTCACAGATGATATCTGTGATTGGGGCAAATGTTAATAATAATATTGAAGATGAAATCCAAAAACCATGTTTTGAAGAAGATATTAAAATTGATTTATATAATCCAACTGGTTTTTTAGGGGTGAATTTAGATATAGAAAATACTGGTGAGACAACCTTAACAGATATTAAATGGAGTTTTAGAACAAAAGCTGCAATAACTGGTACTGGAATTTTTATTAGAGAAAAATTAATTGAAGGAGTAATAACAGAGATATTGGCTGGTGAAACAATAACTATAGAATTTAGGCCTTTTTCATCAGATACAAAAAGCCCTATTGGTCTTGGCAATCTCTATATGAATGCATCAGTGAATTATAATGATATAGATTTTAGAACACAAAAAAGGGCATTTATTTTGGGTTTATTTATAATTATGTATAAAGAAACATATATGGACATTAAACCTGATGAAGCATATAAAAAATTACAAAACGAAGAATTTGATCTAATTATTGATGTAGTTGGACTTGATATTTATAGCCTGGGTCATCTTCCAGGTGCAGTAAATTATGTATGGGCTGATGGAACACTAAATGATAAAATTGATGAACTTGATCCTTCACTTACATATTTAGTATATTGCCACTCTGATCCACCATCAACAGCAAGTGCTCAAGCACTTGTAAATGCAGGATTTGAAAATATTTATCGTCTTGAAGGAAATTATGCTGCATGGAAAAATGCTGGATATCCAACTGAAACATAATTATTTTCCCCTTTTTTTTCAATTTAAAACTGTATTAAACATAGATTAAACATGATATTAAATCATAATTAAAAGAGGGCTAAATAATATTGATTACATAAGAGGTATAAAAATGAAAAACTTAGTCGAAACAGCAATTGATGCAGGAAATTTTAAAACACTTGTTAAGGCAGTCCAAGAAGCAGGACTTGTTGATACATTACAAAGTGAAGGTCCTTTCACAGTATTTGCTCCAACAGATGAAGCATTTGCAAAACTACCAGATGGGACAATAGAAGATTTATTAAATGACAAAGAAAAACTTACAGACATATTAACTTATCATGTGGTCCCAGATAAAGTAATGTCTGATGCAGTAATAAATATTAAATCAGCAAAAACTGCAAATGGAAAACAAATTTCGATTGATACTACAAGCGGTGTAAAAATTGATGATGCAAAAGTTGTAAAAACTGATATTGAATGTTCAAATGGCGTAATCCACGTAATTGATAGTGTATTAATCCCAAAATAATCCCATCCCATCCACCCCCCCTTTTTTTGGGGGGTTAGGCGGAAATAAATATGATTGATAGAAAAATATTTAGGTTATTTAAAGAGGGAAGTAGGACATATTTCTACAGTAGCCTATTTTTCCCATCATACATAAAAAAAGAAGTATTTAGTTTGTATGCATTTGTCAGAAAAGCAGATAATTATGTTGATAGCATTCCACAAAACATACAGGGTTTTTATAATTTCAAAGAAAAATATTACAAGTCAATTAATGGGATAAAATCAAATGATCTTGTAATAGAATCATTTGTTGAATTAATGGAAAATAAAGATTTTGAACAATCCTGGGTAGAAGCATTTCTTGATTCAATGGAGATGGATATTAAAAAAAATCAATATGAAGACGTAAATGATACATTAAAATATATTTATGGTTCAGCAGAAGTAATTGGTCTTATGATGGCAAAAATTATGAATCTATCTGAAGAATCATTTTATTATGCAAGATATCTTGGTAGATCTATGCAATATATTAATTTTATAAGAGATATCGCTGAGGATATTAAACTTGGAAGAAACTATTTTCCACAAGATGAATTAAATATATATGGAATTAAAAATCTTGAATATGATCATATTAAAGACAAACCTGATAATTTTAAGAATTTTATTCATCATCAACTAACAAGATATTGCTATTGGCAGGAAATAGCTGAACAAGGATATAAATACATACCAAGAAGATATTTGATACCAGTAAAAACAGCATCAGAGATGTATAATTGGACTGCAAATCAAATCTTTAAAAACCCCTATGTTGTCTATAGTCAAAAAGTAAAACCAATGATAAAGCAAATATTTACAACAACTATGTTAAATATAATAGATCCTAAAAAACCAAATTATAGACTTGATAAATGTAAAATTTCAAAACCAATTCCACAGGTAAACTATTAATATACATATTTGTTTTATTTTTATTTAGGAGAATAAATGATGAGCTCTCTTGAATTAACTATCATGATATACATTATTGTAATTGTAATAACTTTTTTATTTATGGAATTTGTAGCTTGGTTTCTACATAAATATGTGATGCATGGTTTTGGTTGGTATCTTCATGAAGATCATCATCGATATACAAAAGGCAGATTTGAAAAAAATGATGTTTATGGACTTATATTTGCAATAATTTCATTTTTGCTTATATTTACTGGTTTTTTAGATGGATATGACATAAAATTTCCATTTGGAATTGGAGTTATGATGTATGGAATTGGTTATTTTCTTGTTCATGATACTTTCTTTCATAAGAGACTTAAGCTTAAATATAGACCTAAGAGTAAATATATAAAACGAATTTTAAATGCTCATTCAGTACATCATCAGAAAAGTAAATCACATGAAGGAATCTGCTTTGGATTTTTATATGCAAGTAAAAAATATGATGTAAAAGAATAAAATAAAAAATCTCTTTGGGGGAAAAATAAGATTTATTCAAAAAAAATAAAATTACTCTTAAATCTTGGTCGTTTTCGTTTTCTAGCAGGCGGATTTTTTTTATATACTATAGGCGTTTTTCTTGCTACCTCTAAAGGTGTTGATTTTTCAATTATTTATTTTTTATGCGGATATGCAATTATGATGCCTGCTCATTTATCACTTTCATATAGTAACAATTATTTTGATATCGAGGTTGATAAATTCAATAAACCAATTTCGATATCTGGTGGAACAAAAATATTAATTGAAAACCCAGAGTTGATAAAAATATGTAAAAAAATTGCTATTGGATTAATCTTATTATCAATATTTATTGCAACAATTTTTGTAATAATTTTTTCTTATCCTTTGACCTATCTGGGTTTTATAATATTTGGATGTATGCTTGGCTGGTTTTACTCAGCACCACCAATAAAACTAGCATATAGGGGTTTTGGTGAAATTGCAAATATGATAAACATGGGGCTATTAATGCCAGGAATTGGATATTGGACGATGAATGGAACTCTTGATCTATTTTTCTTTGTTTTTGCAATTCCATTTTTCTTATATGGTCTTGATTTTATGATAATTGTCGAATCACCAGATATGGAAGGTGATATAAAAGGTAAAAAAAAGACACTTGTTACAAGGATTGGTAGAAAAACTAGTTATAAAATTTTACTGATATCTATTCTCTCAGCATCAATTTATTTTCTAGTTATTTCATATTCATCTCTATATTTTGAAAGTATTCAATATATTATACTTTTCATGCTTTCAATTATACCTTTATCTATTGGAATATATGGTTGGTTTAAACAACCAACAAAAAAAATTTCATCAGCAAAAATAGCAACAAAAAATATGTTTGCATTGATTTTCTTTATGATATTAGTAAATATATATCTTATAATTGTTACTCTAATTTGATTATGTGATATTATATGAATAATGAATTTGAAAAACCCAAAGTCCTTATTAGTAAATGCATCGAGTTTGAAAACTGTAGGTATAACGGTCAAATAATAAGATCAGATTTTGTAAAAAAACTAAAACAATTTGTGGACTTCAAACCTGTTTGTGCTGAAGTAGAAATTGGTCTTGGTGTTCCAAGGGAACCAATAAGGATAGTTGAAAAAAAAGGTGTTATAAAATTAATTCAACCTGCAACAAATAAAGATGTAACAGAAGATATGGTTAATTTTTCAAAAGGATTTCTTAGTAATATAGAAATTGATGGTGCAATTTTAAAATCTAAATCTCCTTCTTGTGGAATAAGAGATGTCAAGGTTTATCCAAAATCTGAAAAATCTGCACCAATTAGACGAGATAAGGGTTTTTTTGGTGGAGCTATTTCTGAAAAATATGATCTCTATCCAGTTGAAACAGAGGATCGTCTTAGAAACTATATTATAAAAGAACATTTTTTAAAAAGAATTTTTTTGTTTTCAAAATTTAGAAAATTAAAGGATAAAAAATCATTTAATGGTTTAATTGATTTTCATACTAAAAACAAGTTTTTAATTATGTCTTATAGTCAAAAAGAACTTAAAAATCTAGGTAAGATTGTATCTGAAAATAATAAAGATATTGAAAAAATATTTAATGATTATGAGCACAATTTAAAACTTGCTTTTTCAAAGTCTCCTAGATGTAATTCAAATATTAATGTTTTAAATCATACTTTTGGTTATATATCAGATAATTTAAAATCTGATGAAAAAAAACTATTTTTAAAATCCTTAGATCAATTTAAAGAGGGTCATATTGGTCTTACTGTTCCTTTGAATCTTATGAAATCATGGATTATTAGATTTAATCAACCCTATCTAATAAATCAAACTTTTTTTATGCCTTATCCTGAGGATTTGATGGAAGTTGAAAACGTTAATTTTTGTGATGCAAGGGATTTCTGGAAATGAAGATTGGATATCCTTGTATAAATTGGACTATTGGCTGTAAAGGAAATAAAACATTTAGATTAAAATCATATTCAGAGGATAGATTAATTGAAACTGTAAATAATAACCTTGATTGTCTTAAAAAAATTTTAAACTATAATATTAAAAATAATTTTTTGTTTTTCAGAATTACATCTGATCTTATTCCTTTTGCATCTCATCCTATTTGTACATTTAACTGGCAGGATTTTTTCAAACAAAAATTTTTAGAATTAGGAGAAATAATCAAGGATAATGATATCCGAATTTCGATGCATCCTGATCAATTTATTGTACTTAATTCAAATAGAGAAGAAGTAGTAAATAGAAGTATAAAAGAATTAGAATACCATGCAGATGTTCTTGATCTAATGAATTTAGAAAGTGATGCAAAAATTCAGCTTCATATAGGTGGTGCTTATGGCGATAAACAAAAAAGTATTAGCCGTTTCAATGAAAAATATAAAAAACTTGATTTTAAAATAAAAAAACGACTTGTCATTGAAAATGATGATAAAATTTTTTCTTTAAAGGATTGCTTAAATCTATTCGATAAATCAGGTATTCCAATTTTATTTGATGTTTTACATCATAAAGTTCTTGGTGATGATGAAAAAATAGAATCTGTTTTAGAAAAACAAAGAAAAACATGGAAAAAATCTGATGGAATACCAATGATTGATTATAGCTCTCAAAAAGATGGTTTTAGGCCAGGCAGTCATGCTGAATCAATTGATTTAAAAGATTTTAAAAATTTTATTAATGATTCTAAAGGATATGATTTTGATATCATGCTTGAAATAAAAGATAAAGAGAAAAGTGCATTTAAAGCGTTAAAAATTATTAATTCTGATCATAGATTTGGTAAAATGAGATGGAATCATGGATGAAAAAATCAAAGAAAAAATTGATAACTTACTTGAAAATCAAAGATTTGCAGTTATAGCAACACAAGATAAAAACTCTCCTTATACAAATCTAGTTACTTTTCTTGCTTCAAATGATTATAAAAAAATTTTTTTCCCAACAAATAAAAACACAAAGAAATTTGAGAATATTTCTTCTAATTCAAAAATATCTGTTTTAATTGATAATAGGGGAAATAAAGCTGAAGATATTAAAAATGCAATGGCTCTTACAGCCGTTGGTATTACAACTGAGATAAAAGATGGAAATATAATTAAAAGCTTTATAAAAAAACATCCTTATCTACTAGATTTTATTAATTCAAAAGATTGTGTTATGATGGAGATTGATATCGAACGATATGTTTTAGTTGATAATTTTCAGAATGTAAGTATTATTAATTTTAAGTGAAAAAATGGTTAATGATTATAGAATAAAAATATTAAACAATAAAGAATTTCAAAATAATAAATACATAATTTATTGGATGCAACAATCCCAGAGAACTAAATATAATCATGCTTTAGAATATGGAATTGAAAAAGCAAACAAATATAATAAGCCCTTGATTGTTTTTTTTGGGTTAACTGATTTTTTTCCAGATGCAAATATCCGTCATTATAATTTTATGATCGAGGGTTTAAAAGAAGTCAAAGATAATCTTAATGAACTTGGTATTAATCTGGTCGTTAAGCATATATCTCCAGATAAAGGTATTATTGATTTTTCATCTGATGCTTGCATGGTCGTTGTTGATAGGGGATATTTGAGAATTCAGAGGAAATGGAGAGATATTGTTTCAAAAAAAATCAAATGTCCTCTTATACAGATTGAAAGTGACATTGTAGTACCTGTTGAACAAGCTACAAATAAAGAGGAATATGCAGCTAGAACAATAAGACCAAAGATAAATAATAAAAAACAAAATTTTCTAAACGAAATCATAGATGAAATACCAATTATTAGTTCTGTTGATATGGATTTTGATTCTCTTGATGTTTCAAATGTAAAAAATGTTTTAAATATACTCAAAGTCGATAGGGATGTAAAAATATCTTCTAGATTTAAAGGTGGTTCAAGTCAAGCAGAAAAACTTTTAGATGATTTCTTGAAAAATAAAATTGATAAATATGAGGATTATAAGAATGATCCAAATAAAAACTATGTTTCAGATCTTAGCCCATATCTTCATTTCGGTCAGATTTCACCTGTTTATATATCTTTGAAATGTCTAAAAAAAAGATCACCTGTTGTTGATTCTTTTTTAGAGGAATTAATTGTTAGAAGAGAACTAGCAATTAACTATGTATATTACAATAGGGATTATGATAGTTACAAAGGAATTCCAAGTTGGGCTAAAAAAACTTTAAAGAAACATTTGAATGATAAAAGAGAATATATTTATAATCTTGAAGATTTTGAAAACGCTGAGACTCATAATCCCTTTTGGAATAAATCTCAAAAACAGATGATAAAAACTGGTAAGATGCATGGTTATATGCGGATGTTTTGGGGTAAAAAAGTACTTGAATGGACAAAAAAACCGCAGGATGCATTTAAAATTTTGATTTATTTGAATAATAAATACGAACTTGATGGACGTGATCCAAATGGATATACTGGTATTGCTTGGTGTTTTGGAAAACATGATCGCCCATGGGCTGAACGAGATATTTTTGGAAATATTCGTTATATGAATTCAAATGGTTTAAAAAGAAAATTTGATACTGAATTATTCTTAAAATGAAAACTTACTGTAAGTCATTAAAAATATTAATTAAAGAATAGATTTGTATATTTTACATCGACTTTAAATAAATTTTATCAAGATAAAATTTATATATTATATTTTTCTTTTTATTAGTCGGGGGTAAATTCTATGAGAAGTATAAAATATGTTTTGATAATTTTAATGATATGTATATTTTTTACAACGGCTGTCTATTCAGATGATATATTAGAAGAAATAGGAAAGGAATTGCTATCGGAGAATTAGTGATTCTGAAATAATTTTTTTTTAGATTTGAAATCATCTTTTACAAAAACCTTAAATAATACAACACATATATACACGTATTAATACGTATATGGATGTGTGGAATATGAACAATGGTAAAACTTTTGGTCTGTACCTATTTGTTGGAGGAATAATTCTATTGATATTATATGGATTATATCAAATAGTCCAAGAAATAAGTGGTATAGATATAATAGTAGCATTAGGACTTGGTGCTATAGCACTTGGGGCAATTGTTCTAATAATGTCAATAATATTTGAACAATCAAATGATATGAAAAAAAGAAAAGAAGAAATTAAAAAGGAGGATTTAGAACCATGATAGTAACAAATACAGATTTTATAACTGGAAAAGAAATAAAAGAAGTTATTGGGCTTGTACGTGGTAACACAATACAAGCAAAAAGCATTGGAAAAGATATGGTAGCAGGATTTAGACATATGGTAGGTGGAGAAATAAAAGAATACACAAATATGCTATCCGAGGCACGTGAAATATCTTTAAAAAGAATGGAAGAGAAAGCAAAAAAACTTAATGCAGATGCAATAATAAATGTAAGATTTATGACAAGTGCCGTTATGGCAGGAGCCGCAGAAATTCTTGTTTATGGTACAGCAGTGAAACTAAAATAAGGGAAAATATGATGACCACAATTAATTACATAATTATTGTAATTGGAATAATAATATCATTAATTGGAATCCTTTCATTATTTTTCCCGGGTTTAACGAGGATAATAAGTCTACCAGGTAATGAAAAGTTCAAATCAATTATTACGATGATAATAGGAGTAATTGTAATTGTTGTGGGTATATTGCGTTTATATTAAAGGAAAATATTTATGGTAAATAATCTACTACTTATATCTGGAATTGGAATGATGCTAGTTGGAATAATTATTCCAATTTGTTACTGGAAAACAAAAAAGGTATCTGTAAAATTTTTTGCCTTTGGAGCAGCTTTATGGATTTTTGCTATCACTCTAAAAATTATTATGGATCTTACAATATCTCCTTTTTTAAGTTCATATTTATTTGAATTTGGAACAGTATTATTTGTCATTTTATATGGATTTTATGTTGGTTTTCGAACAGGTATTTTTGAAAGTGGTCTAACATATATCATAGCAATTAAAACAAAATTAAAAAATCTAAATTATAAACAAGCTTTTGCACTTGGCCTTGGTTTTGGTGGTTTTGAAGCAGCTGTAATTGGTTTTTTATCATTTATTAACATATTAGTCTTTGTTGTTTCACCAGATATTATAAATTTAGTCCCTGATGAGGCACAAAGACAAGTATTAATCACATCATTAAATCAACCAACAATATTAGTTGGAGTGGGAATTCTTGAAAGAATAGTAATTATACCAATCCATGTTTTTACAACATTACTTGTTTTTTACACGATAAAATCGGGTGATAAAAAATACCTTTTTTCATCAATTGGGTTTAAAACAATAGTTGATGGAATAATACCTGCTTTACAGGTTTATGTTGGTACCCAAACAGTTCTAAGTTCTTATCTGATGGAACTACCTTTTATCGGTCTTGGAATTATTGCTATTGGCGGAATATTTTGGATAAAAAAACTATGGAATGAAAAATCATGAAGAAAGTAACAATAACAATCAGTGATAATATTTGGAAATGGTGGAAGGACAATTCCTGGATTAATCTATCCCAGCTAGCCGAAAAAGAATTAAACCGATTAAAAATGCTTGAGGAAAGAGTACTTGGTACTTGTCCAAAATGTGGAAGTGAAAAATTAAAATTTAATGGAAAAATATACAAATGTGCAAAATGTGGATTTGAATATAAATAAAAAAAAGGTGAAAAAATAATGGTTAAATTTTGTCCTAGATGCGGATCAAAAAACGTTGACTGGGTTCTCCCTCAGACATGGAGTAAATGGGAATGTAAAGACTGCGGGTGGACCGGCAGTTTTATCGTTGAAGATGGTAAAATGGCTGATGAAATAAGAAAAGAATATATTAAAAACCAAACTAAGGATACAAAGAAGGAGGAATAATTTTCTAATGATGGTGACAACAACAGAAAACATACCAGGTAGATCCGTTAAAGAAGTACTTGGTATTGTTTTTGGAAGTTGTGTTCAAACAAAACATATTGGAAAAGACATTGGCGCAGGTCTAAGAACAATTGTTGGCGGTGAAGCCCGAGGTTACACTGAACTCATGGAGGAATCAAGAAGATTAGCTATGAAACGTATGATTGAGGATGCAAAAAAACTTAATGCAGATGCAATTATTGGAATGCGTTATGCAACCGCACAAACCATGCATGGTGCAGCAGAACTCATTGCTTTTGGAACAGCTGTAAAAACAAGATAAAATATTTTTATTTATTGAATGTGGTGAGGAGAGAAAAAAAATATGGCAGCAGTTGAAGTAAAAAATTTTAGTAAAAACTATGGTAAAAAAGAGGCTGTTAAAAATATTAGTTTTAATATTGAAAAAGGAGAAATTTTTGGTCTTATTGGTCCTAACGGCGCTGGTAAAACAACTACACTTAGGGTTCTTTCAACTCTCCTTCAGATCACATCTGGTAGTGTAAAAATCATGGGTTTTGATCTAGAAAATGAACCAGGGAAAATCCGTAGGCAGATTAGTTATCTACCTGAGGATGCCGGTGCTTATAAGAATCTTACTGGTAGACAGTATCTTGATTTTATATCTAATTTCTTTGAAAGAAAGAATAAGAAAAAAATGATTGAAATAGGAATTGAAATAGCTGATCTTGAGGGTCGTATTGATAGCAAGGTTGATACTTATAGTAAAGGTATGAAGAGAAGACTTCTTGTTGGTAGAGCTCTTATGGTTGATCCTAAACTTGCGATTCTTGATGAGCCAACTAGTGGTCTTGATGTAATTAATGCTCAAGAAATAAGAAATATCATAAAAAAATCTGCTAAAAATGGTACAACTTTTCTTATATCCTCTCATAATATGCTTGAGGTTGAATATCTTTGTGATAGAATTGTACTTATTGCAGATGGTGAAATTGTTGAAAAAGGAAAACCTTCTGATCTTAAACAAAAATATAATGCTGATAACATTGAAGAAGTGTTTACAGGGGTGATAAAATGAGTGCTCTTACAAATATTATTAAAAAAGAGGTTAAAGAACTACTAACCCCAGCAACAATTCTCCCAATTGTTTTTGTCGCAATTCTTTTTGGATCTATTGGAAATACAATTGGTGATATTGGTGAAGAAGCCTCTCAGGCTCCTACAATTGCACTTATAAATGAGCAAAATACTAGTTATTCAAGTATTGCATCAAAAATCATTTACAATAATGCTGAGGTAGTCTATAATTCAACTGATATTTCAAATAAAGAGATAGCTTTTGAAAAATTAAAAGAAAAAGAGGGAATAGCACTTTTTATAATTCCAAAGGATTTCTCTGAAAACATTAAGAATAACAACCCAGGTGAGATTGAAATATTCTGGATTATGGAAGGTGCTGGTATTATGAATTCTATATCTTCATCTTCTGTTGAAAATATTCTATGGATTATTAATAATCATATTTCAAAGACATTAATCAAAGATAATTCTTCTCTAAATGCTTCTGTAGTATTATCTCCTATTACTAGATCGGAGACAACTAATTTTAAAGGAATTGATTTCAAAGATGTATCTCCTAGTGTTTTAATTGGTATGATGGCCTCTCAGTCTATGATGATTCCTATAATTATGATGATGATTATAATAATCTCTGGACAAATGGTAATATCATCAATGGCACTTGAAAAAGAAAATAAAACACTTGAGACATTGCTCACTCTTCCTATTAAAAGAACAAGTATTGTATCAGGAAAAATCCTTGCAAGTGCAATTGTAGGATTATTTCTTGCATTGATTTATATGATTGGCATGGGTTATTATATGATGTCTTTTAACATAGGATCATCAATTGGAACAGTGAATATTGATTTATCAATGTCAATGTTTGATATATTGTTATTTGGAATTCTTTTATTTATCACTCTTGTTGCAGCTTTATCTCTTTGTATGCTTCTTGGTACTATGGCAAAAAACTATAAGAGCGCTCAAACACTTATTTTCCCAGTTGTTCTAATGTCGATGTTTCCGATGTTTATCACTATGTTTACTGATTTTGATACACTGCCGCTTGCTTTTAAAACACTTCTTTTTGCAATACCATTTAGTCATCCTATGATGGCTCCAAGAGCTTTAATGTTTGATGATTATCTATTTGTTATTGGAGGTATTATCTATGTTTCAATTTTTACTGTGATTGTTATTGCTCTTGTCGTATGGATATTTAAAACAGATAGGCTTTTAACAGGTAGTATTAATAAAAATAAGATTTTTGAATATAGAAAAAAGTTTTTTAAAAGATAATTTTTCTTTTTTTGACTTTTTTACATATTATAAATATAACAAGTTAGTTTTATATAACATTATTTTTAAAGTATATCTTGTAGTTTGTATTTGTGCCTCTTGGCTCATAAAACAAACATAATGGTGTGAGGTAAGATGATGAAAAAAAGAAATCTACTCATAATAGGTATATTGATGCTAGTGTTTCTGACAATATCAGTAAATGTATCTGCGGCTTATAGTGTAAAAGAAGAATCAAAAATTTATGAAATTGAAAAAGAATACCCCCCAGAGCCATATTTACCAAGATATAACCCAGATTATGAATTTAGATATTTAGGATCATTATTAGACGGAATAGATAGTGAATAATTTTTTTTCTTTTTTTTTTTATATTCTTAATATATCAGATAAAATTTTAAAAGCAACTGGTGCATCTGATTCATTTATCACGAGAAAAGTATCTTCTCTGCAGTCCATTAAATGGAAAACATTTATGTTTTCAGATGCAAGAGTTGAAAGCAGAAAAGCAGCAACACCAGGAGTTTGTTCAATTTCTCTTGGGTTTTTTATATGAATTATTGCAAACCCATAATCAATTTTTTTAAAAGTTGATTTCTCAGCAATATGCTCTTTTACAAAATACATGTAACCTGATGGTGTCTTAGAAAAAGCAATTGATTCAATTTTTAATGGTGTTAAATGATGGATTGTTGCAATTTTATTATTAATTGAAAAATCTGATTTTCTAAGTAGTTTTATTATTTTTTCTTCTCTTTTAATTCTTTTTTCTTTTAGTTCTTCTGATTCTCTTACAACTGTTGATTTTACCGCCTCGTAATTCACATTTCCGAGATCATCAACAATTTTTCTAGATAGGGCACTATAGTTTATGATATTTTTTTCTATTGCTTCTTTAATATATGGTTTTCTTTTCAGATACATTCTAACAATTTTTGATACTGGGATATTATTATGACTCATATATGTTAATATTGGCCTAATATTATTTAAATTTTACTATCTTTTTAATATAATTTTCTCCTTATTATCATAAAAATGTGATTAGAAATGAAAAACAAAAAAATGAAAAAAATAATATTTGAAGCAACCGCATTAATATTTGTGACAATGATAATGATATCAAATGTTCAAGCAACTGAAAATAAAACCAAACATGACAATACAGATAATAATAAAATTTTTATTTTTGGATTCGGACACATCGATAAGATTACAGTTAACGGCAACTATTATTACAAAGGTAAAATAAGTGGGAATATGTCAATAATAAATCAAAAATCTGTAACTATTATTCCATATTTTTTATACATTTTTGATTTTAAAAATGGAAAAATTGGTACGAAAATAATTCTACCAAAAGAGATCAATATAAAGGAATTTAATGGCTACGGATATTTAAATTATTATGATATACCTCGTAGCAAAATAGAGTTCACAGAATACTATATATTTGGATCTGCAGAAGATATAAATTATTAAGGATAGGGGGAAATCCCCACCAAAAAAATTATGATAATAATCCGCCTTTTTTATATATCTCTAACTGTGATTTTGAAAAAGGTTTTGCATTTATTTTTTCTTCTTGAGTTTTATTTATTATTTCACCTGTTTTAAAATCAACATTAATTTCATCACCATTATTTATCATATTTATAGCATTCTCTGATATCATTATTGGAAATGCATTATTTATTGCGTTTCGCTCATATATAGATCCAAAGGATTCAGCTATAATAACACTAATTCCAAGTGATTTAAAACAATCTACAGCTTGTTGACGGCTACTACCCGCTCCAAAATTCTTACCAGTAATAACAATATCACCTGGTTTTACTTTTTTTGCAAAATCTTCATGTCCTTTCAGATTATCAAAAGTATATTGCCCCATCTCAGAGATATCAGTGATTGTTAGATACCTATTATGAAAGATCATATCAGTATCAATATTATCTTTTTTTATAACCCAAGCTCGCCCCGTTACTTTTAATGGATTTTCTGTCTTATCTCTTTTTTTAATTTTTTTATCTTCTGTTTTTTCAATTTTTACTTCTTCTGGTTTATCTGGAATATTATCTTCAGTTGTTATATATCCAGCAACAAGAGATGCAGCAACTGTAGATGGGCTTGTAAGATATACCTCACCCTTTCCCTGTTTTCCATAATAATTACGATTACCTGTGGAAATTTCTACTTCACCCTCTCCAGTCTGGCCAATCTGTCCAGCAGCACATCCCGCACAGCCAGCTGATCCAACAAGTGCTCCTGCATCTTTAAATATTTGAATAATACCCTCGTCAAGACATTGTTTCCAGATCTCATCAGTTGATGGAACAATTTTTAAAACTCGGCCAGGAGCAATCTTATGTCCTTTAAGTATTTCAGATGCTTTTCTCATATCGCTCATACGGCCGTTAGTACAACTTCCGATAAATCCACTATCAACCTTTATCTCTTCTAAATCTTCGACGTTTATTACATCTTCAGGATGACCTGGTTTTGAAATCATTGGTTTAACACCTGAGATATCAACTTCAAATGTTTTTTCATAATCAGCATCTTCATCAGCAATAACACCACCTTTAGTTGGAAAGAGAATTATGATTCCTCCCATCTCTGTAGCCATTGATGAAATAGTGATTCTACCATCGAGATCTAAAGTGTCAACATATTCACCATAGATTTCAGCTGAATATCCAAGAAGGCCATTTGCTCCAAATTCTTCAAGGAGCTTTAATGTTATATCTTTTGGAGTTACATTTTTTGAAGTAGTTCCTTTTAAGATAATTTTTACACTTGGTGGTACCTTGTACCATATTTTACCATATGACCATGCATATGAGATATCTTTATCTCCCATTCCTTGTCCAAAAGTTCCATATGCACCAAGAATATTAGCGTGACTATCTGTTGAAACTAAAGTACCTCCAGGTTTTACTAGATCATTATCAATTGCTATATGAGTTCCAATACCTTTGTTGATATCAAATATTTTGATATTATTTCTTCTTGCAAATCTCCTGCATATATGCTGGTTTGCTGCATATTTCTGATCACAACCACCAGGGTTACAATCAAATGTAAAAAAGGTTTTTTCTGAATCTTTTACTTTTAGATTATTTTCCTCAAGGTTTTTTACAACATTTGCACCACCAAAATCACGAGCAATACGCGCATCAATTACAATATCGATTATATCTCCGACTTTTGCTTCTTGATCTGAGTGATTTTCAAATATTTTTTGAATAATAGTTTTCCCCATTATATCATCCTATAATATTTTTTATATTTCTTTTTCAGATGGGCCATCATATTTTACATCAGCTGTAAACATTTTTCTCATTGGTTTAAAACAAGTTTGTTCTTCATATACATGAGCAGTTAGACCAGCTACTCTGCCAATCAAAAAAAATGCTTTTCCAAGCTTCCAATCAAAACCCATGTCACTTGTAATAGCAGCAATTGCCCCATCAACATTTATTGGTAGTTTTTTTCCTGTTTGTTTTTCAAGTTCTTTTTCAATTGCTCTTGATAAGTTTATATGATCTCCTGTGATTTTTAGTTCATCTGATAATTTAAATAGTTTTTTTGTACGTGGATCAGATGTGTGAACTCTATGTCCAAAACCAAGTATACGTTTTTTTTGATCTCTTGATTCTTTTACAAGAATATCTGCAATATAATCAATAGATTTCCTATCTTTTTTCATCCTAGAAATTCCATCTTGAAGAAATTTAGCTCCCTTTTCAATTGCTCCACCATGAGCATCACCAATAGATAAAACTCCTGCAGCTACAGCTGTTGGAAGAGGAACACCACCTGATGCTACTATTCTTGATGCCATTGCTGTTGGAGGTGTTATGCCATGATCTATGCAAGCTGTGATTATTGCATCTATCATTTTACCATGTTCATCTGAAGGTAATTCATCTTTTAATAATAGATATACTACATGTGAAAAAGGAATTTTTCCAATTAAATCCTCTTGTTTATATCCTTTTGTAACAAGATGATTAGGTTCTACTTTTGTTATTTTTGTTTTCCATTCCATTTCTTATCACCTTAATCAAGTACTTGGTATATATTGTCAAGTACTGTTCCATCAAAATATTTTGTCATACCAATAATGTTTTCCCCAAGATTCGGCTCTTTAGGGCCACCTGTTTCATCATATGCTATTTGTTTTAGATGATCAATTGATACAAGATCTATTTTTCCTTTTACTTTATCAATTAAATCCTTTCTTTTTGGATTAATCGCAATTCCCTCGTTTGTAACAATTGCATCAACAATATCGCCTGGTGTTGATATAGTTGTAACCATCTCTCTAACGATTGGATTTGTTTTTCTAAAAACAGGTACTGTAATTATTGTAAGATTAGCTGCAGCAGATACATCTTGATGCCCACCTATTCCATGTAGCATTCTTCCATCACTGTGAGTATTAACATTTACATTAAAATTTGTATCTACTTCTGTTGCACCAAGAATTACTGTGTCAAGTCGATCTGTGTTTCTACCTTTCATAGTTGGATCAGAATATTCACCAATTGTTGACTGAGATTCGATATGTTCTCTAACAAAGTCAACAGCTATTGTATCAAAACACTGGCAGGTATTGACCTGCTTTAACAACTTTTCGTTATACATATTTACGATGAACTCTGTTAAACCCCCTGTGGAACATGCTGCTACAAGTTTTTTTTCTCTTAATCTTTCACCGAGATACTTTAACGCAGCAAGTGAAATACCACCAGCTCCTGCTTGAAAAATCATATCATTTTTTACAATACCTACTGCATCCATAAGATCAACACAATGCTTTCCAATTTGTAGTTTCATCGGGTCCTCTGTAATTTTTAATGATCCACTTACAATTTTTTCAGGATTTCCAATTCTATCAACTTCTACAACATAATCTACAAGACCTTCGTATATCTCCCTATATGGACATGGATAATCAACAAGATTATCCGTTACAATTATCACTTTATCTGCATGCCATGCATCAACAGGCGAATAAGCAATATTTCCAAAAGCACTCTTGCCAATAACTCCAGTGGAATTCCCTCTAATATCAGCTGCTGATGCAGCAATTACTGCAATATTTGGATGCAGCTCACCAGTTTTAACAGCTGCCCATCTACCACCATGTGATCGAAGGATTACTGGTGCCTTTAAAGGATTATTTTTTGAGATAAAATCTCCAACAGTTCCATTTACACTTCCTTCAATTCGTGTTATTGTACCATCTTTTATAAAATCAATTAATGGTTCATGAACTCCAAACATTGCGGTTTGAGCAAGATGGATATCTTTTACGCCAATATCTTTTACTGATTCAATTGTTTGATTTACTACGAAATCACCATTACGTAACTGATGATGAAATGAAATTGTCATACCATTTTTAAGGCCACATTTTTTTAGTGCATCTGATATATTGTTTACTATCTTTGATTTACCACTATTTTTTATGCCACCATCATATGGATTAAAAGTTCTATTATCAATATTTGTTTCAATTTTTTTTCCAGCAGCGTTAACTACTTTCAAAATTTACACCAATCCTTTGCGAATTCTAAAATCAATGAAATCACAATAATGGACTATATATGCTTCAGCAGTACGTTCACATTTTTCTCCTTCATGACTATGAGCATAGATAATTAATACAATTTCCTCAGGGAGTCCTAATTCTTGAGCAAGAAGCGCCCCAGATACTGGATGACGGAATCTTTTACCATATTCTCCTTTTACTACTTTTCCATCTACTATATCATATTCAAGTAGTTTTCCAACATCGTGAAGTAATGCTCCTGCTATAAGATAATCAAGATTTAGATCTTCTTCACGTTGATCATATACTGCCTTTACTAGATTTGTCATTCTTTTTGTATGATCAGTTAATTTACCAGAGTTTTCAAAAAGAAGTGTAAAAGGTACTTTATCAAATTTTTTCCATCCTCCTCTATCAGCTGCTGTTTTCCATACTTCTATTACTTTATTTTTGAGTTTTTCATCTTTAATCCATTTTAGTTCTTCTAAAAAAATTGATTCTATCTCTTTTTCATCCATTATGAAATGACCCCCTGATATTATTTTTTTTGTAATCTAGTTCTTTATTATTAAGATTCCCCTGAAAAAAATGATTTTGATAACAATAATCAATTTTTTTTGTTAATTATTCTTATCTAAAAAATGATATATTAATAAATTTTTTAAAAAAAAGATGAAGGGAAAAAGGTGGAAGTGATTATGCTGATTCTACTAGTTGTTTGATTCTAGTGTTTACAACGAATATCTCTATGACGGATTTCATTTCATTGAGTTCTTGACGGGTTCTTACCTCAGTGACTATATTCATATTTTTTTTCACCACCTTTTATATGTTATACTCTGTAATTTATACTATATAAAACTTATGTGTAATTATAACAATTTGAAAATTTATTCCCCCTCCTTATAATGATCTTAGCATTCTAGAAGTAAAGATTGGGACGGTGAAGAGATGATTTAGAGGGGGTAATTGGATGGGTAATCTCTAAAATTATAATATGCTTCATCGCGTCCCAACTCAGTTGCCATCCAATCATATGTAATAGTCTTTTAATAGCGTTTTTCGCAGATGACTATGTATATAGATATGCAGTTCACAACCTATCTACATTTTTTAAGAAAAAATAAAAATATAAGATATAAAATTAATTTTAAAAACACGTTTATCGACGTATAATACGACGTCTAATAAAGAATAAATAACTATCTAAAAGAAAAAATTTTAACAAAATTATAGATGAAAAAGTGTATATTTATGTATTTTTTTAATTTAGGCAATAAATGTAAAGAAACATTTAATAATATATTAATAATAAATAATAATTAGTGAATATAAAATAGACGGTGTAAAATGATAGTCGAACTTAGAAAAATCGATGCGTTGATCGTAATTTCATTAATAATCGTAGCAATATTTGTTTTGTATAGTGCAGGATATATTGAAATTCAAGAAGATGAACCCGTAATTCCAATAATTACAACACCAGAAGAACCAGAAGATACAACAGATACACCTACACCTCCAACAAGTCCTTTAATAATGGGATATATGAGATCAGTAACACCTGAAGATGAAGGAAAACATTTCCATAAATTAAGGATATGTAGAGAATGGTGGTATTATACTGCAATTTTTAGTGAAGATAGTGATCTTGCAGGTTGGACTATGCATGTAAGCTTCAATCATATGGCATGGGGTGATCTATTTGGCACCTTTAAACCGGACGTATTAGTCGTTACACTTCATGGTCCAAACGGTGAAGAATATGGTGGAATAATAAATAAGGAACGTGGCCTTGGCCTTCTTAAAACACCAACTCTTGAAGCAGATACACCTGGTGTTAGTGTAAAATATGGTAAATCATGGGTTGAAGGATTATCACCTGAATGGCATCTCCATGTTGAAGATGAAGATGTTGATAAAGATCATACAATTATTATTGATCTTGATTATTTTGCACCATCAGATCCAATGTGGACTTTTGGAAGTAGAGCTTTTCAGAAATCAAAAAGCACTCTTGCAAGTTACTCATTCATGGGATGTAACATTACTGGAACAATTGAAATCGATGGTGATCGATATGTTGTAAAGGGAACAGGTCATCATGAACATACATGGACACCAAATGCTGTTGTAAGGGGTACAGTAAAAGAATGGGATTGGTCACAAATACAATTTGACAATGGATGGAGCATTTACTATAGTAATTATAAAATTCGACATAAACTTGTAGATAATAAAGAAAACCGTTTCAATCCATTAGGAACTGTTTTACTAACAACAAATGGTGGTCAAGATTTTACGATACTTGATGGAATTGAGACAATAATTGGTAAATCTGAAAACTTTGAGGATAAAATATTCTTACATGTGAAAATGCCAAATACAATTGATATCTCTGCTAAACCAAGCTTACTTCAACCATTAATAAAACAGTTTAACATTGAACTTGATCTTGAAATAAAAGTTGCAAATACCTACGAAAAAGTATGGAAGATTCCAACTTATCTTGGTATGAAACTTGGTAGAAGCCAGGTTACTGGTAAGATGTCATGGGTTGATGGTGATAATAACGCTCAAGAAGTAGAACTAAATGGTGTTGCAACTAGTTGGAATATGAGAGCACTAATTTAGTTTTTTAATAATTTTTTTTATTCTTTTTCAACAGTTGCTTTATCTGCATCAATTACTAGTTTATCACCAGTTTTTATTTTATCAATATCTATATTATCAACACATGGAATACCTGCAAGAATACATCCTGTTGCAACAATAGTCTCAGTTTCTTTATTTATTATTGCTTTTGGACCGACATTATTTTTTGAAAGACCATATATTACATAAGATCCAACTGTTGATCCTTTTCCACAGGGAAAAACAAGGATTTTATCTGTAACTTTTTCTCCTTCAAGTGGATGACCTTTTTCAATAACAATTCCTGTTTTTGCATCAATTCCACCATAAAAACCAATTGGTTCAGATGATACAATAGCAACACCCTTTGTTTTTCCAGGGCTTATCGTTCTACCCTTCATAGTTGCCCCTCCACTAGATCATCAATATTTGAAAAACAAACTTTTTGTTTACAAAAACCAGGTAAATAATTAGCTGCTTTTCCTGAGTTTACACCAGTTGTTTTATATCCCATCTGTTCAATTGGGCTTACTACCATACATGTATCTGCAACAATGTTTCCACCTGCTTTTACAATTTTATCATTATATCCCATACGATTTGCTGCTTCTTTAACAACTCTTGAGGTGCATATCCATAAAGGTTTCTTTAGTTTTTTACCCTCAATTTTTTCAGAGATATAGGCTATTTCTCTAAGTGATGCATGCGGGCAACCAAATATCACAATATCTGGTTTCTCACCAGTATTAAGTTTTTCATATGTATCCCTAATTTCTTTTTTTCCAACAGATATTACTTCAAGATTATTTTTTTCAACAATATCTGCTTCAGGTGTTAAGCCTTCAACATGATAAAGTGCAACGGCACCACTAGCTGCCATAGCAGCACCAAGGGTTTTTAGATGATCCGTGTTTGCATTTTTTATCCCGGTAAAATATGGTATCTTGTTTTTAACCATTTTTCCAACATGATAACCAAGAGCCCCATAGTCAGATGTAAAATCCAGATCCATGTTTACATCTATGTTAACTGTTGGTTGTCTATTTTCCCAGAGATGTAGTCCATAGTTTGGGGTTTTACCAATTATCGCTGCTGCTAGAGCACTTGGTCCACCTTCTCGATTAGTTCTTGCACCAATAACAGAGTTTGAAAATGATACCGCTGATGATTCACTCCATGCGATATGTTCGCGGAATCGCGGTAAATTACCTGCAAGATAAGGAGTACAAGTAGAAGTAACGATTATTCCCATTTTTTTAAAAGCATTCATAATACGAAGCTGGTTTTTTGCAAAATCCTTTGGAAATCCTAGTTCCTCCCAGTTTTCAAGATCCATTCCAGCGGGATTTAGATAAGTAAGTACTTTTACTTTTGTATTTTTACTAGCCATATCTTCAAGAAACTCTGTCCCAGGATCACCTATTGATTTATATGATACACCTGCGACCTGTACCGAACCAATTGGTATCATCTTATCAGCACCATAGATGTCTCCAAGTCGAACAAGAAGCCTTAACAAACGTTCTTGTACTTCTCCTGATCCTCCGTTTAAAATTTTTTCTTCCTCTTTTGTCAGATACATTTCAATAACTCCTTACAATTAGTCACAATAATTTCTATTTCTTCTTTTGTAGCATTATCTATATGTATTCCACCAATCGCAGTAACTGTTTTATTATATTTTTTACAAGCATATTCGGCAATAGGCGTTAAAACCTGGATATCTTTATGATGATCAATAGCTAAAACAGTAGATTTTTCACCAGGTTTTGAGATTACAACACCACCTATATGTGGTCTTTCTCCACCACCTAGAATAAAAACTATATCATCTCCAAGAAACTTTTTTTCTAAAAAAACCTTATATTTACCCTCACCTGAGGTAATCATCGATATCCACTTTTTTGTATTTTACAATCTCATATTTATCTTTATCAACGTTAAATGGTATTGTTGCATCAAAACCAATTTTTGTTGTAAGTGTTTTTTTACCCGGTTCATGAATCCCTGATGGGTCAAGACTGCTACCTGGTTGTCTTGTTTTAACAATCATGTCTTTATCACCTTGGAAACGTGTTGCAAGTGCCCATTCTACAGCATCTGAACTATAGATATCAACATCTTTGTCAACAATCCATACATGTTTCATTGATTTATGACCTTCAAACGCTGCTTCTATTGCTTTTAATCCATCATCAGAATTCTTTTTATCAATCTGAACAACGCTATGTAGCCATGAACCACCACCCATTGTAACATATACGTTTTTGCAATCAACAACTTTACTGACTTCATTATATATAGTTGGTTCCTTTGGCATACCCATAAGGGTTTTATGTTCAAGTCTACCAGGAATTAATGCCTGATACATAGCATTTTTTCTATGAGTTATACAATCAACTACAAAAACAGGTTCTTGCCGTTCAAAATCACGTGTTTCAGTAAGATCAACAAAAGGCCCTTCACGGTCAAGATCACGTGTTAATCTTCCTTCAAATACAAACTCAGAATCAGCTGGTACTTCAAGGTCTTTTGTAACACATTTAACCATAGGTGTTTTATCAAGAGAATTAGCGATGCTAAACTCATCAACATCAGGTGGAGGGCCTAGTGATGCTGCAAGCATAACAGCTACACTGTTGCCAATGCATACTGCCATCTCTAAATCTCGATCAATTTTATCATAAGTTGTTCTTGTCTGTCTTTTTTTAATAAGACGAGCTGTAAACTTGTTTTTCCCAATCTCCATTAGCCTATGATAAGAAACATTACGGCCTGTATCCGGATCCTTTATCGTTGCAACAGTTGCACTCCCATAACGCCCTCCATCACCATTTAGATGATATAAAATAGGAATTTTTGATAAATCAGGATCATTAATTATAATTTCTTGACAAGGAGCTTTATCGACAATTTCTGGTTTAGTTGGTTTTCTAAGTGCTTTTACAAGATTCATTAATAGATTTTCTTTTGTTGTTCCAACACCTTCTGCAATAATATCTCTATTTGAGCAAATACCTGCAAAAACAGGAAAATCAAAATCTTTAACATTTTCAAAAATCACCGGTTTTTCATCAAGAGTATATATGATATTTGCAATTTCATATTTATGTGAAACAGTTTTTCTAATTCTAGTTAATTTATCTTCTTTTTCTAGTTTTTTTAAAAAATCTCTAAGATTCATATATCAACTACCTTCTAGTAGCACCAATTATTGTCTGCACACTCTGAAATCCCTCTTTTTCAAAAGCATTAGCTACTTTTTCCTGAAGGGATTTACCAGGTGTAAGTGCGACAACATTGCCCCCAAGACCACCACCAGTCATTTTTGCACCAAATGCACCATTATCCCGTGCAAGTTTTACAATAAAATCTAGTTCTCTATTTGATACTTCTATCTGTTGTAAAAGTTTATGGTTCTCATTCATTAGTTTACCGATTTCTTCATAATCTTCATCCTGAAAAGCATCTTTAGCTAGATATGCAATATTTTCAGCTCTATCAAATATTGCTTGATATTTATCAGGATTTTGTTCCTTTCTTTCCCTTACGCCTGCAACAGCTGCTGCAGTATCTGCTACTTTTCCGGTGTTTCCAATAACTATTTCAATAGAGTCATTTAAATCAATTTTATCTATAGTGTTTTCTTCTCCTTTTTGAAACCATATAAGTCCACCATATGTAGAAGCTGTGTTATCAACACCTGAAGGAGTTCCATGATAACCTTTTTCACCTTCATAAGCTATATTGTTTATCTCTTCATCTGAAAGATTTTTATTATAAAAATCAGACATAGCTCTAGCTATTGCAACGCAGCTTGCGGCACTTGCACCAATCCCGCTTGCCGCATATAGGTTTCCTTCAAGGATAATATTTATGCCTTCTTTTGAAAGATCAATATTCATTTTTTTAAGCATATTTTCAATTGAAACCTTCTGTTGATCAATTTTATCTTCTTTATAATTTGGAGTTGCCTTACGATCATCTTGTATAATCCATCCAGGTTTATTGTTAGGTTCAATTTTTGCAATAGTATATTTCCCTATTGCAGAGACTATAGATGGTATGTTATATACTACAAAATGTTCTCCAAATAATATTGCTTTTCCAAAACCGATACCCTCGCTTGTCATATATCATCACATAATTTTTTTACGATAGATATTACCTAATATATTTCTGAAATGTAACTACGAATTATGTTCTTATTTTTTATACTTATGGTATATTTTTTCTATTTTTTTAGAAAAATATTATTAATAATATTAATATATTAAATATGATTATAATAAATATTATAGGATAATCGAATTATTATGGAAAAGATTGCTAGAAACTATTCAAATACATTTTGGCATATAATTGATGTCATGTCATATAATTTTGAAATAATTGCAAAATATTACCATAAATATATTGGAATAGAATATGAAAAAGAAATGAATTATTTTAAATTATCAAAATATAAAAAAGTCCTACATATAGGGATGGGTGCATATCCAATAACTGCAATCACACTTTCAAAAAACAATGGTATGAAAATATCTGGTGTTGATAGGAATCCTTTTTCAGTAGAATTATCAAAAAAAATTATAAAAGAAAAAAAACTTGAAAACAAAATCAAAGTTATTAACAAAGAAGGAGAAAACACAATTTTAAAAAAATATGATCTAATAATTGTATCAGGTTGTTCTGTTCCAAAAATAAAAGTATTAAATCATGTTTTTAAAAATGCAGATGCAGGATGTAAAATATTAGTTAGAGAGGGCAATAATACAACATGTGATTTTTTAAGTTTTTTAAAGAAAAATAAAATAGAAATTATTGATAAATATATATGTAAACCAAAATACACATCAGGTTGGGTTTCTTATATGTTGGAAAAAAAATTAACTAATTCCCACCATCCTTAAAATATTCTAAAATCTCACATTCATCTTTAATTTGTTCTATACAATCTTTACAATCTCTTAAAAATAAGCTTTTTATCATAGAAATATTATCTTTTACTATCTCTCCTTTATTTGTAATATAATATTTACCTTTTTTCTTATCTAAGATACCTATTTTTATAAATTCTTTTAACATTGTTGAAAGTAAAGTCCTATTTATTCTTCTACTAGTAAAATCAATAATCTCAGAAAAACTATATTTTTTTCCAACTTTAAGATTTAAAATAATTGGGCATGCCCATTTACGTCCCATAATGTTACAAAACATTAGAAATGGGCATTTTTTTACATATAAATCGTAATCATCATTTTCTTGGTTATCGGTGTTATTCATTCTAGGTACATAATGTTGTACCAATATTTTAATTATATTATGATTTTTATGTTTTAACTAAACTAGGAGGGATGTAAAAGAAATGGCAGATTGTGAAAATTTGGCAACATGTGCCTTTTTCAAGGTATATGAAAACGATGAAAGTAAAAAAATGGCATTACAGGGTTTTATCAACATATACTGTAAAGGCGATAAACAACATGTTTGTTTAAGAAAAAAAGTTAGCAAAGCACTTGGTGGGCCTGATAAAGTTCCAACTAATATGATGCCAAATGGAAGACCTCTAGCAGGTACAAGTTCTGATAGCTGGTCTCAAGATGTAAAAAATCAATTATAATATTTTTTTCTTTCTTCTTTTTTTTTTTAATTTAAAATTTATTATTTATCAAATTGTAAAATATGATTTTTTTATTTATTTTTAATTTTAGAACAGATGTTCAACTATGAAACGAATTATTTCCATTATGTCCATTGCGCCACATATAGCAAATAAAATAGTCGCCCATATTTTTAATAACCACATAAACCAGTCTGGCATTTTATTTTATAAACCCCCTATTATTATTTGATAATATAATAAGAATTCATATATATATATATATATATATATATATCGTATTTTTTTTACTACTTTATTATATTGGGTTAATTTTTGTAACAAAATCAAAATTATACCATGGTAGATTAAAATTAGTCATTTTCCCTTTTATCATATGTGGTAAAATATTTAGATGATCATCCCAATAATTATTGTTCCAATTATTTAGATATGATTTTTCAAAAGTAGCATGTATATTGTTATCAATGAAATTGTTATTATTGATCTTTGTCTTTTTTGTTTCTCTTAATTTTATTCCAAAATTATTTTCTAAAAAATCGTTATTAATTATTTCATTTTCATCTGATGCACCATGAAGATATATGCCAATCTGCCCGTTGTTTTTTATAATATTTTTTTCAATTCTTGATTTTTCTGATGCCTCTGTTTCAATACCATAAATAGTGTTATTTTCAATGATATTATTTGATATTTCATTGTTATTTACCCAGGTTGTAAAAATACCAATATTATTGTTTTTGATTATATTATTTTTAATTATGTTTTTTGAATCAAGATATTTCTCATTGTGTACGCAGTTTAAATATATTCCAACATCATTATCTTTTATTATACAATTAGTAACAGTTAAGCTTGAATCAAGATGAAGTGTTCTAATACCAGAGTCAAGACGATTTTTACCACTGTTTTGTATCGTAAGACCACTTATCCTAACGTTTGGTTTTTGAACATATATCACAATTCCATTTTGGTTTCCATCAATAATTGTATTTTCCCTATTTTCACCATCGATATTTATCTTCTTATCAATAATTAGGTTTTCATTATATATCCCATTTTTAACATATATCGTCCATCCTTCATACGCATTATCAATAGCAGTTGATATGTTTTTATAGGGATGTTCTTTGGATCCATCCCATGGACCAATTATGTTATCATCATCAACAAAAATTATCGGAAAATTTCCATATACACCTTCAAAATATACTGGCATCTCTTCGATACTTGCTTCACCATAAGCAATTCTAAACCAGCCATCTTCACCCCATTCAGATCCCCAGCTGTTTTTTACAATCCAGTATCCACCAGAGGGTATCTTTGGATCATCCTTATATCCAACAATACAAACTAGATGTAATGCTAGTGATTCACCCCAAATATGTCTATAAACATATCCTCCTAAATAATATCGGTAATCAAAATATACGTTTAGATGCGTTGGAACCGGCCCGTTATTTATTAATGCTTTTTTTATCGCAGTGATATTATTTGCTGGTAGATAACTCCAGTTTTTTATCTTTACAGATCTTTTTTGCCAACATGGACAACTATCTTTGGGGTAGTATTGTTTTTTATCTTTTGGATATGGAAAGCATGCTTCATCAGGAATACCATGTTCGACTAAGTAGTTTGTATCGTTTTCAGGATAAGATCCCCAGTCAAGATTTCCATTACTACAAAAAAATAGATGAGCCTCAGAAAGATCACAACCGAAAGGATATCCTACTTCCCATTGTACCATAGTTTCAAGTGCAGCAACAAAAGCAAATGTTTCACAGCTATGATATGGCTGCTGAAGTCTTATCGGTGTTGTATAATCAACACCATCTATATCACGCCATGAAAAATATGAAGGTAGATCTGAAGAATCATCATTAATTTTGTCAATATTTTGTTCTTTAATTGAAATTCCATAAGCAATATTTGATGATAAAAGAAATAAAATGATAATTATCAATATGATTCTCTTCATGATTTATCCTTAAATATTATTATATATATTTAATTATAAATAACTTATGTATTTATTTATTGATTTTATTATCATATTATAGAATTTTTTTGAGCTATAAAGTTTATATATCCTAAAAAAACTATATTTTACTATAAATTCAGAAATATAATAAAAAAACACACAAATTTATAAATAACCTGGGGGAAAAATTATGAAAAAATGTATAAAAATTAAAATTTTTACAATTATAGTTATAATAATTTTTTTATCAACTACATTATCCTCTGAATCAAAAATAATAATAAATGAAGAAAAAACAATAATTAATAATCAAAAAAATGCAAAATGGACTGTTATGTACTATATTTGTGGTGATGATTATTCGATGGATTCATATATTGATCCACTTCTTGAAAATATTTCAAATATAGGTTCCACAGTTGATCTTAATATTATTACATTAACAGATAGAATAGGATATGGTAACTCAAATATTTATTATATAAATGAAAATGGAACTACGATAAACCTTGATGTGTACCTACAATGGCCTGATGAAGTAGATATGAGCAGATCTGAAACATTAGAAATGTTTTGTAAAAAAATAATAGACTCTTTTCCATCAGAATACTATGCTCTTATAATCTATGCAGATGGTGGCACAGGTTGGCAAAAATATCTATTGAATGATCAAGATGGAAAAGGATATCTTAGCATTCCTGATTTTGCAGAATGTTTAAAAAAGATTACAAAAAATGGCCAAGATAAGTTAGATGTTCTTCATACTTCATGCTGTATGAGCTGTATTGAATTATCATATGAATTTATGCCTTATGTTAATTATTTGATAACAACTCAGGAACACATTTCACATGAAAAATGGGTTAAAAGATTTTACCAAGGGGTAATGGATCTTAGAAATAATACTTCTATGAGCCCTATTAATTTTTCAAAAAGAACAGCTCTTAGTCATATTCCTCATACTTTTCAAATGCATGAATCATATGGTATTAAAATATCTTATTTAGCAAAAATTTTTGATAAATTACCATTTCCTGCTTTTAAGATAGTAAAAATGCATTCCTCTGTAACTGTTGTAAATCTATCAAGAATTGATATCCTTATAAAAGAAATTCAAAATTTTTCAGAATTTTTACTACAAAATTTAGAAAACAAAGATCTAAATTACGCAATAAAAAAAGCAAGAAAAGAAACACGTGAATATGGAAAAGGTCAACCAAGATATTTTGTTCAACCCTGGATTTATTCGAAATTACCAATAGACTTTCTATCTTATAGTTGTCGTATAGATCTCTATCAATTTGTAGAGATGATAAATAATAATGTTGATAGTTTTTTAATTAAAAACTGCTGTAAAAGAATTATAAAAAAAATCAATGATAGCGTAGAAATTATTAATAAAGTCGATGATGATACTTCTCATGGTTTAAATATATATTTTCCAGAAAATCCAATAGATTATAACAAAGATATTGAGGGTGGTAAAGTACCTATTTTTTATGAAGAATTAAGTTTTTCAAGAGATACAAAATGGGATGAATTCATAAGATATTATCTTAGAATCTAATTATTCTATCTTCGGTAATAATCATGTCAACAGGTATATCATTATCTTCTGTTGGAATATTTTTTACTATTTGAAATTCAAAACAAAGACCTATCTTTAGTTTATTTGTTTTTTTTAGCATACGATCATAATATCCTTTGCCATGTCCAAGCCTGTTTCCTTTTTCATCAAATACAACACCGGGAATAATAAATAGGTCAATATCCTCGATTTTGGTCTTTCTTATCTTTTCAATTCTTGGCTCAAGAATTTTATATGAACCAACTGATAGTTCATCCCAGCTCTTCAAATGAGAAAGTGTAAGCGTACAATTATCTGGGTTGCTTACTGGAACAATAATATTTTTCTTATAAAAACTCTCAAGTATCATATCATGGGTAAATACTTCACCATCATAAGAGATATAAAACAAAACAGTCTCTGCATCATCAAAACCAGATAATCTAAAAAGTCTTTCTTTTATTTCTTTGCTTTTTGTTCTGTTGTCTTCTTTTGCTTGTTTTCTTCTTTTTTCTTTTATTTCTTTTCTAATTTTTTCTTTCATAAGACTAATAAGATATAATTTTGTATTTATTCAACTTTTTTATAATAAAATGTTGCATATAAAGTAAGTAAAATTTATATGTTAATAGATCACCCTGAAATAAATGAGGTAGACATTAATCCATTAATTTCATCACCTGATGAAATTATTGCAGTTGATGCAAGGATTATTATTGATGAAAAATCAAGCAAAAAAACCAATAAAACAAAAGACAAAAAAACTGTAAATGAAATAAAACCAAAATCTCAACCAGTTGAACAGAAACCTACGGCACAGCCAGTAAAAACAACACCCATTCCTTCAAGACCTATACCTCAAATGCCAAAGAAACTTGATAAAAAAGTGTTAGGTATTTTGATTAGTTTAATTATTATGATAGTTGTGATAGTTTTAATCGTGGTAATATTATTTCAGACTGGTGTGATTGGTGGACCTGAAGAAAAAAATTTTTATGGGACTTGGGAATCTGATCTTTTTTCATTAATATATAACGAGGATAACACACTTGAGTTATATGTTTATAATCCTGGTAACAGTGTTGAAATAGGCGCTTGGAGCGTTGATGGAAAATATTTAAAAATTAATGTATTGTATTCAGAGCAGTATAATTATCTAAGTGGGTCTTATGCTTGTGATTTTCAAAATGATAATCAAGAGTTGACTTTGAGATCAAATAATCAAGATTTTATGACGTTTTTTAAGATAGATGAATTCTAAATTGAAAGTTAGAAATATTTATATAATAAAATAGATATAAATATTTCTATTTGATTTAAAAATGTGATGATAATGAAAAATGTCAAAATTATCGTGATAACAGCAATTCTAATTATTATATTAACTGGTTTTTGTGGATGTATAAATAATGCAAAACATGTAACCAATAGACAAGTAGGTTTAGGTTTTCATGAAAAAGACCCTGTCAAAGTTTTTTATAAAAAAACTTCACAAGTTCAAAATGATTTATCTTTAGAGGCTCTTGATTTAATATATGAAAAATATGAGATTTGTTCTGAAATATTTGATTTACCTATTCAAGATCTTAATCCCTGTTCAATGGTTTTTTGTGAAAGCAATTCAGACAGATATATTCGAGTATGTAAATGGTTTGCGTTTGTAGATGAGGTACAATGTTGGCCAATTATTGGCGAAGAATCTATGGATTTTAAGGGATCTTTAAATGGATATATGTTTTATCATCTGCTGCCACATGAAATTGCTGATACAACACTAAGAGAAAGAGGTGTAGACTATATATATGGCGCATGGTTTATAGAAGGAGTAGGTGAATATACTCGCTTATTGAGTGCTCAAAATTTTAATCAGCAAAATAATAGTTTTTGGATAAGTAACGTTATCGATGATTTAGAATATTTAACTGAACAAGAAGAAAGAATTGTAAATCTTTCGGATAGGAGTAGTTTTAATGATAATGGTTTTCCTGGTTCAGATGATGCTAAAATCTTTTACCCAGGATCATTAGCATACATCTATGATCTAGTATCAATATATGGTGATCAGTTTATATCAGATGCTGTAGCAAACAATTGTAAAACATATGAGGAACTTCGATCATCGATATTAGACTCAACTGGTTATGATATTGCTGATTCTATCACAAACGTGTCAGTTGAATGGATAAAACAAAGATATATATCAATATTAGACGAGTTTAATGTTGATTATAATTAAATCAATAAAAATTATCTGTGGAAGATAGGACTATAAGTTTTATATAATTAAATCTACGAAATTATAATTATGTTTAAAAAAATTACAGATGCTTTTTATATGAAGTTAATTAAGTATACACGTTTTTTTAATTATTATTCTTTGAGGCATTCTTTTAGATATATAAAACAAAACAGTCTCTGCATCCTTAAAAACAGATAATCCAAAAAGTCTTTCTTTTATTTCTTTTCTTAACTTTTCTTTCATAAGACTAATAAGATATAATTTTGTATTTATTCAACTTTTTTATAATAAAATGTTGCATATAAAGTAAGTAAAATTTATATATAATTATATTATTATGATAATAAAAGGTGATAAAAAAATGAGCAAAAAAATAAAAATATTTGGAAAAATATTTGTGGTATTATTGATTTTTTTGATGTTAACTCCAATGGTTGCATCTAAAAATATTATATCAAACGAAAAGATTAGTAATGAAAATCCTACTTATAAACCAAATCCTATTCTGCCTATAAGAGGAATTGTAATGCCATTTATTAAAAAGGTTGAAATAATTAATAATGAAGAATATACATTTTATCGCCCTATACGTCTTGGATGGGTTTTTTCAAAGATTTATACATATTCTGATAATGTAGAAATTGGTTTTAAAAAAGGTCAATTATGGCCAGTAATTGAAAAAATTGGTCCAATAATTATTGGACAAATAACAGATGAGCCTATAGTCAGACATTTATAAAAAAACACTATTTTTTTCTTTTTTTTAGATTTTTTTAATTTCTAAAATATTAGGATAATTTATTTATAAATCTTATATATCAAAAAGATAGATATATCATATAAAAGAAATCAAATATCAATCTTTCTTTTATTTCATTTCTAATGTTTTCTTTCATAAATATTAATATTAATTATCAATAACTCTTTTATTAAATGTTTTTTTTGAAAAATATCTAATTTTCATATACCCTCCTTCGATATACAAAAATAGATACATCAAAGATTCAACAAGGAGATCAGTTAAAGAATCAATTAGATTCTCTTGAAAAACGGGATGGAAGTTTGATAATATTACATTTTCAATTATTTCCCATAAAATAAAGATCAAAAATACATATTGCCACTTTTTTTTAAAAATAAACCACAATATCACACCTGATAATATATGGCCTATTGTGAAGAAATCAAACATTTGATCTATCATTTCTATCTGTTATATATTTCTAGTTGTTGCTATTTATAGTTTGTTTTACAGATATTATCGAATCAATTAGATATATTAGTTTGCCTAATATGTTGTTGAGGTTTTTATACACTATATTATTTTTGTAGATATTTTTATCATTTAGATTATCTTCATATTCCAAATTGCAAATTCTTGCAGCAACATATGCATCTTTATTTCTTTTTTTTATCTTTTCTTTCATTTTAATCTTTTAAAAAATTTTTTGTTTTTTCTAAAAACTCTTTCGCAAAATCATATACAAACTCTGCTTCCTCCTTATCAATTAATATTCCACCATATTGAATGTTATGTCTTGAGATCCGTATTTTATCAAATGTATTTAGCAGATCAAGCAGTTCATTATCTTTTTTGTAAAGTTCTTTTAGTCCAATTATTACACATATATGGCTTCTTTCAGTGTATTTTTTATTGAAAAGTAGTGCTCTTGATGAATGAAAAATAGAGTTATAAGATGCAATTTCTGACATTTCAAGTTCATCAATTTCAATATTTTTCTTAGAAGAATCAAGGAATCTTTCAGCAATTTCTAAAGATTTTTTTACTCTTTCAGGCGCAGAATTATCTTTTCTAATCATGCCTTTTGATAAACAATCTCTGAAGTTCATGGTTCAACCCCTTTTATTAGAACGTGATTTTTAATCACACTTTTTACAAATGCATCATCTTTTTTTTTCATCTTCTCCCATTTTATCATTTGGATTACGTTTAGCTGAATTTCTTTACCAACTTTTTTCATTATTTTTACAACAAGATCTTTGTTAACTTTATCTTCATTACCAATAACTAACAAATCAATATCGCTTCTTTCATCAAAGTCTCCTGATGCATGACTCCCATAAATTATTATTGAAGTATAATCATCTGAAATTTTTTCTAAACCTAACTCTCCAAGAATATTAAGAAATATGGCTTTTTTTAATTCTCTCACTCTAAAATTATCATTATTTGTTGAAAAAATATGTAAATTCCCTTTTTTTTCTCTTTTAATTAATCCATCTTTTTCAAATATATTACAATAATTATTTACACTACCTGGGCTAACATCAAGTTTTTTAGCAAGTTCTTGTAAATATGTTTTTTCTGTGGGATTTAACATGAAGTATTCTAATATTTTAAATCCAACAAATTTTCTAAATTCATTAATCATAATATATTAAACAATCATTCAATATATTAAACTATCGTTCAATATATTATATTTATATATGAAAAATATTTCTTTGCTTTTTTTTCTGTTGTCTTCTTTTGCTTGTTTTCTTCTTTTTTCTTTTCTCAAGTTTTTCTTTCATTTTATTATATAATTATTTTCTCCTTTCATCTTAAAAAATTGTACTCGTGTCATATTTGCAGATTTTAAAGCTGAATTAATAATAATATTCTGCTGACTTGACCATTCTTTATCACTATGTGTACGAACATATTCAGCCCATTTTTGAACAAAATCTAATCTTTCTTTATTGTTTTTTTCAATAAAACCCATCAAGCATCTCTCTATATTTCTGAATTAATTTGTTATCTAAATATTCTTTTGCTACAGCTCTAATATGTTGTGCATCTTCTAAATCCTTTGGTGACTTTAGTACAATTTCTTTAAAAGCAATCTGAAGTTCAAGATGAGAAATATTAATTTTATAATTTTTTATATTAACGTTAATCGTATTATCAAGTGCAATTTTATCAAAATCATTTTTTATCCATTTCATCTCAATGTTTGGAATGATTGTATCGACTTTTGCAAATCTAATTGCTAAATTATCTTGTAAATAAGAATAAATAGTTTTTTCTTCTTCGGCATTCATGCAATAGAATTTATTTTTTTTGAGATCTTCATATAATTTTTTAAAATCTAATAAATTAATTTTAGGGATAATAATATCAACATCTTCACTAGCACGAGCTCTACCAAGTAAAATTGCTACATATCCACTTACAATAACATAGTTAGAATGTTTCTTTAATATATTTATAAAATCAATTGTAAATTTATCTAATTCGGATAGTTCACGATTGATTTCTATGTTTTTTTTATCAATAAATTTCATTAATAACGATATTTATATCATAAATTTTCTTTTATTTCTTTGCTTTTTGTTCTGTTGTCTTCTTTTGCTTTTTTTCTGTTCTTTTCATTAATTTTTAATATCCTTTTATTTTGTTTATTTTTTTAAGGTTATGTGTCATTAATATAATTAATAATTATAACTATTATATAAGCAAAAATTATAAATACTTATAAATATAAATAATTTTTAATGCAAATTTTGCAATTTTGCAAAGAACCCAATGAATATAATAAGAAGGATCTTCTTCAAAAAAATAAAGATAAAAAACTAAATAAAATTTTTATTAATTTTCTCTGTAAATTTTATTATAAAATACCTAAATCTTTTATAAAAATAGGAAATAGAATAATTCCAATAATTGAAAATTTTTTTGAAATTTTTTTAATAATTAAAGGACTAAAATTAAAAATATACATGATAAAAGGTCAAGAAAAAAACTCCAATAAAACATTAGAGATCTTATATATTGGAAATGATATCTCAAATTTTTCTTATATAATTAATGTTTTAAATCTAAAAAAACCTAGCATTGAAAAAAAGGGAAAAACGTTCTTATGGAATATTCAAAAAAATATTAATAAATTAGAAAACACAGATGCAATTATTATTAAAAATAGTTATTTTTATACCAATTATCTACATAGAAATGGATTCATAGTTATACCTGAATATATTGAAATGATTTTAGATACATCAAAACCTTATAAAGATCTTTATAATGATTTTCATAGATCTGTAAAAAAACGTTTAAGACGATCAAATTTTTTTAATTATTCTTTCGAAATTTCAGATGAACTTGATAAGCTAAAACTGTTTTACAATGATTTTTATATACCTTACATTCAAAAAAAGTTTGATGATTCGGCGATTATCGCTAATTTTTCAATTTTAAAATTTAATTTAAAAAGAGGAAGATTAATTTTTATTAAAAAAGATGATGAATATATATTTTGTAGTCTTCTAGCAGATGTTCATAAAAATACTGTTATGAAAACACATTCAGCAATAAAAGATAAAAAAATTAATTATTTAGATAAAAATATAAATTATATTTCTACTTTTTTTTCTATAATATGGGCAATAGATAACAATGTTAATAATCTTAGTTTAGGACTTTGTAGAACATTTTTAAATGATGGGATTTTTAGGCATAAAAGACAATGGAATCCAACAGTTAAAAAATGTAATAAAAGTATTAAAGGAGAAAAAACTGGTGTTTTTGGTTTAAAAATTAATAATTATTCTTCTACAATTAAAGATTTTTTAACAAATAATCCTTTTATTAGTATTGAAAATAATAAGATTAAAGCAATTATTTATAAATCAAACTATAAACAGTTGTCAGATGATAAAATCAAACATATTAAAAATATGTATAATTTACCTGGTATTTCAGATATCGTTATTGCTTATTATGACAATGGGAAAAACAAAATAAGGTATGTCTCAATAATTGATCAAGATGGGGGTAAGACATGAGACAGAATATAAGCTATGGTTTTCAATTTTCAACATTTTTAATTGGGGTTATCATTGCTCTATTAATTAGTTTATTAATAATTATAATTTTTTTAATCCTTTCCCCTTCTGAATTTTTTGTTTTTATATTTTTATTAATTTTATTTGCTATTTTTGTTTTTGAATATTGTTTTATAAACTTAAGCATTAAAAGATACAAAAAAAAGGTTGATTATATAAATAAAAACATAGTAAAAATTTCTAAACTAAATGGAGATGAAATTGTCCTAGATTTAGGAACTGGGTCAGGGGCAACTGTAATTGCTTTTGCAAAAAAATTAAAAAAAGGGAAAGCAATTGGACTTGATTATTATATTCCTCCTGGAGATACAATACTTAGAAAACTTATTAATTTTATAAAAATAAATCATATTGGCAGTGCTTTAAATGATGCCAATGAAATCGCTAAATTTGAAAAAGTAGATGAAAAATGTCAATTTTTTAAAGAGGATATTAGTAAAAAATTATCTTTTAAAAACAAAAAATTTGATATAATAACATCAAGAGGTAGTCTTTATTGTATTTCATCAAAGAATCATAATAATCTTTTTGATGAGATAGATCGTGTGTTGAAAAAAGAAGGGAAAATAATTTTTCAAGAACCTAAAAAGTTTTTTAGTTGGAATATGAAAAAATTAGAAGATTTTTTTCAAAAAAAAGGATATAAAACTAGAATTATTAGACTTCCTAAATCTTTTCATATAATTTTTTATGGGGAGAAAATATGATTGAGAAACTTGTTAAAAAGATAGACTATGGTATATCGGAAGTTTATTTTAATCATATCTATAAATCTCTTCCATTAAAACTTAGAAATATAACATCAAGTTATGTAATTTTTATAAAAAATTTTGTTTTACATAGATTTGAACAATTCATTCCTAACATTTATATTTATCAAGGAAAAAACAAAAAAGACGGCTCAAAATTAAGATTATTGTTTTTTGGTGTTGATGCTTCTTTTAAATTTTTATCAGATGAATTTATCGCTGAAAAGTTTTTTGAAGAAATGCCAGTTAAGAAAAAAATTGGTAGAGTATTTGTATGCAATATTAGTAAAATAATTAAGAAACACAAGTGTGATGTAGTTATTGTTAAAACAGATAGATTCTTCAAACGTTGGTTACAGAAAAAAGGTTATTTAGTAATCCCTGAAGCAATTGATATGGAACTTGATATTTCATTTCCTTTAGAGGATATATTAAAAAATTTTGATAGATCAGCAAAAGATGATGTTAATAAAATAAAAAAATACAATTTAACTTTTGAAACTTCTTCTAACCCCAAAAAAATAGATTATTTCTTTAATAATATTTTTAGTCCATATACAAGAGAAAAACATAAGCGAATTATTATACCTGGATCGTCGTATTATTATGAAATCAGAAGTATTTTTGAAAATGGAAAAATATTATTAATAAAAAATAAAGATGAATATATTGCAGGTACACATATATATAATACTTCACCAGAAAAAAATAAATGACAACGATTACTGGTATCGGTGTAAAACTTGAAAAAAATTATAAGTTTTGTGGAGCAGGTTCTAGTATTTTTTATTTCTTTATTCTCTGGGCAAAAAAACAAGGTTTTACACGTATTGATTTTAGAGCAACTCCGCCTTTTCTAAATAATGGAATTTATAGCTTTAAAAGAAAATGGGGATGTGAAATTAAAAAAAGTAAGCAGATTACAAGAGTTTATGCAATAAAAGTTAATGATAAAAATAATAACCCTGCTATTTTTGATTTTTTGGAAAATAACCCCTCGTTATATTTTGATAATAATAGATTAAACGGTTTAATTTTATTAAACCATGCCTTAAATGATGTTGAAATAAAAAGGAAATATAAAAGAAAATATAACTTAGGTATGAGTAAACTATCAGTTGTTACAAAAGATGAAATTTATGATATTTTCAAAAATTTAATTAATTCAAAACAAAAAAAGGTAGAGCAAAAAAACCATGATTGAAAAAATTTTTACTAAGATCGATGAAATCATTTCGGAGATTTATTTTAATCATATCCATAAATTTTTACCAAAAAAAATAAGAATAATCATTTCAGGAAATGTAATTTTATTCAGATATTTAATACTTCATAGATTAGAATGTTTTCATCTGTCGGTTATAATATTAATTGGTAAAAATAAAGTGGATGGATCGAATCTAAAAATACTATTATTTTATTTAAAATCAAAAGCGTCATATCAGTTTTTCACAGAAGATTTTATTATTGAAGAACTTTTTGAAAAAGTAACAGAGAGACAGAGAATTGGAAATGTTTTCATATGGAATATCAATAAAATAATTAAAAAATATTCTTCAAATGTGGATGCAATTTTTATTAAAACAGACAGATTCTTCAGACGTTGGTTACAGAAAAAAAGTTTTTTAGTCATACCTGAAGTTGTTGATATGGATTCGGATCTCTCAGGGCCTGTAGAAAATGTATTAAAAAAATTCCACGGTAGTGCAAAAGAAGATGTTCGAAGGATAAAAAAATATGAATATATCTACGAAGTTACAAATGATCCAAAAAAAATAGATTTTTATTATCAAAAACTTTTCATACCATATACCAAATTAAAACACAATAGAGTGATTAAACCTGATACAGCTTATTATAATGAAATTAGAAGTTTATTTGAATGCGGAAATACTATGTTATTTAAAGATAAAGATAAATATATTTCAGGTGTACATCTTCGCCATAATCCTTATAAAAAGAAAAATAAGGTTTCAATGTTATGTGTTGGAATAAATATTGATTATGATTATGTTTCCAAGCGTGCAGGGGCATGTATATATTATTTTCCAATTCTATGGGCTAAGAAAAATAATTTTTCAAAGATTGCTTGGGGTGCAACTCCATCTTTATTAGATAATGGGATTTATAGGTATAAAAGAAAATGGGGTCCTGAAATTAAAAAATCTTCGGGTATTACAAGAATTATTGGTGTTAAATTTACCAATGGTTCAAAAAATATTGGGTTGTTGAATTTTTTTGAAAATAACCCTTTGATATACATGGATAATACTGAATTAAGAGGCTTTGTTTATATGAACAGTCCTGTTAATATAAATGACGTTGAACATATATATAAAAAATATTTTACACCAGGTATGACCAATTTAGTGATAATATCACCTTATAATTATCAAGAATCTTTTAAAGAATTAGTATCTTTAAAATATAAAGATAAAATTGTTATTCTAGATAATATAAAAAGGCTAATAGATACAAAAAAATCATGAAGAATATATTTGCCAATATCTCATTTTATTTAGAAAAATTTATAGCACGTCATTTTAGTATAACATTTTGAAATATGAAAATATTATTCATCTCCTTTGGAGATAACTATAGTAACATATTTACTAACAGTCTTGATAAAAAAAATAATTATTTATTTAATTTTTTACAAAGATATAGTTTTTTTGAAATTCCTTTAACTATTCCGATATTAATATCACTTACACCTAAAGAACACACAATTGATGTTTTAGAACTGAATAATAAAAACTATAAAAATATTGATTATTCAAAAAAATATGATTTAGTCGGAATTACAACTATCACTCAACATGCTTTTATATCTTATGAAATCGCTGATGAATTTAGAAAAAGAGGATGCAAGGTAGTAATTGGCGGATGGCATCCATCTGCTCTGCCTGAAGAAGCAAAAATGCATGCTGATTCTGTTGTGATCGGTGAAGCTGATGAAATTTGGGCAAATCTTTTAAAAGATGCAGAAAAAAATCAGTTAAAAACTTTTTATAAACCTGAAAAACCCGTAGATCCAATTAATATTCCTATTCTCAGGCCAGAAATTTTTACTAAGGGTACAAATATTAGTGTTCAGGCTACTAGAGGATGTCCTAATCAATGTCAATTCTGTGCAATTACTCATATGAAAAATAGAAAAATTTTTCGAAAAAGACCAATTCATGAAGTAGTTGAAGAAATAAAATCTATTCCTAATAAAACATTTGTTTTTCAGGATAATTCAATGACAATTGATGTAGGTTATACAAAAAGACTTTTTAAAGAATTAAAAAATGTAAACAAAAGATTTGTATGCCGTGGGAATCAGAGTATTTTAGAAAAGGATGATGAACTATTAAAACTAGCAAGTGAAGCTGGATGCATTGATTGGTTTATTGGTCTTGAATCAATATCTTCTGAATCATTAAAAGAGATGCATAAAGAATCAAATAAAGCAAATAACTATATAAAAACTATTAAAAAAATACATGATTACGGTATGGGGGTTAGAGCAAGTTTTATTTTTGGATTTGATCATGATACACTTGATATATTTCATAAGACAAATGAGTTCATAAGAAAAAGCGAAATTGATGTGCCATCCTGCGGTATTTTAACTCCTTTCCCAGGAACTCCAATATATAACAGATTAGAAAAAGAAGGAAGAATACTTACTAAAGATTGGAGTCTTTATAATATGGAAAATGTTGTTTATCAACCAATGCATATGACAGCTGAAGAACTTGCATATAATTCTGTAGAAATACAAAGAAAATGGTATACAACTTTTTTTATTTTTAAAAGAATCATGCATTCTATTGGTTATGGTTTTTATCCATTTTTATTTGTTATACGTCGGAATTTATTTTTTTATAGATACAATATGAAATTAAAATCTCAAAACATAAAAAACAATATAAAAAAATGTAATTAAAATTAGTGTTACATCTTATTCTCTTTATATTTTCCTTGTTACAAAAAACCATCTTTTAGAATTCCTCTTTATTTTACCAAAATTGAAATCAGAATAAATATAAAGTAACTCGAAATTTGTCTTCTTCAATAATTTTTTAATCCTGGTTAATTTATAGGCTTTTTCAACATGTTTTTCATAAAATCTAGTGAATTTCCCATTACTTTTTGAAAACATTATCATCTCTGCAATCCATATATTTGGTTTATGTTTGTTTAACCAAATTAATTCCGTATCACCAATTTTATAATATTCTGTATTTACATTTGGAAGAATTTTGTTAATTTTGAAATCAGAATGCATATCAAAAATAAATAAACCATTTTGACAAAGATGCTTATTTGTTGATTCGAAACATTTCTGCAAATCAGATATATTCTGAACGTAATTTAATGAATCAAAAATATTCAATATTAAATCATATTTCTTATTAAAATCAAAATTAACCATGTCAGCTTGATGAACTCTTAATTGTTTCTTTTTTGCAATATACAACATATTTTTAGATAAATCTAAACCTTCAATATTGTAACCTTTAATGTCAAATATTTTCATTAATTTACCAGTTCCACAAGCTACTTCTAAAATTGATTCTGGTTTATATTTCAATTTTCTTAAGATTTTAACAATAAATTTATAATAATCATTATGAAACTTGTCTGGAATTATTGAGTCATAGACTTCGGCAAATTTCTCATAAGATTTATCATTTGACATAATAATTATGATTCTTTTAACTTATTTATAAAATTATCCAAAATCCTTATTTTAAATTTTCTTTTTATTATTTTTCTCTTCAAAATATTAATATTAATTGTTAGAAATATTTTAATTACACAGCAGATCTTTTTAAAAAATATGATCCAAATCATCTAATTTTAGGATGTCGATTTCATTGGGAGGGAACACCAGAAATAGTAATTGAGGAATGTAGTAGACATTGTGATGTAATAAGTATTAATTATTTCCGTAAAAAAACAAATATTTATGATCCAATTCGCCATATTTTCTCAATTATTGCAGATTCTGTTCCAATGGACAGATGGATGCAAAGATACTATGATATAGCAAAAAAACCAATACTTGCTGGGTCTTTTAGTTGTCAGAGTATCGATAGTGGATTAAAAGTAAATCAGGATTCATGCATAAAAATAGTATCAACACAACAAAAAAGAGCGGATTTTTTTGAATGGTATGCTAAAAACTGCTTAAAAACAAAATATACTATAGGTTATCATTGGTTTAAACTAGTTGATGGAAATTATAATTTTGGTTTAGTAAATAATGAGGATGAACCTTACAATATTCTAGTAGACCGTATGGAAGAAATAAATAGCATGATTTATAATTTACATGATAACTAATGTATCAAAATTATAATTTTTATAAAAGCAATTTTTTTTTATAAAAAATTTATATCTAAATGTTTAAAGTGGATTTTTGGACTATAAAATATTTAAATATAACCCACTCTAATAATAAAATACAAAAAATGGTAGATTAACATGAGAAAAAAAATATTTGTTATTTTAATAGTTTTTATCTTCCTTTTTTCAAGTCTATCAATAAATTCATATGGCATCAAAACAAATAATGGTAATATTAATAATTCTAAAATCTATGGATTTATCACAAATATTGGTCCATTTGAAAATGTTAGAATAAACAAAAATAAAAACTGTAGAACATATAATATGATAAACGATTTATTAAGAGAAAATATATCTGTTTATTGGACTTCCGAAGATATTAACCTTCTTGTATCACAATTTAACGTATCTATTAAGATAAACAAGTTTTTTGAAAAAGGTGCATTTATAATCCCATTCACAGGTATCGAGAAAATTGATAAAAAAATTACGGTCATTATGTGTGATTATAATCAAACAAGCGAAATTGAGGATAATATAACTACCATACCGATTTATAAAATATTAGAAAAAAATGATATAATTTCTTATAAACTATCAAATGTTAAAATAATTCAAATTACAAATAAGGCATCATCTGTTGAAATCTGGTATTTTGATAATGCCTTATGTTGTGGATTTCTAGATATCGATCTTGTAGAAGAAAAGAATTTAAAAGAACAGTTGAAAAATGATTATAATGTCCTAATCTGGCCAGGTGCTGCTATGCCTATTGAAGTTATAGTTTATACTGTTCTTTCAGGGTTAAAAATTGATTCAACCTCAGGAATTGTAAGAGATTTTGTGAGTAATGGCGGGGGTTTTTTAGGGTCATGTTACGGATCATTTATTGCTTCATCTGGTGTTCTACCGTTTCCAATGTATTTAAAAAGAAGGGCATATAACCCAGATCTTAATAGTATTGGTATTTTTTCATTAGCAGATTTTTTAACGATGCCTATAAAATATGTGGGTGATGTTAATGTTAGAATTATTAATAATAGTCATCCTGTTGTTTATGGTATAGATGATGAAATTATTGTAGATCATTTTGAGTATGGGTCAAAAATCGTTTTTAACAGTAAAACTGTAGAGGTAATTGCAGAATTTGATAAAGGTAATTCTAAATTAGAAGGATCACCAGATTATGTTTCTTCAAAATTTGGTGAGGGTAGAATTGTTACATTCGGCTCGCATCCTGAATTTAATCCAAATATAGAAAATAAAATTGTTAGTAATTCACTTTTTTATATCACCTCAAAAAACAAAGATATATTTGAAATTAATCATGAAAGAAATTCAACTTTCTTTTTAGAAATATTAGAAAAAACAGGTGATTTAAGAAAAAAAATGAATGTGCAAGAAAACAGGTTAGATTACATATGTCATGAAATTAATTATACCATTAATTGTTTTTCATCATATCCAGAAAATCTTTATGAATATTTAATATTTTATTTAAAAAATGATTATTATGTTTTAAAAACTATAGATAATCTTCATAAGATTGAGAGTTTATCTAAACTGATGGATAATGACAATAAATTTAATTCAGATTTAGAAAAAATCGAAGATCAAATTATGGCTTTATTGAATCAAGCACAAATATCTATTAATAAATCCTCAATATATTATAAAAATTTTTATAAAGTTTATAATTTCTTAGGAGATTTTGATGAAAATAATACTTCTATTGTCTCATTTATAAAAAAAATTATAATCAGACAATTTGGTAAACCATTTAATAATGAATTTAATATATTATTATTAAAGTGTTTATATAAATGTTATTTTGAATCTACAAAATTTTTAAGACATTATTGGTATGAATATGAATCTTCTATAATTTAATCAAAAAAAATATTTTTATGATTTGGATGATTGGTCTATAAATTATATATAGTAAATTATCTTTCTATTTTTATAAAATCTTTATAGATGTGATATAATATGAATAAGAAAATAATTATTGGAAGCATATTTGCAGTTTTATTGATAATGTCTTTATCCTTTAACTCAGCAGTCAGTGCACAAAAGATTAAAATAAAAAATAAAGAAAAGTTACTTGAGCAATCAGAATCTTATGTAGAAACAGATGCTAAATTATCTAAAAATCGTCTTATTATACCAAGAATACTGACTGCTTGTGTAATATATAATGAAGGATTTGAAATAATAAGTGCCAAATCAGATGAAATACAAACAGATCAATCAGGTACAATGTACATTGGAAATGTAGAAATTAATTGTAGACTAAATGGTGATTCATATGGTCATATCTATTCTTATATAGCTAATAAAATTGGTATGATGTTATATGCAAATAATATAGATCCTACAATTCTTCCAGGTTGGCTAGATTTTGAAGAAGAATTCACAATCAAAGCAAGAATGTTTTATCTTAGTAATTATATACAAGAAGAAGGTTTGCCACCTTTTGTTATTGGTTTTGGTTTTTTAGCAAGAGTTTCATGATAAATTAAAATTTTTTTTTTATTTAATTTTTAACATTTTTCATATTTTATTTTTCCTTTAAATATCAAATTCTTAATATTAAGTGATATTCTAAGTATCCATTCAACAAGTATTATCAGAATTACGAATTGAATTATGCCATTAACATAAGTAGGAAGTGTTGAGATTCTTGCGGTAACTGTCTCAAATGAAAAATAACTTGAATCAACAAGAAACACACCTAGTACTGCAAAAGGAAGCATTTTTGATACATCTTTTGAAAGATCTTCTGTATAATATGCTGTAATCCTAATTGTTATAATTATTGCAAATGAAAGTGAAAGTATTCCTGGTATGTCATATGATCCTTCTTTAGTAAGTGATATTAATATTAATGAAAATCCAAGGAAAAAAATTATTGCTACAAAAGGAAATAAAAAGAAATATTTACAAAAACCAATAAATTTTGTATGTTTTCTTTCAGTAGGTTTAAAACAATCTCTTCTTGCTGCATATCTATAGAAATGGTATATCACAATTGAATAAATCGCAATCATAAGAATTAGATAAAAAAGTGCTTGAAAAGCTCCAAAATTACCTCCAAGTATTTGATCTGGTGAAAAATTTCTACCCCATTCAGAGATATCTGCTATATTTTCAATAGCCATAAATATAAATCCTCCTCACAAAATAGTAGAATCCTTTTTTAGTTAATAAATTCTTACTTTTATTAAACTTAAACCATAATAACATAATTTTTTTTATAATTATAGGATTTCTTATAAAAAAATATAAATAATATATAAATTAACATATAATTATACTATGTTTCATTATAAAAACAAAAACGGATATATCTTCATAACTCTTTTAATTGTAGTTTTTTTATTAATACCAATCTCATATGCTGAATCAAACAAATTTGTTTCAACAACACCTGAAGTTGTATATGGGCCATTTATTATTGTAGATATTGATGCAGATTTTCCATCTAATGAGGGATTTGTAGAACGCCATCATGGAGTAGGATTATTATTATATTTTGAACCAGATGATGTGACAAATCAAGATAATTATATTAAAATTACACCTTTTTATTCAAAAATATCTAGAGATGAAAAAGATATCTTGAATTTACCGTTTAATGATGGAAATTGGCCTGTTCAATGGTGTAGAGTTCAGGTTATATTATTTACCGGTTCATTTGATGATTCAAATGGAAGAATAAAAGTCAATGGAAAAGGCCTTTTTACTACAGTTTTTCATACATGGCATAAATGGCCTGAAGAGTAAATATTTTAGATAATTTACTTGTTATATCAAAATTTATAAATTTATACAAATATTTATATAATAAGAAAGATAATTATTTATTATAACAAAAGGAATAACATATGAATAAAGACATATTATCTTTAGAGATTAGGAATAAAATATTTAATTACATCAAAAAAAACCCTGGTGTACACATTAGATATATCTATAGTAATCTTGACATAGCAAATAGTACAGGTAGATATCATCTAAAATATCTTGAGAAAAGAGGATTAATAATTTTTAAATCTAGTGGAAAATATGTTAGATGTTATATAAGTCAGGATATTAGTGAAACATTAAAAAACATATTAGGATTTTTAAGAGAATCAACACCAAAAAAAATACTTTTATATCTACTATTAACAAGTATTGGATCACAAAAAGAAATAAGTGATGAGTTAGTAAAACATCCTTCAACAATACATTTCCATATCAAGAAATTAATAGAAGCAGGTCTTATCGAGGTCGCACCTGAAACTGATGGTTTTTTTGAAACTTGTTATAAGGAAAAATATAAATTCATAAAAATAAAAACTGAGGGTCGTGAGATTTTTTACAGATTAACAGATCCATACAAAGTATATGACTCTTTTTTAATTTATAACAAATCAATAAGTGATGATAAGATGTGTAGAGATCTATTACGTTTCTTTCAAAGACTAACAGAATATAAAGGCCCTCAAAAAAGTAAAAGAAATTTCGATGATATGGAAGATTTAGAGGATTACTTATTTTATATATTTCCAAATCCATATCACGTATAAAAAAAAATTAATTATTTAGGCATGATATGGGTGAGGAAATATCTCAAAAAATTTATGTATATAAGGCATCCTTTCAGGATCATCAGGTTTTTTATATCTACCTTTTTTTTGATAGCCATATTTCTCCCGGTAGTTAATGATCTCAAGTGATAAATATACATGTGGATAATCTTTTAGTTTTTCTTCATAGTTTTTAATTGATATATATATTAAATGCGGATCTTTTAACCTATAGATTTTTTCATTAGTTGTCGCAGTGTATTCTACAATTCGTGGATTAGAATTTTCAACACTTTTTATCACGCCATCCTCAACAGGTGCTATCTCAATTAAATCTAATTTCATAAGTTTTTTTAGATGAAAAGATAATGTCTCTATTGAAATATCCATGTCCATGTTATAAATTAGATCTTTTCTTGATTGATTTATACCAAGTAACAACCCTAAAATTATATTCCTATAAACCTCTTTTGTAAGAAGACTAAGTATTTTTTTCTCCTTTCTTCCAATTTCTCCCTTGATAAAATAATTTTTGTATCTTATGTTTTTAACATGTGTTATAAAATTGTTTTTTTCAAGTTTTTTAAGATGATATTTAAGAGTCGCATCAGGTATTTTTGTTTTTCTTTGTATTTCCCTATAATGTAAACCTGGATTTTCTGATATATAATTATAAATTTTCCGTCTTGTTTCAAGTTTTAATATATCTTGAGTAGAAATCATTTATATCCAGTTCACCTTAATATAATAATATAGTTACTTTTTATATATAATACTTTTTACGTTCATTACTTTTTATATCTTAAAAAACAGTAACGTTTGTACCATAAAACTTATATATTTATAATTATATTTATATAAATATTAAATATAATATATGGTGATAAGAATCATGAATAAAAAAATAATAGCCATTGGTACAATATTAATGCTACTTTTAATACCAATCGGTAGTATAAATGCAGAAGAAGGCGAAGGCATAACAGATCAAGGAAAATTATTCCCTGATGATCTTTTTGATTTTGAAAACATTGAACTAAAAGATATTGAATTTGAAAAAATACAAGAGTTTATTGAAAATCTTATGGAAAAAATTGAAGAAGCAAAAGATGAAAAAGAAGTAGAAAGCATTCTTGATAAAATACAAAAAGATAAAAACTCTTTATTTAAGAAAACAAGACTTGAAAAATTCCAGAAAAAAGGTAGATCACTTATTATCTCTTATGGTAAAGGTTTAAAATTAACAAATCTTAAAAATAATAAAATAAAATTAACAAAGAGATTAGCTGTATGGCATTATACACCTGAAAATGTATTGCAGGGTAAAACAATTATAGTTAAACCAAGAGCTTTAAAGGAAAGCAGGGTTCTAACAGGCATGCAGCTTGGACTTATGACCAAATTCAAAGGAATTCATATTTGTCATAAGGATAAAATGATCGATAAAAGTTTTTCATTATATATTGGTTTTGCAAAGAATGTATATGCATTTGATTTTTCAAAATTAAAACTACCAAATTTTAATTTTGATATGCCAAATATCGATCTACCAAGTCTAAGTTAAAAAACAACTTTTTTCCTTTTTTTTTATTTTTTAAGATACAATTTCTTCTAACATATCTTTTTTTATTGATTTTTTAATCTCAATTCCAATTCTTTCACCATAGCTTATGCTATCACCATATAGATATCCACTATGAGGCGTAAAAAACGCCAAAGAAATTCCTGAAATCTTTATATAGAAATTATAAAGACTATTACATTAGTTTTTAAGAATTTTTTAAACTTAGATTATCAATTAAATATTTATAAACATAAAACGGAAAATTGGTTATAAATACTACACTATCAGATATTAAATCAATATTATTACTAAAAACAGCAATTAGAAATATTATAGGTAAACCTATTACTAAATATAAAGCAAAAATAAATGGCCATATAGTAATACTAGCCATTATTGTAAAAAAAATCGCAACAATTTCTTCGACTGGACCTTTTTGGTTAAAAAATATTTCTTTTTTAATATCTTGAATTTTTTCAATAATTTTTTCGCCTTTTGTGATTGAGACAGAAGTTACATTAGAAAATAGGATAAACAAAATAAAAAGAATCCCAAGAAATGTAAAAAATATTTTTTTATTCATGTATATCTCCTATCTTAATTTAATCACAGAGCATGCAAGGGCCATCTATATTTCCTGAAAAATTTGGCTGAGAATCTCCACAAAACAAACAATACATTATGAAAAGTGGCCAACCAACAATTATTAATGGCGGTATTATAACCCAACCAAGTGCAAAAAATAAGAATTGCTCGTTGTAACAAAAAGCAGGTTTATTTAATGTTCCAACATTTTTATATTCATTATTAATCGTTTCTTCTTTACAATCTTTTTCAAGCCCTTCAACTGCAGCTGTTGCTGGTAACATCAACAATAAAAACATTGTTAAGAATCCAGCAATTACTTTTCTTTTATCCAATTTTTTTTCCTCCTTTTAAGTAACTATTTTAAAAATTATTTTGTAAAAGAAGTTATATAAACTTTATAGACCAGTTTTTTAAAATTAAATCAACAAAAAAATAAATTGAAAAAAGCTGTTATTTTAGATTCACAAATGATATGGATGAGGAAAAACCTCATAAAGATTATCAAAAATATGATCTATTAATTGAGAGTTTCTATGATAAACACCTGGTCTAATATAACCATATTTCTTTCTGTAATCCATAAGCTCAAAGATAAATTGAATTATACAATCATCTTTTAATTCTTTCTTATAAGTTATTAGCAAATCATAGATTTTTAATGGATACTTTAGCCGATAAAGCTTTTCAGAGCTATTAGTAGGATATTTTGCATATGGCGGATCTGCAAGATTCGTAAATTTTTTATTTTTAATATTTACTTGCTCAATTATTCCCTGTTTAACTAATTTTTTTATATGATATGTAATTGTGCCTGAATGCTTTATAATGTCAAGCTCTGTTTTTATCTGATTGGGAGTTGAAATAATTCTGATAAAAAGCAATAATATAATGTTTCTTGGAATATCTTTTTGAAGTATACTAATTATTTTTTTATCGTTTCGTCCAACTTTTTCCTTGCAAAAATATATAGTATAATTTTTTTTAACATACTTTGTTATTAAATCTCTTTTCTCTAAAAAATGAAGGTGATAATTTAAAGTAGTTCTAGGAATACTTAATTTTCTAGAAATCCTACGTGCATGCAGACCCGGATTTTCAGATAAAAATAAATAGATTTTTCGCCTGGTTTCGAGTTCAAGGATTTCTTTTTTTCTAATCATCTAAAAAAACCTTTTAACTTGTTATAAAAAATGCTTTATTTGATATAAAAAATATACGTTGCAATACACGCATAAATTATTTTCTTTGATACGAAATATTACAAAAATTTATGTCACTACATCTTTTATCCTGTTTTCTTTTATCGCCTTTTTAATTTCCATTGCAATTCTCTCCCCATAGGATATGGAATCCCCATATAGATATCCACTATGAGGCGTAAAACGGGTTAGAGGACTACCAGGTATCCTCATTGATACATCAAATACCACCATCTCCTCTCGCCCTTTATCTGCTGCTATAGCTCCTTGAAGGGCAAATGGGCCTATTATACCTGGCGGATATTCTTTTTTCGTTATTTTTACAAATTTTTCACCAAGTGTAAATATTTTCTCAATTATGCTTTCTTTTGTTGTCGCGGCTATATGACCGGTTTCAATCATCTTTGGCTTTAGATATTTTAAAACCTCAATTTGTTCATCCGCAGGAAGACGTATCAAACCATCAAGATTGGTCTGACGTCTAGTATCAGTCCCCATTATCTCTAATTCATCATCAACAACAGAATAAAAATAGTTGAAATTAATCTGAGCTCCAACAATATATTCCTCTATCACACTTTTTTCAAGAGAATCTTTTGTGATTTGCTTTCTTTTTATCATTTCAAGAGATTTCTTCTTATAATCATCATAGCTTTTAGCATAGAAAAACGCACGTTCATATCCACGTATAGCCTCATTAACCTTTACAATTACAAGCCTATCAATATCCTTTGGACTATCATAGATCCTTGGATATCTAATACCTGCTTTTTTAAGAAGGTAATACTGGTTTTTAGGTACATCCCTTTCTTCTAATTTTACCATTCCTCGTGTACCATAGATTGGTACTTTGAAATTGTTTTCAATATCATTGAAATCAAAATATACCCAGAAATATCTGCTATGAACAAAAATTGTGTTTTTCTCCCTTAATTTTTCTTGCACATCATTTTTTGTTATATCTGAGAATTTATCAAGAACTATTGTTTCATCAATACATCCACGTCCATCAGGTCTTGTCTTGTAGTATTTATCATATGTTTTCTCACGACCCTTTTGACATACTGCTATTGTTTTAAACCCATGTTTTTTTGCACCACGGCTGACATCAAGCCCTGAATGACCACCAAGAACACCAATTGTTATATTGTTTTTATCATATGATTCAACGATTTTTTGTATGCTTTTTCTTTCTATCAAAAAAATAATCCTCCATTAAATCTAAACTAGCTTATATCTGTAATAATTAAAAGCTTATTTATTCTTTTTAAAAAAACTAAAAAAGATAGTTATTTTATCCTTTGAATTTCGGTCTTTTTGTAAGAAACATGTTCAATGGTTGACCATGCTGCGGGTATTCAGCTGTTTTTTCTTCAATTAATGTTTTAATTTCATCAACACTATATTCTTTTTCAATACCAACTTCTTTTGTTCTAATACGTGGTATGAATTTCCCGCTTTCTTTTTCTTTTTCACCAAAAACAATAATTATTGGAACCCATTCTTTTTCAGCATCACGGATTTTACGTCCCACACTCTCCTCACGATCATCAATATCAGATCTGATCTTACAATTATCCTTGTTAAGTTTATTAACGAGTTTTTCACAATCAGATATAAATTCATCACCTACAGGTATGAAACGTATCTGCGTAGGGTTTAACCATAATGGTAGCATAGGTTTTTCACCCATATTCATCTTTTTTGCTTGTTTTTCAAGAAGGGCATATATAACACGCTCAATTGCGCCTGATGGACTGCAATGAAGTATTAATGGATGTTTCTGTTCACCATTTTTATCTGTAAAATTGATATCATAACGCTCCCCGTTTTCAATATCTATCTGATCAGTTGAAAGAGCTGAAGCTTTATCAGACATATCAACAAAGTTAAACTCAAACTTTAGAATAAAATAAAATATACGCTCATCCCATAGTTCAACAAGTATTGGTTTTCCAATTTTTTTTACAAGATCAAGGATAAAACCCTTATTTTTCTCATAGAACTCTTTAGTTGTTCTAAGAGCCATCTCAACATCCTTGTTTTCAATACCAATCTTATTTATAACATCAAGACTTAGATCAAATCTTATTTTAAACTCATCCATTGCCATATCCATATCTGATACCATCGCATGGACATCAGGCATAGTAAAAGCCCTAAGTCTTCTAAGACCTGTGAGTTCACCTGATTGTTCACGTCTAAAAGAATAACGAGTGAGCTCATAAATTTTAAGAGGTAAATTCTTGTAAGATATTGTCGCATCATGAGCCATCAAAAACTGTCCGAAACATGCAGCGAATCTTAAGAAAAAATTTCTTTTGTCACTTTCTATCTGATATTGTCTCGCGGGGAAACGCTGCAGGTACTTAGAAAGAGTTGGATGATCCATATCATACATAATTGGTGTTTCAACCTCAAGACCACCATAATCTATTACCCTCTTGTTTACATATTCCTCAATAAGTTTTTTAATGAAACGTCCTTTAGGATAATACCGCATATTCCCAGCATCTGATGCAGGTTCATAATCAGCGATTTCTAGTTTCTGCATGAGTTTAACATGAGCAGGTTCACCTTTTACAGCACGTGATTTCTCTTTTTCATAAAAAGAGAAAATCTTTAGATTCTTATGGCCCTTAAAATCAAATTTATCTATATCCTGAAGTGTTCCATCTTCTGATAGAATATGCCAATATGATGAAAGTTTTCTTTCCTTTTTTAACGACTCAGATTCGTCTTGCTGTTTTTCAACAGATATCTCACGAGATAGTTCTGAAAGTGGATGACCCTTACAACTAATTTTAAATGCTTTATACCATCCAAAAGGACTTCTTTTAACATTATAGTTTTTTTGCTTTAGTTCATATTCAAGTTCAACAAGAATTTCCTGTGCTTTTTTTGGACCAGCTAGATTACTTGACAGATGAGCATATGGATAGATCATAATGTTTTTTACATGAAGCTGATCAGCTGTTTTTACTATTTCAGAAATTGTTTTTTCCACTGCTTTTTTAATATTTTTTTCATCAGGTTTTTCAACAGCAGAAAAAACAGTAAGTGCTTCATCAAACCTATCTGTTTTTTTATCAATTTCTTCAGGATTTTTAATAGCTTTATCTTTAACTTCGTATTCAATATAATCGCTATGTATCAATAGTATTTTCATTGAGAATCAAACCATGAAATCATGTTAAGATTATTAAATATAATGATTATAAAAACTTCTTAATGGGGGAGGCGGCGGAGGTGTTAAACACCGCTTTAAAAAAAAATTAATTGAAATCACTTTGCAATCCCATCTCTCCGCCTGAATTTTGAATATACTGCATAATATAAGTATGTTTCGGAAATATTTATTATTATTTTTCACTCCCTATATATAAGGAGGAAAAAATAGTTTTTTTATTATTGAATAAGTTTTTTATAGGCTTCTGAATCAAGTAGTTCATCTACCTGTTTTTCATTTGATAGTTCAAGTTCAACTAGCCATCCATCTTCATATGGACTATCATTTATTGTCTCAGGTGAATCTTCAAGTGCTGAGTTGACATTAACAATTTTACCATCTACCGGTGAATAAATCTCAGAAACACTTTTTACACTTTCTACAACACATAGTTCTTCACCTTTTTTTACTTCTTTACCAACTTCAGGTAGTTCTACAAATACTATGTCTGTAAGTTCTTCCTGTGCATGATCAGTTATTCCAACTTTTGCCTTTTTATCATCTAATTTAAACCATTCATGTGTTTTTGTATATTTCAAATCATCTAATACTTCTTCACCCATATTTTTTCACATCTCCCATATCAAATATTTTAATTTTTAGCCCAATCTTTTGGTACAAATGGTGGTTTTACAATTTCTGCTTCAACAGGTTTATCTCTAATAATTATATCTAGTGTATCTCCTACATTTCTATGTTCTGGATCAACATATCCCATAGCAATACCTTTTTTTAAACATGGTGACAATGTCCCACTTGTTACTATTCCTACTTTTTTACCATTTTTTTGAATTTCACAACCATGACGAGGTATGCCTCTATCCTTAACTATTAGTTTAGTAAGCCTTTGATAATCACCTTTTTCTTTTTGCTGTAATAATGCTTCTTTTCCAATAAAATTATGATCCCAGTTTATAGTCCATGATAGTGTTGATTCAAGGGGGGTTCTGCCACCTTCAAATTCATTTCCAGCTAGGATAAAACATTTCTCAAGCCTTAGAGTGTCACGAGCACCAAGACCTATCGGTTTAATATTATATTCTTTACCTTCATCAAGTATCCTTGTGAAAAGATCTTTAGCATTATCAGCAGGTTTTATTTGCAATTCAAAACCAAGTTCACCAGTATAACCCGTATGTGAAATTATACACTCAATTCCATTAATTTCAATATATCTATTTGCAAAAAAACCAACTGTTTTCAGATCTACATCAGTAAATTTCTGAAGAAGATCACGGGATTTAGGCCCTTGTATCGCAAGAATAACATATTCTCTGCTCTCATCTAAAACCTCAGCGCATATATCATGTTCCTCAGATTTTTTATTAAGCCAATCTGTAACAGTTTTATTCATCCCAGCATTTGGAATTATCATATATTTATCCTTTTCAACATTCATAAAAATTGTATCATCAATAACAGTTCCATCTTCTCTTAATATCTCAGTATACTGGCTTTTACCAATATCATATTTAGATGCATCTTCAACAGTACAAAGTGTTAAAAGATCACATGCTTCTTCACCTGTGATCCAAAGATTACTCATATGCGATACATCAAAAAGACCAACATTTTTCCTAACAGCCAAATGTTCATCCTTAATAGATGAATAAAAAATAGGCATATTAAAACCTGCAAAATCAGTAAATTTAGCTCCAAGATTTTCATGTATATCATGTAAAGGTGATTTTATAGCCATAAAATTTCCCCGGAGGTGTATAAACTACCCTTCTTTTAATATTTCGACATATTAAAAAAGATTAAAAAACACCTTCAATCATATGTTTTTTTTAATTTACTATGAAAAAAACTAGTAATCCAATGATTTTTACAGATGGAAAAAAACTATATACAAAAAACCCAGAGAATTGTATCGGGACAAAGGTTTATAATGAAAATATTAAAAGAATAAAAAATGTGGAATACCGTAGTTGGAATCCTTACCGTAGTAAAATATCTGCAGCAATGCAAAATGGCTTTAAATTTGAAATTAATAAGGACTATAACGTTCTTTATCTAGGTGCTGCGACAGGTACTACGGTTAGTCATTTTTCTGATATTTTAACAGATGGAATTATTTATGCTGTTGAAAAATCAGCTATATCAATGAAAAAACTGTTGGATATATGTAGAAAAAGAAAAAACATTATACCATTGATGCAGGATGCATATCATCCAGATAGATATCAAAACATAGTTGGAAACATTGATCTAATCTATCAGGATATATCTCAGAGAAACCAAGCTGAAATATTTATAAAAAACATTGAGATTTTCCTAAAAAAAGATCAGAAAGCTATTCTAATGGTTAAAGCACGTAGCATTGATGTTTCAAAAAAACCAGATATAATATATAATGATATTATTGATAAACTTAAAATAAATGGTTTAAAAATTATTCAAAAAGTTTGTCTAAAACCATATGAAAAAGACCATATGGCAATAAAAATTATCAAATAAAAAAGGTTAGAAGGAAAAAATGCTAATATGAATAAAACTAACAAAAAAGAGTTAATAACTGATATTTCAAAATTTATAATACCATTTATAATAGGATTTGCAACTATTGGTTTTACAGGTTATTTTATCGCAGCTCCAAAAACAGCTGAATTTTGGGGTCTTATATCTGCTTATTTTTTCCCACCTCTTGGAAAAGAATCTGTTATTCCAACAGGTATTGCGGTTTTTGGATTTGATCCACTTCTCATGGCACTATCAGTTGCATTTATTGATATTATTATCGCATTATTTCTTGTATGGAACTTTGATCTAGCAAAAAAAATACCTATTGTTGGAAAATTTATCATAAAAGTTGAAACAATAGGTGAAAGATCCTCTGATAAATATGGATGGGTGAGACCTCTTCGTTTTATTGGAATTATTCTTTTTGTGATGGTACCATTCCAAGGATCAGGTGGTCTAGTAGGATCAATAGTTGGCCGTCTGATTGGTATGAAACCTGAGAATACTTTTTTTGCAATTTCTATTGGAGCGATTATTGGTTGTACTCTCATTGCTTATTCGACAGATTTAATCCTTGGTGTTTTTGCTCAAAACTTTTTATTTGGATTATTCATTTTTATTATTATTGTAATTATCGGAATTATGATTTTTGTATATCGTAGGAATTCAATAAGAAATTCAAAAAAATAGAATATTTATTTGGAAAATTATAAGTACCTAGATAATTATTTTTTATCACAAAAATGGTTAGGGAGAGGCAAAATTAAAGTGAATGATAAACCAAATCTAATTTATTTAGGATCTCTTGCATGGATCATATTTGGAATCGAATTTTTAGTTATTGGTTTTTTTAGTATGGATATGGTTCAATTCATCCTTTCACCTGAATCAGGTTATTCTGATTGGTATCCAATGATATTTTTTGGTTATTTTCTTATTTTAACAACACTTTTTGTATTTGGAGTAATTTTTGTAATATTTGGAGTTGAGTTTCTGCGTGGTAAATCATGGGCTTGGTCAGCAGGAGTTCTAATTTCAACTATATTTCTAGTGATATTTGGTTTTATGCTTGGTTCTCTTATGATTACAGCTCTTCTATTTATGGATCCTTTTTCAATTCCAACGCTTGTACTTATGATGATAACACTTTTGATTGATCTAGGTGTATTGTTTTTAACAACAAGGCCAAAAGTAAAAATCTTTATGCTCTCATCGGATTAAAAAAAAAGAGAAGAAAATAAGGGAAATTAATAAAAACAAACCCTATAAATAAAGTCTGGATCTATAATTATTTTTAATATTAAATTACTTCACCAGAAATAAAAAAAGGCAGAATGATAGGGATATCCAGATCATATTTAAATTGCAATAATGCATTCCAATAAAATCTAAATGCTGGTAGTATAAACATGTAACAACATGTTTTATCACTATAAATAACTATATTTTCTAGTATACATGGTTTTGTAGAACCATCTTCGGAATCCTCGATAACACCAACTAATGAAAAAGCTGTACAATAATTAATTACATCAATATCTTCATGAGGATAATAATCAAAATTACATACAATTCCTCTATATTCTTTATTTGCGCTAACTGTGCTTACAAAGCCAGTCATTACAAACATGAATATTATGCTAATAACAAACAATTTCTTTTTCATCTTTTATTTCTCCATTATAAAATATTGTCTCATATATTATTTTATTTATATATAAGTTTTATAGAGCGATCATCAAAATAAAAAAAAATTGATAAAATAAGAAAAAAAAATTTAGATTGTAATGTTTACTTCTTTTAACATTGCATTAATGATAAATGATGGAGCTTCAGAAAGAAGATTCTTATAATGCGATTGCGGGATCATATCTGAAAGACTCATTTTCCTGGCTTTTTCAACATGTTTTTTGATTTCATCTATGTAGAATTTCTTGATTTTATCCTCATTTTTATCTAAAAGCTTTTTAATTTCACGTTTTTTAAGACCAGTTGTAATCTTGTTATTATGTTCAATCCTATTTAGAATTGGAACAACAACACTATCAAGCATTTCACCATTTTCAAGATCTACTAGATCATCCGCGAGTTGATAAGCAAGACCTATATGACGTCCATAATCCCTAAAAACCTTTAGTATATCACCGCTCATATTTGCCTCAAGAGCACCTGCTTGACAAGCACTTGAAAAAAGAGCCGCAGTTTTAAGATCAATAATCCTATAATATGCCTCAAAAAAAGCATTCTTTGAAGAATATTCAAATTTTTCCCCATCTTTATTGAAATCTACTTCATCAATTTCACCATTCAAAACCTCATTCCAGGAATCAATATAGAGCTTAGCTATCTCCCTACTATGATTCATAGCAATCTCTAAGCCATGTACAAGCATTTTATGCCCTGTTAATAGTGCTTTTCCTATTCCCTCTTTTATATGAAAAGCAGTCTTACCACGACGTTCCGAATCTTTATCAATTATATCATCATGTACAAGTGATGCAGCATGAGCTAATTCAATACTTACAGAACCCTCAATCGCTCTTTGATATGTAGCATCTTCTTCTTTCCCCTCAGTACATGCTTTAAAAGCTAAATTTGAAAGAAGCGGTCTTAATCTTTTACCACCCTGCAAAATATCTTTTATGTTCTCATCAATGACTGTGTCATTTATCTTTTTCTCTACATCCTTTCGGATTGTTATGAAGAAGTCATCTAAATCTGGATTAACGTTATTAGTCAATTACTACTCGCCCCCATTTTAACAGATTATGTTCATTAATAATATATTTATAAGGTTCTATTTAATAAACTTTTTTGTAAAAAACAAATAATTATGTTAATTTTTATAAAAATCCTTGGCAATCAAATATAGTTCACTACTACTTTTTCTACTCGCCTGAGGGGAAAAACGCTTTACAAAACTAAAATTATCTTTAAGATCCTTTATAAAATCCTCTAAATCTCTACCATCAAATACCTTGCATAAAAAATTACCATTTTCCTTCAAGATTTTTTTTGATGTTTCAAGTGCCATTTGACATAAAAAAATACTTCTTGCATGATCAACATCATAATTTCCAGATATATCAGGTGACATATCTGAAATTATCACATCAGCATATTTTCCATTTAGATTTTCTATGATTTCATCTATTGTCTCAGATTTGGTCATATCACCCTTTATGAATGTTATCTTTTCAATTGGTTTTATCTTTAATATATCAACACCAACAATTTTACCATTAGGCCCAATTATTTTCTTTGTGATCTGACTCCATCCACCAGGAGCTGCTCCTAGATCAACTACAATATCACCATTTTTTATAAGATTATATTTTTTATTAATCTGCTTTAGCTTATATGCTGAACGAGCTCTATATCCATCTTTTTTTGCTTGTTTATAGTAATGCTCCCGTTTTTTTTCTCTATACCAGCGTGTCATAAAAAAAATAAAAAAAGAAAAAAATTTTGTTTATTTTATAATATTATGTCGATGTCCAGTCTTTCAGCTAGTTCTTTGTAACGATTACGTATTGTGACCTCTGTAACACCTGCTACATCAGCTACTTCTCTTTGTGTCCTTCTTTCACCACAAAGAATTGATGCGATATAGATACTTGCTGCTGCAACACCTGTGGGCCCTCGTCCACTTGTTAGTTCTTTGTCTGCTGCGTCTTTAAGTATTTCTATTGCCTTGCTCTGAACATCCCCTGATAGTTTTAGTTCACTGCAGAAACGACTAATGTAATCTTGTGGACTTGTAGGCATTAGTTTTAACCCTAGTTCACGTGCTATAAAACGATATGTACGACCTATTTCTTTACGTGATACACGGCTTGATCCTGCGATTTCATCAAGTGTCCTTGGAACGTTACATTGCCTGCATGCTGCATAAAGAGCTGCAGCGGATACGCCCTCTATACTTCTCCCACGAATTAGGTTTTTTAGAACTGCTTTACGATATATCATAGCGGCTGTTTCACGAACATTTCTTGGAAGACCCATTCCACTTGCCATACGATCTAATTCTGATAGTGCAAAAGCAAGATTACGCTCGGTTGCATCACTTATTCTAATTCGTCTCTGCCATTTACGTAAACGATATAATTGTGCTCTGTTTCTTGTTGGAATTGATTTCCCATATGAATCACGGTTTTTCCAACCAATCATAGTTGAAAGACCCTTATCATGTATTGTGTATGTCATTGGTGCACCAACACGAGCTCTTTTTTCTCGTTGGTCACTATCAAAAGCACGCCATTCTGGACCATGATCTATAAAATCTTCATCAATAACCAGGCCACAATCTTCACATACCAGCTCTGCTCGTGAATAGTCTTTTGTTAGATGTGTACTCCCGCAACTTGGGCATCTTGTTATTTCTTCAATACTTGGTTTTTCTTTCTTTTTTTTGGATGAACTTGGTACCATTTTTTATGCAAACCCCCAATCATAAATTTTAAATACTTTTCGATACGTTTTTTAACGACATGTTGGAACTTATATATAAATGTTATCCATGTTTTTGTTATTTTTAAAACCTTAATTTCCGATGGATATATGAAGAATAATTATGTATCTGGTACTGGTCAAATAAGAGTTGGTCAAAAGGAGTTGGTAAATTAGGGTTGGTAAAAACCTTCACCATCTTCCATTATCTCTAATATTTAATCCCTCTTTTAAAAACGCAATTGCTAAGGATAAGGGTATAGCAATTATTTGTGCCCAAAGAAAATTCACTAACCATTGCATCATATCAACTATCCTTTCTGGATCTGGATTATCAGCTGTTCCTCTTATTATTAAAATTGCTGGAATTAACGAAATTATTAAAGTTAAACCTTCAATTAATATCAAAATAATTAATAGATTTATACCAAAATCTCTTAAACTCATAGGTTACCTTCTTACTTTTTTCTTGGTGTGTTCCAATAAGGGCTTTTACACTTTGGACAAACCTTTGGAGTATCTTTACTTCTAGTTATCCAACTATGATTACATCTTTCACATTTACATTTTTTAACCGTTATTTCTTGGATACTCATTGAAAAAAGGATTAAATATAGATTATATAAATTTACCTATAATATGATACTAAAGGTAAAATTTATATACTAATAATATATACCTATAGTAATATACTATGAGTACAAAGAACGGAATTGATAATAATTTAAAATGCTCACATTGCAATAGTGAGAATTACATAAAATATGGAAAAAAGAACGGTAGACAACACTACATGTGCAAGCAATGTAATAGAAAATTTGTTGATAATCAATATTTTGAGAGACTTAAAGGCGACCCTAATCTAATTTGTTTGACACTTGATCTATATTTTAAAGGCGTATCACTTCGCAAGATCTGTGACCATCTAAAGCAATTTTATGGAATAAAAATAGTCCATGCAACTTTATTGAATTGGATTAAAAAATATATCAGAATTATGGATGAGTACACAAGACAATTCAAACCAAATTTATCTGATATTTGGAATGCAGATGAGATGATGGTCAGCATAAACGGAAATTGGCATTATTTATGGAATGTAATCGATGATGAAACACGGTTTCATTTAGCATCAGTGATTAGCAAGGAACGTAAAATTGCAGATGCTCAAAAGACAATGATAACTGCCAAAAAAAGAGCCCATGGAACAAGACCTTCTTTTATCATCACTGATGGACTTGCAAGTTACAATAAGGCTATTGAAGAAGAGTTTCACAGTACTAAGAGAAAAACAATACATGTTGGTAATGTAGGTATCCGTGGAAAGAAAGCAGGAAAAGACATCTTTGATAATAATCTGGTTGAGCGATTACATGGCACAATTAGAGAACGAAATAAAACCCAAAGAGGGTTAAAAGACGAATATTCTGCTTTCATTCGTGGTCATCAGGTTTATTATAATTATATACGCCCTCACCAGTCATTATATGGTAATACTCCAGCTGAAGTAGCAAACATTAACCTAAATCTTGGAGAAAACAAATGGAACTGTCTTCTTTTACAGTCATTAAAAAATGAAAGGAAATAATTATATCGATAACAACTGTAAAAGAAATTATATATAATATATAAGATAAAATTTATTTTATGCAATTTAAAAACAGTAAATTGCTTACTGTTTCAGTATTTTTAATGTTAATCTTAGTATTAACACCAATTTCAATATCTGGTGTCTCAACATGTGAAACATATGATGAGTGCTATGGTTTTATAGTTCCAGTTAACCAGTATCAGTCTAATAAGATGCAGATGAATATTAGTAAACTTGTAAATGAGTTATTAATAAATGATGTTGATGTATATTGGATTACAAATCAGATAAATGTTTCTGTAAAAACTTTTGAAAATGATAGTATAATTAAAGGGAAAAATTTTGATAAAGGAAGTTACATAGTATCATTTGATGAAAATAATTCTTTAAATGCAATTGCTACTAATATCATCTATAAATATCATATAAAAAACCTCGTTAAATCATATATGTTACTGGAATCAATAGATAATATTGATGTATATAAGTTATCAGAGCCTAAAATTGCTATTCATAACGGACCTGCAGTTGATGCCTATAATTATGCAAATTTTTTGCGTGAAAGTGGTTTTCTAAACTATGATTTTCTTTCATGGGATGAAATTCCTGATGAACTAAATAACGATGATTATAATGTCTTAATATGGGGTGGTTCATTAGGAGGAAGCAAGTACACAATTGAAAAGAATTTTTTAAATTTTGAAAATAAAGATGCGATATTGAAAGTAAGAGAATTTTTAAGTAATGGCGGGGGTTATGTTGGATCATGTCTTGGCCAGATGATGGCCTCAAAGAATATAATTACGCCATTATTTGCTAATAAACCTTTTAATCTATTAGAAGGCTCATTTAGTATTGGATGTAATTATACAGTGAAAAGCTTTAGAACCTTACTTTTTTATAATCTTGTATTTCCTAGTGGAATTGCAATGTGTAAGATTACTAATTTTAATAGCCCTATTGCATATGGTCTTAATGAGTCTATTCCAATGTGGCATTATCAGGGCCCTATACCAAGAACTTGTGGCGACGATACGGAAGCAATAGGTGTTTTTGATGAGTTAATTGAATCGGAACCTACTAATAAGCCTGTTTTTCTGAAAAAATTGGTAAATAAGATCATTCAGGGAAGTCCAAATATCATTTCTTCAAAATATGGTCAAGGAAAAGTAGTTACTTATAATTCTCACCCTGAGAAATATTATTATCTTGACGATATACCTGGATATACTAGTCCGATTAGATTAGTTCATAACTCGATTTTTTATGTGACATCAACAGGGCTACATACTATTGAAATTGATAATAAAAGTATTCCCTCTGATTTAGGCCTTGAAATTATTGCTCCTTATTCGGCGAATGTATCAGATTTAATAGATTTTCAATCCAATGTAAATAATGGAACTAGTCCTTATTCTTATTACTGGGATTTTGGAGACGGTTATAATTCCGATGAATGCAATCCTATTTATAAATATCAAAATCCTGGAAATTTTTTAGTTACAATTACAGTAATTGATAAGGATTCCAGAATTGATACATGTACTTTTGAGATTAATATTAGTGGAGAGTCTGCCATTGAAAACCATCCTCCTGAAAAACCAGTTAGTTTTTATGGTTATGTAGAATATGTTAAGCCTGGAGAAATAATCTTTTTTAGAGTTAAATCAGTTGATACTGATGGTGATTTTTTTTGTTTTAATGTAACAGGAGTTAATGAATCAGTTGATGAAGAGTACATAAAAAACAGATATGTCGAATCAAACCAATATTTTGAATTTTTTAATTTCTGGCAAGAGACAGGTAATTATTATATCAAAGTTAAAGCAATTGATGAATATGGTGCTGAAAGTGAATGGTCAGATCCTATTGAAATAATTGTTACAAAAACTCCAATTATTTCAAGGATTTTAAGTACATAATATTTGTGTCAATAACAACCTTTATTGACCAACTCTATTTGACCAACGCTTAAATGACCAGTACCATGTATCTGACTGTATTTATAAAAAATATAAAAATTTTTTTGATTTTTAAATATTTTTTATTTGACTGATTATATTTCCATCCCATAAAACATCTTTTTCTAAAAGGTTTTTAACTTTTTGATTATTTTCCTCTTCAGATATTGGTGGAAGATCATAATCAGGGATTTTTGCAGCCCATGCAACAAGACGTCTAACAAGCCACCATGAGTTAGTTAAATTTTCAAGCTCTTTTTCTTTAAAACTTTGAATATCTTTCCATTGATGTAATCCATAAGCCAAGCAATTATAAGAAGAATCGTCAGCCTCGTCGATATACCCACCATGCCAAATATGATATTCTGGATGAGCAGTACATAAAACGATTCTACCCTTGTTTTCATTTGGATATACTTCTGAAGTGATGCAAGGCCGACCTGATAAATCCATATCTATTTTAAGATTTGTTTTTTTCCAGTCACCTGAAAAGTAGAATGCATATGTGAATAGATGTTTTAGAGAGAGTTCATTTTGCATTATAAAAATGAAGGACTTGATTATGCCGCGAAATAAACCACTGATGCCTCCCACATATTTCCAAGCATAAATTCCATTTTTTCCATTTAAACAAGTATCTTTTTTTGGATACCGTGCTAGAATATTTATATCTCTGCCAGAATCTTTAGGAAGAATTAATCCTGGCCCACCCCACCATCTCATTTTTAAAGAAGATTTATCATAATCTTTGAAAATTTGATCTTTTTTGTTAATAACGAAATCTAATGATGCTCCGCCAGAAAAGATATGCTTTCCATCTTTAGTTGTGCCTGGCTTAAAAGAAAAAACATAAGATGTTGCACCAATTTTTTCAGGGTTTTTAGTTTGAATCGGCGAAAATAGAGGCAAAGCCAAATCCTTATAATAAGAATCGACAGATGATATACCGATGCTGCTTTTGTCATATAATTTTTCTAAAGGTTTAAGAGTAGTATCTTTTGTTTTTAATTTCGTACAAAGAGCAGCTCCTCCACAAATACCGACATAGCTTCCACCAGATTTTACATAAATTTGTATCATTTTTTTCCATTTTCTTACTCTTGGTAAAAATGTTAAACCCTTAACAATTGACTGCCCGTCACCGACGCCACCTCCTGGGACAAGTAAGACGTCAAAATTTGAAAAGTTTAATCTTCCTCTAATTATATCTTTGTCGTAGATATATTCTGTATGGAATGTATAATTGATTTTTTCCCCTTTCCAAGTGTATCCGTCCAATATTGCTGGGAAAATATGTTTTCCAGAACCCCATCCTAATGGTTCTTCTGCAAGAATCGCTATTTTAATATTTTTTTCATCCATTTTAAATACCAATTTATTTACGACATATTTTCTAGAATCCTTTATAAGGGATATAGTTTTTATATACTAAATATTTAATCCAATGTTAAATATAAATGATTTATAATAAATCAATTAAAGTAAGATATTTATGATAAAAAACAAAAAAAAACCAATCATTTTCATCTCAGAATGGAGATCTCTTCCTCTTTACGAATTAATATCATATTTTTTTGTATTTTCAAGTGTTCCCATGTTAGCCTATGGAATTAATCCCTATGATTCTGAGATGATAAAAATTATAGTTTTTTCAGTTATCTCTCTTTATTCAGGATTCTTTTCAGTACTCATATGGAATGATATCACAGATAAAGATATAGATAAAATTTCTCATCCCGATAGACCTATCCCATCAAAAAAAATAAGTGTAAAAAATTTTTTTACAATTGCAGTTATATTTTCAATTTCAACGTTTCTATTTGCTTTTTTAATAAGCATATGGTGTCTTATTATTACAATACTTGCAGCAGTATTTGTAACAATTCATAATAAATTCTTAAAAAAACATATAAAAATACCTGCATATTCTGAGATTTTTACACCAATACAATGGGTTGTTGTGGGAATATTTGGATATTTTGCAATATGGGCTTCATTTAATCAAATAGATAATATTCTAAACACAAACATATATCAAAGCACATATGAGATTTACAATTTATTGATCCTAATTGGTTTTATATATTTTACAATAAGTGCACATGACATACCAGAAGGAATAGTAGATGCCAAAGGTGATAGAAAATATAAAGTAAAAACATATACAACAACTTTTGGCGAAAAAAATGCATCAATTATTGCATTAATCTGGTATATTTTATCAGTAATATTTTCTCTTTTATTATTCTTAAGAACAATTCTATCACCAATTTTTCTCATATTTATTTTAATTTTATGGTCATATTATCTGAGATATCCTATCAGATTGTTATTTGATAAAAATAATGATATAAAAATATTAGCAAAAAAATCTGGCAGGAAAATATTTGATTATTTTTTATTTTCATTTATAATAATATTTTTTGATATCATCATTCAATATATTTTTATTTAAAAAAAATTAAAATTATTAATCGTAAAAATATAAGCAATTGTTTTTCATATTAAATCTTGTAATTAATGTTTATACCTCTGGCATATTAGTTCCAAACCAGAACTCTGTTTCTTCATCGATAGTATCTATATCATATATTACACATACAATAGGCCATAAAAGTCCTGATAATATTGATAAAATAGCAGCCATCATACCAAATATAAATGCTCCAATGACCCTTCCATCGCTTACATAGCTTGCAAAAAACGAGATAAAAAATGTTGGTATAGACATTATAAATCCAATGACAATATTTGGTAACCAAGACATAAGACCATATAGTAATGATGTAACTACTGTGTCTAACATTAAATCTATGTTAACAAGATTATTTATTTTTTTAATTTTTAAGATTAGATTGTTTTTATATTCCTCAAATCTTATTTTTGTTTTTTCTATTGTGTTTTCTTTATAGGTTGTAAGAGGTAATGCTGTAGCGCTAGATAGCATTAAAAAAACGCTACAAAATAATAAGATATATATTATTTTTTTATTCATCCCTTAAACTCCTTTTATAAATTATATATAATAAAAATATAATAAACAATTATAAAAACTTTATGAAATTGTTATCGGCATAATCAATAGAATCTAGTTATATCCACCGATTTTGAGACTTGGATCACCAAATAAAACCCATTGTTGCATAGTTTTTACATCAACAAGTGCTGCATAGTTTTCATGATCATCCCAATCCATGTTCCAATCAATTGGAAACTGGTTTAGATAATTATGAATACAAGTACTATGCACTCTTCCAAGGTTTCTATGACTTGTTTCATTGTATATTTTGAAAAACTGTGTTTCGATCCATCCTCCAAGATACTGTATGCAATCAGGTATTCCATCAGGAACACTATCTGGTATCTCATCAGTAGGTATGGGGCCATCACCAACAGTACCATAACCAAGACCCGAGCATCCTATTGTTGCTATACTACCACCATTTCGTATTGTTGTTATTTTTCCACCCCAGCATTTAGGAGCCCATTCACCATAGAAAAACTTACTAGTAAAATAATTCATAAAACCTTCCTCAATTATTCCCTCAAGAATAGTCCCAACAGATGTATCAAACTGGCAGTTATGGCATCCTCCAACAATACAAACAGGTAGTTTATCTTTGTTTTTTAGTTGTTTCATATCACTATTATCAAGCCCAATCCATGTTCCAAATTCACCAGCTGGATGTGTGGACCAACTAGTTGGATTACCATGTCCCTCAAAAAATAAAAAACCAGATCCCTTACTTATTTCAGATAATATATTCTCTGAAGTTAGATCAAGATCTCCATCATCAGCCCATATACGAGTTGAACTAAAACCCTGCATAAAACTAATTGCATGATTTGTTACAACCTGCCCCTCAATAAAATCAGTTGTTCCATTGATATCACTATCATCAAATGAGTCACCACCTATAACAACCATATGGTTGAACCAATCTGAATTATAGGTTTCTGTTTCATATTTTATGATACGATTAGCAATTCTTCCAACTTCAAAAAAAGATCTAACAGGTATCCTACCGACATAAACATCAGGGTCAAGATCAAGAACATCCTTGTTTTCAGTATTCCACTCAGCAAAAACACCGTTTCCGTTACTATCCCAGTCTTCAAAACTATAACCTAATGTCTCATCATATTTATAGATATCAGAGAAATATAGGTCACTTAGAAAACTAGTTTCTGGAAAACCATCCTCACTTGATGCATCATCAAGATGTGAATAACGAATAGGAACATGCCATCTGTTTAATTTTTGACCATTCATACCGCCAAAAAGAAGAACATATGATATACCATCTTGTTCAACGGAATCCATGATGAAATATTTGATTTTCTCAGCATCATCACGACCTTCATAGGATCGATAAATCTGATTTGTTGTAACAATTTTTGTTTTAACCCCATGATTGTTTTTATGATTTACAAGTTTTCTCAATGAAAATTTAAAAAGATTAGGGCAAATAATCACCATATCATAATTCTCTTCATTAGAAATTGATTTCACAGGTTGATTATAAGAAAAGGAAACATCAATTGTTTCTGCTGTTTTTAAAATATTATTTTTTGGTGAATAACGAACGGGGTAACAATAAATCGTAAGATATGTAACATGTTTTTCACCATCAAAACCAACTCTAATATTATAATTATACCAAGATGATGGATATAGTTCAGAGCTATCATATATAGATTGATCCTTAATTGTTCTACAAACTGAGGTTTTACCATAAATAACTGGTTTTTGTGCAAAATTCACTTGTTTATCAATATATGTTTCTGATATTTGTGATGGATTACATAAAACATCATTGACTATGCTTCCAAATGGTAGTTCATATGTTTTTGAAATAACTGGTAATACTGGTCTACCAGGATTGTTTGTATATGTTGTTGCCTGATCAACTAATATTGACACATATTGTTTTTGATCTACAACGTTTATTTTATAGGAACTAATATTTTCTGATTGTATTTTTAATGGTTTTTTACTTATTTCTTCTGCAGAAATAATAAATGAACTAAAAATTAGCATACCTATGAGTGTTATTATAAATATCTTGTTTTTTACATTCATAATTTAATATAAACTTATTAACTATATAAATATTTAGTAAATTATAAAAAATGGCTGAAATATAAAGCTTATAGTAAATAAAAATAAACCTATAAACTTTTAGGGGGAAAAATCTTGAATCATAAAATAATAATAATATTATTTGTAACAATTTTTTTAATTATAACTGGTATCACCCAAGGATTAGAAATAAAAAATGATGAAAAAATAAATTATATTTCAAATTCAAATGTTTATAATATTAATCTTACTTTTGATTTCTCAGATCCAATACTTGATTTTACTACAGATAATGTTATTGTAAATGTAAAAGAAACAAATCAAAATGGGATAATACCTCTTAATCTTGTACCATCAAGACCTGTACTACCTGTTAATATATCTGTTTTTAACCTACCATTTGGATCAAAAATAACTAACTTTGAATTGGAGACCTCAATTCCACAAACAATTAAACTACCAGTTATGATAAGTGGATGTAGAGCAAAAATAGATAGCATATTTTATGAAAAACAAGATAATATCATAAGCTGTGATTATGAAAGTTTAGAATCATACCCATCGGACTGGGTTACATATAGAACAGGTGGAGGGCTAAATCTTGGTGAACATGTAACATATCTAGTAACAAGGATAAACCCAGTTAGGTATTATCCAGATGAATATGAAATCAAATATGTAAAACACATAGATGTTAATATTAGCTATGAAACATCAGATGAAAAAATAATTCCTAATTATAGTAGATATGATTTACTTGTTCTTTCACCAAATAGTTATGTTAAACATCTAAAACCTCTGGTTACACATAAAGAAAAACAAGGTGTAAAAACATATCTAGAATCCCTTGAAACAGTATATGAAAAAATGTATTTCCAGGGGAGGGATGAAGCAGAAAAGATAAAATACTATATTAAAAACGCAATAGAAAACTGGGGAATAAAACATGTACTACTAGTAGGTGGCATAAAAGGACAAGGATATGAATGGAACCTACCAATCAGATATAGTAACATCCCACTAGCAGAGAAAGGAGAAATACATGAGGAATATTTTATCGCAGATCTATATTATGCTGATATATACAATGGGGATGGTAGTTTTAGTAGCTGGGATTCAAATGATGATAACAAATTTAGCTTCTGGGATGAAACATCAAAAGATGAAATGGATCTTTATCCAGATGTCTATTTAGGACGTATCCCTTGTAGAAACATCTATGAAGTTAAACTAATGGTTGATAAAATAATAAAATATGAAGAAACAAAAGCAGAGGATGAATGGTTTAAAAAACTAGTTTTAATAGGTGGTGATTCATATAATGATCCCAATCAATTTAATGAGGGAAAACTAATCTGTGATAAAGCATCTGATCTGATGCCAGATTTTACAGCTGTAAAAGTCTATGCAGAATATCCTGATTCAGATATTAATAGAAAAACAGTAAATGATGCTATAAACCCTGGATGTGGATTTCTATATTTCTGCGGTCATGGGAGTGAAGCTTCTTGGGGTACTCATTATCCACCTGCTACAAACACAAACTGGGTAACAGGATATCATGTAAAAGATATGATAACACTTCATAATGGATATAAACAGCCTATCTGTGTTATTGGGGGATGTCATAATGGTGAATTTGACCGGTCTATAATAAAAAGTATAACAAATGGAATTCAAAGCATGGGTCTAGAATATTTTAAAGGATATTTCTGGTTTTCAGGATGGATACCAAACTGTTTTTCATGGTATATGACAAGTAAAACAGGTGGTGGATGTATAGCATGTATTGCAAACACGGGTCTTGGAACACATGGAGAAGGAGATGTGGATAACAATGGTATTGCTGATTATCTTGAGGTTCTAAATGGTTGGATGGAACTAAGATTCCATGAGATATATGAAGAGGATGTAAATGATATGCTGGGTGTTAATCATGGTCAAACTATTACTGAATATATTCATATGTTTATAGAAGATGAATCACTTCTTGATGTAAAAATGGCTCAGCAATGGCAACTATTTGGAGATCCTAGTTTAAAAATAGGCGGATACATCTGATTTTTATTTAATAATCAGGATTATCATCTTTTTCTAACCAATCAAATAAAGATCTTTGTGCAAGTAGCCAGATAATAGATTCAATGGCAGGTATTACTAAAAATATGAAATCTAATAAGATTAATATTAATTTCCATAGATTTGAAAAATTAATATTAAATTTTGTATTATCATTTTTAAAAACATTTTTTATCTCATCAATTTTTCTATTATAATTATCATTATATATTGTTCCTCTAAAAGCACTAATACTTGGAATCATCAGCATTATAAAAGCAGATAGGACTACTCCAAAAATAAATATTTTCTTTTTCATAGTATACCCATTTTTTAATATTTATATTTATTTAAATATATATAAACTTTATAGAGTGATTATCAAATTTATTTAAAAAAAGAAAAAAAATGTTATAAGAATTTAGTTTGCACAGATCGTGCAATCAGTAAATACATCTACTCCTAATTGCATTCCTATCAACAAGGACATTGATATAAGCCAAAAGTTAAATAACTGTTGAGTTAACAAAAATAATCCACCAACAAATGTAATAGGAGCACGTCCTTCTAATTTTTCAAGACGTTTATTTGCAAAGTTCCATAGACCACATGGAAATGGACCATGCCTTCCTTGAATTGATAGATTATTTTCAGATTTTACTATGTTTTGGTTCAATGCATTTATATTTGGTGTTACAATCATTAGAACTGTTGCAAGAACAAGTCCCATAATCATTATTTTCTTTTTCATTTTTTATACACATCCATATTTATATTAATATTTTGATAATAATATAATTGTATATAAACTTTATAGAGTGATTATCAAATTTAATAAAAAAAAGAAAAAAGATAAAGAAATAAAAGGAAAAAAAGACTATATTGCCTTTTTATTTCTTCTTAAGATATGGAAGACCAGTTCTTTTGTTTACACCAACGGAATATCCAGTTGGTAACTCACAAGGCGATCCACTCTTTGGTTGTCTTTTACTAAAGAAGTATATCGTCTGGTTTCTTCCGCCTTTGAGCTTCACATCACGTGTATATAAAGTCCATCCTTCATGTGTATAGGCCATAAATTTTTCTACCTCCAACAGTGATATACAAATCTTATGATTTAAATCTTTCCAATTTTTCTCCTATAAAATAAGGAGAATAAAAATACTATTCATCTTCTTTTAAATATTTCTGAACCATTTCAATAGCACAAAGATTCCCGCACATCGTACATGATTTCTCATCCTCAACGGGTTTTCTACGATCACGATATCTTTTTGCCTTTTTAGAATCAATACATAATTTAAACATAGTATCCCAATCAAGTTTTTCCCTTGAACGGCTAAAATCATAATCAATGTCTCTATCAATCCCGCGGGCAATATCTGCAGCATGAGCTGCAATCTTACTTACTATCACACCATCAAAAACATCCTGTTTATCAGGAAGAGACAAATGTTCAGCAGGTGTAACATAACAAAGGAAATCAGCTCCATACATCCCAGCAATAGCGCCCCCAATCCCTCCAACATAATGATCATAACCAGGAGCAATATCTGTTACAAGAGGCCCTAGAACAAAATAAGGAGCCTCATCTGTTACTTTTTTCATAACCTCAATATTTGGTCTAATATCAGATATAGGCATATGACCAGGCCCCTCAACCATTGCCTGAACACCTGCATCACGAGCTCGTTCTACAAGCTCACCAATGATTAATAATTCCTGGAATTTTGCTCTATCATTTGAATCATATAGAGCACCTGATCTCATCCCATCTCCAAGGCTAAGTGTTACATCATATTTTTTTGCAATATCAAGTAGAGTATCAAAATTTTTATAAAGCGGGTTTTCCTCCTCATTATGTAATATCCATGCCATATGAAAACTACCACCACGTGAAACCATAGGAATTAGTCTTTTCTGCCTTTTCAAACGCTCAACGCTAACCTTTGTGACACCAACATGGACAACAGCAAAATCAACACCTTGTTTTGCCTGAAGCTCAAAAGTGTTAAACATATCATCTTCAGTCATATCAACTATTGATTTATGTTTCTTAATAGATTCAATACCAGCTTGATATATTGGCACAGTTCCAAATGGCACATCAACAATTTTTAGTAGTTTCCTACGTATCTCATCAAGATTTCCACCTGTTGACAGATCCATAACAGCATCTGATCCTGCGTCAAGTGCTGTTTTTGCTTTTTCAACTTCCTCATCAGGTTTACAGTATTCACGAGAGGTACCAATATTAGCATTTACTTTTACTCTAAGATTCTTTCCAATGCCAAGACTATTTGGAGAATGAATTGGATTATATGGTATCACAATTTTTCCAGATGCAACAAGTTTTTTTATTTTTTCAAGATCAATTTTTTCAAATTTTGATACTTTTTTCATTTGTTCTGTTGTATCATTATTTTTTGCAGTTGATATCTGTGTCATAAAAAACCAACTCCCCCATATTCCAAAGATACTATTTTAAATCTATTATGCTATTTAATATAATAGGAATAAATTTAAATAGTACATATAGATGGGCGTTCAAATATCAAGAAATTTATTAGAGGAAATCAAAACATGATAAACGCATACATATTAATCGATATGGAACCAGGCGATTCAAACATATCTATAAATAAAATGAGGAAAATTAAAGACATAGCAAAAATATCTGTTGTCGCAGGTGAATATGATATAGTTGTACGTGTACAAGTAAAAACACTTGATGGTCTTTTAAAAGCAACAAATGAAATACAAAAAATCCCTGGTGTTTTAAAAACAACTACTCAGGTTATTGAAAAAGAAATAGCATTATAATAGGAATTATGAGAATTAGAATTAGGAAAAAATATTTATTTTATTTATTAGCTTTTTCATCAGCTATAATTGCATCCTTATCCGCAGGTATAGATGCAATAACACAGGTTTATATATCTGATCCTTGGGCACTTGGAGTTGCATGTTTTATTTTTGGGGTCATTATTTCATTAGTGTTTACTATAATTCTATCTATAAAAATTAAGGGAAAAACGATTGGTGCATATTCTATAGATCCTACTTTTAAAGGAATTAGATTTCTAAAAAAAGAAGAAATAAAACCTCAGTTACTTGCAGCACTTGGTAATTCTATACTAACAGTTGGATATTTTTTATTACTATCAATTTATCAAGGAAATATATCTGTAGTAATTCCTTTTTCTCAAGCTGTAATATTATATTTAGTAATAATCGAGTCAATAAGTGAAAAGAATGCTCCAACAATTATTGAAATTCAATCAGCAGTAATTGTAACATTTGGTGCAATACTTGGTTCATTATCAATTGGTACAAACTCTGGTTCAATTGATATTGGAGCTCTTGCAATAGTTTTTTTAATTATTAATCCCGGGTGGGTATTATTATCAATATATCAACGTAAATTAAAGAATTTAAAGTTTAAAAATAGAACAAATGATGCAATCAATATACGTCTGTGGAATGTAATATTTGCATGTATAATTACAATGATAATTGTATCAGTTTATGATATTTTTTCAGGGTCAAACCATTTATTAAATGGTATTATTGGTGTAGTAAATTCACCTATCTTATTATCATTAATGGCTGTTTGTACATTCTTTGGTTTTGTATTTTATATTCGTGCTCTTGGTATTGGAAAAGCAAGTGTCACACAAGCTGTTCGTTCATCAATAATAATATTTAGTATACCTGTAACAATTGTACTAAGCTATTTTGGCTTTGCAGATCCAATTACAACTGATCCTGTATGGCTATTAATAAAATTAATTGGAATAATACTAATGTTATTAGGAATAATTTCATTTGCATTTACTCTTATTAAGGCATATATCTTCATTCAGATAATACCTGGATATGATCTTGAAGAAATAATGGAAAAACTATGGAATATTCGTGGTGTTACAAGGGTTACAGCTGTTGCAGGAACATATGATTTTATAATAAAAGTTAGGATACGTACACTTGTCAAAGGATATGAACGTATTTTAAGAAAAGTACAAGAAATTCCAGGTATTAGAAACTATAAATGGCAATCTGTATTAAAAGAATGGGAAGAGATATAAAATATCTATAATTTTTTTTCAATAAAAAATTCTTATATATGGTGTTTTCATTCGCATTCTTAATAGAATGTGTGGAATAGTTGGAATAATTGGTAACAAACCTGTATCTCGTCTGATATATCATGCATTATTTTCAATTCAGCATCGGGGACAGTCATCAGCTGGTAAACTCACATACGATGGAAACATCCATGTTACAAAAGACGCAGGACTTGTAAGAGAAATATTCAACGAGGATAAAAAGATAAATACGCCAGGATACGTAGGATTAGGGCATACCCGTTATTCTACAGCTGGGATGGATGATTTAGAATCACTTAAAAAAAATGCACAACCTGAATATCTTGTAAACCCTTTCTTATCATCAGTTCATAATGGAAATATTTTTAATATAAATGAGATACTTAGTAAAACAAAAAGAATACCAAGGACAGAATGCGATATACAGGGATTACTTTTACCTATGGCTGATATGCTATATAAAAAAGAACTATCAACTGAACTTATTTTTGAATCATGTAAAAAATTATTAGATCAAGTAAAAGGAAGTTACTCAGTGGTCTTTCTAGCAGATTCTGGTGAAAACCCATTTCTATTTGCAGTAACAGACCCACGAAAAATACGTCCACTTGTACTTGGTAAACATG
>Ga0272441_10000552_pt1 | contig 85613 bp, 75 predicted proteins | sample SSMProp6N_FD_193582 | JGI IMG/M metagenome (GOLD analysis project Ga0272441, IMG submission 193582) | Marine sediment archaeal communities from Little Sippewissett salt marsh, Falmouth, MA, United States - SSM-Prop-6N | ecosystem: Environmental > Aquatic > Marine > Wetlands > Sediment ...
TTGACAAACAAGGAAATCTAATGTTCCCTTTCATGTCAATAAAATCTGTAAAAGATGTCGTAATAATAGGTGGTCAATAAACCCACTTAAAATTTATTTTTTTTAAATTTTTTTTACCATTTATCAAGTATTTTTGGGTTTGTAAATATTTTATCAAGCCCGTTCTGAAATGGTACAAAATCTGCCCCGTCGAGAGCACGATGATCAATTGTTAAAGTAAGAGGTAGAATTTTTCTAATACCAATTTTTTTCTCACCTTTTTTATCTTTATATACTCCTGGTCTTTCTTGTATTGCATTAATTGCTATTGCAAAAACCTGCGGGCTGATAAGATCAAGCAGAGTAATTCCACCGCGTTGATGTTTAAAAACGCTTCCAAGATTCGATACCAAAACGCTTGCATCAAAAATATCTTTTGTAGTGATTTTATCCTTATCAGGTGTATTAATATATTTCTTTTTTTGTTTTCTTGAAATATGTATACGGTTTTTTCCAATAAAAGAGTTGAACATCTGATTTATTACTGTAATATCTAATCTTTTGATATTATAAATCAATTGTTCTTTTGCAACATAATATTGCATTACTTCAATGTCAGTGTTTTTAATTTTTCTTTTAATATTTTCTATTTCATCTGCTATGTTCTGTAGCGTCATATTGTTCATATTATGAATTATTGGTGAAATAAGTCTAAGATCTGGTAATAGCCAGGGTATAGCAATACTGATTTCTTTTAAATGATGGTGTTTTCCCATAGCAGTTCTAGAACTATATTTTAAAAGAGAGTTTAGTTTTGGTGTTCCTTTCAATGCTTCTGCTATTGCTTTAAGCATTATTACTGTGAATGTGATTGGTGATTTTTTTTGAATTTTTTCACGGTTTTTTATATAATAATTATGAAAATTGGTTATATCTGGTTCATATAGATATGTTGCATGCGGAGCGTTTTTCCATGAATATTGAGTTGCAAAAGCTGTTACACGTCTATTAATGTCGAATAAATGTGTTTTATGTATTGTTAGTCCTTTACCGATTAAGCTCATTTTTGTTTTTTCCTGTTAAATTTAGAAGATGTAGAATTATATCTATTATAAGAATTTATGCATATGTTATTATAAAATATTGATAAAATTACAATTAAACAGGGACCCCTATATTTCGTTTGGAAATCATTTTTGTTTATGCAAAGAAAAATAGAATAATTAATACAAAGAAAAATACCTTTATGCTTATCTCTTTTTTATTATTTGAACATTATCATTTTTTAAAAAATAAAAATATGTAAATCTTATTAAATAAGCAAATATATTTTGTTAATTCCACAAGAAACAAGGGCCTCTGCCTAGTAGTGTTGTAACAGATGTAATATTATTATAAAAACATGAATAGTTTTTAATATACAAAATCTATTTACATTGTTTACTGGGGAGGTATCTATTACGGCTAAAAAGAACACAGTAAACAGTGATATATTTGGTAGACTTTTAAAAAACAATGGTCTTTTTATAAATAGGGAAGCAATGAGACCTACATATATGCCAGAGGTACTACCACATAGGGAAACAGAGATAAAAGATATTGCATCAGTTCTTGTACCGGCACTTAGACAAGAAACCCCTAGCAATGTTTTTATTTATGGTAAAACAGGGACAGGTAAAACAGCTGTTACAAAACATATTGGTAAAGAGTTACTTAGGAAAGGAAAAGAAACAAATAAAAAAGTAAATTTTATCTATATTAACTGTGAAGTAGTTGACACTCAGTATCGTCTTTTACAAAATATTGCGAATCATTTTATTAGCGAATGGAGTGAAAGGATACCTTTTACAGGATGGCCAACTGATGAGGTATTTGCAAAACTTAAACAAATGATTGAAAAAGATGGCGGGGTAACAGTAATCATTCTTGATGAAATTGATAAATTAAAGGGTGATGAGGCATTATACAATCTTACAAGGGTAAATAGTGATCTTAAAAAATCAAAGGTTAGTATAGTTGGAATTTCAAATGATTTAAAGTTCACCGATTTTCTAGATCCTCGTGTCAAATCAAGCCTTGGCGAGGAAAACATTATTTTTCCACCATATGATGCCGGAGAACTACAAGATATTCTTAATCAAAGGATAAAAATTGCATTAAGATATGACTGTATAGATGATGAGGTAGTACCACTTTGTAGTGCTCTCGCCGCACAAGAACATGGTGATGCAAGAAGAGCACTTGATCTTCTTAGAATGAGTGCTGAAATTGCAGAAAGAACTGATTCTCATAGGATTACAAAGAAACATGTTCGTATGGCAAAAAATAAGATTGAAATTGATCGTGTGATAGAGGTTGTAAGAACTCTTCCAACGCAATCGAAGATGATTCTTTTATCAATACTTCTTCAAGATGAGCATAACGAAAAGATGAGCACTAAATCAGTTATAACAACTGGTGAGGTTTATAGTATCTATAAGGATTTATGTAAAAAAACTCGTACAGATGTTTTAACTCAAAGAAGGATTGCAGATCTAATATCTGAACTGGATATGCTTGGAATTATTACAGCCCGTGTTATTTCAAAAGGTCGTTATGGTCGTACACGTGAAATAAAGATGTCATCATCAACAAAAGATATTAAAAACATTCTAAAAGAGGATGATGTTTTCAACCAACTCACTAACTATAAGATTAGAGCTCAGACGAAAATAATCTAAAAATTTTTTATATTTTTTTACTTTTAGAATAATTATAAAAAAATAAGTTTTTATGATAGTAAATGGGGGAATCAGGCGTATTTGTTTTGCTTTTCTTCTTTCAATACTGTATTTGGTTCCCCTCAAATCCCAAACACGTTAGTCATTATTGAGGAATCGGATATGGAAGACCCATCCTTTAACCTAACTTTAAACGGTCCACCAAATTCCCCCAAAACTATAATACAATATTGTATAAATAAAGCTTTACCATTTTTTTAAAATTGAGTTTAAAAATTATTTTTTTTCTATATAATCTCTATATAATTAAATATAGAGTTAATACTGCTACTATGAATGGTTGATGAATTAGATAAATAATTAGTGAATTACGCCCAAGCCATGATACAAATCTGATAGAATGAAATACTGATAAATCAGGTAGTTTAAACCTTCTTTCATTTCCAGAATATAAAATATTTCCTATTGAAACACCTAAAAGTGTGACACCAAGCCATGGCAATAATGGAAAGTAATCTATGGTATATGTCCATAGATCTGCTGGGTGAAAACCTATTAATAAATGTAAAAGTGTTGGGTTTTGAAAGTTGAAGGATCCTATTATTATCCCACTGATTATCAAAATATTTGCAATTATTATGTTTTTATTTTGAAATTTTAGGAATGGGATACTAAGAATAATACAAAGACCGATACAGTGTAAAACACCAAGGATTATTGGCCTATCTGGCATGAATACTAAAGTTACTGCGGTAATCACAAGACCAAGTGAAAATATCCATGCCCCTCTTTTTAATAAATGTAGATATAATTTTTCTCTTTTGTTTTCATCTGTTTTGTTAAAACCAATTGATAAACAAATTCCAACTATTGTAAAAAACATTATCTGTACAATAATGTTTGTCTTTTGGATAACAGGAAAAAAATTAAAGATGCCATAATAATTTAGATCCCATAATAGATGTAGAATTATCATATGTGCTATTGCAAATCCACGTAAGAAATCAAGTTCTATAAATCTTGATTTTTTATGTTTTTTCCTTTGCATCTTTTCTGGGATAATATATTCATCTTTTATCATATTTTCTATCAAAAATAAATATAAAAAAAAAGAAAAAAATTATTTTTTTTATTTCATAACTCTTTCAATAAGACCCATTAGAAGTATACAAGATGCTAACACTCTTCTATCAAAATCTTTAGGAACTTCATCACAATGCATTTCCCATATATCACCAATTATCTTTACCTTTTGATTGATTGTACCTATTTGTTTATCATTTAAACTCATAACCATTTTGAATGGAACTAAAGGACCAACATAAGGAAGATGTCTAGCAAAATTTAACCATGCGGATTTCTCCGTTATTTTTCCAATTTCATTTTTGTTATTATCATATATCTCCCAAGTATGTTTAAAAAAACTTTTTAACCAACTTCTTTTAATATAACCAATTTCTTCCCCAGTATAAGAGTCAATAACTGCAAAATTTCCTTCAACATCCAATATTTGCTTTTGCTTTATTCTAAATAACTCATTTTTTTCAGATGAATCTGAAAAAATTCTTATGTCTTCTTTTAATTTTAGAATTTTTTGTTTACAAAATCCAAGTATATTCCCCTCGGTGTCTTCAATATAATATTTATTACCGATAGTCATAGTTTTCTTTCTGATAATAAAATCGTTTTTTCTCCATTGGTTAATATTAATGTTTTGTTTCTGTATTTTTTTCTCAGGTATTTCAAATTTTTCTTCTCTTTGAATTTGCACTGTTCCCTGAGAATAGTTAAGATTTTCTTCACTTTCCTTAAATTCATTTTTTAACTCATTTTTCAACATCTTTATCTACTCCATACCACCACTTTGTTAGATATTATATATCATGCTAACTTTTCACATTATTATATTTAAAATTAACTTGTTAAAATATCAAAAAAAAAATTTTATTAATCTTTAAATTAAGAAAAAAGATATATTGATTTTATCTTTTCCATGAAATCTTTCCAGAGGAATAAAAATTGATCCATTTTCAGATAAATCACATGTTTTCCCGTTAATCTCTGCATATTCAATTTCGCTTCCATTGCCATTTATTGTCAGTTCAACTTCACAATCAGCAAACTTTGTCATGTAAAATGAGTTGTTACTTACTATATTTGGTTTTATTTTAAGACCACCAATTGTTGGAGTAAATCCTGCAGATGATTGATAAAATGACCAACTTGGAGCATCGAACATTATTCTAGGCGGATATGGCGGGCCTAAATAATCTTCTTTTCCACCTACAAGTCCTTTTTTATTGATATAATCCATAATCATTCCGAAAAACTTATCTACTAATGTTTGTCCTAACTTATTGAATGAATTTGTACCAACTAAATTAACACTTAGATCATCTCCGTTATACGTCCCTCCTTTCTTATATAGGTTATTTTCTTTAGCAGTTATTGCAACATGCATTGCTTCGTCTTTAAAACCATATGATAATAGTAACGATGCAAGCTCCCATTGGTCGCATGCTAAAATTCTATTTGCAGCATTATAAAGATATGTTCCATGACTATCTATTAAGTAAGGAAAATTTCCTCTAACTGCTGTAATCCATCCAAGATTATTAGAGTAATCTTGGTTTATATCATATATGGTTTTTATAGCAGTTTTAATCATATTTTTTGGAAGTATATCTATATCAACTAACTTACCGTGCCATCCCCCAGTAATTTGTTCTATCATACAAACTTTAGAATCTAAAATAGGTACGGGTAGTGGAAAACCAAAAGGATCTGTTAGATTTAATCCCCAACCCCATTTTCCATATTTTTTTCCACATAGTTTAAAATATTCATGTTTTCCGCTATCATACCAAAATGTTTCAATAAAGCTTTTTTGAGCTTTTTTTGAAAATTCTTCATAATATTTTATATCTTCTGTATAGTTTAGATGTTTAGCCATAGATTCCATACAGGCAAGTGCTAAAAGCCATTCAGAATTTAGATATGAACTAAGAGGCATAGACCACATGTCATTTCTCAAATCATTACCAATATTATGTATAAGCCCATCATCTTCTACATCCTTACTTATTCTATAATTTGTTGCATTTTTACATGAGGGATATATTCTGTTTAAAAATTCTAAATCATTTTGGTTCCACAACCATGCTCTATACGCACGTATAACAAAATATGGTTCCAAATGAAGCACACTCATTTTATCTAATAATGAACCTGGACAAAAACCGTTATGCCTATCAACAGCATCACAATATTCTAATACTGCATATTTTTCTATATCGGGATAAAACATGCATAAAAACCAATCAGAATAACTACTTACCTGAATCCCCTCTAAACCCCAGGTATATGTAAACCAGTATCCTTCTTTTGAAAAAAAACTTCCTGCAACAAAAGTGGTTAAACTAGATATCATATAGGTTATAATCTCATCTGGTAGACTTGATTTATATAAGTTGCTTTGCCATTTATTAATTTTTTCAAACCATATATTACTGTTTTCAAGAGAATAACTTGCTATATCCCATGAGTTATTAAAAAAGTTATTCCAGTACCAATCATATAATGCATCAGATGGCATACCATCGTCATTTGATAGGTTAAAAATTGGAAAACATGTTGATAAAACAAAAGGTATTTTTTTCCCTTCACCAGGTTCTAAGGTTATCTTAGTTGATAATGCACCGGCATATATGCTTTTTCCTTCAATTGCTCTTTTACTTATGTTTTTGTTATTTAATATGCCTTTAGAGGAAAAATCTGTTAATAGGTCACTTCCATCTCCTTTTGTATTCCATTCAGAAATATATGATATTGTTACATTTTCTTGTTTTGGTGTTGCTAGAGTCATGCCTCCTAAATATTCAGGATGGGAGCTTGTCATTAAATTTTTATCATATGAAAATTTTATACCAGCTATGTCTTCATCTTCCCAATAATAATTATAGGTTCCATTTCTTTGCCAAGAGTCATCATCATCTACGTTATCTCTCCATCCTATATCATTTTCTAAAGAAAATAAAAAACTAATTTCAACTGGTTCGTTTGTGGGGTTATATGCATTAAAAAGCCAGATACTTGTTGGTAATGATGAGTTTTTTAGATCATATAAAATTATTGGAGAATATACAACTAATCCTAATTCTGCTGGAAAATCAGTATCTTTATATTTATAATATCCAGTAGGTATATTACTATAACAATCCATTTTTTCAATAGGCTCTATGCCATAATTTTTAGCAGAACGTTCATCTGGTGAATATTCTTGTAATAATCTAGTTGTCTTATTTTCCCCTTGTTTCATATATACACTTAAAAATGTCCCATCAAGACATCTTGGTTTATATGAACCAGTTCCAAAACTCCCTCCAAATGTATCGAAGAAGTTGTTATATAAAGAAATCCTATCAATTCCATGTGGGCCATATGAGATATAATTATTACCAAAACTTCCTATCGGAAAATTATATTCTCCTTCAAATGCTGGATTTTTTTTACCACTCTCGTAATATTCGTTAGGTGCTTTTGATAGATTAAAAGAGTATTTTGGGATATCAATTATTTCATCATAAGGCCCTTGCCCTTTTGATGTATTGTAAATATTATTCGATATATTATCCTCATTATTAATTTTAATAGCAATTATTTTTCCAAAACCTCCTACTAAAAAATTCAAAATAATACTAAAGATTAAGATTTTTTTTATTACTTTATTCATATTATATATTTTAATATTACTTATTATATATAATTATTTGCAAAATATAAATAAAAGCTTTATTTAAAAACACTATTTGCGATAATTTCTTTGAATTTTGACAGTTAAAAAAAGAGTTTTTTGATTAAAATCTTTTTTAAAAGAAGATTGAGCTAACTATAATATTAATATAATAAGTTATAAACCTAGATAATATCACACAAACACCTCATCAATGGATTATCTCACAATATAATATTAGATTTTTATAACGAGAGCTCTCCCTTACGTAGGGCCTCAACAGGTGAGAGCATGCTTGCTTTTTTAGCTGGTATTGCAGCAGCAAGAACTGTTAATATTACGGGAAGTGTCATAGCAATAATAATTGTAAACCAATTCACTATAAAACCTATCTTTATTTGTGTACCCCCAACAAAATCAAGGTTTATGCCATACCAGTTTACAAAATTCATGACAACTAGGGAAAAAATTATTCCTAAAAATCCTGCGATTATGCCTATTACAAGCCCCTGATATAAAAAGATTTTAAAAATAACCCTGTCTCTTGCACCAAAAGCTTTCAATGTTCCTATTTCACGTGTTTTTCTAAGTATAATCGAGTCCATAACATACTTTATTGCAGCGCCACATAAAAACAAGGTTACTGCTATACTCCCCCATAAAAGAATTGTTACAACATCCTGCATTGATCCCGCGATATAAACTAGAAAATCATGCCATGTATAAATATTATAGTTAGGGAGTAATGATGTTAGTTTTTCTTTAAGCCCTCTTGATTGTGCGATTGGGTTTAAGTTATGAATTGGATCTGGTGTTTTTACAAGGATCACATCACCCCTATCCTCATTTACATCAATTTCTTTATATCCTTTAAAAGTTCCAACACCTGGTAGATGCCAGTCACGACCGGTGGTTTTACCATAACTCTTGATTTCTCGAAGGCTATCAGCATGCATGAACCATATCATTGTGTCAAGCGTTGGTGTTCCACTTTCATATAGCCCTATTACTTTTAGTGTAACTGTTGCATAGCTTGTTTCTCTTCCTGAAATACTCATTGTTACAACTATTGTTTTTCCTACATCAATTGATTTATGAATCTTTGGTATAGTAGATCCAACAATAACAGGATAAGGATCATCTCCATCTATCATTTTTTCGCCAGCCCCATAAGTAAAATCAGGCAGACGTCCAGGCCCCTCAATTTTAATATAAAGAGGAGTATGCCCTCTTAAAATAGGGTCTGTTTCTTGGAAATATTCCCCTTTTACGATTTTATCTCGTAAATTAATCATTTCATCTTCTTTATTGGGGTCTATACCATGTATTGTACATCCATCAACTGCTTCGCCTTCAACGTTTAGGCCATAAGTGCCTTGAGCTGTGACTCTCACAGTGGTTTGATATCCATCTAATCTTTTTTCTATTTCTCTTGCTATTTTACCTGCGCTTTCAAGTTCTTCTTCTGTTCCAAGAAGATCACGAATATTTGATGAACTTGTTGTGATAGCAGCATCAGATGTTGCAAGCTTTGTTGTATCATCTACTACTTGTGACATATAGTTTATATAGGCATTTTCAAGCATAAAAGAAGTCATTGTAAGTGCTATTACTACAATTATTACAGCGTATATTTTTTTATGATCTTTTAGTTCTCCTATTGCTAGTCTTCCACTTACGCCCATTTTTTTACTTTCCTTTCTTCCTTTTTTTATTTTTATTGTTAATGTTTTTTAGAATTTTTTCAAAATTCTTTTTATCTCCATTAGTATCTCCCACGATTTTCCCATCCATTAGTGCAATGGTTCTTTCACCATATTTTGCGATTTCAAGATCATGGCTTACAAAAACAAATGTAGAATGTCTCTTTTGATTTAATTTAACAAGAACATTCATTAGATCAATACTATTCTCAGAATCAAGAGCACCAGTCGGCTCATCAGCTAGAACAACAGAAGGATTATTCACAAGAGCTCTTGCAATAGCAACTCTTTGTTGTTCACCACCAGATAGATGGATGCCTTTATGATTTATCCTATGAAAAATTCCAACTTCCTTTAAAAGACTCTCACTTCTCTTTCTTAAAACCTCAGGGTCCTTATCAATTATAAGACCCGGGAGCATCACATTTTCAAGAACAGTAAGCCTTGGAATAAGATTATAATTCTGAAAAACAAAACCAAGGTTCATCCCACGAAACTGAGCAATCTCTTTACCACTAATCTTTGATGTATCCTTATTATCAATATATACAATCCCAGAGCTTGGCCTATCTAGTATCCCCATACAATGAAGAAGTGTTGATTTACCACAACCAGAAGGACCAATTATTGAAACAAACTCACCTGGAAAAATCTCAAGTGAAACATTATCTAAAGCTTTTACTTTATTACCATACTCATCGTAAATTTTACTAATTTTATCTAATTTAATAATGGGGTTTTTCCTTCTTGCCATGTATTCCAGTAATTTTTAATATAGCAAACTAATATAAATAATTGCTGTTTATTATTATAATAAATTTATAAATAAACCAATTTTTTTATAAATATTAAGAAAAAAGAATTTTTTCTGACATAATGGGACCTTCATTTATCATTGCCTACTTTTTTATTATCCTAAGTTTGTAAATTATCAATTATAACATGAAAAGACATAATTCTTATTCCTTCAAAAGGTAAATATGATTTGCAACTGTGGCGTATATCCATCTTTATCTTGTTGTGATGTTTTTTCTAATTATCACTATCATGAACTGATAGAATTATTGCTAAGCCTTGAAGCCTATCATAAACCTTCCAATTAATTCTTGCAGGATTTGGTTCTGGGTTACTGTCTAACATACCTATAAATAAAAAAGTACAAACACGACCTTCTGTGGGGTCTGTATCGAGAATTATTTCCTCTCCACCTATGGGTTTTATTGATAGAGATCCTTTAACCATGTCTATTGTTGGATTAAAACCATATGCTGGCTGTATGCCTGTTTTGTCAAAAAAAATATTTCTTAGTAAATTAAACAATAAGGAACCTGATATAAAATGTTCAAATTCATCAAAATTAGGCATTGTTACTTCACTATTTGGTTGTAATTTAATATATGCCAAATTATAATATTGGTTTTCCTCATCTAAAAGTTCTCCAGATTCTTTTATATTTTTTTGAACATCACTTCCAATGGTGTTAAAACTTGTTAATATAAATATTGTCACCAAGGCGATTGCTATAATGCTTTTTTTCATAAATTTTATTCCTCCTTTTACAAAACAAAATTTGTATAATACAACAATTATATAAATATTATTATTTTAGAAAGATTTATTAAAATAAAAAAAATTTAAAATAATGACGATTATAATAAAAAAGATTTTAATAGAGTTTTTCTCCCTATCCCACATAATGGGACATTTCTTTATCATCACCTATTTTTTGATTTTCTTCTGCTTTTAATATATCAATCGCAAGAATTACATGAAGTGGAATAATCCTGGTTTTACCTGTCATATTCTCATGTTTTTCATTAAGTTCTAAAAGTAGGCCTGTTTCATCCACGCCAATTGAAATAAATCCCTTAAAAACACCTTCCGATTCTAATACATTCTCACGTCCCGCAAGACTATAAATCTTATATTCTGAATTTACTGTTAGCTCCATTTTTTCTATGTCTTTCATTTTATATCATTCCTTTTAGTATCTATTAATTTTTGTAAATGTTCAACTGTTTTTCCATAATTTTCAATTGCAACCTTTAAATGCGCTTCGACAAAGTTCCAAGCTTTTTGTATGTTTCCATATCTCAATCGATATGCCTTTTTGTTTTGTTGAGTGTTTTCATCAAAAACCTGGACTTCTTCTAAAATATCAAAACCTTTGAGTTTATTTAAATGACGATATACAGTTGGTTTAGATGTTTTTAGATTAGTTGATATCTCTTCAACAAACCAAGCTTTTTCAGGGTGATTTAAGAAAAAATCATTAAAAATCTTATAAGGAATATCTGGGTCAGAACCCTTAGAAATATAACCAATTTGTTCAAAAAACTTTTTTGCAACCTCTTCTGGATCCTCTTCACCAATCAAAGGGGTGTTACTAACAATCTGCATCTCAAAACCCAATTTTTTTCACCTCTTAAAAAAAGGAATATATAGAACTAATTTATAAGCTTTGTTTAACTTAGAAAAGTAAAATTGATAATATTGTTTAGAATGAAACTTAATTATCATAATATTGGTAAATATTTCTCAAGTTCCCATGGAGTAATCTGTGTTCTATAAGCTCCCCATTGCTTCCTTTTTACATATAAGAAATTATTAAAGATATGATCACCAAGTGTTTCCATTAGAAGGCCACTATCTTCCATAAGACCTATTGCATGTCCAAGACTTTCAGGCAGATGACGTATACCATATTTTTCTCTTTCATCTTTTGATAATGAATAAATATTTTTCTCAATCGGATCTGGTGGGATAATTTTTTCTTCAATGCCTTTTAGTCCTGCTGAAAGCATCACAGCAAACTGAAGATATGGGTTTCCTGATAGATCTGGGCTTCTTAGTTCACATCTTGTACTATTTCCACGTCCTGTTGGTATCCTAATTAAAGCACTTCTATTCCTATTTGCCCAAGAGATATATGTTGGAGCCTCATAACCTGGAACAAGCCTCTTATAAGAATTAACAGTTGGGTTTAAAATCGCAGTTATCTCCTTTATATATTTCAACAACCCTCCAATAAAAAACCTAGATGTTTTACTTAATTGGTCTTTATCAGAACTATCAAAAAACGCATTTTCACCATCTAAAGTAAACAAAGAAAGATGGGTATGCATACCAGAACCATTTAAACCAAAAATAGGCTTAGGCATAAAAGAAGCATGAAGATTATGTTTTCTTGCAATTACTTTTGTCACATATTTTAGGGTAATTACTCTATCAGCTGTTGTTAAAGCATCATCGTATCTGAAATTAATCTCATGCTGACCGTCTGATACTTCATGATGAGAAGTATAGGTTTTTATTCCAAAGGAGTCAAGGGCAATTGAAATATCTGCTCGAACGCCTTCAGCTAAATCTCTATGTGATAGATCAAAATATCCTGCTGCATCATTTGGATTTGTTGTATATTCGTCGTTATCTTTTTTAAACAAAAAAAACTCACATTCAGGGCCAGTATTATAGATGTAGCCCATTTTTTTTGCTTTGTTTACTGTTTTTTCAAGCACATATTTAGTATCACCTACAAACCTACTTCCATCTGGTTCATATATGTCACAATTAAGTCTAGCGGTTTTTCTTTTCTCAATTTCTTCTGGTATGACGATAAAACTCTGCGGATCAGGTTTTGCTATTTTATCGCTTTCTTCAATTGTTGCATATCCTGCAATAGATGATCCATCAAAAGGAATTCCATTGTCAAGCGCGTCTTCAAGCCTGTTAATAGGAATAACAATGTTTTTTGGAAAACCAAGAATATCAATAAACTGAAGTCTGATAAAAATAATGTTTTCTTTTTCAGCAAATCTTAATACGTCTTCCTTGTCTTTAAACTTATAATCCATCCTTTAACTTCCTCCACTTGCAACAGATAATAGTGTTTGGTATTTTAAAATGTATGTAAAAAACATTCTTCTTACCTATTTTTCAAATATTAAATCAATTTTTTGTTAAAATATATAAAAAAACCATATATTTCTATCATTTTTACATTTTCTTTATAATTATTCATATTATGGTGCAATAAAGTTTTAATAGATTGTTTTTATTTTAAGTCAAAAATCCGGGAGGAAATTTTATGGATAAAAACGTTGAGACTTTTATGGAGAAAGTAAAACAAAAAAACCCAGGTGAAAAAGAATTTCATCAAGCAGTACAAGAAGTTGTAGAAAGTTTAATGCCTTTTGTTAAAAAGAACCCAAAATATCAACAACATAAGATTCTTGATAGAATTGTAGAACCCGAAAGAACAATTATGTTTAGAGTCCCATGGATGACAGACGATGGAGAAATAAATGTAAATAGAGGATACAGGGTTGAATTTAATAGCGCAATTGGGCCATATAAAGGAGGTCTTAGATTTCACCCAAGTGTTAATCTTAGTATATTAAAATTTCTTGGTTTTGAACAAATATTTAAAAACAGTTTAACCACACTTCCAATGGGTGGGGGAAAGGGCGGATCTGATTTTGATCCAAAAGGTAAAACCGATAATGAAGTTATGAGGTTCTGTCAGAGTTTTATGACTGAACTTCAAAGACATATTGGTCAGTTTACAGATGTTCCTGCAGGAGATATTGGTGTTGGAGGGCGTGAAATTGGCTTCATGTTTGGTCAATATAGAAGATTAAGAAATGAATTTGTTGGTGTTCTCACAGGTAAAGGACTTAAATGGGGGGGAAGCCTAATTAGGCCTCAGGCAACAGGTTACGGCTCTACCTATTTTGCACAAAACATGTTAAAAACAAAAAAAGAAGATTTTAAAGGAAAAACAGTTTGCGTGTCCGGTTCTGGTAATGTAGCACAATATACAACTGAAAAAGTAACTCAACTAGGCGGGAAAGTAGTAACCCTATCTGATTCATCAGGTATGATACATGATCCTAATGGTATTGATCCAGATAAACTTGCATGGGTTATGGAATTAAAAAATATCCGTCGCGGTAGAATAAAAGAATACTCAGATGAATTCAAAGGTGTAACCTATGAAGCTGGAAAAAGACCATGGGATGTAAAATGTGACATAGCTTTTCCAAGTGCAACACAAAACGAGATAAACAAAGACGATGCAAAATCATTGATAGATAATGGTTGTATCTGCGTTTGTGAAGGAGCAAATATGCCATCAACACCTGATGCAATAGAAATTTACATGGAAAATAAGATTCTTTATGGGCCTGGTAAAGCAGCAAATGCTGGTGGTGTTGCAACAAGCGGTCTTGAAATGAGCCAGAATAGTCTACGCATAAACTGGTCAAGTGAAGAAGTTGATCAGAAATTAAAGGGCATTATGAAAAGCATTCATGATTCCTGTGTGAAATATGGCAAAGACGGCAGCTTTGTAAATTATGTAAATGGTGCAAATATTGCAGGTTTTGTAAAAGTTGCTGATGCGATGATTGACCAAGGACTTATCTAATAATAATTCCTTAAATCTTCATCTTTTATTTTTTTCTTTTTATAGTAAAATATTTATATTTATATATTAACTATTTATTATGCATAATATAAAATCATGTTTAATAATCTTAATTTTATTATTCCAATTATTTATAGTTAGTAGTGCCGCTCAAAGTATATCACTACAGCCAGGTGATATTGTCTGGCGAGATATTGATGAAGATTATTTTAAAGTGCCAGATTTCCTTCAACATCGATTTGCACATCCTTTAATGTATATTGGGAAAAACTCAGAAGATTATCTTTTTATAGAAGCTCACAATGAAGGTGTTGAGCTACAACTATATGGTGAATCATGGATAAATGAGAATTTATACAATGAAATATCAAGGGTTAAAGCTAGTCTTACTCAAAAACAAAATGCAATAGCATTTATGTATAGCCAAGTTGGTAAAGATTTTAGACCTGTTTTTATAGAAGGATGGCATCCAAAAGTCTATGATCCAACAGTTAATGATGAATGGTTTTGCACAGAGCTTGTTTGGGCTGCATATTATAATTGTAACAATCATCCAAATGCTAAGATCTTTGGAGATGGTATAGATATTGATCGAAAAGGTGGCACATTCATAGATAAAATTTGGCCAATTGTTTTACCAAATGATATCCGCATGGATAACAATGTAATTAATTTACAATTATTTATCTAGAAAAACAGATTTAATAGTATTATTTTTATAATAATTTTTTTCACTTTTTGTCGATTATTTCATTAGTAGACTATATATAGTGGTTCAAATATCCGCGCATTGTTTCTATTTGGAGGAAAAAAAGAATGGCAAAAGAAGGATACAACCCATTTAAAATGGCGCAACAACAATTTGATAGAATAGCTGATATGTTAGATCTAGATGAACCAACTAGAGAAATATTAAGATACCCTCTTAGAGAATACCATTTTTCAATACCTGTAAAAATGGATGATGGTTCAACAAGAATTTTTAGAGGATTTAGAATTCAACATAATGATGCATTAGGCCCATGTAAGGGAGGTATAAGATTTCATCCTCAAGAAACAGAACACACAGTTAGAGCATTATCTATGTGGATGACATGGAAATGTGCAGTAGCAAACATTCCACTTGGAGGCGGCAAAGGAGGAATAATTTGTGATCCACATGATCTGTCAGAAAGAGAACAAGAAAGATTATGTCGCGGATGGGTAAGACAAATTGCAAAGGACATCGGACCTGTGAGAGACGTACCAGCACCAGATGTTATGACAAATAGTCAACACATGCTATGGATGATGGATGAATATCAAGCAATACATGGTGGGCAGTATCCTGGAGTAATAACAGGTAAACCAGTGGATCTAGGAGGATCACTTGGAAGAACAGAGGCCACAGGCTATGGCATAATTTATCAACTAAGAGAGGCTCTAAAAGAAATGAAATTAGACATCAAAAAATCAAATGCAGCAATAGAGGGATTTGGAAATGTTGCCCAATATGCAGCAGAATTATTCATAGAATACGGAGGAAAAGTTGTAACTGTTTCATGCTGGGATCAAAAAGACGGAAAAGCATATTCATATTATAAAAAAGATGGAATTGATCTAGAAGAATTAAGAAAAATAACTGATCGTTTTGGAACAATTGATAAAACAAAAGCTGAAAAACTAGGATACAAAAGGATGGATGGAAAAGATTGGCTCACCCATGATGTTGATATACTTATTCCAGCTGCACTTGAAAACTCTATTACAAAAGAAAACGTAAAAAAAATTAAACCAAGTGTAAAAATAGTAATATGTGGTGCAAACGGGCCAGTAACACCTGAAGCAGAAGAACATCTTACAAAAAACGATGTAATCGTTATACCTGATTTCCTTGCAAATTCCGGTGGGGTTACCTGTAGCTATTTCGAACAAGTCCAATCCAATCAAAACTATTATTGGCCAAAAGAAGAAGTTCTTGGAAAACTTGATAACATGATGACCCAAGCATTCTACAAGGTATGGGAATTATCAAAGAGAAAAAACATCCGAATGAGTGATGCAGCATACATGATTGCAATTCAAAGAGTGGCAGAAGGATGTAAACTAAGAGGATGGATATAAAAAATCTTTTAAAGGATACTACTATCTTTGTAAAAAAATGCTTGTTGACGATAAAGAAAACAAAATAATTGAGCAAATTAAAAAAATCACAGATAGTTCAACTGTTTTAAATCAACAGGCATGTTACGAAGGGTTGAAAGATTACAGGGAATACGTAATTAACAAAATCCTTCTTATTTCTTCATCTTTTGATTATTTTTTACTCGAAGAAGAGGGAAGACTCAACAACCTTTTCTCAGAATGGTGTAGTCTTTCAGAAAAAGAAAACCCACCTATTTTAACACATATTGAAACAACAAAAGATGCTATAAATAAAATTGAAAAGGATAACTATGATCTAATAATAATATTCAACAAACCAACTGATACAGATTTAAAAACAATATCAAAAAAAATAAAGGAAAAAACGGAAACACCAATTGTCCTGCTGCATAATAACATTAATAGTCTAAAAAGAATCTTAAATGATTACGATGTAGAGATTGATAAATATTTTACTTGGAATGGCGATGGGAAAATAATTCTTAGCATAGTAAGATATTTTGAGGATAAAAAAAACCTAAAAAACATTTCAAAAATCGATTATAAAAATATTATATTAATTGTTGAGGATTCAATCCAGCATTACTCAAGTTATCTTTCTATTATATATGAAGAAATATGTAATCATCTTAAAGAAATTTTAAATCCAAATCTTAACTGCGAACAGAAAAACCTAAGATTTAAAAGAAGGCCCTTTGTAATTCATAGTGATAATTTTGAGAAATCATCAGATATATACGAAAAATACAAAGATGACATAATATTCATAATAAGTGATAATAATTTAGAAAGAAATGGTGAAATAAAACAATTTGGACCGTATATTGCAAATAAAATATACAAAGACAATAAACATATTCCTCTACTTATTCAATCATCTGAAGAAATTGATGATAAAAAAATTCAAAATAAGAACATAAATATCATTTCAAAGACAAGTCCTAAGTTAAACTTAGAACTAAGAAAATTCATCAAAAAAAACCTGGGTCCAAATCATATAATTTTAGAAAAAAAGGATAAAGAAAAAATAAATATTAAAACCATTGACAAACTAAAAAATGTTATAGATGATGTTGATAAAAACTCGCTTTTAATATGTGCAAAAAACAATGATTTTTCGGGATGGTTTAAAGCAATTGGTGAGATAGAACTATCAGAAAAATGCAATTATGCTGAAAAAAATATTACCGATGCTGAGGAAATTAGAAGTCATATCATGGATATCATTGAGGATTATAATTATTCAATAAACCAAGCATCAATCACAAGTTTTTCAAGAAAAATTGATGATCCATATGTTAAAATTACAAGAATTGGAGATGGTGCACTTGGTGGAAAAGCAAGAGGGCTTGCTTTTCTTGCAAAAATAATTTCTAAATATATAGCTGAAGACATGTTTCCAAATCTGAAAATTACTATTCCAAGGAGCATTGTACTTTCAAGTGACATATTTGATAAATTCATGAAACATAATGATCTAAATAATCTAGATTTTTACCATTTATCTGATGAACGAATTTCTACAAAATTTATTGAAAAAGATCTTCCTGCAACGATCTTAGGGGATCTTCGTTCATTTATTAGAAAATCAAGAAAACCATTGATTGTTAGATCCTCAGGAATACTTGAAGATTCTCTTATGCAGCCTTTTGCGGGAATATATGCATCGATGGTACTTCCAAATGAATCATGGGAGACAGATATTCGCTTTCATGAAGTATGTAACGCAATAAAACATGTATATGCATCAACTTATTTTGAACAAGCAAGAACATATATCAAAAGCACCCCCAAACATATTGGTGATGAAAAAATGGCTGTTTTAATACAGGAACTAGTAGGTGAAAAACATGATAAATTTTTCTATCCAACTATTTCTGGTGTTGCAAAATCATATAATTATTATCCTCAAGGTCCATGTAAACCTGAAGAAGGGATAGCATATCTAGCATTGGGCCTTGGAAAATCGATTGTTGATGGTGGCGCAAGTTTTGCTTTTTGCCCTGAAAAACCAAAGGCACCACTTTTTGGAACACCTAAAGCCTATATGAAATATGCACAGACAAAATTTTATGCATTAAATATACGTTCAATCTACAAATATGTTAATTATAATGAGGAAACATCTCTTGACCAGCTTGATATAAAAACGGCTAAAGAACATGATGTCTTAGAAAAAATAGTTTCAACTTATATTCCACAGGATGATAGTTTATATCCAGGTATATATGAAGGATATTTAGTAGTAGATTTTGGACCAATTATAAAATATGAAGATATACCACTTGCAAAAGCTATAAAATTATTACTAAAAATAAGCGAGATAGCTCTTGGTTTCCCAGTTGAAATAGAATTTGCTTTAAATATTTCAAAAAAAGAAAACCAACCATCAGAATTAATCATTCTTCAGATAAGAAATATGGTGCCACCTGATCAAAAAATTGATGTAAATATTGATTTAATTCCAAAGGAAGATATAATATTAGATAGTAAAAACATTCTTGGAAATGGAATAATTGAGGAAATCTATGATATTATTTATGTTGATCAAGAAAAATTTGATTTATCAAAATCAAATGAGGTAGTAGAACAAATACAAAAAATTAATGATATGATGCTTGAAAAAAATATACCATATATACTTGTTGGACCTGGCAGATGGGGATCAGCAGATCCATGGCTTGGAATACCTGTAATATGGAGTAATATAGCTGGAGCTAAAGCTATAATTGAAACTCCTTATAAAGAAAGACCAATTGACCCTTCTCAAGGCTCCCATTTCTTTCATGATATGATTGCTGCAAAAGTAGTATATATTATTACAAAAAAAATGGAAGATATTAATTGGGATTTTATAAAAAAACAAAAAATAATATCTAAAACAGATTTCATAAAACATGTAAAAACAAAAAAACCAATAAACATTATCGTTGATGGTAAGAAAAACAGGGGCGTAATACTAAAAAAGCCATATAAAAAATCGGTTGAAGAAATATGAATAAAAAAATAATGGATAAATTTGAAAGAGATGCTCTAAAAGAGAGAGTAAAAGAATTAAACTGCCTTTATAAATTAACAAGTATCGTTAAAAATAAAAAATATTCTTTTGAGGAATCTATTCAGAAGATAGTAGAAAACATCCCGCCTGCATGGCAGTACCCAAATATTACATGTGCTAGGGTTACAATTGATGGTAACGAATATACAACAAAGAATTTTAAAGAAACTAAATGGAGTCAGGTTAGCAATATCGTATCAAATGAAAAGAAAATAGGCGCTCTTGAAATATATTATCTTAAAGAAAAACCAGAGATAGATGAGGGGCCGTTTTTAATTGATGAGAGACGACTGATTGAGGCAATATCGGATTTAATTGGTACATATGCTGGTGAAAGTTATATCAAACGTGAACTTGAAAAACAACAGAAAAAAATTGATAAATACCAGAGAACTCTTAATGGAGAAAAAATCTCAAAAGAAGAAAAAAAACAGGACTGGGAGGTAATAATCGATCTACTTATAAAGACAGATCCAAGAACGCTACTTCGTATTACAAGAAAGATGGTATATCATTTGTATCGTTATGAAAATGAAAAAATAACTCAGCTTCTCGGTAGCATATGTCCTGTAAATAGAGATGAAGCAGAGAGCCAATGGTGTGGTATTAATATGCCAAACCCAAGGCAAGATCTTCAATCATTAAAATACATTCAGAAACAAATCTTTGAGATGGCAAAAGAGGCATTACCACCAGAAGAAATATCAAATATGTTTCAAGAATGGTTGAAACAGGATAAAGCAAGACCTCTTCTTCTTTCATCGCAAAAACCAGGGATACCACTTGTTGAGATAACCGATCAATTAAACAGGTTCTTTGAAAAAGAAGATGTTGAAAAAACCTTGTCATATGAAGATAAAATGACTATTAGAACGGCTCTTATTAGACGTTTTTTTACCGATAGACTTGAATATGTTAATGTTGCAAAAAATTTCATAAAACTTGATGATTTTTTATATCTTTTAGATCATGTTGTAGGTCCTACCCAGGGTTCAGGTAAATTCGGAGGTAAAACAAGCGGCGTATTTCTTGCACAAAAAATTCTTGAAGAGGCAAAAGAAAAAGATGAGGTTCTTAAGGATATAGATTTTCCAAAGAGCTGGTATATAACATCTGATACAATTCTAAATTTTGTTCATTATAATGATTTAGACGAAGCATTTCATATAAAATATTTAAACCCTGAACAGGTAAGTAAAGATCAACCTTTTTTAGAACAAGTCTTCAAAAACGCTACTTTTCCACATGAAATTACTGAGGGATTTAGAAGAATAATACGTGATTTAGAAGGCGCACCTATAATCGTACGTTCATCAAGCCTACTTGAGGATAGTTTCGGTGCTGCGTTTTCTGGTAAATATAAAAGTCTTTTTGTTCCAAACACAGGTAGTGAAGATGAAAGATTATATAGCCTTATGGATGCAATATCTGAGGTATATGCATCAACTTTTGGCCCAGATCCAATAGAATATAGGCGTGAAAGAGGCTTACTTGATTTTAGCGAAGAAATGGGGATCCTTGTTCAACAAGTTGTAGGAAAAAAAATTGGGAATTATTACCTTCCATTGTTTGCCGGAGTAGCTTTTAGCAGATCAGAATTTAGATGGTCGCCAAGAATAAAACGTGAAGATGGAATGATGAGGCTTGTACCAGGTCTAGGAACAAGAGCAGTAGACAGAGTAGGTGACGACTATCCAATTCTTGTATCCCCGATGAGGCCTAATCTTAGAGTAAATACACTTGTAGGTGAACGTGTACAATATTCACCACATTTCATTGATTTGATCAACCTAAAAACAGGTGCGATAGAAACAGTGGATGCAGCAGATTTTTTCAAAGAAAATGCCGATGATTTCCCTCATCTAAATCAAATTATTTCAATATACAAAAATGACAGGCTTGTAGAAACAAATATGCTAACAGATCTAAAAGAAGAAGATATTGTTATAACATTTGAAAAACTCTTTGAAAAAACTGATTTTCTTGAAAAAATGAAGAGAATTTTATACATACTTGAAGAAAAAATAAAGACGCCTGTTGATGTAGAATTCGCATCAGACGGCGAAAAATTTTATTTCTTACAATGTAGGCCACAAAGCCAGGGGCGAGGTATAGAAAGAAAACCAATACCAAAGAACATAAAGAATAATCATAAATTATTCTCAGCAAATAAATATGTAACAACAAGTCAAATTGAAAATATTGAATATGTTGTATATGTTGTACCAGAAGAGTATTCTGCATTAGAAAAAAGAGAGGATATGCAGAAGATTGCTGCTATTGTAAACGAGTTAAATCAGAAACTTCCAAAAAGAAAATTTATCCTTATGGGTCCAGGGCGTTGGGGTAGCAGGGGAGATATGAAATTAGGAGTCCCTGTGAAATATGGTGATATAAATAATACCTCGCTTCTTGTAGAAATCGCTAAGAAAAAAGGCGAATATACACCAGAATTATCATTTGGTACACATTTCTTCCAGGATCTAGTTGAAGCTGACATTAAATATCTGCCTCTTTACCCAGATGAACCAAAGGTTATTTTTAATGAAAACACTATCCTTAATTCAAAAAATCATCTGGATAGGATTTTACCAGACTATAAGAAATATAAAAATGTTGTAAAAATAATTAAAACCTCAGACATAGAAGATGGTGCAACATTATCTATTATAATGGATGGGGAGATAAACGAGGCACTTGGTTTTATAAAAATGCCAGATCACTGGAATTGGAGGATGCATAAAGTCCAAGAGATAAGTGAGATGATAGATCCTGAAACATATGGAGTTGAGGCAATATATCTAGTGGGAAGTACTAAAACAGGTGAGGCAGGACCAGGTAGCGATATCGACATAATTGTACATTTTAAAGGATCAGAAGAGCAAAAAGACATACTTTTAAATTTCCTTGAAGAACAAGGAAAAAAGATTTCATTGGAAAACAAAGAAAGAACAGGTATAGAAACAGATAATTTACTAGATATTCATATTATAACAGATAAGGATATTAAAAATAATACTAGCTGGGCTGCACATATAACAAGTCCATATATGAGTGCAAAAAAACTTAAACTAAAAGAAAAGGATTAAATTTTAATAAGATTCCTTTTTGCACTTCCTAGATTATCTGTATCAAATTCAACTATTGCTAGTTCAGATCCATCATATGCTGCTGAATAGGAAAAAGTATTGTTGTTTTTTTCCATCCATTTCTTTGTAATTCTTGATGACTCATGAATATGCCCATGTAACGTTAAAAAAGGCTGATTGTTTTTTATAAAGCGTTGTATTGCAATACTACCAACATGAACATCTAATGGTGCATGATCAATACTTTTACCATCAAGGTTGGCACGATCAAGACATGAATTATATGGAGGAGAATGAAATAAAAAAATAGTTTTTTCCATAGGAGAATTTTTTGATAACTTTTCTAAATCATCTGCGATTGTTGAAAAACGAATATCATCATTTTTTACTTTTACTGTACGAACCCCCTCTTCGGGAGACACTGATCCTACATCTACAAAACGAGAAACATCATAACGCTCCCAGTCTTTAAGTTGAAAGGGAGTAGGCGGAACAAAAGAATAACCGGTGACATATAATTCATTAAATCGAATTGTTTTTTCATTTATGTACTCAATAATGTTTTCTTTATCTGCTTGAATAAAATATTTTTCAAAAATCCTTGGATCATCATTGCCCATTATTATAAAAAAACGCGTTTTTTTTGAAGAAAAATTATTTTTTTTTATTTTTGAAAAAATAACATCATCCAAAAATGATCTCATATCTTTTTTCAACCCAATTTTATTTGGAAGGAGATCTCCACCAAAAAAAACCGCATCTGGTTTCTTTTCTATAATTATTTCAAAGAGTTTTTTATATTTTTTTATATTACCGTGTAAATCAGAGACAAATATGCAGTTCAATTAAACACCTGTTTTTTTAGATGGTAAACTTTTATAAACATTTCAAGATAACGGTTATGCGAACCATAAGATATGTCATTATTTATTATAGAAGGAATATAAAATGTCTGTTGATCTTTCTAAAACAAAAAAGCTGATAAAAAAACATGGTAAAAAAAAGGGAATACTGATACCTTTATTACAAGACATTCAGAATGAATATGGATATGTACCTGAAGAATCTGTTGAACTTGTTGCAAAAGAACTAAATATTTTTCCTGTTGAAATATACGGAGTCCTTACTTTTTACACACAATTTTATTTAACTCCTCGTGGAAAACATACCATTCGTGTATGCCAGGGAACGGCATGTCATGTGATGGGTGGAAAAGAAATCTTGGACTACCTTTCAAAAAAACTAAAAATTGAAGATGGTGAGACAACTAAAGATGGAATATTTTCACTTGAACGAGTTGCATGTCTTGGCTGTTGTGGCATGGCACCAGTTGTACAAGTTGATGAAGACTTCTATGGAAACTGCACGATTCAAATGGTAGATGAAATGCTAGATAAATACAGAAAGGAGGATCGTTAAATGAAAAAGATTCTAGTATGCGTTGGTACAAGTGGTGTTTCTGCAGGAGCAATAAAAGTAGCAGAAAATTTTGAAAAAGAGATAAAAAACAACAATCTTGATTTTGAACTTGTAAGAGTAGGCGATAGAGGTCTTTTTAGAGATGTTTTAGTTGATATAATAATTGATAATAATAGGGCGACATATGAATTTGTAAAACCTGAAAATGTTGAAGAAATAGTAAAAAATCATTTAATTAAGAATAAACCTGTGGAAAAACTACTAGCAGGTGAAGATTATAAAAACTTTTTTAAAAATCAGGAGAGAATAGTACTAAAAAACTGTGGAGAAATAAACCCTGAAGATATTAAAGAGTACATAGAAAAAGATGGATACAAAGCCCTAAAAAAGGCATTTAAAATCAAAGCTCAAGAAATAATTGACGAAGTGAAAAACTCAGGCCTGCGCGGTCGAGGGGGCGCGGGGTTTTCAACAGGTCTAAAATGGCAATTTGCAAGAGATGCAAAAGGTGATGAGAAATACATAATCTGCAATGCAGATGAAGGCGATCCAGGTGCTTTTATGGATAGGAGTATCTTGGAAGGTGATCCTCATGCAGTAATTGAAGGAATGGTGATTGGGGCATATGCAATTGGTGCAACACATGGATATATTTACTGCCGTGCAGAGTATCCGCTTGCAGTAAAAAGATTAAATATTGCAATGCAACAAGCGAGAAAAAAAGGTTTTCTTGGAAAAAATATTCTAGGATCTGGTTTTGATTTTGATATGATTGTAAAAGAAGGAGCAGGTGCATTTGTATGTGGTGAAGAAACAGCACTTATGGCATCTATTGAGGGGAGACGTGGTATGCCAAATCCAAGGCCTCCTTTTCCTGCACAAAAAGGTTTATGGCAAAAACCATCAAATATTAACAATGTAGAGACTTTTGCAAATATTAGACATATAATTCTAAAAGGTGCGGATTGGTTTTCATCAATTGGATATAAAAAATCCAAAGGAACAAAGGTTTTTGCTCTTGCAGGTAAAATTAAAAATACTGGTCTTGTAGAAGTTCCAATGGGTACAAAAATTAGAGATATCTTAGAAGGAGCTGGTGGTGGAGGTCTTGATAAAAAAATTAAGATAAAAGCAGTACAGCTTGGAGGTCCATCAGGCGGATGTCTACCAGAAGATCTTTTTGATACGCCTGTTGATTATGAATCAATTAATGAAACAGGTGCGATAATGGGATCTGGCGGGATGGTTGTTATGGACCAAAAAACTTGTATGGTTGATGTTGCAAGATATTTTTTGAGTTTTACTGTTGCAGAATCATGTGGAAAATGTGTTCCATGTAGGATAGGTCTGAAAAGAATGTATGAAGTCCTTGAAACCATTACAAAAGGAGAGGGAAAACAAGAACATCTTGATTTTTTAAAAGAGATGAGCGATACAATAAAAAAGACTGCTTTATGCGGCCTTGGAAACACAGCACCAAATCCTGTTCTTACAACAATGAAATATTATTCAAATGAATATGAGGCGCATATTAAGCATAAAAAATGTCCTGCATCTGTTTGTACAAATCTAATAAAATTTGAAGTTAATGAAGATAAATGTGTGAAATGTGGAATGTGTTTTAAAGCATGCCCAGTAGATGCAATTATTTGGAAAAAGAAAGAATATGCAAAAATTGACAAGGATAAATGTATCAAATGTAAATCCTGTATTAATGCATGTAAATTTATGGCGATAGAATGATTAAATTAACAGTTGATGGAAGACAAATAAAAGCAAAAGAAGGAAAAACAGTTCTAGAAGCAGCAACAGAAAATGGGATATACATTCCAAATCTTTGTTATCATCCAAATTTAAAGCCAATTGCTGCATGTAGACTTTGTATTGTTGAAATTGAGAAAATGAGGGGTTTTCCAACTTCTTGTACTACAAAAGTTTCTGAAGGGATGGTTGTTAAAACAAACACTGAAGAACTACAAAAACTAAGGCAAAATCTAATATGGCTCATTCTTTCAAACTATCCAAAAGATATTCCTCCATCATCTGATCTAAAAAAAGTAGTTGATTATGTTGGTTTAAACGAAATATTAAAAAATTATACGCCAAAAGAAAGAAATCTACCAATTTATTCAGAGGATCCTTTGTTTACTAGAGATCTTGATAAATGCATTCTATGTGGACGATGTGTTAGGATATGCCAAGAGGTACGTGGCGTAGGTACAATTGGTCTAATAAATAGAGGAATAGATACTTTTGTAGGTACAACAAAAGATTCAAATTTAAATGATGCTGGATGTAAATTCTGTAGAGCATGTGTTGAAGTATGTCCATCTGGTGCGCTTGTAGATAAAGATAAGGAAGAAAAAAAGGAAAAAACAAGAGAGGAAAAACTAATTCCATGTAAATATGGTTGTCCAGCAAAAACAGATATTCCACGATATGTTAGATATATAGCAGAAGGTAGATATCAAGATTCACTCGCAGTTATAAGATCAAAATTTCCATTTCCATATTCTCTTGGTCTTGTATGTAATCATCCATGTGAGGATGAATGCTCAAGAACAGAGATAAACAAACCAATTTCTATAAGAGAATTAAAAAGATTTGTCGCTGAAAGAGATGATGGTTCATGGAAGAAAAAACTAAAAATAGCAGAATCTACTGGTAAAAAAATTGCGATAATAGGCGCAGGGCCATCAGGGCTTACAGCAGCTTGGTTTTTAAGACTTAAAGGCCACAAGGTTACTGTTTTTGAAATGCTCCCTAAACCAGGAGGTATGCTAAAGGCAGGAATCCCTGATTACCGTCTTCCTGTAGAAGCTCTTGAAAGTGAGATAAAAGAAATTGAAAACATTGGTGTGGAAATTAAGTGTAACACAAAAATAAAATCTACTGATGAATTATTTAAAAAGGGATATGATGCAGTTTATCTTGCGATGGGTGCATCAAAAGGAATATCTATGGGTCTTGAAGGGGAAGATGACCCGCGAGTTCTTGATGGTATAGAAACACTTAGAAAAATTAATTTTAATGAAGATGTTGATTTAAAAGGCGATATTGGAGTTGTAGGTGGGGGGAATGTTGCAATAGATATTGCAAGATGCTCACTTAGAAAAGGGGTAAAATCAGTAAAAATAATCTATAGAAGAACTCGTGATGAGATGCCTGCGTATGCTCATGAGGTAGAAGATGCCCTTGATGAAGGCGTTGAAATATTGTTTCTTACAAATCCTACAAGAATAATAAAAGATAAAGAAAAACTCAAAGTAGAATGCATAAAAATGAAGCTGGGGGAACCTGATGAAAGTGGGAGAAGAAGGCCTGTTCCAATAGAAAACTCAGAATTTATATTAAAACTTGATAAACTAATATATGGTATTGGCCAAAAATGCGATGCAGGTAGCTTTGGTGTTGATTTGAATAAGAGAGGAAGAGTAATTGTAAAAGAAGAAATACAAGAGACATCAAGAAAAGGAGTTTTTGCAGGTGGAGATCTAGTTACAGGCCCTCAGACTGTAATATGGGCAGTTCAGGGCGGAAGGCTTGCAGCAAAAGCAATTGATAAATATCTAGGTGGAGATGGGGAAATAGATCAGATTTTATATCCTGATGATGAAGCAGATCCATATATAGGTCGTGATGAAGGATTTGCTGATAGAAAAAGAGCAGATATTACAAAAATACCTGTTAAAGAAAGGATACCTGGTTTTAAACAAGTAGAACTATGTTTATGTGAAGAGGATGCAAAAAAAGAGGCACAGAGATGTCTAAAATGTCAGCTTAGATTACAAATTAAAAAACCACCATTGCCACCAAAAAAAGATAAAAAATAAAATTTTTTTATCTAAAAGGGTGTAATAAATTGTATATTATTTCAAATAAAATTTGTAATAATGAATTACTATTTATTTGCAATTTAATATTTTCCTCAGTTGTTTCGAGGGGTATGTATTCATTACCATTAAAATAACCAGATTGGCCAACAACAGTATAAGTCCCTTTTTCTACTTTGTTACCATTCATATCTTTTCCAGTCCAAATGGTAAAACTTTCATATGTTGCACCTTTTCCAATCTGCCATGATCCTCCATCATCGGGATCGTAAGTAGACCAGATAGCAACGTCTTCATCATTATATATTGTACAACCAATATCGCCATAGCCCTCTTTTTCAACATAGATCCATTCGTTACCATTGTTTGTAAGAGTAGTAGTTATATGCCAGCCTAAAGTCTTTTTTTCAACTTCTAATTCTAAGCCTATATCGTAATCATTCTGTTTTATATTTGTTTCAATCGAGTTTATATTTGGTAATATCAATAGCATAATAATTAGCATTAAAGATGATAAAATAATTGCTTTTTTCATACCGTAAAAATATATGATATAATATAAAAATGTTTTTATTATAATTTAAGTTGTTATTGATTAATTAACCAGCTTAGGATTTCTTCTTTTTTTTGCTGCTTTTATTAGACCATTGAACATGGGAGCTGGTTTTAAAGGCCTGGATTTAAACTCAGGATGAGCTTGAGTTGCAACAAAATAAGGATGGTTAGAAATTTCCATAAATTCCATTAAAATCCCATCAGGGCTTTTACCTGAAAAAATAATGCCACATTTTTCAAGTTTTTCAACATAATCAGGATTTACCTCATATCTATGACGATGACGTTCATAAACCTTGTTTTTATCATATAATCTTTGGATAATCGTGTTTTTCTTAAGAACTGCTGGCCATGCACCAAGACGCATAGTTGCCCCATATCTTGAATCATTAATGATTTCAACTTGTTCAGGGATAAAATCAATCACAGGAGATTTAGTTTTTTTATCAACTTCAACTGTGTTTGCATCTTTTATTTTACACACATTTTTTGCATATTCAACAACAGCGAGCTGCATTCCAAGACAAAGACCTAAGAAAGGTATTTTTTTCTCACGGGCATATTTAATTGTATCAAGTTTACCATCAATACCAGACGTACCAAATCCGCCTGGTACAATTATCCCATCTAGTTCATCAAGTTCTTTCAAACGATTGTTATCTTTTTCAAAAACTTTTGAATCAATCCATTTGATCTCTGGTTTAAGGTTATTATTCCATGATGCATGTTTCACTGCTTCAATAACAGATATATAAGAATCAGATAACTGACTTGTTCCAATATCAAAATATTTACCAACAATGCCTATTGTAACAGTTTTATTAAGACGCCTGAGTTTTTTTATGAATTTTTCCCAGCCATCAAGATCATTATGATCTTTTCTAAGATTTAGTTTTTTAAGGATTTTTTTACAAAGATCCTGTTTTTCAAATAGAAGAGATACAGCATATATATTATCAACATCTTCATTAGAGATAACCTCATCAGGATGAACATTACAAAATAATGAGATTTTCTCACGACGAACATTATCTAATTGGTCCTCAGATCTAGTCACAATAAAATCAGGTTGAATACCAATCTCACGAAGAAGTTTTACAGAATGCTGTGTTGGTTTTGTTTTTGCTTCACCAAGAGCATCTAATTTTGGGACATATGTTACATGTACAAATACTACTTTTTCATCTTCTTGTTTCATCTGACGAACAGCTTCTAAGAACAACTGATTTTCATAGTCGCCAACTGTACCACCAATCTCAACAAGGACAAAATCCCAGTTCTTCTCACTAGCAGGTCTCCTAATCCTTGTTTTTATCTCATCTGTTACATGTGGTATGGGCTGCACTGTTTTCCCAAGATATTTTCCTTTACGTTCTTTTTCAATTACAGCCCTATATACCTGACCAGTTGTAATATTATGATATTTTGGAATATTTACATCTAAAAAACGTTCATAATGACCAAGATCCTGATCGATTTCTCCACCGTCTTCTGTCACCCAGACTTCACCATGCTCGGTAGGCCTTAATGTACCTGCATCAAAATTCATATATGGGTCGATTTTCATCGCTGTAACGTTGTATCCATGAAGCTGTAGTATTTTCCCAATACTCGCGGTAGTAATTCCTTTCCCCAGACCAGAAATAACACCGCCTGTCACAATTATATAATTTACCATCCCTTATCAACAGGCAACGTTAATAAGACAGGTGGTTTAAATTACTTTGCCTATCTTATATTATATTTTAATAAAATAAAAATAGATAATACTCTAAAAAATAAAACAAAAAAAAGATTAATTAGAGAAATTATAACCTACTCTAAATTAACAGAGATTCTCTGTTTATTTTTATATAGTTTTAGCCTAAAAGTTTTTTTATTTTTTTGTTGATAGACTAATTTCTATTGAGGATACGTTGGAACTTCTACCCTCTTCATTTGTTATACTTTCTGTTCCAATTTGTATGTCTTTGATTTTTGCATCGGTAACAAATCTATTTCTAGTGATTTCTGCAGTATCTACTGCACGACTTATTGCTCTACCACGAGCTTTTATTGTTACCTCTTCAGATCCACCATTAAATTGTGTTACTACTGCAAGTACGTAGCTCATTGGTGGTTTGTTTCCTACATATATTGTGTTTTCATCTGATGCTGTTTTTTCTGCCATTTTCTTTCTTTCCTCCCTGTATATTACTAGGTTTTTTAGGTAATCCTACCAACATTTTTTTAGTTAATAAACTTTTCGACTAAAAATTCCATTAAAAATTATTCAAAAAATTAGATTAAAATATCCTTTATTTTCTTAACTATCTCATCTGGTTTTTTACCAATTATTCTAATCATAGGTTCTTTACCAATATCGCCCTTATCATATATGAAATCAGGAATTTCACCTAAATCTCTTACTGATTTTTTTGTACCCCATTCCATTGTTGATTCAATATTTTTTGGTTCATATTCCCTATCAAAAAAACCGATTTTAAAACCTTTTTTCTTTATTTTTTCAACTAGTTCATCTGAATACTTGATGTTGATAGCACTACGGTAATCTTTATTAAAACTCATTACTGCAAGAACAATTGATGCTACATGTTTTGATGCTCCAAAATCAATGCTTCCACATAGTTTTGGCCCATGATTTGTTTTTACAACCCGGCCGTTTATAGCACATATGTCCCTGTAGGATATTGCATCTGGTTTTGCATATGCAAAGTTCATTCCAACTTCTGCGATATAATTATTGGATAAAACATCTAATATTTTATCAACTGATTTTTTTAGATCATACCATGTTTTAAAGGATTCCTCATCAATTATTGAATGAGGAATTTTTGAATAAGAAGTATAATAATTATTCAAAACATCTGAGCCTTTACCAACATTATAACCCTCGTCTATCATGTTCCATAAAACAATCTTTGATTTTCTAACTGCATCAACTGGTTTTTCTTTTTTTGCAAGATATCCTGTTATAAGCGATGAAAGAGTACATCCGGATCCATGTGCTTTTTTATCTGGGATTCTAGGAAGAGTAAAAAAATCAAATTTTTTACCATCATAAAAGACATCAACTACTTTTTCACCTTTGAAATGACCACCTTTTATTATAACGTTTTCAGCACCCATGTCATATATCTTTCCACATGATTCTTTTATGTCATCAATATTTTTTATCTTAATTTTTGTTAATATCTCTGATTCTTCGATGTTTGGTGTTAAAATATATGATTTAGGGATAATTTTCTTTTTTAATATATCAACAAAATCTTTTTTAGAAAGGCTATCGCCACTAGTTGCAACCATAACAGGATCCACAACTGGTTTCATATCATATTTTTTAATTTTTTTACTAACAATATCAACAATATCTATATCATATAGCATACCTGTTTTTACAGCATCAGGTTTTATATCTTCAAAAACAGCATCAATCTGCTCACCAACAATTTCAGCTGGTAACTTTAAAATGTTATTAACCCTAGATGTATTTTGAACTGTTATACATGTAATGATTGTTGTACCGTGAATACCAAGAGTTGTAAAAGATTTAAGATCAGTTTGAATACCAGCTCCACCTGATGGGTCAGAACCAGCTATAGACAAAGCAACTTTCATACAATTCCCCCTTATATATTAGTTAGATTTATATTCTACCCTTTGTTTTACCCCTCTCGGATAAAAAATATTTATTTCTCATATAATAAAAAAATAAGATTTTTGGGGAGTTGAATAATAAAAATGGAAATATTAGAAGACAAACCCGGTAAAAAAATACTTCTTCTTGGAAACGAAGCAATAACAAGAGGAGCAATTGAAGCTGGTGTGGATGTTGCTACAACATATCCTGGTACACCCTCATCAGAAATAGCTGATACTTTTTCACATATTGCAAAAAGTTTTACAAAACAAAAAAAAGACCCAAGTTTTTATTTTGAATATTCAACAAATGAAAAAGTAGCACTTGAAGTAGCTGGGGCAGCAGCAATATCTGGTCTAAGATCTCTTACTTGTATGAAACATGTTGGACTAAATGTTGCAAGTGATACATTCATGACATATCTATATATTGGATGTGTCGGTGGACATGTAATAATTTCTGCTGATGATCCATCATGTCATAGTTCTCAAAATGAACAAGACAATCGTTATTACGCATTGTTTGGTGGAGCACCAATGTTTGAACCTTCAACGCCAAATGAGGCAAAAGAAATGACTCGTCTTGGTTTTGAAATATCTGAAGAACTAAAATCACCAATATTACTGCGTACTACAACTCGTCTAAACCATGTCCGTGGTCCAATTAATCTTGAAAAAATAAAAAAACCACGTAAAAAAGGTAAATTTGAAAAAAGCCCGATGTGGGTTACAACCCCTGCGATTGCAAGGGCAAGACATCCTGAACTACTAAAAATGCTAGATAGAGCTGAGAAAATATCGGAAAAATCTCCATTTAATAAAATAATTAATGTAGGAAAACCTAAAAACTGGGGTATTGTAACATCTGGTGTATCATATAACTATGTAAAAGAGGTAGCAGAAGATCTAAAACTAGATGTAAGAATCCTTAAGCTTGGTATGAGCAATCCTCTTCCAAAAAATATGTGTGAAAAATTCATTAAATCCTGTAAAAAAATAATTATTGTTGAAGAACTAGAACCAATTCTTGAAAACCAGTTTAAAACAATGATATATGATCTTGGAGTTGATGTAAAAATATTTGGTAAGACCACAGGTCATTTCTCAAGACTCTTTGAATATAATCCTGATATTGTTTTTGATGTTTTTTCAAAGATTTTCAAGATTAATAAAACATATGATACGCCAAAAAAATCAAATATTAAACTTCCAAGTAGACCACCAGCATTATGCCCTGGTTGTCCTCATAGAGCAACTTATTATGCAGCAAAAAAAGCACAGCCTAAAGGTGTTATTTATCCAACTGATATTGGTTGTTATACTCTTGGACGTGAAAAACCACTTGAGATGGCGGATTTATTATTATGTATGGGCAGTAATGCAGGTACAGCATGCGGTCTTGCTGTTGCAACAGATGATAAAGTAATTAGTTTCATGGGTGATAGTACCTTTTTCCATAGTGGCATACCTCCTGTTGTAAACGCAGTGCATCATAACCATGATGTGGTAATAACAGTTCTTGATAATCGGACTACTGCAATGACAGGTCATCAACCACATCCTGGTACAGATTATGATGGAATGGGTAGACCTGCTAAAAAAATACTAGTTGAAGAAGTATGTAAAGGATGTGGAGTTGATCATATTGAAATCACTGACCCAAATGATATCAAGAAAACAACTGAATCATTTAAAAAAGCATTAGCACATAAAGGACCCTCTGTAGTAGTTAGTAAATCACCATGTATTCTACTTGAAAACCGTGATAAAAGAAAAAGAGGAGAAAAAATACCGATATATACAATTGATCAGGAAAAATGCCGTAGATGTAAAACATGTATCGGACGTTTTGGATGCCCAGCTATATACTATGGAGATGATGGAAGTATACATATTGATGAACAACAATGCAATGGATGTGGTAACTGTGCCACAGTATGTCCATTTGGCGCTATAGTAATAAAGGAGGATAAATAAAATGTCTGATAAAACTAGTGTCGTTCTAACTGGTGTTGGTGGTCAAGGTGTGATCACTGCTGCAAACATACTTGGTAAAGCAGCAGTAAAAGCCGGTGTCAATGTGTTTGTCTCAGAAGTTCATGGTATGGCGCAACGTGGAGGTAGTGTAAATTGTACTGTAAGACTTGGAGATGTATCAGGGCCTCTTGTACCAAATGGATCTGCAAAAGCATTTCTTTCTATGGAACCATCAGAAGCATTAAGATATGTTCAATATACAAATAAAGATACAAAAATAATAACAGATGTGACGCCTGTAATACCATTTACTGTAGCAGCGGGTGGTGAAGAATATCCAAAAATCGATAAAATATTTAAAGAAATTGAAAAATATGGTAAGCTTTACAAAATTGATGCTACAAAACTAGCCCGGCAGGCTGGCGCAATAATTACAAAAAACGTAGTAATGCTAGGGGCATTAGCTGGTGCAGAAGTACTCCCATTTAAAAAAGAAATTCTTATTGATACAATACTTGAAAATGTTCCAGAAAAATTTATAGAGATAAACAAAAAAGCATTTGAGCTTGGTTATAAAGAGATAAAAAAATAACCTTTTTTAATTCAAATTTTTAATGCAATGTTTTTTAAATAACCTTATTAATAATCCTAAAAAAATTTTGATAAATGAGAAAAATAAAATGTTTTGTGTTGAATGCGGCAGGGAAACAGAAATATTCAAAGATGGTCTATGTAAAAAATGTTACCTAAAAAACAATCATTTTACAGAAGGCCCAGAGAAAATCGATCTACCAATATGTCCACATTGCGGGGCATATAAATATAAAAACACTTGGACCTCTAAAATTCAAAATGAGGTTTTAATAAAAATCATAAAAAATGTTTTTAAAATAAGCAGGGAACTAAAAAAAGTTGATATTAATCCTGTATGTAATGATACTGATGACGGATTAAAATGTAGGGTTATTATATCTGGTTTTATTGATGATGAAGAAATAAATGAGGAACATGATCTAATTGTAAATCTAAAAAGAACTGTTTGTGATGTTTGCTCTAAACGCTTTGGAGGATATCATGAGGCAATAATACAAGTTAGAGCTGAAAGCCGTAATCTTACAAATGAGGAGATAGATAATATTGTTTTATCTGTTGAAAATATGGTAGAACATCAAAGATCCAAAGGAAACAGGGGGCTTTTTATAACTGACATGGGGAGAGAACATGGAGGTGTTGATTTCTTTTTAAGTGATAAAACAGCTGCTCAAAATATTACAAAAAAGCTATTTGAAGAATATGGTGGCGAGATGAAAACATCTGCAAAAAACATAGGTATGAAAGATAGCAAACAAATCTATCGTAGTACATATCTTTTACGTCTCCCTTCTTTCCAAAAAGATGATGTTGTAAAAATATCTGATTCATATTATTATGTTTACTCAATCTCTGGTAAAAAAACCCATCTAATAGATATTAAAAACTGGGAGGATAAAGTCTTTGAAATTAAAGATCTTCAAAACCTAAAAGTTGTTGGAGGCGAAGAGCTAATTAAAGAAATGATAGTTATAAGCCAGAAAAAAGATGAGATTCAACTTATGAACCAAAAGACATATAAAATGATTACATTAAAAAAACCATCTAAGGAGAAAATGATTGGTGAAAGAATAAAAATAATCAAAATAGATGATGATTATTTCCTTTTTCCTAAAAAAATTAGTAACTAATAAATAATATGCTTTTTATTCTACCTAAATTGAGGAGGCAAAAATATGGCTAAAACGTCATTAAATATAGAGGAAAATGTTGCGGGATTATTATGTTATTTAGGAGTCTGGATAACTGGAATAATATTTTTCTTATTAGAAAAGGAAAATAAAACAGTAAAATTCCATGCGATGCAATCTATAATAACCTTTTTACCTTTGACAATTTTATCTTCGATTTTTTCATGGGTAGGCTTTTCTGCAACTGTTACATATACAAATACAGCATGGGGCAGTGTACCAACAGGTGTTAGTCAACCATTTATAATACTTGGATATTTATCATGGGTTGTATCAATAGTTATATTTGTCCTATGGTTGGTACTAATGCTAAAAGCATATCAAGGTGAAAAATTCAAAGTACCTATTGTTGGAGATATCGCAGAAAAACAAGTTAAATAAAAAACAAATCTTTTTTTTCTTTTTCTTTATATCTATTATCTGATTTTATTTATGAGAATAGCATTAAAATTTTCTTATGATGGTAGAAATTTCTATGGTTTTGCAAGACAACCCGGCTTAAAAACAATAGAGGGAGAAATACTCAAAATTCTTAAAGAAACAGGTTATATAATAGGTCCGAGAGAATCGGAATTCCGATATGCAAGTAGAACGGATAAAGGAGTATCAGCTGTTGGTAATGTTATTGCTTTTAACACAGATAAAGAAACAAATGAAATATTTGATCAGATAAACACAAACAAAGATATTATTTTTTATGGTATAAAAAAGGTTGATGACGATTTTTATCCCCGTCATGCAAAAAAAAGGATTTATCGATATTATCTAAAAAATGATGTGTATGATATTGATAAGATAATTAAGACATCATCAATTTTTACAGGTGAACATGATTTTACAAATTTTGCACGAATTGAAGAAGGAAAAAAACCTGTTAGAAAAATTGATAATATAATAATATGTAATGAAAGTGATTATATTTTAATTGATTTTTATGCACAAACTTTTCTATGGAATCAGATTAGAAGGATTATTAGTGCAATTGAAAAATCTACTAAAGGGAAAATCTCAGATGAAGAAATAAAAGATGCTTTAGATAGTCCTGAAAAAAAGATTGATTTTGGTGTTGCAAATGCAGAAAATTTAATTCTTTTAGATGTAATTTATGATTTTAATTTTGAAATTAAAAAAATATGATATTTATTATTAATTTTCAACTTTGTTAAATATTTCTATTGATAGAATTAAAGGTGCTATTAACCATATTACAAATGTTAAATAGTATCCCCATAATGGAATAATATCAGTATCTGATGGGTTAAGTAAACCTAATGCATCACTAATGCATATCGAGTAGGACGTTAAAGGGTTAAGTAATGATATTTGAGTTGAAATATCAGATAAAAAGTATGATATTATACCAATCCCCATTATAAAGAACAACCATATAAAAATACCAGATAGTATAGCTGTAACAGTAGTTTTAAGAAGACTTGACAGTAACTGGCCTATCGCACAGAATATTGCGAGAAATATTATTGTATATAATATAAATCCAAATGCCTCTGTAAATTCAATCCCTTTTTCAGAGTACAAAGATATTGCTATTATTGCGATGGTATTTACAACAATAACAGGTAAAGCTAAGGCACTGGTATTGCCTAGAAACTTTCCAAGTGCAATTGATCTTTTTCCAATTGGTCTGCATAAAAGAAGATTTATTGAATTTTGAACTTTTTCTCTAATTATTGTATCAAATGATAAAATTAATGCAAAAAGAGATCCAAAAATACCAACTATACCTGATGTCATACTAAGAATAAAAACTGGGCCTTGATTAAGAATTATTTCACTAAATTCAATATTTGGATTATTATTTGCTACACCCATTAAAGAGATGCCGCCATATACAGTGCCAGCTATTATTAAAGAGAAAAATATCATTAATAATATCAATCTTATACTTTTCAATGTATTGAAAAGTTCCTTTTTGTAGATAACAAAGATGCCCCATAATTCATCTTTTATATTATTGTTCATTTCAATTCACCGCCTGTCAAAGATAAAAATATGTCTTCAAGATTCGTCTCCTTTGTTTTTATTCCGTTTACTCTTATTTTATTTTTTACAAGTATGAAGTTTATATCAGGAATAATTGATTTAACCGTATCAATTTCAATTTCGATTTTTTTGTTTTCTTTATCATTTTTAATATTTAATACACCAGGTATTTTTATTATTTCATCTAATGCTTTTTCATTAATGTTTTCATAATCAATTATTACAGTTGTACTTCCTTTTTTATTAATCATCTTACTAAGATTATTGATTGTATCAACCGCAATTATTTTTCCTTTGTTTATTATGCATACTCTATTGCAAATTGATTGGACTTCTGATAGAATATGAGATGATAAAAAAATTGTAACTCCTTTTTTATTAAGATCTCTTAAAACTTTTCGGAAAAAATGAATTGTTGCAGGATCAAGACCATTAGTAGGTTCATCAAGTATTAATATTTCAGGATCGTTTAATAAAGAAGATGCAAATCCAAGTTTTTGTTTCATCCCTCTTGAATAAGTTTTTACTTTCCTATTTTTAAAATCTGATAATTGCATCATATTAAATAGTTCATTTATTTTCTTTTTTCTTTTTTCTTTTGGTATTTTATAAAACTCTGCATAATATTCAAGTACATCTTTAGCTCTCATCTCAGGATAAAAACCTGGTACATCAGGCATAAAACCAAGTTTTTTCTTCGAATCAACTGGGTTTTTTGAAAGATCAAAACCATTTATTTTTATTGTACCTTTTGTTTGTTTGATAATAGTTGTAATAATATTTATTGTAGTAGTTTTCCCTGCACCATTTGGACCTAAAAAACCAAAGATATCTCCTTTTTCAACTGTAAATGATATATTATTCAAAGCTAGAAAGTTATTTGATAAAAAACCTTTATAATTTTTTGATAAATTATTCACAATAATTATAGGTTCACCTGAAGATTTTTTTGTGTTTTCAACTGGAAGTGAGAACTTGCCTTTATTACCACAGCTTGAACATGTAATGATCTTTGTTTCACCAGGTGATACATCAATTGTTGTTTCATGTCCGCAACTTGGGCATTTGACCTTTTTTGTAACCATTATCTTTTTTCAACTCCAGAATATGTTTTTACTTGACATATTTATGATAAAATTTTTTTATAGTCCTTATATATTGCAGCTTATAAAACTTTAGTTTAACAGTTTTACGGGTGAATCTAACCAATTTTTACATAGTTTCCTACTAGAAAAACCATATCTAATATTAAACTTAAGAATAGTTTTTTCTCCGATCACTCTATCACCAAAAAATTTTATCAATCCGCTTGGACCATTTTTAGATCCCCAATAGTTTTTTGAAATATCTCTTAGGTTTTTTATGCCATCATAATTATACATAGAACCATAATCAAAATTATAAAAGATATTATTGTAATGTATTTCTGGAGATAATGAATTTAATATATAGATTCCTCCTTGGTTTTTTGTTATATTGTTTTTATATATTTTAACATAATTAGACCATTCTAAAAAAAGACCAATTTGGTTTTCATATATTTCATTTAAAGTAATATCATTCCAGTTTGAACCCCATAATAAATACATAGCAATTTTGTTTTTAAAAAAATCATTATCCTTTATTATGTTATCATATGAACGATGAGTAAAAATACCATATATCTCATTATCATGAAATTTATTATTTGAAATATAATTCGAATTTGTCTCAACTATTTTTATTCCAATGCTATTATCCTTGAGAATGTTATTTGTAATGTTACAATTAATGCTATCTATTATATAGTCTTCTTTTCCGATATTTATTCCTGCACGATTATCAGAACTGTTTTTAATTGTAAAACCTGAGATTGTAACATATGATGATTCAACTCTAATTACATCATCTGTTTTACAACCATCAATAATAGTATCATATGTATTATTTGATAAAAGTTTTACATATGGTTTATCAATGACAATATTCTCCTTGTAAACACCTTTGTTTACATATATTGTCATACCAGATCTTAAACCATTAATTGTTTGTTGAATTGATGATGAATTATCAATTGTAACTATTTTTCCTGTATAATTTATTATTTCAAGTTCTCTTGAAAAAACATCATTTGTATTATCAGTAATAACTTTTAGAGTAACATTATATGTTTTTTCTGATGAGAACATATGGTATACTTTTTTCCCACAACCATATGATCCATCACCAAAACTCCATTCATATTCTTTTATTTCTTTATCTGAACAATATGCACCAGTTGCATCAAAAAATACTTTTTCACCTATTTTATTTATTTTTGGTGAATAGTTAAAATAGGAGATAAGATTTTTTTCATCGAGTTCATCCTTTGGATATCTATCAACATTATCTCCTTTTCCATCTATATAATATGGTTGGGATGTATCATGGTTATACCAAATATTTCCACCATGAATAGGCCCGTTATCCCAATAGTTTTTTGAGTTATCAATCGCATGAATTTTGTTTTGATAAAAAACATTATTTGAAAAAAAGTTATCAATAGATGTTGAATGAATCTCGATACCAACATCATTAAATTTGAAATTACAGTTTGTAAAAATTATTCTGTTTGAGATATGATCAAATAATACTCCTTTTTCATTATCTTCGTATGTGCATGATTCAAAAACATTGTTATATGAATTTGGTATGCAGCAGAAATATGTACCATTGTCACATCTTTTAAAAAAACAGTTTTTTACCATATTATTATTTGATGAGGGATTATCACCTGAGGGGCATCCATTTATTGATAAGCCTATATCACAATTTTTACAGATGCAGTTATCAACAGTGTTATCTGATGATGAAGAAATAATTATCCCCATCTTGTTTTTTTTACATATACAATTTTTTATTGTACCGTTTTTTACATTTTCTAGATATATTCCAAATGTTGGAAAGATATTATTTCCAATAATATGGCAATTCTCAATTATAAAATGCTTATCAGTATTTTTTATATTTATTCCTGAACTTTTATTAGGATTTATTACTTTGATTATCAAGTCTGATATGATATATGGATTTTCCTCTGTCCCATCTCCACCTACAACTCCATTGTTAGATGTAAACTCATTATTTCCATTTATAATAATAGCTGAATTTAGTTTTTTTCTATCGCTTTTTTCATAAGAAATTACAGTATTTGAGAATATTAGTAATAATATTATGAAAATAGAAGTTATTATTACTATTTTATTATTCATTTTTATCATCATATAGTTATATTTAATTTATTTTTATCTTCTTATTAATTTTTGCTTTTACTTTTAAATGCACGATATAAAAAATATGCAAGACCGCCATATAGTACAATAACTCCAAAAATAAGCATTGCAATAGCAGAAATTGGTAACATTTAATTATCACTTCCTTTTGGGTTTATCTTCATGAATACAAAGGATAATAAAAAAATTGTAACTACTGGTACTAATCCACCGAGAACTATTATCCACCAGGGGTAACCACCATAAGGCGTGATAATGTTATCTATAACTGAGAATATTAGCGTTATAATAAGGACTATTGGTATTACGTATTTAATCAAGAAATCCCACCATCTTCCAAGCATTATATCACTTGTTTTATTTGCATGATTTCTTAGTTTGTATAACTTATATAGCCACCCTAGAACAACACATTCGATAAGGCCAATTATAACTAGACCAAAACTTGCTATATGATGATCAACCAGCTCAAGCCAATATATGCCACTACCAGTTGCAAATATAAGACTTATAAAAAAACCAATTATGCATACTATCGCTGTTGCTTTTGCTTTTGTGATTTTGTATTTATCATATAATCCTGCTGATATTGGCTCAATCATCGAAAACGCGCTATCAATTCCAAATGTTAGAAGGGCGATATAAAATATCATTCCAAAAAAACCAGCTGCAAATGGTAGAAGACTTATCGCAGTCGGATATGTTATAAATGTAAGACCCGGTCCTGATATTGTAAGATCTTGTATTCCATATCCTTGGGATGCAGTTAGATAGCCGATGACACTAAAAACTGTAAAACCAGCTAAAAAACTTGTTCCAGCATCAGCAAGAGATGTGATAAACGCATTATTTGTAATATCTGATTTCTTTTTTAGAAAACTTGCATAGGTAATCATAATTCCCTGTGCAAGACTAAGTGAGAAAAAAACTTGACCATATGCAGCAAGCCATACACCCGCATCTGTTAGTTTTGAAAAGTCAGGTGTAAGATAATATGCAATCCCTTCCATTGCACCAGGGAGTGTAAGCCCTCTAATTGTTAGTATAATTAATAGGATTGTTGGTATTGGAACTGTTAATGCTACGACTTTTCCAATACGTTTTACACCCTTATATAATATGAAAAATATAAAGAACCATACGACTATAAGACCAATAAATATTGGTATTCTTATATCTCCTAATATTTCAGGTTTACTTGTCATACCAAGAAAGGTTTTGAAAAAAAAGTTTTCTGCATTAACCCCCCATCTAAGATCTAATGAATATATCATATATGAAAAACACCAGGACATTACACCAACATAATAAATTGCTACGACAAATGGTATTAGAACCGTCCACCATCCAATCCATTCATATTTTCTACCAATTTTTTTAAAAGCCTGAGGTGGTGATTTACGTGCCCAGTGACCTACTGTAAACTCAAGTATCATTAGCGGAATTCCTGCTGTAAATAGTGCGATGAAATATGGTATTAAAAAGGCACCCCCGCCGTTTTCATAACAAACATATGGAAAACGCCATACGTTACCAAGACCAACAGCAGATCCAACTGCTGCCATTATGAATGCGAATCTTGAGTCCCAATGTTCTGTTTTTGAAATATCTTTTCCCCCATAAAATAATTATTATTATTGAGAATTTATATTAAAAGTTTATTTTATAAATCTTTTTATTGGTTTTTCGAAAGATTTCTATATAAAAGTATAATATGTCAAAAAAGATTCAAATATAACTGGAAAAAAAATATTTTTTTTTGCAGGGGTAGCCAAGCCAGGTCAACGGCGATAGACTCAAGATCTATTCCTGAAGAGGTTCGCCGGTTCGAATCCGGCCCCCTGCACTAAACTTTTTTTATTTTACGGTTGCACCAAAGGTTTTTGATAACAAATTTTTTGCTTCTTTAGGTGAAATATTTGAAAAATTAAATTTATGTTTACCATTTGTTGATTTAATAATCAACTCATGAGGCATTGTTTTTTCTTGGGCTTCATTAAAATGACCGGTTTTTATTTTTATCTTATTTACCATGGATGGTTCTAAAACAAAATTCTCCTGGTTTTCAGATAAAATATCATTTATTTGCATATCATAATATTTTTTATAATATTCAACACCAGAAAACATGGTGCTTGCCCATCTTTTAAGAAATCCTTCGCCTCTGTTTTTACTTTCTTCTGATCTTTTTTTTGCCGCTTCTTTTAGCATCTCGCTTGTTAAAGACGCTGCAACTAGTCTTTTATTTGTTATAATTAAATTAAAACATTTATTTCCAAAAAGACCTGTATGCGTATTTGGTATAATGCCTAGTATTTGTTCATCTTTCTCCATATAATTCAACCCTATTTTTTTAAAAAATTTTGTGTCCAGAAATAATTATTATATATTTAATGATAACGCAAAAGAAATAATAATAAAAAAATATTTAAAACTATCAAATATCAAAGATGATGAAATGATAGAACAATTCCTAGCATTATTCATACCATTATTCATTATTGTAAATCCCTCGTCAACACTAGCGCTTTTTAGTGCAATTACAAGTAGTTATACAAAAAAAGAAAGGAAAAAAACAGCTAAAAACTCAGCAATATATGCAACAATTCTTCTTTTCATATTTGCAATAGCGGGTAGTGCCATTCTTGATTATCTTCAAATTGAGATTTATTCACTGAGAATTGCTGGTGGTATTCTTCTTGCTTTTGTCGGTCTTGATATGACCCGGAGGGGTCAACAATTTGGGGAAACAAAACCTGGTTCTGAACAAAAAGCTGATTTTGCACTTGTTCCTCTTGCAATGCCATCACTTTCAGGACCTGGAGCAATAACAGTTACAATTGTTGGGATGAGAAATCTAAATGAGACAAATGCATGGTATGTTAGCCTTATTATTGCTTTTGCAGCAATAATTCTAACAATGATAATAACATATTTTATATTTAGGAGTTCAACTTTTGTGATAAAAGCTCTTGGGAAAAAAGGAATGGATGCATTCACACGTGTAATGGGGCTTCTTACTGTTGCAATCGCAGTACAATTTGCCCTTACTGGTGTTGCAAGCTGGGTTGCAACTATCTAAAAAAATTCTTATTTTAATCCTATAAAACCATATTTTTAGACTAAAAAAATGTTAACCGAAAAAAAGAAGAAAAGGGCTGGCCTCACACTTAGGAGGGGATGGGATGCACTCAAAAACTACCAGCCCGATTCCTTCCATCCCCTAGTATTACATGGTATTTTATATACATTTTTCGCAGATGAATATACATGCACATATGCAACTAATTATAAAACCCAATTTTTCCAAAATATATATAATGTGTATTACGTATTTTGGTATTGGGATGTACATATGCCGAGCGCGACAATAACAGTACGTTTTGATAAAATCTTATATAAGAAAATAAAAGGCCATTGGATGTGCACTAGTGATCTTGTTAGAAATGCAGTTAGAATGTATCTAGAGCATCTGGAGGAAGAAGAACAAAAAGCAGAAGACCCCCTTATTTCTCCTGCATTACAGGAGGAATACTATGTAAACACTCCTGTCAAACATGATGTTTTACAAGAGATGCAAGTTGAAAAACAAGAATATAATCAAGATCTTCAAACATTAAAATATCAAGAAGAAACAGATAATAACTATCAGGGGTCTGAAGATGAAACATCAATGCTAATAAAAAAGCTTAAAAGAGAGATGGATGAACTTGATTCAGAGTTAAATCAGCTTAAAAGTAAATATGCTGATTAATTCATCTTAATATTTTTTTGGAAATATTAATCAGAGAAATAGTTATTATTCTCATATTGTGTTAGAAGAAATAATTCTTGTTAGATACGGTGAAATTGCTCTAAAAAGTAGTTATGTACGTAAAAAATTTGAGGAAACTCTAATTCTAAACATAAAAAAAGCTTTAAAACAAGAAAAAATTGATTTTATAATAAAAAAAGAAAGAGGAAGAATATTTGTTGAAACATTAGATATTTCTAGGACTAATAATGTTTTAAAGCATATTTTTGGGATAGTATCATATAGCCCTTGTTTTAAAATTAAAGTTGATTTTAAAGAAATATCAAAAATAGCAAATATTATTGCAGAAAAAAAGCTAGATAAAATTACTAGTTTTGCTATTAGATCAAAAAGAACAGGCACTCATGATTTCACAAGTCAGGATTTATCTGAAGAGATTGGAAAATCTGTTGTCGAAAAAACCGCGTTAAAAGTTGATCTTACGAACCCGGATCTTGAAATATTTATTGAGATTAGAGAACAAGATTGTTATATTTATTCTGAAAAAATATATGGAACAGGAGGTATGCCTCTTGGAACTCAAGGAAATACAATAGCAATCATACAAGATTCCTCTTCTATTCTTGCATCATGGTATATGATGAAAAGAGGATGTAATGTATGTTTTTTTTTAACTGATGAAAAACTACATGATGATTTAGTTGATTTTACAGAAAAATGGTATGTTAAACCAGATATAATATTTGATGAATCCAAGGATTTTTTTATAAATATAAATAAAATTTCTCGGGGAAAAAAGGCTGAAGCGTTTGTAACAGGACATAATATATCCCAGAATCCAGATGAATCAATGGATCATATTAAAGAATTCAAAAACAATTTAATTCTACCTGTTTTACATCCATTAATATCAATGACAAAAGATGAAATAAAAGAAAAATCTAAGGATGTTGGGATTAATATATGAAGATAGTAATAATTGGTGCTGGTGCAATTGGTTCTTTTTTCGGCGGTCTTTTATCAGATGTTTGTGATGTGACTTTAGTTGGTAGAAAAAAACATGTTGAAAAAATAAAAAATAATGGTCTTAGAATCACTGGTAAAACAGATAAAAAAATAAAAATAAACGCAGTTGAAAAAATAAAAGAGATAAATTATAAGCCTGATTTTTTGATAATATCTGTAAAATCATATGATACTGAAAAAGCAATAAAACAATCACAGGAGATTATTGGTCTCGATACAATTATTGTTAGCATTCAGAATGGTCTTAATAATATTGTAAAAATAAAAAAATATGTTTCTGAAGAGAATATTTTTTCAACTATTACAACAAATGGCGTGGTTTTTAAAGAACCAGGCATGATTGAACATACGGGAATTGGAAAAACAATAATTGGTAGTATAACAAATAAAAATAAGGAAAAATTAGATTTGTTTTCAAAAAAACTTAATGAATCTGGCATTAAAAACATTATATCAGGTGAAATCAGAAAAGAAATCTGGGTTAAAGCAATTATAAACAGCAGTATTAATCCACTAACTGCTTTTTTTAAATGCAAAAATGGTTATCTTATAAAAAACCCGGTTCTTGAAAAAATTGTTGAGAGGGTATGTATCGAGTCAACAAGAATTGCAAACCTGCATGGTTTAAATCTTAGCATTAATGATATGATTTTTAAAACAAAAGAAGTAATACATGACACATCAGATAACTATTCATCAATGCTTCAAAGTATAAATAATAATAAAAAAACTGAGATTGATTCAATTAATGGCATTATATATAAATATGGAAAAGAAGAAAAATTGGATTTATTTCTAAATCATATGTTATTTAACTTAATTAAAGAAAGATATGATTAATTTTTTTTATTTTTCACAGATTTTTACAAAGTTTTTAAAAATTGTTTCCCCATATTCTGTGTTTTCTACCTCTGGGTGAAACTGAAAACCATAAAATGGTTTTTCTTTATGTTTTATTGCTTGGATATTGCAGTTTTCACTTTCTGCAAGAATATCAAAACTATCAGGTATTAATGTTATTTCGTCGTTATGGGACTCCCAGACAATGGATTTTTCTGGGACGCCTTCAAAAATCGGGTCTTTTTTTAATATTTTTAATTCTATTTTTCCAAACTCAGGAATTTTAGATGGTTCTGCCTCTCCACCAAAAAAACGTGCAATATATTGATGGCCAGCGCAAATACCTAAAATTGGGAAATCTGCTTTTTCAAGATATTCATCGATGTTTCCAAGTGTTTCCTTTAGACCAATTCTTGGTGCACCACCTGATAAAACTAAGCCATCGATTTTGTCATCAAGTAATTCTTTTAAAGTTGTTGTGTTTGGGATGATTTTTGTTTCAACATCAAGATATTTTAATACTCTCCATTCCCTATGAGTCCATTGACCACCATTATCAACTACATATATTTTTACCAAAAAATTTTCACTCCCATTCTATGGTCCCCGGTGGTTTATTTGTAACATCATATACAACACGGTTGATCTTTTCACCTAAAACATTTGTAATACGAGTTGAAATCTTATCTATCACATCATATGGAATGTTCATAAATGAACAAGTCATAGCATCAATGCTTTCAACTGCTCGAACTGCTATTACGTCACCATAAGCTCTTTTATCACCATGTACGCCTACTGTTTTTACAGGTAGAAGTACTGCAAAATACTGCCATGGTAGATTCATTTTTCCTTCTTCTGCTGCTTTTTCAATTTCCGTTTCAACTATTGCGCATGCTTCACGTACAATCTCAGCTCGCTTGGGTGTTGCTTCACCTAGTATTCTTATTGCAAGACCTGGTCCGGGGAATGGTTGTTTTTCTGATACATCAAGGTTTAATGCTTTTGATAGTTTTCTCACTTCATCTTTGTATAAATCACGAATTGGTTCAACTAGCTTAAGATTCATTTTTTCAGGTAGGCCACCTACATTATGATGGCTTTTAATTGTATCTCTAAGATCTCCTCCGCTTTCAATCCAATCAGGTGCAATTGTTCCCTGCACAAGAGAATCAATATTTTCTTCTTTTGCGACTTTTTCAAATATTTTTATGAATTTTTCACCAATAATTTTTCTTTTTTTCTCAGGATCAATTATTCCTTTCAGTGATTTATAAAAATCTTTACTGGCATCAACAAAACGATAGTTGATATTCATTGATTGCATGAGTTTTTTTACGTTTTCTGATTCGTTTTTACGCATATAGCCTGTGTCTACATGAACAGCAATTAGCCTATCGCTAATTGCTTTGTTTACAAGACCTGCACAAACAGTACTATCAACGCCACCTGAAAAAGCGATAAGTGCTTTTCCTTTGACATCTGATCTTATTTTTTCTACTGATTCTTCTATAAATTTTTCAGCATTAAACATATTTTTTTCACTATTTTCCCAGTGCTTTCTTTCTCATGTTTTTTCTATATTCTTCAAGTTCTTTTTCTATTTTATCGTTTTTAATTGAGATTATCTCAAGTGCTAGAAGTGCAGCGTTATCCCCGCGGTCGAGTCCCACGCATCCAACTGGTATACCAGGCGGCATCTGAACAATACTTAAAATTGAATCAAGGTTTATCTTACCACTAACTGGGACTCCAATTACTGGCCTGGTGGTATGTGCTGCAATTGAACCAGGTAATGCTGCTGCAAGACCTGCGATTCCAATGAATACTTCTGCATCAGATTTTTTTACAATATCTTCAACGACATTTGGTGTTCTATGGGCTGAAGCAACGGTTATTTCATAATCTATGCTGAATTTTTTTAGTATTTTTTCTGCTTTGTCTGCTATTGCTTGATCTGATTTTGAACCCATTATTATTTGTATTTTCATAGTATCCTGACTGGTGGAATAATATATTATTAATTAATTTTTTCCTATGTTTTGATTTTTTCATCGAAAGGAATTTATAGGACTTTCATATGTTGACAACAAAATAAGGATTTGGAAATTTTAATATGAAACTTGTAATCTGTGAGAAGAACATCGCTGCAAATCGTATCGCTTATTTCTTATCAAATGGTAAATCAAAAACTAAAAAGATTGGATCTACACCGGTATATGAATTTTCAAATAATGGTGAAGAATGGAAGGTTATTGGTCTTAGAGGCCATATAATTAATCTTGATTATCCTAAGAGTTATAATCAGTGGAATAAGATTAAACCATCAGATTTAATTGAAATAAAACCTGTTAAAAAGATTAGTGAAAAAAGAATAGCATCTGCACTAAAAACATTAGCTGATAAAAACCCGTTTTTAATAGTTGCAACTGACTATGATAGAGAAGGAGAACTTATTGGTGTTGAAGTTGTGAATCTATTAAGAGATTTTAACAATAATATCAATGATATAAAAAGAGCTCATTTTAGTGCGATAACTGGTTATGAGATAAAAAATGCCTTTGATAAATTAGTTGAGGTTGATTACAACCTTAGTGATGCAGGCGAATCCCGTCAGATAATTGATTTAATATGGGGGGCAGTTTTAACTCGTTTTATATCTATTACTTCTAGGCGTTATGGTAGAGAGTTTTTATCTATCGGTCGCGTTCAATCTCCAACACTTGCAATTCTTGTTGAACGTGAAAAAGAAATTCAGAATTTTAAACCAGAACCATTCTGGAAGATAATAGCATCACTAACAAAAAATAGTAGTTTTAATTGTTCTCATGTTGATGATCCATTTTATGAAGAAGATAAGGTAAATAAGATATTTGATAGAGTTAAAAATGCTAAGGAAGCAAAAGTAGATAGTATTGATAAAAAAGAGATAAAAGAACTACCTCCATCACCTTTCAGTACGACAACGTTCTTACAATCAGCATCATATTTGAATGTTTCAGCATCTAAAGCTATGTCTGTTGCTGAGGAGCTTTATATGATGGGTCTTATTTCTTATCCTCGTACTGATAACACGGTTTATCCAAGTTCAATTAATACAAAGAATATTTTGAAGAAACTATTAAAATCTTCTTTTTCAAAAGAAGCTCAACAAGTTATTGATAACCCTCGTAAATATCCTACACGCGGTAAGAAAAAAACAACTGATCATCCGCCTATACATCCTGTTGATGCACCGGGTAATAAAAAACTTAATTCAACTCAGGAAAAACTCTATGAGCTAATATGTAGGCGTTTTATTGCAACTTTTGCAAAGGATGATATAACAGAAACTGTTGATGCAATTTTTGATATATCTGGAGAAAAATTCAAGGCAAAAGGATACCGATCTATTGAGACTAACTGGAAAAATATTTATCCCTATTTTAAGGAGAAAGGAAAAGCACTTCCTGAACTAAAAAAAGGTGAAATAGTAAAAGTAAATAAGATTAAAGTTAAAAAAGACCAAACCAAGCCACCATCTCGATATAACCAAGGGTCCTTGATATCTAAAATGGAAAAACTTGAACTTGGAACAAAATCTACTCGTCATGAGATAATAAACAAACTCTATAATAGGAAATATATACAGCTAAAACCACTTAAGCCCACTCCAATTGCATTTGCTGTTGTTGATGCAATGGAAGATTGTGAAGTGATAAAGCCAAAGATGACAGCAAAGCTTGAGGAAGATATGGATCTTATAGCTGAAGGTAAAAAAACTCTCGATGAGACTGTTGAAGAATCACGTAAGATGCTAACTGAGGTTATGAAGGATCTGGAGAAAAATAAGGAAAAAATCCGTAAAAATATTCAAAGTGCAGATGAGAAGCAAAACACTATTGGTAAATGTCCTAAATGCGGTAAGGATATGATCATACGTTTTTCAAAAAGAAAGAAAAGATTTGTTGGCTGCACGGGTTATCCTGATTGTAAAAATACTTATTCACTGCCACAAAAAGGTGGTATTGTTACAACTGATAAGACATGTTCTAAATGTGGAGCACCAATTGTTAAAATTATTACAAAAGGTAAAAAACCATGGCGTTTATGTTTAAGCTCTGAATGCTCTACTAAAAATAATAATAACAACAATAAAAAATAATTTTTTTCAAATATTTTTACAACAGTAAAATATTTATATCATATTTATTTATATTAATATAAAATAATATTATATTTGAGAGGCATAATAAAAATGAAAAAAATAATACTTACATTTTTAATAATAATCCTAATCACAAGCTCTTTTACAACAACATTATCACAAAAAACAATAGAAAATAAAAAAGAATTAAAATCAAAAATTCTTCTTATGGAAAAACAAGAAAAAAATCAAGAAAATATTGTTAATCAAAATATTAATAACTATTATTCAATGATGACTACAGGTGGAGACATAGCACTATCAACTTTATTAGGTGATGAATTTTATCCATCAATGGTTATAAACAAAAACAATCTTTTTATTGCATATGAATATGAGGGATCAGATAATAAGAATAATATTTATTTTAGATCATCTCAAGATTATGGTTCTAGTTGGTCTAATCAAGAAAAACTTGATCCAGATTTTGTAAGAAATGGTAAAGTTGAAAATATTGAAATAGAGACAAAATCGCCATCAATTGATATTGTTCCAAATCAAAACCATATATATGGGGGATTTGTATCATCTTTTAATAATTCTGGTGTTATTGGTATTTTAAATATTACAAATATTTTTGGAAATCAAAACAACTGGGAGAAATATGCATTTGACTGGTCAAATGTAACAGATGATTCAGATGATTCCATAGGCAGTTTCTCAGATTTTTCAAATCCTGATGCGTTGGCATTAGATGTCGCGTATACACCTTATATGATTAGTCTTATTGGAAGTACAACTTATGAGAATGAGTCAACAGAAGAAGGGCCATGTACTATGTCGCCAATGTTTTTCTTTGAATATGATCTAGGTGAACCCGGCAACCCAGATATTTATTATATTTTAACCTGGTATTCAGAATTTTCAAATTGTAGTAATCTAAAAATTGCAAACAATTATGGTGATGATCAAATATATGGGATCTGTGAGATTAGAAATAATACTAATCAGGATTTATTGTTTTTAAGAGCATCTGTTGATGAAATTTATGAAGATGAAGAAATTTACAATATGACCTTTAAAGGATCTGAGAATTTAACAAATCCAAATATTTTTGTAAAAAACTCTAAAATATATGTTGTTGCTGAAACAGATTTCGATTCCTCCAAAGATATTGTATTATATGTTTCAGATGATGAGGGTGTTACATGGGATGAACATAGGATAACAGATACAGAATATGATTCTAAATACCCTGTAATACATGTAAATGAGACACATATAAAATGTGTATATGTTGAATTTAATAACCTAATTTCTTCAATTTCTAATGATGATGGTGTAACATGGGGAAATATTGAAATGTTAAATGGTGAATTTTCATCTGTAGTACCAGGTTTTTATAATTGTGATATGGCAGATATGGATCATATAGTATGGTCTGATATTCGTAATGATGATTATGATCTATATTTGTATATTTCAGATTTACCAATACCAGATCTTACAGCATATAATCTACAGCTTGAAAAAGGAATTAATTTCCTACCTACGAAAAACTGGATATCCTTTATCGTGCAAAATAAAGGATCTGCAGTTGCAACAGATGTGTATATCGAGATATCATATAAAATCAAAGATGAAGATCCAGTGACAATACCCTACCCTGTTATTATACCAACACTTAATCCTTTTTCAGAACAGGAAAAATCACAGTCTTTATTTAAAGGAATAGAGTTATTAACAGGTCTATTTTCATTGAGAAAAATTGAGCAGATCACAGTACATGTTGATCCTGAAAAACAAATAGATGATAGTGATCGATCTAATAATGATATTACCATCCCTGCGAGTTATGGTGATATTTATCCATTCTTAGGTAGGTTTATATCATAAAATTTCTTTTTTATTTTTTAATTATTCCTTCTTCTGTGATAAAACCTTTTACATATTTTTTTGGAGTAACATCAAAAGCAGGGTTTTTCACCCTTGTATAATCTGGCATAATCTTATGATTATTAATCATTGATAATTCCTCACGATCCCTCTCCTCAATTATTATTTCAGCACCAGTTTTAATTGATTTATCAAAAGTGCTAACAGGAGCGGCAACATAAAAAGGGACATCATTCTCATACGCAATTACAGCTTTTTCATAAGTACCAATCTTATTTGCAAAATCACCATTACAAGCGATTCTATCAGCACCAGTGATTACCATATCAATATCACCATTTTTCATATAATATCCAGCTGCATTATCCGCAATAACCACATGCTCAATTCCTTCTTGTTCAAGTTCCCAATCAGTTAGAAGGCCCTGGCATCGTGGACGAGTTTCATCAGCAAATACAAAGAATTTTTTACCATTATTATGTGCAACTCGAAATGGTGCAAGAGCAGTACCCCAATCAACAGTTGCAAGAGCACCTGCGTTACAATGAGTTAAGATTTTCATATCATCTTTTATTAATTTATCACCATTAATTCCAATTCTATGACATCTATCAATAATGTCCTCAACATATGAACCAGCAGCAGATAGTGCATCCTCATTGTTTTTAATTTTTTTTAGCATATAATCAATTGCATAGAACAAATCATATGCAGTAGGCCGTGTCTTACGAAGTATATCTGCGGTTTTATCTAATTTATCTTTTCCAAGTACCATTCCATAAGATGCAGCAGCACCAATTGCTGGTGCACCACGCACCACCATATCTTTTATTGCAAAAGCACAATCATTTACAGTTTCTGCATAGTAATATTCTAATTTATAAGGTAGTTTTCTCTGATCGATAAAAACAATTTTATCATCTTCAAACCAAAGAGCTCTTCCATCTTTCCCATTTATCTTCATTTTAAACCCTCAAAATTTTTAATAATATTATCTAATATTTTTTCAACTGAATCTGATGTAAATAATACATCTTCATCATTTATTACAACAACAGTTTTTTCTCTAAGTCCTCTTAAAACCTGTTTAATATATTCAAGTGTTATAAAAGATGTTTTTGTTTTTACTTGATAAGATTTTTTATTAAGTTTTTCTGCAAGTTTTTTGTTTTTTATCTGGACAACTATGTTAACTTCTTTTCTTGCATGATGAATCATATAATGTAATGGTGATTCAATTAATGGTTTTTTAATTCCAATTATGAGTAAATTATTTTTCACAGGGTCATAGTCGACTATTTCAAGAAAATCCTTTCTTGATAAATCCTTTTTTTTATTTCCATCTGAATTTATTAAAACTCTGCGACCATATTTCATGCTAATAATTATCTTTGAAAATTCTTTTTTTTCTATTTTTTTGAAAAGCCTAAGCATTTCAACTATTAATGGGCAGTTTGTTTCTTCTTTTGAAGCATAAAAAGTTTGAAATCCAAGACCCATTATCTGTGTATTTTTTTCCATATTATTTTTTCTAAATACGTTTTATTAATTTAAAAATTGTCTAAAATATTATAATAGATTTTTTTTGTAATTAAAAATAGAATTTGAACTCCTGCAAGAAATAATACTTGCAAGATATTCAAAAAATATTAAATTATTATCGTTTTATAGTTCGCCACTTATTATTTTATCTTTTAATATATCAAATTGCTCATTTGTTAAAGTACAAATATTATCTTTTTCTCCGATTACAACTTTATCATCTTGTACGTCAACAACTGGACATTTTGGTGGAATACATGTTCCATCTGTACATAATACAACTGCCATATTTTTTTTCTACCTCCCTAAAATTTAACGATTGTTAACATTATTAATATTAATTTTTTTTAAATAGTTTATGGTAAAACAATTAGACATATCCCTTAATTTTAAAATTCTTATTTTTGATTAATGATATTATACGTGGTTCTTTTCTATTAATTTTATCAACTTTTTTAATATCGACGACGACATTTTTACCCATTTTTTCTTGAAAACCATTTATTATTACATCTAAAATATTTTGAAAAGAAACATCCTCTCCAAATTTATTTTCATCTAAAACAAGTTTAATATTTAAATTATCAAAATCATGTTGAATAATCTGCACGTCAACTACTTTATTTGTTTTTAGGACATAAAGAATCTTACTAAAAATCTGAGAAATTGAAGAAGATAACATCACACGCCCATCAGAAAGATATAATGATAAAATATCCCTGCCATATACTTTTTTAATTAAATCGCCTGACATTTTACAACTACATTTTTTAGATAAAACCTCCGCGATATCATTCATCGCAGTATATCTAATAATAGGGGTACCAACTCCGTATAGTTTTGTAATAACGACATGACCAATCTTTTTTCCTTCCATTATCTCTAGATTTACATAATCAGATAAAACATGATATTTTTTCTTTTTACATTCAAAAGCAATAGGTCCTGCCTCTGTTGAAGCATAAGTTTCAAAAAGATCTGCATTAAAAACATCATTAACATAAGATCTAAGGCTATCATCAAAAACAGAACCAGTTGTAGCAATAACACTAGGATTAATATCATCTCCAAAACCTTTTTCTTTTAAAAGGGCAATATGTCCAAGCATACCTGTGTATGCACCAAGAAAATCAGGTTTAAAACTATTAATTTTTTTAATAAGAACCTCTGGTTTTTCATTTGTATCAAGCCACTGCATGTTTTTAAAAAGATAACTATTCTGCATCCTAGCAAAAATACCTTTCTTAATATAACCGCTTTCAACAGTATGAGGTGCAAAATCACCAATAATTGTAATCTTATCTTTTTTCCAATTAATATCATGTTCACGAAGCATTCGGATATATGCAAAAAGCCCGATTACAACATCCTGGAGATCAACAAAAATAGAAAGAGATCTACCAGTTGTACCAGATGTTGAAACCTCAATTAATTTATTCTTAGAAATTTTATTAGAAATCAATCCCTCTGGATGATAACTTTGAAGTTCATCTTTTGAAACAAAAGGAAGTTTTTTTATATCTTTAATCCCACAAATATCCTCTGGATGAACACCAGCTTTTTTGTATAAATCATGATATAGAGGTACAGTATATGCATAGTGTACAAGTCTTCTAAATTTTTTATCTCGATATTTTTCCAGTTCTTCGTTTGATATATTAAAAGTCCTATTTATATCAAAAAAATAATTCTTAAGTATCTTTGAGATAAAAAATGGATTAAGCAACTGATTCATATTTCCCCCAAAATATCATTTATTTGATAAATATAAACAGGCGTATTACTTAAATATATACTGCCTGTTATTTATATAATATATAATATGAAAATCCTAGTTATTGAAAATGTTTTCAAAAAAAATGCAAAATATGGTATTTTAGAAAAAACAATTCTAACTTCTTTTTCAATACTTCCAACACTATATGCAAGACAAATAGCTGCAATAACACCAAAGAAACATGATGTAAATGTTCTAAATGAAAGATATGAAAAAATTGATTATAACAAAAAATATGATATCATACATATAAATTATACGACATCAACTGCAAATAGAGCATATGAAATAGCAGATAAATTTAGAAAAAAGAAAACAAAAGTTGTACTAAGCGGCATGCACGCATCAGGAATACCTGATGAGGCAAAAAAACATGCAGATAGCGTTCTTCTTGGAAGAGGTGAAATCAACTGGTTAACATTTTTAAAAGACTATGAAAATGGTGAGATTAAAGAATTTTATCCACCAGAAAAATATGGAGAAATAAAAATTCCACCTACAAAGATAAAACTACCTGGTTTTGTATTAACAGGAGCATTAGAGGCAACAAGGGGATGTCCATATAGATGTGAATTCTGCCCAGAATCAAACATGCCAGGTGGACAAAAATACTATACAAGACCAGTTGAAGATGTTGTAGATGAAATAAAAAAAATGCCATATAAAACAATCATGTTTTATGATTCATCACTTACAATAAAACCATCATATACAAAAGAACTCTTCCATCAGATGCAAGGGCTTTCAAAAAAATTTTTTTGTAACGGCAACTCAGATGCCCTAGCAAATGATACTGAACTTGTAGAACTATCAAAAAAAGCTGGATGCATAGGCTGGCTTGTTGGTTTTGAATCAATATCACAACAAACAATAGATAAAATTGGGAAAAAAACAAACAAGGTTGATGAATATCATCTAACAGTAGAGAATCTTCATGAAAATAAAATTTTAGTTATTGGTGATTTCATGTTTGGTTTTGACTCCGATACAAAAAATGTTTTTGATGAAACATTAAAAATGATTAAAAAACTAAGAATTGATGTAGCTGATTTTTGCACGCTCACTCCATTTCCTGGAACACCAATATATGATAAACTAGAATCAGAAAATAGGCTTATTACAAAAGATTGGTCAGAATATTCATTAAAAAACGTTGTTTTCAATCCAAAAAATATGACAGCAGAAGAACTTAAAAATGGTCTTAGGAAAATGTATAGAAATTATTATTCTATAAATAATTCTACAAAGAGAATTATCTATAGTATTAAATATGGTCTTTATCCTTTTTCATCTGTTATACCAAGAAATATTGTTGCAACAATGAATAGTAAAACATTATTTTAAAAAAAAAATTTTTACGCCGAGGAGGAGATTCGAACTCCTGAGAGGAAGATTCCTCACGAGATTTCCAGTCTCGCGCCGTACCGGGCTGGGCCACCTCGGCAAAATAATTATTTTTATGTGGGGTAAATAAAAAAACTCTATTAAGATTTTTTCCAAACAGACGGATATCTATCTTTTTTCATCATAACCCGCTGGGTATCAGTGCAAAAACCAGTTTTTTTCTGCACAATTTCTTCAGTTGACATAAGACTTTTTGCAATTGCTACACCCTCGTCTTTAAGAGTCATAACAGCACATATTGTATCTTTTTTAATATCTGTATCAATTTCTGCAATCCCGGGTATTGCAAGATTTGCACCATGACAAATTGAATCTACAGCACTATCAAGAATTATTATTTTTGGAAGATGCATAATTAATTTTTCAACGGGTTGTAAAATATTTTTTAGATATTTTTCATCATTATCCTCTTTATAGAAAACAAATGCATCTTTTACATCCTGTAAAAAAACAGAGTCTTTTTCATTAAGATTTCCAACTCTAGTTCTTCTAAGATCAGATAAATGTGCACCACATCTAAGTTTCCTACCAATATCAACAACTAAGGTTCTTACATATGTGCCACTCTCACAGCCCACTCTAAAAAGAACATCTCTATCATCGATATCAATAATATCTAGATAATAAATCTCCCTAGAACGCCGCCTTCTCTTAACAGCTGATCTTACAGGCGGCATCTGAGATATTTTTCCAATAAAATTCTCACAGGTTTTTCTAATTTTTTCTTCATCTATGTCTTTATGTAATTTCATGATTCCTACATATTCTTTTCCAGCGGGAAGTAACGCGTATAGTGATTTTACCGCATCACCTATACCAACAGGTAGTACACCTGTAGCATTTGGATCAAGCGTCCCATGATGACCAATCTTTTTATCCTTGAAAATCTGTTTTATCCATGAGTCTACCTGATGAGATGTAGGTCCATTTGGTTTATCAATAATAATCATACTAGATTTTAGAAGATGTTCAACAGATCTATCCTCTGGTTTTTGACCATATTTCGGATCAGTTTTAGATTTTTTTAGAACTAGTCTTGTATGTTTTTTTTCACTTGGTAGAATTTTTTTTTGTTTTGACATGTTTTTTCCTAAAACCATAAATTAGTTTTTTTTTTAAAATAATTAGTTATCTTATATTTTTGATATTATTTCTTCTGCAATTTCCTCAGGTGTTTTATCAGATGTATCAACTACTAGATCATATATTGATTTGTCTTTAAGATCAATCTTATAATATTGTTTATATCTTTTCTGCTCGCTTTTCTCACGAATCATTATCTCTTTTTTTCTTTTTTCAAAATCACCATTTTCACGTTTAACAATTCTTTTTGAACGTGTTTCAACATCTGCATCAAGCATTACTTTAAAGGCTGAAATATTGTTTTTATATGCAATCCAACCAGCAAGTCTCCCTTCAAGAATCAGATCTCCCTTCTTTAGTATATCAAGCTGGTAATCATCTAGCTCCTGATCTATTTCTTTATTATTCTCACAAAATCTTCCAAATTCTTCAAGTGTCATATTATGTTTTTCAGCAAGGTTCCTAAAAATCATACCTGAGTAAACATATCTAAGACCAGTTTTTTCATGAAGAATATTACAAACAGTACTTTTACCCGAGCCAGGTGTCCCACTAATAGTTATAACTGACATAATACAATAATCTGTGTAATCTATTTTGTACTTGTTTTAATTTTCCCAATCGTGTTTTGGAACCAATCTGACCAAGCTATATGTTTCATAGCACCTCTAAATATCTGGCCTATAACCATTGATATTATCAGATAAAACAATAGCCATGTCTGCATTATCATTGCATCTCTTGAAAATAACGATACTTTTACAGCCCATGGAACTGTGAAATAGTAATAGTCAAGGCCTCCAAGAAACGTCCTAAGCCATATAAAAATTGGTATTATGAATATAAATAGAAATGTCATTGATTTCCACATGCCACTTTGCGCTTCTGTCTGTTTTTTCATAATCTGCGGTTGCATTTTTGCTAGTTTATTATAACGATTGGTATTTCCCTCTTTTCTAGCTTTTGATAGTTCCTTATTAAAAGCACGCATCATTTGCTGTGTTTCACCTTGTTTTTTCCAATCAGTAAAAAGACTCTGGAAAAACGATGAAAGAAAAACAACGAATAGACCTGCTATAAATATTGTTAGAATTGGGTAATTTCCACCAAATCCTATAAGTGGATAAAATACAGTGTTCATCCCATCAGCTATAGCTGTACTAATATTTGGATCACTTATTATAAACAACATTAAAAACATTAGAGCAATTGGTAGAAGCATCTGCCCCATCTGTGCTTTATTATCTGTTTTTCTTAACATAATATTATCAAATACCATTTTAACATTTTTTTTTAGTCTAATACAGGAGATGCTTGTTTTACGGCATCCTCAATTTTATTATCGTGATTGAATACGATTTTAACGGTTGCACCAGTTAGTGATGCATATGACATAGCAGCTGATCTATTCATCATCTGATGTTCATGTATTTGTTCTTTTGTATCTGGGTCACGGTTCCTAGTTTTATCTGAAGCTCTGCGGTTGTATATTTCTTCTGCATCTGCTTCTACTAGAACAATAGCTGTTGGATTTACTTTTTTTACGACCCATTCTGGAAGACCAGGCATATAGCCTTTTGGTGTTTTTATCGTACAATGCGTATCAAGTATTACATTTCCCATCGCACCGACTTTTTCAGCTGCTTTTATCTGAAGGTCTTTTTGTTCTTTTAATGATAGTTTTCTCATATCATCTCTATCTTTTACAATACCTTCTTCTTCTGCTATTTCAAACATTACAGTGCCCATCGTGACAAATTCGATGTCCATTCCTTCAGCTGCTTTTTTCATAACAGTAGTTTTTCCAACACCAGGTATACCTGTTACAACAATAACTGCCATAAAGATTTCTCTCCTTTTTTATTCGTTACCAAAGAAACCACGGAGTACTGGATGCATCTCCATAGCTTGTTCTTTTGCTATATCTTCATAAAGTCTAATAATAATTCCAACGGTTAGTAGCACGCCGGTTCCACTTGCATTACCAACGGTTCCAATTAAATCTGCAAAACCTGCAAGTGCTCCAACAGCGGCTCCTCCAATTACTGTGACAACAGGTATGTATCTTTCAAGCACTTTTCTTAGAACTCTTGGATCACGTCTAAAACCGGGTATCTGCATACCGCTACTTCTTATCTGACGGGCAACAGCAGTTGGTCCCATATCTGTTGTTTCAATCCAGAATTTTGCAAAAAGAATACTTCCAAAAATCATGACTGAAAGATAAATAATCACCCTCATTCCAAACTGCCATGGAGCATGACCTCCATAACCACCTTGCAGTATTCCACTTACAAGCCAGTTGGGAATACCACCTGGACTAGTTAGATACCATGCGCCCCCTGCTACCGGCTGGGTTGTAACAGCTAAATTATAGCTACCTATCCACCATTGACCGCCTAGAAGCGGTATGTTGCTGCCCGCTCTCCATAGAAGCATTGCAAACATGTTTATATTTGCTAGAAGCGCCGCCATCAAAATTACAGGAATATTAGATGCATAGATAAGACGTATTGGATAACGCCCACGTGCACCACGAACCTTGCCATGTGCTAGAGGCAGCTCAATTCTTGACGACTCGGCATATACAACGATAAAGAAGATAATAATTGTACCTATAAGCGGCACTATCGCATTTTGATAGCCTATCTGCGGATTTCCAATGAAAATCGTCTGATAACCACCCCCCATGATCTGACTAAGCGATAGTTCGCTTGTAAAATAAAAAGTACCGGGAACAACTCCAGCTGGTGGATTTGCAATTGCGAGATCCGCAGCAGGATTTATTGGAAGCCAGTTGAAAAGACCTGTAAATATCGCCTGTGAAACACCAGCCGCGATAAACAATGATATCCCTGAGCCTATTCCCCATTTAGAAATAAGTTCATCCATGAAAAACACTAAGAATGCACCTATACATAGTTGTATGACAATTAATAAACTTGCCATGTCTGAGCCAACAACGTTTACAAAACCATCACTTGGTTGCAGGTACCCAAAAATCTGAGGTACTGCCTCTACAACTATCATCACAACAACAAGTATTTTTTGTGTGCCCTGATAGATTGCTTTGTCTTCCTTTTTTTGAAGATCTAGATTAATTATTTTTGCACCAACAAAAAGCTGCAAAATAATTGATGCAGTAACAATAGGCCCAATACCTAGATGCATGATCGAACCACTTGCACCTGCCATAATGAAACGATATTGTGCAAAAAGATCAATAACATCTGTTTTAAGACCAAATATCATAACATTTGTAAGTATAAAATAAAGAATCAAACAGAAAAGAGTCCAAAGAATTTTTGTCCTAAAGTTTAGATGCCCCTCTGGTTTTAATACAGCTGGCCAACGTTCAATAATTGGTTTAAGTACATAAAGCCTGCTTTTCTTTTCCTCTGCCATAAGTCAAACCTATATATTTTTCATTGTTTATTTTCGTCTTGTTTTTTTTCAGATGGTTCTTCCTTTATTGTTTCCTCTTTAGGAATGATTACTTCTCCATCTTTTTCCTTTATTTTATCGATTGCTTTTTGTGATGCTGAATTAACATTAATCTTGAGTTTAGAATTAACATTACCTTTTCCAAGTAGTTTGTCAAATCCCTCATCAGTTAGATTAATTGTTTTTTTACCTGGAAACCTCTCCTCAAGATCTCCAACATTTATAATATTATCATCCTTAATTATGCTTTGCGGTCTTTTAAAACCATGGCTGCCAAAATGATCAGGCATGTTTTTCTTCATATACATAAATCTATGTTTAAGTAGGCCAGCGTTACCTCTTCCTCCGCGTAATCCTGAGCCTCGGCCGGCTTTTTTACCCCGTCCATGGGTCATTGATCCTCTGAATTTTTTTGTCTTATTCTTAGCCAAATTAATCACCATTTTTATCGTTATTTATATAGCTATAGGTCGAATGCAGATACAATAAGCTATTATTATATTTTCGGATATATCCTATCAAAAGGGCAAAGAGTCACTATTTATAAATTTTTTCAAGGTAATTTATTTACAATTCTTAGTAGAGATACATTATAATCAACCTTTTTTTTCTCATGAAAATCATAAATATGTTTTATTGGAAAAACATATTTTTTCCTAAAATCAATTATTCCATCAAGAGCTGCTACTAATTTTTCAATAAAAGAAACAGTTTTTGTTAGATGAATAGAATAAATAACATTTGATATCTCAAAAGCCTTCTTAATAAATTCCCTATCAGCACGAATATTACTTTTTTGCGCTCCAAAAGGAGGATTCATAATTACAGTGTCACATACGACGCTAATATTTCTTATTTCATCAAGCATATAGTTTATATCATAATTATTTTCAAAAGCATAGCTTCTTGCTTGATTAACACAGTCACAATCAATATCAAAACCTATGACTTGTTCTGCACCACAAAGATATGCACCAATTGAAAAAATACCAGTACCACAACCAAGATCAGCAACAATTTTACCATCTATATCTCCATATCTTGCTGCTGTAAAAATAATATCCGCAGCAATAGGAGCTGGAGTAAGATATTGTTCTAACTGTGGTTTTGGTGAGTTGAATTCTGGAATCTTCTGAAGAATCATCTCTAGTTCTTTTTGCTTCATCTTTTTTTGAATATGCAAATATACATCTAATAGTTTTTTATATGACAATTCTATTTGTGGTTTCCTAACTTAGTTGGGCTGGTAGATCAGCTCGGAAGATCGCCTCCTTGGCATGGAGGAGGCCTCGGGTTCAAATCCCGACCAGTCCATACTAATTTCTCGAAGGGATTCACCTATAAGAGTGCTCAATAAACCCAACTCTTGAACCCTTCCTATATCAGTGTTTTCTAAGTGCATGTAAAAACCAGTCCTTAGGCTCCTGCCTATAATATTCTTCTGCAAACTCAATGTATGTATCTGTTGTAGAAGATTGTTCATGTCCAAGATACTTTTGAACACGTCTTGTATCCCATGCTTTACATTCCAGCTTCGTTCTTATTAGAAGAGCTATCGCACACCAATGTCTTGAGACATATGGTTGATAATAAGGCCATACTCTTTTACCATTTTCACTAAGTCTTTTTCCTAGATATCTAACTGTAAATGGTTTTCCATTAGGTTGAAGATAAAGCGAATCGCCACTGTACTGATTCTCTACCTTTGGCCTCCAGTGATCTATCCAATTTTTAAAGCTCTTATATGTTGGTGAAGAGAGAACATATTTTTCAGGTATTATTATTCTTTTTGAGTATCTCTTCTTTGTTTCTGTAATTACTATGCTTCCTCTTCCTTTGTTATCTACATCTACATCTTTTACTGACATTGCACATGGTTCACTTGGCACTCTCCAGCCTATAAAAAAATTATGAAACATCATATATTGAAAAAGAGCGTTTTCGTAAGGATCCTTATAATATCTGTAATTACATAACTTGTAAACTATCCCAGGATATGGTACTTTCCTTTTTTTATGTCTTGGCATTACTGGAAGCTTATAATACCATGTTCTAACATCGATATCATATGCCTTTAGAAACATCTGCATTGTTCTCAAGTCATTCATTAAGGCATAACCTGATACTTTCTCCACTCGTTCTCTGTAGTCCATATATGCTATGAACTGGTTATATCTTGGTTTATTGAAATTTATTGGATATTTAGAGTGTTTCTGCATTCTTCTCGCGCATCTAATTCTGTGATCTATTGATGATTTACTTAGGCGCTGCCATCTTTCAGCATGAAATGCTACTTTTTCAAAAGTAGCTGTTTTTGGATTTAATTTAATCCCGTTTTTTATCTTATCTGGGTTTTTAGTCAATTTAACTACATCCATTATATTGTAATATTTTGTCTTACAAAATAATGTAATGTCTTGCAAGTATTTATATTTTATTGTCTTATTACGTCTTACGTTGTAATAATGCCAAAAAGAGAAACCATGTCTGTAACAATTAGACTTCCAAAAGATCTCGTCGATAAAGTAGATTCAAAAATAGATGGAGTAAATTATCGCACAAGAACTCACATAATAGAAAAGGCATTAAATGAATTCTTAAAATAAATTTTTCTAATAATAAAAGTAAGTATTTATTAGTATACATAGAATAAAAGTCCGTTTTTTTCTATGGTTTGGGTTACCTTGCTTTTTTCTATGCTTGCTGTTACTGTTATCTCAAGGGTTATGAAAGCGTTTCGTGAAAAAAACGGGCAATATATTGTCCTACTGCTTTTTGGTGGAATATTTTTTTTACCTGCTCGTTGATTTTCTCTTGGTATAATGATATCTTCTTCATCTCCAAAATAATTATGAGTTTCAATGCTCCATTTTACGTTTTTAGCATAGTTTACTCCCTGGTTTTCAATGACTGCGAAAATTCCCATACCGGTTTTTATGGATTTTATATTTAATGCACCATCTTCCTTATATCCAAATATGGAAATATTTACATTGTCTTCATCAGAAGATTTTTTTCCAGTGGAATCAGTAACTGTAAGATTTACTATATAAGACCCTATTTCTCCATATTTATGTGTAGGGTTTTTTTCATCGCTAGTTTTTCCATCTCCAAAATCCCATCTATAGATAAATGGTGGTTTACCGTTTATTGTGGATGGTGTGAATTGTATCTCACCATATATCATATGGTAATATGGTCCATTTGCATCTACAGTGAAACCTTTTCCAAAATTATAACATCCTGTATGGTATAGATCATGTTGGTCCATAGGCCATTCCATACCCTCAGGTTTATATGGGTGGGATAGATCCCATACAAATATTTTTTTATCAGTAGAACCTGCTATAATTTCAATATCTCCGTCACCATCTATATCATCCAGGCAGGGTGTAGAAGCAATACCATCTTGTATTGGGAATCCAGGTACAATCGTACCATTTGTATACCATGCATATATTTTTTCTGAAGGTGCAATTATTTCTAAATGTTCATCACCAGCAATATCACCTATTATTGGGGATTCCATAGTAAATCCGTTTGTATGTTGTGGCCATCCATCCATAGGTGAACCATCATCATTCCATGCATAAACAAAAATATCATGTTCTCCGTTGATGATTTCAAGTTTACCATCCTGATCAATATCTGCAATTGCCAGCCCCATTGGAGATGAATAAGAATCAACTGGCCATCCTGAGACAAATGATCCATCATGATGGAGTACCAAAATATGTCCTTTACCTGTACCTATGAATATTTCTAAATCCTGATCACAATCAAGATCACAAAGAGATGGTGTACATACAATATTATAAAAGCTTGGTTCATCTTCTGTAATTGGCCAACCATCTACTAGCTGTCCGTCATGATGCCAGGCATATACTGCACCTAGGTTTCCATCATCTTGCGATGTTCTCACTCCTACTACTATTTCAATATCACCATCGCCGTCAATGTCACCGACAGCTGTAGAAGAATAACCAATATAGGAGCTATGATAAGTAGTTATTATCTGTGGCCATCCATCCATGTTTGTGCCGTCATGATGCCATATGTTCACCCTAGCATAGGATTTTGATTGAAAATGGTAGTTTCCTCCTATGATGATTTCTAAATCATTGTCACCGTCAAGGTCATATAATGTTGGTGAAGCTGTTAAATAATTTAATGAGTCAGACCATTTGTATAGTAATGTCCCATCATGATGCCAGGCATAGACAATCCCATTGTTGTCGCCTATTACGATTTCAAGGTCACCATCATTATCTAGATCCCCAACGGCTGGTGAACCCTGGATTGCGCCGGTTAGTGGTTTAGGCCATCCTTTCATAATAGTTCCATTACTATAGAAAACATAAAAATTAAATATAGAACCATCGAATCCTGATCCTACTATGATTTCTTTTTTACCATCGCCATTTAGATCAGCTGTAACTGGTGAGGAATGGATATTTGCAGTGGTTTGTTGCGGCCATCCGTCTTGAAGTGTTATCTCAGGTTTTTCAGGATCTTTTTTAATAATTGTTTTTGATATGCTAACGGATGTAAAAGATGATATTAAAAAAAGTAATGCAATAATTATTCCTATATATTTAAACTTCCCCCACATATAATATTCGCCTTGGAATACAATATTATAATGTTTATATTGGTTAATATAATTTTCTTATATTATATTGTTATTTAAATAACATAAAATTTTAATTGATAAACATTTTTATAGATTTCCTATTCTTGAGGATTTTACACATTTTTTTATTTCTATAAAGAATAATTTTAACAAGATATTTGATAAAATGTTTCTTCCACATATCCTGGTCCTTAAATAAATGTAAAAATACAACTCTAATCTCATTTTTTCCAAATATCTTTCGTCTATATTCATAATCAAAATTTTTTGATCCACATACTTCAATATAAATACCAAATGACATTAAATAGAAGTCCGGTGCCCACACTCTTGGTCTTTTATCTTCATCCCATACAAATAAAGGATGCTCATAAGACCATTTTATTTCCATTTCTTTCAAAAAATCTGCAACTTCTCGTTCAGCATTTGTCATTTTTTCATAGACAGAGATTTTCTTCAACTTAGCACCTTAAAAGTAAGAGTGCATAAAACACAAAACTCTCGGAGAAAATTACTCCTGGTAGAAGGTTTAGACACCGACCAGTCCATCACTATTGATTTGTATATCCATCTGATCTGTATTTTGGTATATAATAGTAATTTACACCTTTATTTTTTATTTTTACGATTTCATTTACTTTTTCAAGTTCCTTAAGGTTGTAGCTTATTTTCTGCTGTGATTCACCAAGTTTATTAATCAGATCTTTTTGTGTTGTTCCATTTTTATCCTTGATTATCTTGAGTATTGATTTTTGAATGTCGTTTAAAATGTATTCTTTTGCTTCTGGTATTTTTTGATCTGATGGATAAAACATTCTATATCGAAATCCTTCGGTTCTTGATGTTATATATCCAGTTTTTTCTAGTATGCTTAGATGATGTGTAAGTGTTCCATTTCCAATATCAAGATTCCTTTTTATCTTTGTATAATGTGTACCTGGATTTACTTTGATGTATCCATATATCTCATCTCTTATGGGGTTTTCTAATGCCTCATTTTTTTGAATTCTAGTAAAAAGTGGAATGCAAAAACCTAGAAGTAAATAATATTTATATTTTATATCTTCAGATAAAAAAGGTGCGGCTAATCCAGTTAAACTTGCTGCGATAACAGCTGCTGATATAACCACTATCTCTGGTTGCAGATCATCATCTTTTGAATCGTCTACTATTTCATCATCTTTAATTGTACTATTTTCAGTTTGATTTGAGTTTTTTGTGAAATTATCATTTTCTTCAGGAATTATTGAGATATTATTTACAAATACATTTTTTGATAAAAGATCTGTAGTCTTGTTATTATATTGAACATAACATGTTATGTTATATTCCCCCTTTATAATATCATCTGTATCCCAGTTTTGTGAAATATTAACAAGACCATTGGAATCCAGATTTTGGATATTTATCTGAAAATTATAAGTATTATTATATGACAAATTTTTTATGTCTATATAACAAATACCATTGATTTCTTCAGTTCCGTTATTAATGAATTTAAGACTAATATTAACATTATCCCCGATCGAAAAATTTTCTGGATTTACTAATAAATCTTGAATTTCGCCTATGAATGTACCAATTTTGAAGGCCTGTGATTTATTATCAATTTCTAAGCCTGTTGTATCATATATAGTTACATTAATAATATAGTCACCTGGTTTTTTGTTACTACTTTGCCAAATCTGAGGTAAAACATACCTTCCAGTAAATCCATCTAATGTTACATTTTCAAAATTGTAAGTTATATCATTGGAAAATTTATTTCTTATTATTGAACTAATACTAACATCAGGTTTATCTCCTACATTATTCATTATAATATAAAAGTAGATAATTTCATCTGGCTCATATACTTCTTTGTATGTATCTATCTTTGTTATTTCCATATTATAATTAGTACTTTCATCAATTCCAATAATTTTAAAACAAAAATCCCAGTCTGAATCCTGGCTAGATGAGCCATCATCATAAGGATTGCTTGAGGATCCAGACCAGCTATATTCTCCACCTAAAGGATATTCTAATACAAGATAATATGATTGACCTGGTGTAACTATTGTATCATTTATATCAAAGCTTAACCAATCACAAATTATATTTGGTGTTGTAGAACAAGGAACGCTAAGATTTGTTAGGGTATGTCCAATGGGTTGTTCTATTGATAATGTTAGATTTTGTGGCCCACAATATGTATTTGCAATTTTTAGCTGAACTTCAGTAATTAGGTCGATAGTTGGTTTGAATTCCTGATATGCATAGTCTTCAAAAAATATACATTCCTCATCTATATCTTGAGAAATATCTACAATTTCATCATCAGCTGAAACAACATATAAAAATGATGATATTGATATTATAAAAAGTAATGAAAATATTATAACAAGGAATTTTTTTCTCATACTTTCTGCCACAATTAACTATTATTTAATAATTTGTTAGTTTAAAAGTTTTCTAATCAATTTTTTCACTTATTTGAATTTAAGTTTACAAAATTTTGTACTAATGTCTTTATATATTTTACAAAAAACTGTTCCAATCTGCTTATAACAAAATCTGAGGATTTTTTGTTTGGTGATATAAAAAATGAAAATAAAAAACCAAAAAAAAGAAATCAGGCAGGTGTACAGCAATGCTGTAACAGAAATATTAGAGATAATGACAGAAATGGAAGGAAAATATTTCCCGGTTTATTATGAGGTGAATTAAAAATGAGAAAAACTGTAAAAAGAGGAATAGAATTTCTTATTACTGTTGTATTCATAATGAATATTATATCCTCCACATTAGCAGTTGCTGATGGAGGAAATGATGAAAATTATGAATTTGATTGTATTGATTTTGATGAGATATATACTGGAACAAGATATTATGTAACTGATTCTTTTGTAGGTATTGGTTACCATTGTGTATTTGATGCATTTCAATGGTGTGATAATCAGTGGACTCTTGATGGTTTTGCTGAGGTAGATATTAATGAATATTCTGGTGGCACAGGCCGGGATCTGAACTTAAACAACATTAATTTGTATGTTTTTTACGAACAAACATTAGATGGACTCGTCCTTAATTTCGGTGAATATGGGGGCAACTTGAACATAGAAGTCAATGGCGAATTCAGAAATTTTGACATAATGCCCGACCTCAATGGACAAACAATAGGCGGAGTTGAGATAACTGTCACTATTAAATCTGATGTAAATAAAGGAATTCTTAAACTAGAAGGAGATATTGACTCATTTGCAATCGGCGGTCAAGAATTATGGATTGATGATATTTGTCCACATGCGCCTTTTTCATATCCAGATCTAGTTGTAGATATAATTTCTGCTCCTGAGTCTGCATTTATTGGAAGAGAGTTAGGTCCAATAACCATTGAAATCAAAAATATTGGAGAAGCACCATCAAATCCAAAAGGCGGATATTTTCATGTTGACTTAGTATTATCATATGATACAAATATTGTATATGGTGAAGACACTCTTTTAATAGGTGGCCGTCATCAATTGTTTGATATTATACAACCAGGCGAATCAATTCAAGTAACCTTTAATGGCCCTGATATAATACCAGATACTATACTACCAAATTTGTTGAATCTTGGAGTGTTAGTGGATTCAGTAGATAATCATGTAGTTGAAAGTTGTGAATATAATAACGATGATATGGTTGATATTCAGTTAAACTATTATTATAATGATAATGATTTTGATTCCCCTTGGACTGACACTCCTTCTTGGGCTTGGAAATTTTCAGAAACAGTAGATGATGTTTATGATTATATTAATGGTTTTGGGCTGTATGATAGACCACATGCAGTTGGAAGTATAGCATATACCCCTATTGGATTCTATATATTCTATCGTGGAGATCTTCAAGCAACATCAGATTGGGGGTGGAAAAAAACATCTTGTCCATATGATGCTATTGATTTCTTAAATGGAAGAGATCCTTACATAAATGGCCCAATAGAGCAAGCAGAAGTTGTATTTGTGGAAGATGAAATTTATATTTTTTATAGAGGCGTTTCATATGGAAAAAACTGGACTTGGGATAGCATATTTGACTTTGAAGATTATAGTTATAAAATTGCAACTAGTACTAAAGATGCCCTTGATTTCTTAAATGGGGTCGGAACGAATTCCACTCCAGTTAAACAAGCTAAAATAATTGGTTTAAACAATACAGAATTCATTATTTTCTATAATTATTGTAACAAGCCAGATGAAATCATACCTACAACTCCTACATATACTGGAGATTTAGTTGGTCATTGGAAGTTTGATGAAGGTGAAGGTAATGTCACTATGGATTCCTCCGGATATGACAATCATGGAGAAATCAAGGGAGCTACCTGGAGTAAAGATGGCGTTAATAATTGTTCATTGTATTTTAATGGATTTGCAGATTATATAAACGTTCTTAATTCACCAAGCTTGGATATTACTGAAGAGATAACAATTACTGCCTGGATCAAACCAGAGAGTACTTGTGGCAGATGGGTATTGACAAAACCAAATTATAAAATTGGGGGTTCCGTATATGGCCTTGATATTTATCCTGGAAAATTTAGAGCCACATTTCATAAAGATGATGGAAATTCTTATGTATATGAAGCCACAACAACCAGCAGTATTCAAAAAAATGAATGGCAACATATTGCAGTAACCTGGGATGGAACAACCATTAAGGTATTTTATAACGGCCATCTTGAAGATACAAGTCCTTTTGTTGGAAAGATTGAGTCTAGTACAGGTGATGTTGAGATTGGTAGATATAAATGTGGAAATTTCCATGGATATATGGATGAAGTTAGAATCTATAAAAAAGCTTTGAATGATTCAGAAATACTATCTATTTTTACAAAAGATTGTTTCACCTGTTCAATTGATGATAATCCAGATGAAGATGAAGAACCAGATGAACCTACAGAACCATCTGAAGAGGATATAACTAATGATAAACCTAATAATGACGAAATCTTAGATGAAGAAATAGATGATCCTGAACATGAACCTGAAACAGATCCTGAGACTGAGAATGAACCTGAACATGAACCTGATCAAGCACCATCTGATGAAGAAATACCTTTCATGAATCAAGTATCACAAATTGACCCAGAAAAAGTATTATTAGAACCAGTACCTCTTTATCCATTATCAACACTAAACCTAAAAAAACTAGTACCATTTGAAACTTCATCTATAAACCAAGAACCTAAGTCTACTGAAACTAGCGAATCCTTAATACAGCCAAAAGCACTAAATAAACCTGAAATTGTAGAAAAATCAGAAAAAATTGACTTAACAAATACAGTTGTACTAATCTCAATTGGAGCAGTCTCAATGATTGGGGCAATCTTATTGATAAGCAAGTTTGTATTTGTATAAATAATATACTGATATACTTCTAATTCAAAATTGAGGTATATCATATTTTTTTATTTTTTAAAACTCTGTTATTTCATCGATAAAATAATAACGAAATATCAGATCTTTTTACATGATTTATAAAAAAATTAATAAAAGATATTAAGAATTTTAAATTTTCTTTTAAAATTTACGTTCTTTTATATATCAAATAATAATTAAAAATATGGTCTGATGGATAGAAAAAAGAAGGTTACGTATAGTTCTATAAAATTTTTTATTATCTCAAATATAATATTTTTAATAGTTTTTTATATTTTAGTCAATTTCTTTGAGTTAAAACTAGCAAATTCAGATTTATTTATAGGTGGTTTTATTTTTGTATCTATTTCAATTGCTGTTTTACCTTTCATATATATTTCATATAAGCATAGATTAATTTTCATATATCCTTGGTATCATACATTATGGGGTGGTGAATATTCCTGGTGGATAGATGGTGAAATTGAAACAGATGTTTTTTGGAGATCAATTCTATTAAGCATTGCAGGTTCTATTTTCTTTTTCATTCTTGGAATATCATTTATTATGCTATCTTTATTTGTAAAATAATTTTTTATAAGTAAATCTTATATCTCTTGTTCTATGTCTTCTAATATTCCTAATGTTTGTATTCAAAAAAGTAAGTATGAAAATATTGATTTAAACTCACTTTTAAAACCACTTGGAGGTCTTGAAAACTTTGTTAATAAAGGTGAAAATGTTTTAATTAAGACCAATCTTTTAAATGCAACAGAACCAGAAAAAGTAGTAGTTACAAGTCCTAAAATCATAGGGTCAGTTGCAAAAGAAGTGATGAGAATTGGTGCAAAACCCATTATCGGCGATTCTCCATCGGGTCCTTTTACAAAAAGAAGGCTAAAAAAAGTATATGAAAAATCTGGTCTGATAGATCTATCAAATGATCTTGGAATAGAACTTAATTACGATACAAGTAGTAAAAAAATTGATATTCCGGATGCTGTAAAACTTAAAAAAACAAAGATATCAAATTTTATTTTCAAATCTGATAAGATAATATCAATTCCAAAGTTAAAAACACATTCCTATATGATAATGTCACTTGCATTAAAAATTATGTATGGTGCGATACCTGGTCTTACAAAAGCAAGGTATCATTCAAAATATATTAGGCGGAAAGATTTTTCTGATATGTTACTTGATGTGTTATCTGTAACAACCCCTAATTTAGTAATAATGGATGGGATAATCGCAATGCAGGGCGAGGGTCCAACTAATGGAACACCTGTTGAACTAGGCCTCATTCTTGCATCAGATGATTCAGTAGCAATTGATATTTCGGTATGTAGGATTCTTGGAATTGAGCCAACAGGTATTCCTGTTTTAAAACAATCGAAAATAAGAAAACTGTTCCCAGAAAAAATTAACTATCCACTTTTAAAACCAGATGATATAAAACATAAAGATTTTGTTTTACCATCCTCCGCAGGATATCTTATAACCGGTGAGAAAAAACCTGAGAAAAAACCAGTTGTAAATAATAATTGTACAGCATGTAAAGAATGCGTCATGATTTGTCCTAGAAAAGCAATAGAAATTAAAGAAGATAAAGCAGATGTTGACTACAAAAAATGTATAAGATGCTTTTGTTGTCATGAAGTATGTACTTTTAATGCGATAAATCTAAAATAAAAATTTTTTATAAAGTCTTATAATCTTATTAATATTAGATCCTCAATGTTATCATTTTCACTTGGCCAGGCATCATAAATTTGTGGATGTTGAATAAAAATACTCCTATGAAATACAAATAATAATAAACCATAGAAAAATGATCTAATAATTGTTCTTTTCTTTGCATAATTAAATGCTTCTTCAACTGTTATATATTTATCATCATTAATATCGCCCTTACCAGAAAGAGCTTTTATTAGATAAAATGGAAAAAGCCAAGACTGCTTTAGAAAAAGCCCAAAAGATGTTTCATCATAATCTGTCGAAGTCAAAATAATTCTACCAGTTTTTTTCAAATCAGAACTTCCATCAAGCATTCCGCCACTATTACATGTTTCAAAAATTAGTATGAAATTATCACAATTGATATTGTCAAAAGAAGATGACAGCTCATCATCAGATATGCCATTTCTTGATTCCCCTTCAACAATATGAGTTATAATAAATTCATCAAGACCATCAGGTTCATCATAGGGTTCTTCATCTTCCATTCCAAAACCATGTGTTGAAAAATAAATTAATAATAAATCATCTTCTTTTAATCCTTCATCACTTAACATTTGAGGGAGTGATAATATGTTATCTCTTGTTGCATGTTCTTGATATAATGTAAATATATTTTCTTCAAGCCATCCATTATCCTTTAAAATATTTTTAAAATCTCTTAGATTATTATAATCTGATTGTGTATCGCCTAAAGAAATAAAAACAGCCCATGAATTATGTTCATAAATTTCTACTTTTTTTAAGTTATATGATAAAACAGAACTCGTGTTAGAAAAAATAAAGATGATTGTTAAAAAAAATATGATATACTTTGTTTTTCTCATGAAAAAACTAAAACCTCCAAATAACTAATGTAATAAAGGATATTTTAATATATTTGTAGTTTATTCAAATTTATTGCTATGATATCAGATGAAGAGCTTAGAAAAATTGCAAGAGAAACAGCAAAAAACAAGGTTGAATTTTACACACATCTTATAATGTATATTTCAGTTAACCTTCTTCTTATTGCTATCTGGTATGTTACACTTGGTCCTAACGGTTTTCCATGGTTTATATTCCCTCTTTTTGGCTGGGGTATTGGTATTGCGGCACACTATATTGAAGCATTTAAAGGAAAGGCTTATACAGAGAGGCTTGCTGAAAAAGAATATGAGCGTTTAAAAAACAAATAAAAAAAATTTGGTATTTTTCATAGAAACATTTATATTTTATTTTTACATTAAGATAAAATAAATATTATACAAAAATATTAAATATACGAAAACTTGTTTTAGTATATAAAGGATTATGATAAATATGATGAGAACTAAAGTGGTAAACGATTCAACTGATCTCGTTCCTTTACTCCGAGCATTTGATGATAAAGTAAAAAAAGAAGTATTCAATGAATTGCTCCTTGATTGGAAACCATTAAGCGAGATAAAAGAAAAATATGGAGATAAAGGCGTAGAATCACTTGAATATTTTGACAAGATGAAACTTGTTGAAACAAAATGGACCACACCAGAGGAAGGAATCAATGGAAGACCACAGAAAAAATACAAATCTTATTACTCATCATTTAACATAAACATATCATGTCCTGTAAATGAGATAAGCGAAATATTTACTGTCGCATCACTTAATAAAAAAGAATTCAACAACCTCGAAGATGACATATATGATTATATTGGTGAGGATGGAAAACTTGGAAATATGGTTGCCGAAAACTTCAAAATATCAAATCTTGCATTAAAAGGATTAGTTAAAAGGTCAAGTAAGTTCTGTTATAAAGGATTAAAATTAAGCAGAAAGATATCAGATCAATAAAAATAATTCTTTTTTATTTCAATCATTTTTTTAAACAAAATAACTATCCTGTGTTATAAAAAATGTTTTATCTAATAATTGCCCAAGCATTATGGCTTATTCTGCCTGCATATATTGCAAATGGATGTGCACTACTTGTTGGTGGAGGCACTCCAATTGATTTTGGAAAAAACTACAAAGACGGACGCAGGATACTTGGAGATGGTAAAACCTGGCGAGGTCTTATAACTGGATCGGTCCTTGGAATGAGTGCTGGATTTGGGCTTTCTGTTGTTGCAAAATACGCAGCTATTTTTCCAGAAACATCATGGATTGGAATAGATGATTTCACAGGTTTTCCATTTATGATACCGATCATTGGTTCTATTTGTTTTGGGGCGCTTCTTGGAGATATAATAGAGAGTTTTTTTAAAAGAAGAATGAACATAAAACGAGGTGGGGATTGGATACCATTCGATCAGATAGATTTTATACTTGGTGTATTATTTTTTACTTTTATTATAAGCACATTACTACATATCTTGGGTTTTATGAGTTATAATTGGTTTATAAAAACATTTACACCTTGGCATATCTTGACTCTTGTAATCCTTACACCTTTTTTTCATTTACTTGGAAATCTTATTGCAAAAATAGCAAAACATAAAAACTCTAAAAAAAATATTTAAATAAAAATTGATATCTTGATATAGAAACATTATTTTGAGGAAAAATAATATGACAGAGAAGGAAAAGAAAGTCTCAATGAATAAAGAACTTCAGGAATGGGCAGAAAAAACAAAAGAAAAAATTAAAAATGACAAAAATCAGGAAGATTATTCTAATAAAAAACCAGAAGGCATGTGTCAGATTTGTGGAGAAAAAAAGGCAGAAATTGTTTGTCTTAAATGCGGACGGAATGTATGTAAATCCTGTCATTTCAAACTAATTGGAGTTTGTAAAAAATGTGTACCTCAGGATATAGCTGGTAAATGGGATGGAAGTAGAAAAGACTGGGAAAAAGAACTAGGAGTTGAATGGGTCGGTTAAATAAATTCAATTATTTTTATATATTATATGTTTCATTATATTATTATATATGAATAAAGTTATTAAAAAAATAATTATCATTTTTCTTTTATCATTAATATTCATTCAAATATTTACAGTTCCTTTTAGCATCTCACAAAAAAATAATAAAGATATAGAAATAAAAGATGATACAGGTTTTTTTAAAGTAGAACAAAAAAATGATCGATGGATGTTTATTGACCCATGGGGGAACCCATTTTTTTCAACAGGTATTTGTGGTATTAGGGCTAGTGGAAATTATGCCCCAGAACTAGGTTATAGTCCATATCATGAGAATGTTATAGACATATATGGAAACGAATCAAACTGGGCGTTTGAAACATATGAAAGATTACAAACCTGGGAATTTAACACTATTGGTTATGGTGATAAATATATTCTCTCAAAAAATATGCCATATTGTTTAAATCTAGGACTAGCTGGTGACAACTGGGAGATGGGTGAAACACCAGATTTTTTCTCAAAAGAATGGGAACAACATGTAGAAGAAAAATGTATGATAAAAGTAAAAAATCACTCTGAAGATAGATATTTAATCGGATATTTTCTTGATAACGAAATTCGATGGGGTACCGATTGGAGGAGTTTATTAGATTTATTTGATACATACATGCAATTCCCCTCTGATAGCCCTGGGAAAAACTTTTTAGTTGAATTTTTAATAAATAAATATAAAGATAATATTACAAGTTTTAATACTGCATGGAAAACCCATCTGAAAAGCTTTAATCAAATACTTGATAAAAAAATAATAGGCATATGGCCATATACTAAAAAAGCAAGAGATGATCATATAAATTTCACAGGTCTTGTTGCAGAAAAATTCTTTAAAACATGTCATGAAAACATACGTAAATATGATAAAAACCATCTAATCCTTGGAACACGTTTTCAATCTGTTACAACACCCAAAAGTGTTGTAGAAGCATCTTCTGCTTATGTTGATGTTGTATCAATTAATCATTATCCAACATGGCCTTTTATGTTGCCCTTGTTGAATATTGTGCATAATATTCTTGATTTTACTTCACAAAAAGATTATTTTAAAGAATATTATGATCTTACAAAAAAACCAATACTTATATCTGAGATAAATTTTAGAGCATATGATTCAGGACTTCCAAATACAAAACCTTCACCTTTTTTTGCACCAGTATTACTAACACAAAAACAAAGAGCATTTTGTTTTAAAATATTTATGGATGGTTTTATTGAAAAACCGTATTCAGTTGGATATCATTGGTTTGCACATTCAGATCAACCCAAAACAGGTCGTTTTGATGGTGAAAACTCAAATGTTGGAATTGTAAATGAAAAAGACATTCCTTATGAAACACTTGTAAAAACATTAAAAGAAATAAACATTCGCGCTCAACAAACAGTTGAAGGCTATTTTTAATTTTTCTTTTTAAGTTTTTTCTCCTTTTTCTCTTTTGTAATTCTTTTACCTTCAAGATAAAGCGCCATCATTGATCTAGCTGTACGCCAGCTAGAGGGATATATTGGGACCCCCTCTGATTTAAGATCCCATACTAAATCTTCAAATTCACGTCCACCAACCCATGTGGCAAGAATTGGTTTGTTATGTTTCTCATGTAGTTTTTGCTGGCGAATCATCTTTAGTATCGCGCCAGTAAATTCCTCAGGTCGGGCATAACCACCATGCACTGATGCAACAATTATTCCATCGATGTTTTCATCTTCAAGAAAAGCTTTTGTTGCTGCTTCATAACGATAAAAACCTGCATCAGCAACAAGATCTGCAGGGTTATTTGCTTTTACTAAATCAGGAAGAATTTTCTCGATTTTTTTCTCAGTTATCTTTGAAAGCTTTGGAACCACAAGACCATTTGCTTCACATGCATCAGTTAGTAGTATTCCAAGTCCTCCGCCATTTGTGATAATTCCTATACGGTTACCATCAGCATTAGGTTGACCAGCTAGAGCTCTTGCCATATCAAATAGTTCAACTACATCACGACAACGAATTCCACCTGCCTGTTTGATCGCTGCGCTATATATTTTATCTGATCCTGCCATACTACCGGTGTGAGATGCTGTAGCTCTAGCTCCTGCTTTACTACGTCCTGCTTTAACAACAAGAACTGGTTTATCACATGCTTTTATGCTATTCATAAAAGCACGGCCGTTTTTTACTGCTTCAATATATAGGCCAATCACTTTTGTCTCAGGATCATTTGCAAAATAATCAATTAGATCATCATCATCGATGTCTAGCTTGTTTCCAACACCAATAATTTTTGAAACACCCATATATTCATTGTTTGCTAGATATATCATACCAATTCCAAGAGCACCACTCTGACTAATTAATGCGACGTTACCTTTTCTTGGTGATCCATATACAAAAGATGCATCAAGACCAATGGATGCATTCTTATATCCCATGACATTTGGGCCTAGTACTCGCATGTTTGAATCTATAATTATCTTTTTTAGTTCATCTTCAAGATCATCATTTCCTACTTCTCCAAAACCAGAGGTGATAATTATCACATTTTTAACATTCTTCTTCTTACAATCTAAAAGCACATCAGATACATATTTAGCTGGAACAGATATCAATACTAGATCAACTTTTCCGGGGATGCTACTGACTTTCTTGTAACATTTAAGCCCTAGAATCTCGTTTTCCTTAAGGTTTACAGGATATAAATCACATTCATAATCAGAAATTAAGATATTTTTAAGAGCAGCATGACCAATTTTTCTTGAATCTTTACTAGCTCCAACTACTGCAATGCTTTTTGGTTTGAAAAATGTTTCAAGATCTTTTTTCATGTTTATCAAAACAGCCCCCTAAACTATCTGCCACTGTTTATTCTGCTGACAATAAATATTATTACTTAAAACTAACTCATATTATAAATCAGAGGTAACATTTCATAATATGAATAATCTCACGGCTGTTCTTCGCATTCCTATAGTCCTCAAGAGGCTCTTTGTTAAGTTCTAAAAAATGAGGGCCCCATTTATATAAATTAAGAAGATCTTTTGATTTTTCAACATCTCCAAGTATGTAAAGCGCTGCTGAAAAAGCCTCAAGTGTTGTAAGCTTAAAGGGCTTACCATAGTTAACAGGATTTGCAGCAAGAACAAAAGGAAGTGAACGAGAATGATTATTCTTTTCAAGAATTTTAAAACTACCTTCAACATTCTCCCATGAGCAATCAACAGCTAGAATACCATTTTTATTTGCAATATCAATATCCTCTCGAGATATACTTTTCTCTGCAAAAGGATTTAAAAGAATCATATCTCGTGGAACTTTTTTTATATTCTTTTCAAGTGATGCCATATTAAATTTAGCCATCTTACGAGCACTACATTTTTTCGGGTCATCCTCATTTGCATGAAAAACTGTGAGATTTATATTATCACTCATAATATTTCATTCCACCTTAACATCAAGTACATAATGCCCAATTTTTGGTGCATAACTTTTAACATGTATGCATTCTAATAATTTAACATTTCTATTAAATTTATCTGCAGTTTTTTTGATTTGGTCTAAAGGTTTTTCTGGTACATCTTCTAATGGATATTTCTCATGAAAATGAATAAAACCCCTATTGTTTTTTAGACATTCAAAACAAGTTTCTAAAAAATTTTTTGTACCTCCTATATATCCCATGATTACTCTATCAGCAACATTTTTTGGACAAACCTCTCTGTTATCACCCTTAATGGGATTAACTATTGATGAAACATGATTAAGAACAATATTTTCACAGAGATAATTATAAGAAACAGGGTTTTTCTCAGCTGCAAAAATCTTATCTGGGGTACAATGAACTGCGATTGGCAGGCTAAAATAACCTATACCTGCAAACATATCAACTATGGTTTCACCTTGTTTTATTATATTGCTCATTCTAATTCTTTCATCCATATTACCAGATGAAAACATGATCTTGATGGGATCTAACTTATATTTTACACCATTTTCCTTATGAATTGTCTCTGTGTTATCATCTCCAAATATAAGTTCAAAACTAGGCTCTCTTAATTCTCCCTTAATGCCACCGGTATCATTTAAAACAGATTTACAACCTAGAATATCAGCATAGGTTTTTCCAATTTCATTCTTATAAGATTCTAGTTCTTCATCTAAATCAAATATTAATATATCACCGATTTTTTCCCATTTCATAGGGAGATTATTGATTTTTTGTTTAGGTATCATATCTAAGAGAATTTTTTTTATTTGTTTTTTTGGAGAAATCGTATTCATTATTATCAGATAATGCTTAAGCGATTTTTATATTTAAACATTCAAATTCATTTTTTTTACATTTTGGATTTTTAACACATTAATTTTTTATATTATGATTTGAAAAACCATAAAACTGGTCTTAAAAGAAAAAATGGCGGTATGAAAAAATGAGGAAAATAGTAATATATTTTGTGATAAGTATGATATTTTTAGGGGCAGTTAGTACAATTACACCATATAAAATAGTAGAAGCTGCTTCAACAACAATCTCTCTAAATCCAACTGATGATACTAAAATTAGAATGAAAAGCCCAGATAATAATTACGGTGATCACACATTAATCGATGTTAGGAACAGATATGGTTCAGATGCCCATCCAGATTATTGGGAACATGATGTTTTAATAAAATTTGATATGTCATCTATATCTTCTGATAAGACTGTTATTTCTGCAACATTAAAATTATATTATGATAGATATGGTGATAGTAATCCATCTGGTAGATCTTTCAATCTTCATAAGATAATACAGAATTGGGATGAAAACTCTGTTACATGGAACACACGCCCTAATCATGATAACTTAACATTGTCATCATCAATTGTTCCAGGTTCTACTGGAACATGGATGTCATGGGATGTGACAAGTGATGTACAAAACATAATCACCGGTAGCAGTAACAACTATGGATGGATCATAATGGATGAACAAGCTTATGGTCATCTGAATATTCCAACTGCTGATTTTAGATCAAAAGAATATGGAACAAATATTCCTTACTTAGAAATAACTTATGAGACTATGGATCCTCCAACTGCAGATTTCTCATATATAAATAGTGAATATCTTGTAGATTTCACTGATCTATCGTCTGATAGTGATGGAAGTGTTATATCTTATAACTGGGATTTTGGAGATGAGATAACTAGTTATTTACAAAACCCGACACATATTTACATGTCAGCAGGAACATATAGTGTAAATCTTATTGTTACAGATGATGATGGAATTGAGGATTCTGTTACAAAAAATGTAGAAGTAGTTGGTGTAACTGATTATCCGCCTGTCGCAGGTTTTAGCTATAGCAAAAATGGATTAATAGTAAGTTTTACCGACACTTCAACTGATTCAGATGGATCAATAGTAACATATAATTATGATTTTGGAGATGGTGAAAGCAGCAGCCTTCAAAATCCAACACATACCTATACGATTGGTGGAACATATTCAGTAATATTATCTGTAACAGATGATGATGGAAATACTGATGCATATTCAAAGAATATTAGCCTTAGTAATCCATCTAATACACTTGTTTTTTATCCTTCTGATGATACAAAAATAAGAAGAAAAAGCCCTGATAATAACTATGGTAGTGCAGATAAAATGTCTGTTAGAAATAAGGATGGAGGTTCTTCAAATATTTGGCAACATGACACACTAATTGATTTTGATATTTCAAGCCTATCTGATAGTTATACTATCCTTTCAGCAGATCTATATTTATTCTACTATGATTATGGTGATAATAATCCAAAAAATAGGGTTTTAACAATTTATGAAATAATAGAAAACTGGAATGAAGAAACAGTAACATGGAATACAAAACCAGATTATAATACACAATCAATTGGTACTTCGACTGTTCCAACATCGATAAACAAATGGATGAGATTTGATGTAAAAAGTGATGTGCAGGACTATGTGTCTACAACAAATAATACTTTTTATGGTTGGCAGATAATAGATGAAGTAGATTGGAATAGCGTCAACATTCCACAGGTATATTTTAGGACAAAAGAATATGGCTCTCTAAAACCACATTTGAAGATAATTTATCAAGAAACATCTGAGCCAGATGAAAACACAGCTCCGACATCAGATTTTTCATGGAAAAGAAATCTTTTAAAAGTAAGATTTACAGATGAATCCTCTGATGTTGATGGAACTACTCAAACATACAGCTGGGATTTTGGTGATGGAACTTCTTCAGCTGAAGAAAACCCTATACATACTTATTCTTCATCTGGAACATATAAAGTCTGTTTAACTGTTTTAGATGATGATGCAGATCAAGGATCTTATACACAGTTTGTAAAGGTAACAAGCGATCAAACAGAAGAGAATACAAATTTCTATCCAATAGATGATACAGATATTAAACAGAATCATCCTGATAGCAACACTGGTTCAAATGAAAATATGAGAGTGAGAAATGAAGAAGGAGGATATTCACCATCAGAAGGAGATGGATGGGCTTGGAATGGTATGATAAAATTTGATTTATCCTCACTTGAAAATAGTTCTGATATTAGTTCTGCAAAACTAAATCTTTTTTATGATAGATATAAAGATAATAATCCAAAAAGCAGGACTCTTACACTTCATAGAATTACTGGTAATTGGGATGAAGATATAGTAACTTGGAATACAAAACCCAAATATTCAAGCATGATAACCGATCAGATTACTGTACCAGCTAGCACTGATCAATGGATGAGTTTTGATATAAAAGATGATATCTTATCAATTATTAATGGTGAATTTACCAACTATGGTTGGATTATAATTGATGAGGATTCATATGGGCATAGTAACATTCCTATTGTTTATATAAATACAAAAGAAACAAGTAATATTCCATATATTTCTATAGGCACTGATAATCCTGATACTGATGATAATGAGACATCTTGGCTTGAAATAACAAAACCAATTGAAGGATCAACAGTGGGTTCACGAGTAATATGTGAATCACAGGGATCAGATGATATTGATTTTGTTGAATATGGTTTTCATCATGATGGATATTGGGAAGGATCAGTTTTTTATAGGGCATATGAACCACCATATCATTATGAATGGGATGAAACTCTTGAACCTGGCGAACCAATAAAAATTAGGGCAAGTGCTTATATTTATACTAATAATAGAAGTGGTACTTTACGTATTGCAACAGCGGATATTGTTGAAGTAACTGCATCAGATGATAACAATACAGAAGATACCAATGATACTGATGATACCGGTGATGAAACAGATGATACAGATGATGATAATGATGATAGTGAAAAAGTAACTATAAAAACGAAATCACGAATGACGTTTATAGAAAAAATACGTTTTATCATAAAAGTTATAATATTGTTATATCCAAGTCTCAGCGGGGTATTAGACGGTCTAATATAAGATATAAAAACAAATATTTTTCTTTTCTTTTTTTTTCTATATATTTTTTTATAAGATGATAATTGTGCTATAAAACTTATAACAGATAAAATTTCATATATTATATTATGAAGGGAAAAAAAGTCCTAAAATTATTTTTAATATTTGTTCTTATAATACTTATAACATCAACCTTTACAACATCTACTGGTAATGATAATAATAAATCATTTGAAAATATAAAATTTAAAACAAATGTTTTAAAAACAATGATTATTCAGCAAATACCCTCAATGTCATTGTGTGTAATAAAGGATAATGAGATAATATGGAAGGATACCTATGGTTTTTCAAGTGTTTACCCTCCACGAATAGCTGATTATAGTAGTATATATGTCTTAGGTTCAATATCAAAAACTTTTACTGCTACAGCAATAATGCAACTATATGAAAAAGGACTTTTAGACCTAGACTGTGATGTAAGTTGTTATCTACCTTTTGAACTTAGAAACCCAAAATATCCAGATGATGAAATTACACTTAGGATGATTCTCACGCATCATTCAGGTCTTGGTGATCAGCTCTTTGATATTGTTAATGCATATCCATATAGATATGATATGGTATCTTTTTTTAAAGAAGTATTATTTTTGAATGGTTCAAAATATAACCCTGATTATTGGTGTGATTTTAAACCTGGTGAAGAATCATGGTATTCAAATTTTGGTTTTATCATTAATGCGATAATCATTGAAATAATAACTGGGCAAACATTTGAGGAATACTGTCAGGAAAACATTTTTCAGCCGTTAAAAATGTTTAACACAAGTTTCTGTGTTGATAGTTATGATAAAAAAGAATTAGCCCGTCCAACATTTAAAAGAATGTTTTTACCTAGATTACAACTTTTTAACTATGATCTTGGTCTTATTGGAGCATGTGCGGGTCTAAGAACAAATATAATTGATCTATCTCATTATTTAATAGCACATATGAATAACGGCTCATATAAAAATGTTAAAATCATGAATGAGTCAACAATAAATGAAATGCATAGAATTCAATATCCAAATGATACTATGAATTTTTATAATCATGAGCTTTTTCATGGCTTGGGTTGGCTGCATCTTATCATTAATAATGATACATATAGTGGATACAATGGTGGAGCATTTGGATATAGTTGTACAATGACCTACCGAAAATCTGATGGAGCGGGTTTACTTTTACTATCAAATGGACATTTTAACAGAAGGCCCTTTTTTTTGTCTAATAAGAGAATTGAAGAGGAATATAATTTTGTTACTTATGTTTTAGATGAAAAATCAAACTAAAAATTTTTTATCATACGATATTTT